>Ga0115030_1000425_pt1 | contig 17122 bp, 18 predicted proteins | sample SidtaG_4_FD_87174 | JGI IMG/M metagenome (GOLD analysis project Ga0115030, IMG submission 87174) | Marine algal microbial communities from Sidmouth, United Kingdom - Sidmouth_Male1 metaG | ecosystem: Host-associated > Algae > Red algae > Unclassified | place: Sidmouth, United Kingdom | collected... | reverse complement strand
TCAAGATATATTTTAGGGGACTTCGTAATTTATGCATATAATTTAGTTAATCTATAGCGGAAGAATTTTACATCTCTAACTCCTCTAAATTGGTTTTTAAACTCTTTATTTTTGCATTAAAAGATGCTGCAGCAGCATTGGTACTTCTATTAACAAAATAGTTTAATATGTTATCGTAATGAATTTGTATTATTCTCGATATGGTATTGAATGATTTAAGGATCAAGATATATTTTAGGGGACTTCGTAATTTATGCATATAATTTAGTTAATCTATAGAGGAATAATTTTACATCTCTAACGCCTCTAAATTGGTTTCTAAACTCTTTTATTTTTGCGTTAAAAGATTCAGCAGCAGCATTGGTACTTCTATTATCGAAGTAGTTTAATATGTTATCGTAATAAATTTGTATTGTTCTCGATATGGTGTTGAATGATTTAAATCCTTGATTTTCGACTTGATTATACCACTGTGCTAGTTTAAGTTTAGCTACACTTTTATCCGTATTATTATCATAGACATACATTAGCTTTTGAGCCAATTGATATGCTTTTTCAATTTTAGGATATAGTTTAAATAATATCGAAGCTCTCGTTATTTGGCTATGAGTCCATTTATTTTCTGATTTGAATAAAAGATATCTACTTCTAGCGAGTAATTGCCTTTTTGAGTCTCCATTATCGAGTAGTTGCTCTTTGTAGGTTATCTGTTGTTTTTTAGCTATGATAATCGCATTGTTTTCTTGTTCTATAGCTTCCCATCTATATTTTATACGTTGTTCTTGTACCGCTTCCGTAGCCAGTTTTTGTACATAAAATCTATCCGTAACACTTTGTGCTTTAGGAAAACATTTTTTGATTACTAGATTCATATTAGGGGCCATGTCTACAGTAACTTCTTTGACCATTTTCCTTCTGTGAGGTGCTATTTTATTGATGATCTCGATAATTTGACTTGCTTTAGTACCTTTAATCATAGCTACAATACTTCCTTTTAAACCACATGTCTCTTTGTTGGTTAGTATGGTATATAACTCACCATTGGATAAAGAAGTTTCATCCAAGCTAAGTCGTTTACCTAGATTCTTGCCAAAGAGCAACCCATCTTCCGCATGTTCTTTTTGAGTCCAAGTGCTATCATCACTTAATTTATCTTTGTAGTGTTTTTGTAACCTTTTTTCCATTTGTTTTATAGTAATCACCAAAGCGCTTCGCACTTACTGCATTGTTATCAAGAGATATCTTTTAAAAAGAGGCAAACTCGTTGGTGATACGAGTGCCTTTAGCCACTAAATTCCAATCTCTTTTTATGATCTTGCCACTATTAGTAAATGTTTACGTTTTATGTGTAGTAGTACTGTTTTTCCTCTTAAAGGAAAGTCTTCAACTGTAATTTCAGAAGAAAAGCCTTTTAATTTTTCGATCTTTGATTGGTACTCTTTAGGCAGTATATTTTTTTCTTCTAAATAGAAATGAATCTTATCTAAAGTAGATATATGACTTGCAATATCAAAGTATTATAAAATACCTTTTGGTAAAAAATAGCGAGCTAATTCTAAATCCAAAAAACTATAATTTTAACCCAAAGATAAATTAATCCCCAACTTTGGAAGTTGACCCTTTCATATGGCTGTCGCTTCTAAATTTTTCTCTGAATTCTTTGATTTTGCATTTAAGTATTCAGCAGCAGCATTGGTACTTGTATTATCAAAATAGTTTAATATGTTATCGTAATAAATTTGTATTGTTCTCGATATGGTGTTGAATGATTTAAATCCTTGATTTTCGACTTGATTATACCACTGTGCTAGTTTAAGTTTAGCTACACTTTTATCTGTATTATTTTTATAGATATACATTAGGGATTAAGATCAAAAGTTATGCTTAGGCAAATATTTAGTTAATCTATACAGAAAATATTCTACATTTTTAACTCCTCTAAATTATGCTCTAAAAGCTTCATTTTGGTGTTGAAAGATTCTGCAGAAGCATTAGTACTTTTATTGATAAAATAATTGAGTATTGAAAGATAGCTTATAGAAATATTTCGTACATTATGGTGTTTTAAAAATACAACAATTAAAAAATAACTTATAAAACTATAATAAATTGAAGAGAAATAATTTTTTTACTTTAATGACGATATCTCTGCTGTCATTAAAAATAGGGTATGCCCAAGTTCCTGTTTTGAGTTCTCAAGAAGTAGAATCAATTCCTGTAGGTTTTAAATGGTCCAAAGTAAGTAGCATGTCTGACGATTTTGATAGTCCATCAGGTACAGAACCTTATGATAGTACGGCTCCTTTAAATCGAACGAAATGGAATCCAAGTTTAAGAGACTGGAAAGGAAGAGTCCCTGCTGAATTTTACCCTGATAATGTTTATTTAGAAGGGAATCAAATGCATATAAAGAACACGCCACATCCCTTTCCTCACGATGGTTATACGATTGCTGGTGGTGGTGTAGAAAGTGTAAATACTCAGAGATATGGATACTTTGAGGTTAGAATGAAGGCTTCTAAAATACGCATGTCTTCTACTTTTTGGTTAAATACTACAACAGTTGCTTTTAATGATGATGTTAATAATCCAAACCGTGATGAAGGTTGCGAGGGTTATTCAACGGAAATTGATATTGTTGAGTGTATGGGGTCTGTAGAAACTACACCCGAATGGATGGTTTCAGCTCCGTGGGATGTTGCAATGGCATCAAATACACATTTTAAGTTAAAGGAATTGGTAGATGTTACCGAAACGGATGGTTCTACTAGTAAAAAATGCCAAGATGTTTACTATTCTACACCAGCATCATCATTCATTAGCGAAGATAAAACAGCTAATGTAGCAGATGACTTTCATGTATACGCAGCATGGTGGGTAAATTCTAATACTGTAAATTACTACTTAGATGGAGTTAAAATTAAAACCCTACATCCCGATATGAGTGCTCATACGACCCCATTTGATGTAGAAATGAGTATACGCATGGTTACAGAAACTTATGATTGGCAATATTCAACCGATCCCTCAACAGGTTTAGTTACACCTACACCAGGTTATCCAGACCCAACGGATACGAACCCAATGTCTGAGCTAAATAATAGTTTAATAAATACAACTCATTATGATTGGATTCATACCTATAAGTTAGAACCGATAAATGATAATTTAGTAGATAATCCCGACTTTGAACAGGGAGATCTAGATACATCAAATTGGACTTATTGGCAGCCAGAAGGAACTAAACACGTTTATAGATCTAGTGCATTTGGTGAGAAATTTACAAATAATTTTGGTGCTAAGATTATTGGTTCAGGAGGGCTTGAGCAAGTAATTGAAGTAACACCAAATACTAATTATGTGTATACTGTTCTAGCCAAAAGAATAAGTGGTAAAGTAATAATTGGGGTAAAGGATGTTGATACAAATACGAACATAGCTACCAATGTACAAGTATCTGGTGAAGAATTTGAGGAGTATAAAATTGAGTTTAGCTCGGGAGATAGAAATAAGGTTAAATTATTTTCGTTTTGTAATAATGGTAATTCTGGTGTTTTGGATAATTTTTCAGTAGTAGAAAAAACAAAGTATAACGAGATAAAATCAGGAGGTGCTTTAAATAATAAAAGTCTAACATTTAATAAACAAAAACTTGATATAGCAACAAACAATAGAACGATTGTCATTAAGACCCATAGTCCATTAATTATTAAAAATGTAAGTATTTATAATACTGCGGGTGTTAAAGTATATGATATGATTAATAAAAATTTATCTACAATAACAATTGAAACAAATTTAAATCGTGGTTTGTATATATTAAAAGCAGAAATAAATAGCGGACAAATAATTACCAAAAAAATCCTTTTATAAATGTGTTATTTAAATTAATTACTGTAGGTCTAAATTTTAAAATGGACTTACAGTAACTAATTTAGATATATGTTGGTACTTGTGTAAAAATTAAGATATAAATAACTTAAATTTATTTTGACAATTTACATTTCCTAAAATAAAAGATAAGAACTGTATTTAAATCAAACATAAATAAATGTGACGGGGAGATTTGGTTAAGTTTTGCTAAATATCATCAAAACTTACTTCTGTAAAGTTGGCTGTAGGTTTTAGGGTATCAATTTCGATATCAGAAGAAATTTCAGAATCTTTTTTAAAATTAGCTTGATGTCTTTCGCTGATTACTTCAAAACCTTTTTCATTGATAATAAAATCAGTAGCTTGTTTCAATTGTTCGTGAAACTCCGAAAAGTCTTCTTTATATAAATAAATCTTATGCTTCTGATAATGAAATGTTCCATCATCGTGCGTAAATTTTTTACTCTCAGTAATTGTTAAGTAATAATCTCCTGCTTTAGTAGCCCTAACATCAAAAAAATAGGTTCTTCTTCCTGCTCTTAGGATTTGAGAAAAAATTTCTTCTTGTCCTTCTCTTTCTTTCATTTTTAAGTTAATTATTATTGTCTAACCAAATATATAAAAAATATTAAATTACTTTAAAAGTTTCTATTTTTTTCTTGTAATTGTTGTTTGTATATTTTTTGGTAAATACCTTTTTGCTTAATTAAATCTTGGTGAGTACCTTGCTGAGAAATTTTTCCATGATCTAAAACTAATATTTTATCTGCGTGTTGTGCAGTACTTATACGGTGACTTACAATAATAGTTGTGTTGGTAGCGCTAATAGTTTTTAAATTACTTAAAATCTGATTTTCTGTTTCTGTGTCAACCGCAGATAAACAATCATCAAAAATATAAATTTGAGGTTTTTTAATAATAGCTCTAGCAATAGAAACCCTTTGTTTTTGTCCACCAGATAATGTAACACCACGTTCTCCTAATTTGGTATTGTATTGTTGAGTAAAAGCAATAATATTATCATGAACTACGGCATTTTTAGTAGCAGTTATCATTTCTTGTATAGTAGCATCTTCTTTACCAAATTTTAGGTTATTGGCAATTGTATCAGAAAACAAAAACGGATCTTGTGGTACAAAACCTATATGATTTCTTAAATTGTATAGGTTGTGTTGCTTAATGGGTTTAGAGTCTATTTCTATGTAGCCAGAGGTAGTATCATACAATCTGCTTATTAAATTTAAAATACTTGATTTTCCTGATCCAGTTTTCCCTAAAATAGCTAAAGTTTCTCCTTGTTTTACTTCAAATGATATTTTTTTTAAGGCTGTAATATTTGTGTCATCATAGGTTATTGATACATCTTTAAAAGTAATGTTTCCTTTAATAGGAGTAGTATCTTTTGTGTTGTTTACAATTTCTGGTTTTTGTTCTAAAAACTCGTTAATTCTTTTTTGAGAAGCTTCTGCTTGTTGAACTGTGGAGGATACCCAGCCAACAATCGCAACGGGCCAAGTAAGCATATTAGTATACATAAAAAATTCAACAATAACACCAATAGAAATTAGTCCTTTTATGTATTGCATTCCTCCAACGTACAAGACAATTATATTAGAAGTACCAATTAGTAAAATCATTAATGGAAAAAACAAAGCTTGAACTTTAAATAAGTCTACATTTTTGTTCTTATTATCTTCTGTAATTTTTAAAAAAACTTTTTTTGTTCTATTTTCAATAGCATAAGATTTAATAACATTCATTCCTGAAAAAACCTCTTGTGTATAGGTGGTTAATTTAGACAGTTGCTCTTGAACAATGGTACTTTTTATGTTAATGCGTTTACTTAAAATATAAATAGAAAATGACAACACAGGAAAAGGCATAAGGGTATAGAGTGTAAGCTTTACATCTATTTGAATCATTTTATAAATAGCCACAGAAAACATAACTAACATATTGATGGTATACATAATTGCAGGACCTACATACATTCTAACTTTACCTACGTCCTCACTAATTCTGTTCATTAAATCTCCAGTTCTGTTTTTTTTGTAGAAATTTAAGCTTAAGCGTTGGTATTGCTTATATATTTTGTTTTTTAAATCAAATTCTATCAACCTAGAGGTTACAATAATGGTCTGTCTCATTAAAAAAGTAAAAAAACCAGATAGAATAGCAAGTCCAATAATTAGTAAAATGTTGTAGAGTAATTCTTTTTCTACAATTTTAATATCTGTAATGTTACCATTTTGATAGTCACTAGCAATATTTACAGAGTTTTTTACAATCTCTGGTACTTTTACAGCCATATATCTAGAAACAATAGCTATTAAAACACCCAAGAGTAATCGGAAGCGGTATTTATATAAAAAAATGTTGATGTATTTTAATTCTTTCATAGAAAGGAAGGTAGATATTTAAAAGACCAAGATACTAGATTTTTAGGATTTACGGCTTTCATTTGAGTGAGTATCCTAGATATAATTATGCTAAAAATTTTAAACGTTATCTTTTCAGATAACTTTATTTAGTGTTACTTTTGTGATCCAAAACTTTAAGTTCTTTTTAATATGATTAACAGGAGACATATCCGTGTAAAAGTGATGCAATCAGTTTATGCTATCATTCATTCCAACAGTGATAATATTGTAAAAGAAGAAAAATTCTTAAGACAAAGTATAGATAAAATGTACGACTTGTATGTATTATCATTAGATATGATTGTCCGAGTAAATCAGTTAGCAGAAGTTACTCAAAACGCCGCTAAGAAAAAGTATTTAGTAACTAAAGAAGAATTAAATCCCAATGCAAAATTTGTAAATAACAAAGCCATTCAATTGTTAAAACAAAGTGTTTCTTTGCAAAATTACGCAGAAGAAAATAATTTAAACAATTGGTATCTAGACAATAAATTTGTTTCTAACATCTATCAAGAATTGATAGAAAGTGATTTGTACAAAAAGTATATGGCAGATGAAGAAACATCTTTTAAGAAAGATCAAAAATTTGCCGTTAAGTTTTTTGCTGAGTTTATTGCTCCTAACGAAAAATTAAGTGCATATTATGAAGGAGAGAACATTAGCTGGGTAGATGACATTCCTTTTGTAAATACATGGGTTGTAAGAACCCTTCAAGAATTAAAATCTAAAAATGATTTTGTATTAGGAAGGTTGTATAAAAACAGCGATGATGAAGCTTATGCATCTGAATTGTTTAAAAAAACGGTTTTAAATCTACCTCAGTTTGAAAAAGAAGTTGCAGATAAAACACCTAACTGGGAAACGGATAGAATAGCTGATTTGGATATGATTTTAATTAAAATGGCAATTTGTGAATTTTTAAAATTTCCGTCTATTCCTGTAAAAGCAACTATTAACGAGTATTTAGAAATAGCAAAAGACTATTCTACAGAAAAGAGTAGTACGTTTATTAATGGAGTTTTAGATAAAGTTTGGAAAGATTTTCAGGCAACCAATAGATTGAATAAAATAGGAAGAGGAACTTTATAAGTTTGATACTTTCTTTTATATATTAGAGTCCAATTAACAGAACAAAATAAATTTACAAATGATAGTATTGCAAGAAAGTCCAATGAATCCAATGTTTTTGGTAGTAATGGTTATCTTTATTGTCTTCTTTATGATTATTCCTCAGATAAGAAGAAGTAGAAACGAGAAAAAATTTAAAGAATCTTTGGTAAAAGGAACCAAGGTAGTTACTACTGGAGGAATTCACGGAAAATTAATAGAGATAAACGAAGGAACTGTTATGATTGAAACCAATGCAGGAAAATTGTTGCTAGAAAAGTCGGCTTTAAACATTGAGTTGACAAAAAAATATAATGCCCCTGAAAAAAAATAATCTTTTAGATGTTAAAACTTTTTTTAAAACGTTTTTAGTGAGAGCTGAAGACGTTTTTTGTTTTTGTAAAACAATATTTTTTGTGGGTATTGTTTGCTATTTTTACACTTATGATGGAACGTAAAAAATATATAGCCCATATATTTACAAAAGGAAGAAATTCAGTTTTTTTACTTTTTGTATTAGGTACCTTTGTGTTTTGGTTTTTAAATAAATTAGACAAGCAATACAATCAGGCAATTAGTCAACCAATTACTTATATAGATTTGCCATCAAAATTTATTTTTCAAGAAACCCCAACTAACTATATTTTAGTTAGGGTAGAAGCGAGTGGATTTTATTTTTTTTCAAATGCTTTTAAAAGAAAACCAATTGAGATTTCTCTAAAAAACATCAAAAAAAAAGATGCATTTACTTATTATTTATTGGCTCCTGAAGTTAAAAAACAACTAAGAGCACAGTTAAAAACCAAAATTAATATATTGGAGGTTTTAGAAGATAGTTTGCATGTAAAACTAGGAAGTAAAAGCTTTAAAAAAGTACCTGTAATTACAGATGTAAGTATACAATATTCTGTAGGACATAATTCTATCAAAGGAGTTCAGTTTGTACCAGACTCTATAGAAGTTTCAGGGCCTGAATTGCAAGTAAAAAAAATACAGCACATTAAATTAAATCCGTATTTTAAACAGGATGTAAATACTTCTATTAATGAGTTTTTGGACATTGTAAAAGTAGATATTCCTAAAATTAGCTATAATACTGAAAAGATAAATATAAAAGTGGATGTTGAAAAAATTACAGAAAAAACTCTACAAATTCCTGTTCAAATTATCAATACTCCTAAAGATAACGTTGTCATTTATCCTAAAAATATAAAAGTTAGTTGTCAGATACTTTTGTCAAAATTTAATGACATAAATACAAACGATTTTTTATTAGTTTGTAACTACAATAAAAGAAATAATAAATACATGGAGGTAAAATTGGTAAAGAAACCAAAGACAATTTTAGGTGTTAAATTACACGTAGAAAAAGTAGAATATTTAATCTTAAAATAATGATAGTTGGTCTTACAGGTGGTATTGGTAGCGGTAAAACTACGGTGCTAAAAGAATTTATAAACCTCAAAATCCCTGTGTATATTGCAGATGTGGAGGCTAAAAAATTAATGAATACATCTAAAGAAATTAAAGCAAAGTTAATTGAATTATTTGGAAAAGAGGTGTATACTAATGATATTTTAAATAGGAGTTTTATAGCTGATAAAGTATTTTATGACAAAGATTTATTAGTAGAATTAAATAAAATTGTACATCCTGTGGTTTATCAACATTTTAAAGAATACATAAAAAACAATTCCACACCCTATTTGGTATACGAAAACGCTATTTTATTTGAGAATAAAAGAGAGTATTTGTGCGACAAAGTAATTGTGGTAACTGCTACTCTAGAAAATAGAATTGCACGTGTAATACAAAGAGATACTACAACAAAACAAGCAGTGCTTGCCAGAATGAAAAATCAATGGAGCCAAGAGTCCAAAATAGAAAAAGCAGATTATGTAATTTACAACGATGATATTTTATCATTAAAAAAACAAGTAAATCAAATTCATTTAGAATTAATAGCAAAAAAAACGTAATTTCATTAGAACAAAACAAGCAATACACCAAAAGTTTAAAAACAAGCGTTTATATTTGTGTAAACTAACAAGTTGAAAAGAACAACCTTGTGAAACTTATCATATAACCTTTAAAATATTATGAGATACCTTTCTATTGTTCTTTTAGTATTGACATCAAATACCTTTTTTGCCCAAACAGGTGGAGAAACAGTGTATAATTTTTTAAACATAGCTACATCACCTAAACAAATTGCATTGGGTGGAGCTATTTTAACATCTGCTAAAAATGTTTCACAAGCTTTGTGGAATCCGTCTTCTATTTATACTGATTTAGATGGTGATATTGCTATTAACTATGTGAATTATATTGCAGATATAAAAGCAGGTTCTTTTGTATTTGCAAAATCAATAAAGCCAGAGTATGGAAGTGTTTTTTTGGGAGTGCAGTATTTTAATTATGGAAATTTAGACAGAACAGATGCATCTGGGCCAAATATTTTAGGAGTGTTTTCTGCAAGAGATATCGCCTTTAGTCTAGGATATGCTTATCAGTACGAAAATTTAAGATTTGGAGCTTCTATAAAATACATATCTTCAAAAATTGATACATTTACTTCTTCTGCATTGTTATTTGATTTGGCAGCTACCTATACACACCCAGAAATTTCACTAATAGCTGCATGCTCTATCAGGAATTTGGGAAATCAATCCACTCACTATTTAGATAGAGATGAGGAGGTGAGTAATAACATAATTTTTTCATTAGAATACAAATTAGAACACGTACCTTTAAAACTTTTTGCCGCAATAGATGATATTGCAAATTGGAATATATCAGTGCCCAACCCATCTAATGAAAAGAAAAACATTGACGGTTCTGTAGTTCCTGAAAAAATAGAATGGTATCAAAATGCATTTAGACATATATCTATAGGAGCAGAGCTTTGGTCAGAAAAATTAATCAATCTAAGAATTGGATACAATCACAGAAGAGCTCAAGAATTTAAATTATCACAAGCTAGAACCAATGCAGGGTTGTCTTATGGATTTGGTATTAATGCCAAAAAAATTAGTTTTGATTACGCTTTCTCTAAATTTCAACAAGGATCAGCCTATAGTACATTTGGGCTAACATTACATTTATAATTTTATGAAATCTACTATAATTATTGCTATTGATGGCTTTTCATCAACAGGAAAAAGTACCATTGCCAAACAATTGGCCAAACATTTAGGTTATGTGTATGTTGATACAGGAGCTATGTATAGAACGGTAGCCTTGTATGCTATAGAAAACAATTTAATAATTGATAAGACAATACAAGAAAGCGAGTTAATTTCTCATTTAGAGAATATAAATATTACATTTAAATACAATTCATCTTTGGGGTTTTCTGAAGTTTATCTAAACGGTATTAACGTAGAAAGTAAAATAAGAGGAATGAGAGTTTCATCCTATGTGAGTAAAGTAGCTGCCATTTCTGAAGTTCGAAAAAAATTAGTGAGTTTACAGCAAAAAATAGGAATCTCTAAAGGAATTGTAATGGATGGTAGAGATATTGGTACGGTTGTTTTTCCAGATGCAGAACTTAAGTTGTTTATAACCGCATCTACCCAAACAAAGGCACAACGTAGGTTTGATGAGTTGCAAGAAAAAGGAGAGCAATCAGTTACTTACCAAGAGGTGTACGATAATGTTGTAGAAAGAGATCGTTTAGATACTACAAGAAAAGATTCTCCATTAATCATGGCAAGTGATGCCATAAAAGTGGATAACTCTAACATGTCTAGAGAAGAGCAGTTTGCTTATATTTTATCTTTGTTAGAAGATAAGTTTTAAGGTATATTTAAATACTTATGAGTTTGTAAAGAAATTTTCCATTGAGGATTTTTCATTACATAGTCTACAATCATAGGAGTCATAGCTTCCTTTTTACTCCATTCTGGTTGTAAATATAAAGTACATTTTTTAGATACTTTTGCAGCTTGTTGCTCCGCAAAATCAAAATCACTTTTGTTGTGAATAATCATTTTTAATTCATGAGCTTCCTCATAAATATCCTCCAAAGGAAGTTTTGTTTTTTTGGGAGATAAACAAATCCAATTCCATTGTCCGCTAAGCGGATAAGCTCCAGAAGTTTCTATATGTGTTTGTAATCCTTTGTTTTGCAGTGATGCTGTTAAGTATTGCATATCCCACATTAAAGGTTCTCCTCCTGTAATTACAATAGTTTTTGCATATTTATTTGCATTTTCTACAATAACATCTGCATGCGTAGGAGGATGCAAATTAGCATCCCAACTTTCTTTAACATCACACCAATGGCATCCAACATCGCATCCACCCACTCTAATAAAATAAGCAGCAGTTCCTGTATGATTACCTTCTCCTTGTATGGTATAAAACTCTTCCATTAAAGGAAGCATAATTCCTTTATTTACAAGTTCTTTTGTTTTGATGTCCATGGCTTTTGTTTTATGGAGTGCAAAGATACAAGAAATTAAAGAATAAAATTTATTTGTTAGAGAAAGCTTCTTTTATGTGTTTTTTAAAGGATTTATGTAACTTAGAGCCTTAAAAATTAGATGTAATAAAATGAAGAAATTTGTATCACTTTTAGCAGTTTGTTTCCTGATTATCTCTTGTGCAAAACCAGATAGAGTTATAGCTTTAAATAAAGTTGGTGTTATCAACAATCAAACAACGGTAGAAGAATTACCTAGTCTATTTAAAAACGATTCTATAGTTTCTAGATTGAGTGAAGGAGACTTAGGCAACATAAATACCTATGTTTTAGATAATGATACACATCTGGTGTATCAAAAAGGAGGAAAGCTATTGCTATCTATTTCTCCAATAAATCCTTTAGACTCCGTATCAAAAATAAAAAGTGTAACTGTTTTTAATGAACTGTATCAAACAAAATCTGGAATCAGTGTAAATTCTAGTTTTAACGATGTAAACATTAATCATAATATAGAACAATTAGAGGCTAGTTTTAACTTGGTAACAGTTTTTGTAAAAGACATTAATACAACTTTTACAATGGATAAAGAAGCTTTAGGAATTAAAGCATTTACTTTAGGAGCTGTAGATAAAGCACAAGTCCCAAACGATTCTAAATTTACATCAATGACCGTTTGGTTTGAGGAGTAGTTTTATGATAAAGAAGAGTAGGTAAAAAAAAGATGAAATTTAAAATTTCATCTTTTTTTTGTTAAGGTTTGTACTTTTAGTATGTAATACTTTTTATATTTAAATAAAAAAGAAAAACATGAAATTAACAAAACAATTAGCAGAAGTAATAGCTGCTACTAAAAAGAATGTACCTGTAAATAAACTAAGCATTATGCTAGAGAGTACAAAAAAATTACAACAACAAAAATTAAGTGCAAAGGCTTTAAAAAAGGGAGATGTTTTATTACCTTTTGAAATGTTAGATGTGCATGGTAACAAAAAAGCGTTAAAAGATTTTGAATCAGATTATTTGGTATTTTCTTTTTACCGTGGAGGATGGTGTCCTTATTGTAACTTAGAATTAAAAGCTTTACAAGGTATAGTACCGGAATTAGAACAATTAAATACAGAATTAATAGCAATCTCTCCAGAAACTCCAGATAACTCTTTAACAACGTCTGAGAAGAATAATTTATCTTTTACAGTATTAAGTGATATTGATAATACCTATGCAAAATCTTTAAACTTGGTATTTCAGATGCCAGAAGATTTAAGAGAAGTGTATCATTCTTTTAATTTACATGTAGATAATCACAATGGTAATGAGAATTATGAATTGCCTATGCCAGCAACTTATGTTGTAAACAAGCAAAGAGAGGTGATTTTTAGTTTTGTTCCAGAAGATTACACAGAAAGATTAGAACCTAATATTATTTTAGAAGTTATAAAGAAATAATAAAAAGGTTTAAAATTAAAAAAAGCATCATTTCTACAAGTTAGATAGATGTTTTTTAAATTTTAGTGCTATATAGAATTTAAATTTGTAAAATCGTATAAAATCTATTGTAGGTAATTATCATTACATAAATGCTTTTTTATGCGATGTAAAAAATCGTAAATAGTGTAATAAAATAAAAAAAAGCGTGGTATATATTTTTCTTAGAGTGTTTAGCTTATCGTCTATATAAAAAAAGCCCCTAACAATATTGTTAAGGACTTTGTAATATGAATAAAGAATTTGTTTTAATTTCTATTTTCTCCAGCTAATAATGTGTTTTTTAACAGCATAGCAATAGTCATAGGTCCTACACCTCCAGGTACAGGCGTTATAAATTTGGCTTTAGGAGCTACAGATTCAAAGTGTACATCACCCGCCAAACGGAATCCGTTTTTCTTGCTATCATCTTTTAAGCGTGTAATACCAACATCAATAATAGTAACACCTTTTTTTACCATATCTCCTGTTAAAAACTCAGCAACTCCTAAGGCCACAACAATAATATCAGCATTAAGAGTTAATTCTTTTAAGTTTTTAGTTTTAGAGTGTGCTACAGTTACCGTTGAATCTCCAGCCGCTCTTCTTTGACTCATTAATATACTCATGGGTCTACCTACAATATGAGAACGTCCTATGACAACTACATTTTTACCAGAAGTAGGAACTTTGTAGCGCTCCAACAATTCCATAACACCATAAGGCGTTGCAGGTAAAAAAGTAGGTAATTCTAAAGCCATTCTACCTACGTTAGTAGGATGAAAACCGTCTACGTCTTTAGTAGCATCAACAGCTAATAATACTTTATGTTCATCAATATGCTTTGGTAATGGCAATTGAACAATGTAACCATCAATAGCATTGTTGTTGTTTAATTTGTCAATAGTAGCTAATAATTCTTGTTCTGTAGTTTCCTCAGGTAATTCTACTAAGGTAGATTCAAAACCAACCAATTCACAAGCTTTTACTTTAGCTCCAACGTAAGTTTTACTAGCACCATCACTCCCAACAATTACAGCTGCTAAATGAGGTGTTTTTTTACCTTGTGCTTTTAATGATTTTACCTTTTCTGCAATTTCAGTTTTGATTTCTGCAGATGTTTTTTTTCCGTCTAGTATTGTCATAGTTAAATAGTATTAAGTACTATACATAGGTTACATTCCTGGCATTCCGCCCTTCATGTTTCCCATCATTTGCATCATTTTTTTAGCTCCACCACCTTGCATCATTTTCATCATTTTGCTCATCTGAAAAAATTGTTTTAGCAGTTGGTTTACTTCAGTAATAGAAGTACCAGATCCTTTTGCAATTCTCTTTTTACGAGAAGCGTCAATTGTTTTAGGCTCTGTTCTTTCTAAAACAGTCATAGATTTTATAATAGCTTCTATTCCTTTAAAAGCATCATCATCAATATCTACATCTTTTAAGGCTTTTCCAGCACCTGGTATCATTCCTACCAAGTCTTTCATGTTACCCATTTTTTTAATTTGCTGAATTTGACTTAAAAAATCGTCAAAACCAAATTGGTTTTTTGCAATTTTCTTTTGTAGTTTTCTAGCCTCTTGTTCGTCAAATTGTTCTTGGGCACGTTCTACTAAAGAAACCACATCTCCCATTCCTAAAATACGATCTGCCATACGATCTGGATAGAAAATATCAATAGCTTCCATTCTTTCTCCAGTACCAATAAACTTAATAGGCTTATTAACTACATTTTTAATAGTTAATGCAGCTCCACCTCGGGTATCTCCATCTAACTTGGTTAGTACAACCCCATCAAAATTTAACAAGTCATTAAACGCTTTTGCTGTATTTACTGCATCTTGCCCTGTCATAGAATCTACTACAAATAGTGTTTCTTGTGGCTTTACAGCTTTGTGAATGTTAGAAATTTCGGTCATTAAAGCTTCATCAATTGCTAAACGACCTGCAGTATCTATAATAACGGTATTTTTACCGTTAGCTTTTGCGTATGCAATTGCATTGTTGGCAATTTCAACAGGATTTTTATTGTCTATTTCTGCATATACTTCAACTCCAATTTGTTCTCCAACAACTTGTAATTGATTAATTGCTGCTGGACGGTATACATCTCCCCCCACTAACAATACTTGCTTTGCTTTTTTAGTTTTTAAAAAGTTGGCTAATTTTCCAGAGAAAGTAGTTTTACCAGAACCTTGTAAACCTGCCATTAAAATTACGGTAGGATTCCCAGATAAGTTAATTCCGGCAGTTTCACCTCCCATTAAATCAATTAGTTCATCTTTAACCAACTTTACCATTAATTGTCCAGGGTTTAATGTGGTTAACACGTCCTGACCAATGGCTTTGTCTTTAACTTTTTTTGTAAATTCTTTTGCTACTTTAAAGTTTACATCGGCATCTAACAATGCTCTACGTACTTCTTTTAAAGTTTCTGCAACGTTTACTTCTGTTATTTTTCCGTGCCCTTTTAAAAGGTGTAAGGCTTTATCTAATTTATCTGATAAATTATTAAACATATATTGGTATTTACTTAATAGTTAAAGATGAAAAGCAAAGATACAAGAATATACCAACTTTTAAAGTCTTTATAAGCAACAAAAAGATACCATTTTAAATATTTTATTTTGAGGGAAATTTAAATTATTCAGATTCTTTAAAAGATAAAGACAAGGAGTTTACACAATAACGTTTTCCGGTGGTTTCTTTAGGACCATCTAAAAAGATATGACCTAAGTGACTGTCACAAATAGCGCATACAATTTCAGTTCTTGATATACCGAATTTTAAGTCGCTTAAAAAACGTATGTTTTTATCTATATGATTGTAAAACGAAGGCCAGCCTGTACCAGAGTTAAATTTGGTGTTAGATCTAAACAGTGGAGTATTACAAGCAGCACATACATAAACACCTTTTTTGTAATGTTTGTTATAATGCCCACTAAACGCGTATTCTGTTCCCTTTTCTCTTAAAATATAATATTGTTCTTTGGTTAATTCTTTTCTCCACTGAGCATCTGTTTTTTTTATTTTTTTTTGAGCAAATAAAGAAAAACTAGCAAAGCAGAAGAGGAATAATAAAAGTTTCATAAATTAATGTTGATGTATGGTATAGCTTATTGGTTTATTGAGAGAATAAGATTACGATTTATACTATATTTGTAAATATTAAAATTAAAAATATGAAAAATATATTAGTTTGCATTTTAACAGGAACTTTTTTATTGAGTTGTAGTACTGTACCTATTACAGGAAGAAAAAGATTGAACTTTGTGTCTGATGCTTCTGTATTACCTACAAGTTTTTCTCAATACAATACGTTTTTAAAAGAAAATAAACTTTCTACTAACGTATCTAAAAGTAACCAAATAAAAGCAGTTGGAGCTAGAATTTCTAAGGCTGTAGATAAATTTATGCGTAAAAACGGAATGTCTAAAGAAGCAAATAGTTACAAATGGGAGTTTAACTTGGTAGAAGACGAACAATTAAATGCTTGGTGTATGCCAGGTGGAAAAGTTGTTTTTTATACGGGAATTTTACCAGTAGCTAAAAATACAGACGGTATTGCTGCTATTATGGGACATGAGGTAGCACATGCTTTTGCAAAACATGGTCAAGAACGTATGAGCTCTAGTAAACTACAACAATACGGAGGAGCTGCAGTGGCTATTGGTACAGCTGGTAAAAGTGCTAAATCTAAGCAGTTATGGAACATGGCTTATGGTGTTGGTTCTCAATTGGGAACTTTAAAATACAGTAGAACACACGAAACTGAAGCAGATAAATTAGGTTTGGTGTTTATGATAATGGCTGGTTACAATGGAAC
>Ga0115030_1000424_pt1 | contig 17123 bp, 32 predicted proteins | sample SidtaG_4_FD_87174 | JGI IMG/M metagenome (GOLD analysis project Ga0115030, IMG submission 87174) | Marine algal microbial communities from Sidmouth, United Kingdom - Sidmouth_Male1 metaG | ecosystem: Host-associated > Algae > Red algae > Unclassified | place: Sidmouth, United Kingdom | collected... | reverse complement strand
GTGGTGGATGGGGGGACGGTGGTGGGTGGGTGCTCGTCGGGGTGGGGCTGGGGCGTGCGGGTGGTACGAGCGGTATCGACGGCGATTGGGTTCTTGGGGGGGGGGGGGTGCGGTCCACATTTTTTTACCCCCGACACACAAGACATCTTGGACGGGCAGAGTATGCGCGGGGCGTAGTCGGGTGTTGATTGTGTTGATGGTGCTTGAGCAGGGCGTGAGCAGTGGTTGGGATGCACCGTTTAGGGAAGGTGAGGGCTGGGGGGAGGGCTGGGGGGAAGGGGAAAGCGGCCTCTGGACGATATACAGCAAAACAGCATTCGAGTGCGCCTTGGGCGAGCAACGTGTATTCTGTGTTATTCTTTTTTCTGTCATTATTCTTCTGGGTTTTCGATGCGTCACCATCTCGATGGCTCGCCGTTGGAGGAACAACTAATTGCAGAGAGAACACAGAGGCACAGGCTATTCACGCACGCTGCTCGACCGCCCGCTGATTCGCAATGGCGCGCCTCTCGCGGAGGGGGAGAGCGTGCCGACGAATGAAGGCACGAGCGCCGGCCACCGCGCGCAGGCTCACCTCCTCGGCCACGCTGGACGCGGACCGTCCGAAGGGTTGCTGCCGTCGCCCGACGAGCTGCGTTAGCCTCGGTGGCGGCGGCATGCTCCGTCTTCTTCTGCGCGGCCGCGGCGGCCGCGATGCGCTGCCGCTCCGCGTCCTGTCCCCGCTTGGCCGCCCGCTGTCGTAGCACGTCGAGGACGGCAGCGCTCTTGACGTGAGCACCCACCGCCGTGCACACCGTCCCGCTATTCGTTACGGTCGCGCTGCTGGCCAGCAACTCCCCGCGCAAAAAAATTCGCGCGTGGACGTCCAGCCACGGGTCCACGGCGTTGTCGTCGGTGGTCAGCGTGTAAGGGGCGCTCACGGAAAAGGTCGAGTCTTTGAATACGGCCGGGTTAACCTGCCACACGCCCGTGCGCGAAAAGCCCAGCTTGATGTTGGAGGGGGTCATGGCCGTGTTTTAGGCAGCGGTGACCAGCTCGCACGCGGTGTACACCATAAACTTGGAGCCCACATTGGCCGGGTTGTTCACATAGGCGCTGACCAATTCTTTTCTGCTGCCTTTCATGGGCCCAAACACGGACACGTCCAGCGGCTGCGTGAAGTGAGGCGTATGAGCAGGGAGTGCGTGCGCGATGACGCTGTTTTGCGCCAATCGGAGGAGGACACGTAGCGACAGGTGACTGGCGTGGCCGTCAAAGACGACCATCGTCTTGCCGGTCTTCTGCAGGTCAACTGTCTCCTCGAGGTAGGAGTCAACCCAGGAGAGCATTATCGGTCCGCCCACCCCCGCCGGGTCCCTGTAATGAGCCTTTGACCCAGCCGGCAGGGAATGTTCGGGTGTTTGGATGGAGCCGCCCTCCAACACCCGATACTTGGATTCCTCTCCGGGAAGGATGACGATGGGGCGGTATGCTCTCCCGCTTTCGGAAACCGCCGCCCAGATCTTGACGTGCTCACAGTCTTTGCCGACAGAAAAGCCCCGCGACAGCGACCGGCCCGCCTATGTGCAACCAGCACCTTAGATCTGGACACCGCCACTGTGGCGAGGGAAAATCCCGTCTCGTCCCAGTTCGAGGTTCGCTCCGCTGTGATGTTGTACGTGGTGTCCAGGTGAGAAAAAACAGACAAGTGTTGCGCAACGTTGGCCCTGGTCGTTGCCTTGGCGCGGCAGCTCTCGATGCGGTTCTCCATACACAGCTGGAGGTGCCGTCGCTGGCAGAAGCGCCGCACCCAGGACTCGGAAGGCCGCCCGGTGGGCCACTTGGCTTTCTCCTACGCGGACATGTCGGAGATAATGTCCGACACGGCCTGGATGAGGTGGAGCTTTGTGATGTTGAACCCCTGCAACTGGAAGGCCTGCACGGCGTCCGACAGATTTTGCTCCTGCTTCACCGACAGGTTGGTGGGGCGGCCCATTCGCGCCGCCGGCAAAACTGGGGGGTGCAGCGCCTGGTGTATTGACCCGACCGAGGCGCGCACCGCCGAGTCGACGTTGAATTTGACCTCGTCCATAGCGTTCCTGACGCTCCAGCCGCGCCGAGCCAGCTCTACCGCGTCCAAGACGAGCTCGAGGTTGAGCTCACGGATGGTCACCGCCGACCGCCGCCGCCTGGGGGGCGACGGGGGCAGCCGGGGGGGGGGGGGGGAAAAAAAAAGGGGGGGGGGGAAGAACCGGGGGACGCCAGCAAACTCGTGCGGCAGACGCCAAGAGGGGAGGGGCGGCGTCGTGGATGACGGAGATTGTGGCTTTGTAGGATCTCAGGACCGCTGGTGCGCCTGGTTCGAGGACAAGCCAGGTCGGTGCCCGGATAAAGCGCCTGGGCAGACGGGAGATTTTGTCTGGCGGAGAATGACACGGAATCGTTACGGAACAGTACTGGACTGGGCCGCGGAATCGGGTGATACGACAGATGTCACGCCGTAACGACACGAAATACCACCGTGTTCTCACCAGTCAATACATCGTTGGAAAGAGAGGAAGCGTTGCTCTTATACTGTGTCTTTTTCTCTGTTTTTAGTTGTCTGCTTCGTTTTTTTTTTTTTATTAAATGTCCAGAATAGAAACAATGAGACCGGCAATCCGGCTGGAATCAAAGTATGGGCCGTTCCATTCATTCGACGAGCGTTCCAAAGATCCGACACCCTGGATACGTGCCTCCAGAGCCTGGAAATGAGGCTGAGCGTAGACATCGCCGTCGACCCTCCAGAGCAAGGTGTCAGAGGGGTGTAGACATGCCGTGACGGACCCGAGTTGCAGGGGGTCTGCAACCAATGAGTGGTGTGTCCTCCAGACTGGGCCGTCAGGGACCACCCATTGCCGGTCATAGATTTTCAACAGCTATACAAAAAAAAAAAAAAATCACTGCTGTCTGAGCTGTTGACAGACGCGTGTCTTATTTGAAAGGGTGTGGTCTACCCAATTTTGTCGCCGTCGTACTCGGTGGCGCCTCGTGCACCTTGGCACGAGGCATGTCGTGGAGCCGCGTTTCGCGGCAAACGACTGGCGTGCCACGAGTCGGTCGATCGCGGGCCCTCCCATCACGTTTGGCCAGCGCCCCGCCCAGCCGCCGTCCCCACCGCCTCCCCCGCACGGCACGCGCTACCCCCGGGCCCCCACTGCCGTCCCCTCCGCTTCCCACCCCCCCGTACTTGTCCAGCGTCCGTAGCGTAGCCGCGGTCATCGCTGCTTTTCCGCCCCCGCCACCTGCAGTCAGTCACACGGGGTGCCACGGCGGCGGCGGCGGCGGGCGGGCCGCTGCGGGGGCGGCGGCGGGCGGCGGCACCGCACGTGCCGCGGTGGCGGGCATGCGGCGGCGGAGGCGGCGTCGGCGGCGGCGGGTGAGCCGCGATGTCGGCGGCGGCGGACGGCAACATCACACGTGCCGCGGCGGTCGACGAGCCGCTAAGTTGGCGGCGGCGGGCGGCGGCATCACACGTGCCGTGGCGGCGGGCGGGCCGCGGCTGCGGCTGCGGCGAGCGGCGGCATCACACGTGCCGTGGCTGCGGGCGGGCCGTGGCGGCGGCGGCCGCGGCGGTGGCGGCCGCGGGCGGCCGCAGCACAAGGTTCGCGACGGCGGCGGTCGCGGCGGCGGCGGTCGCAGAAGCACTAGTCGCCACGCGCCGCTGGTGTCTCTTTCCGTCCCGCTCGTGGCAAAGTCCCGAGCTGTTCGCAACTGCGAGGGCGTTCGCGTGCCGTTGTGATCGAGCTTGTTCAAGGATGGCGGACAGTGACGACTCGGTCCTCGTGCCGGAGGTGTTCGTCGCCAATGACATTGAGGGTCAATTTATTGACGCAGACGCCCTGTTAGGCACTTCTGATAAGGGAATGTCTGCTGGAGGGCTCCGGGTTTCTGGTGCTCCACCTGCAATTTTGGCGAAGAACGCTGCGGTGGAGGCGTCCGAGGTTGAGGTGGACGAGCTACTCCGAGCGTCCTACGACGCGTCGAGGCCCGTGTTCCTCCAAGACTGAGTGGAGACCGAAGAGGTTCCGGTGCTGTCGGACGGATCAACCTCGTGGGATAAGTCCGAGGGGGGCGGCGGCGAAGACACGGCGAGCGAGGCGGACGAAGGCGGGGACGGTGCTCGGACCGGTCGTGCCGGAGCCCCATCTGCCGCAGTGGCCGGTTTTGGTGAGTAAACGAGACGTGTGCGCGGTCCTGCCTTCCCAACGGCGGGCAGAGGCCGTGCCCGCGGCACGGGGCTCGACGTCCGGGCGTGCATGAAGGATATCCTAGTGATCCTGATTCGTCTGGGGCTGGAAGCTGCGCCAGAGGTGCGGAGCGCCGGGGACTCGCGCAGCGAGAACCTGATCGTCGCCTGCACCGCCAACGACCGCGCTCTCCGGCTCCGCTATGCTTACATAAAGAACGCAGTGTTGGCTACCAAGGCATGGACGCCGCGGCGGAGCCGCTGCGTACGTTCCCTCTTCAAATTTAAGAACAAAGGCGCTCGAGACGACCAGGCGCGGGACTCCAACCTCGCCGCCGAGGTGTTCCTGTCCGACGTGGACGAGCCGGTCGTGTGCTGCAGTCGGGCGGACGAGAATTGCTTGACGGATGGCTGCGCACAGAGGGCCGTTGTCTTGACCGCCCTGGACGAGGTGATGGCGGCCACGGGAATGGACGTGCGCGGCGTATCGGGGGGCTGCTGAGCGAGGACCTGCGGGTGTCGGCGCTCAACCAGGGCGTCGCCGTGTTTTACGGCCCGAGCCTGTGCGTCGTGCAACGCGAGGGGGGGAGCTGTTCTCTTGCGGTCGTCCGCCGTAAGCCAAGGGACGGCGTGTGGATGTGCCGCGCGTGCGCTCAAGGCCCCGGCACGTGCACGCATGCATAAGCGGCCAAGGAGGCGCATTGTAACCGGAAGTCGGAGGCATCCGACGACGAAGATCTGATCAACGACCTCGGCCGAAGCCGAGCAAGGAAGCCGAGGAGGGGAAACACGATCTATTCGACCTCCCCGCGGCCGCTCGTAACGTCGTCGCGAGCCCTCTCCGGCCATGCTGCGGTCATCCGCTCAGCTTTGACGGGGTCTAAGATTTGAATCCCCGCTCCGTCAACGTGCTAGTCGTGTGGCGGCGCTCGAGGCAGCAGGCACGCCGTGTTTTCCCACGAGGGCGTGGTGGGGTTCGGGCAAGGGGCGGTGCGTACGAGCGTGCAGTCGTGGTGGTGCGCGCGGTGCCGCGCTTTTTGCGTGACCGACGGCGTCGAGCAGGGGCTTATCATTTGGTCACAGTTCACGGCCTACACCGAGTACTTTCTTTTTGAGTGCGCTGTCACCTTTGCAGGAACGCGTCTTTCTTGACGGCTACCCACGACTTGCGCAGAGCCTTCCACCAGCTCATCGGGGACAATGCGTATCCCCTGACTATGGCGAATCTGCGCTCGCTGCCGCTCTTTCGCTTTGCGGCGCTACTGTACATCTATTTTGTGCTGGATGACCTGCCTCTGGTGGTGAGCACGTGAGCTGTGCGCTCCCGACTGGACGGCAGCTTGCAGTACATCTGCTTTGACGGATTACAAGTCGGCTTGAGGGTGCGGTACCAAACGCCCTTCACACAAATCTCAATCAAGCTGTCTCCCATCAACCGCGCCTCCATCCAGGCGCTGACCCTCTCCAATAAGGTGGTCGGCCGCGCGCCCGGCTCGGTGCTCTCGTCGGCCTCGTCGAGCCACGAGGCATCGGTGGGGCCTATCAAGACGATCACTGCCATCCGCGGCCAAGTTTTGGAATTTATCTTCCTCGCCGGTGACATCAACGTCGCCGGGCAGCCACCGAACTTGGCCGGCACAATGCCGCACGCTGAGGATGTGTCACGGTCACGCCGCTGGGACCCGATCATGGATGGGGGCGTCCAAAATTCCTTGATCCACTTTTTCAGGGAGCTGTTCCGCGGCGGCAGGGCGGCGCACAAGCTCGCGAGCACCATCGTCGACGCGCTGGACAAGTCAAGCCAAAGTTCCTGTTGTCCTCATGGAGTGGGTGAAGGGCATCGCTCGGGGGGGCAATCGAGACACGGACACCGAATCTTCGACTGAAGCAGGTAGCGATAGCGGCCAAGTGGATGGTGTGGGCGCAGGTGATTGCTCAGACCGTCGTCGTCATCTTCCCTCCTATTCTCGTGCCGTTGCGGATCCTATCCTAGCTGATGATGGTGGTGTCGCGGGAAAGGAGCGACGCGATTGCGCGCTGCTGCGGCCGCAGCCGACCATTGTGACAACAGCGGGGTCAGCAGAGAGGCTGGTGGACTTTTCCCGGGCCATGGTTATTGACCCTGTCGTCGTTTGGGCGCCGGGTGGAGACTGGCCCACGGGTGGCCTCGTCTTCGAGGCCCTGGAAGCGGAACCGTTTAATCGTGCCGCGCTGCAGGGCTCTTTTCGGAGCACCCCGGTCAAGGAGCTACGTCTGCTACACGGCGCGCTCGTCTCCCTGTATTCCTCGTTCTGTACGCAGCCGCGCGTGCGGGTCTTAGCGCTCAACTTTTTGCTCGCGCTTTGCTCTACGGATGTTCGGAACTAGGACTTTGTCGACAAGCACGCGGCTAAGGAGCTGCCGCGGGATGACCACGGCCGGGTGGTGATGGCGACGGGGAAGGAGATGCCGGATGCACCCGACGGCACCGTTTTCCACCCACAGGAGCTTTCGGCTGCCTACCTGGAGACGGATGAGGAGGCGCCTTGGGAGACCTTTTTGGGGACGTATGGAGACCGTGCTCGGGCTGTAAGGGACTAACTCGTGTCCGGCCAGTGGGCGCCCAGCTTCCCGCTCGTGCGGGCCCTCCCCGACTTTGTTTGTATTCGCTCCGGTGCCGACGACTGCCCCGAGTGCAGCCACATCATGGCTACCGCCAACCGCTGCACCGGCGGGACTTCTTCAACCTCGTGTACCTGCGCACACCGCAAGACCGTCGGCGTCGTCGTCCTCTAAGGGTCGGAAAGCCAGCGAATGCCGATCGAATTCGTTGTCCAGTGCTTTCAGTGATTCCCGGACCGCATTTTTTATGACTTTGCCTGTGCGTCTTTGAAGATGGCTCTGTGCCGCTTGCCATTTGTTGCACTTTTCTTGATTTCCTTGTAGACCGCTTCCATTGGCTCCAGAATGACGTCTGGTGCTCGAAGGCGATGAATCCAGACTCCTTCAAGTCAATGGATTCCCAGATCACGTCGGCCTCCGAGGAACGCAGCGCGGCGTCGCGGCGGCTAAGAATTTTCCTCCGACTGCTCAAGCAGCGCAACTTCATTTCATTTACAGTGTATCAACAAGCGGTGGGCAATGTCATTGCCATGCACCGCGACGCCACGGACGACCCCAACGAGGCGGTCACGGACTTTTGGCCGCGCTGGTACCGCAAGAAGATTTTCAACGTGGCGGTGCCCAACTCCTGCGGCGAGTGGATGACGGAGAAGGGAACCGACAGAAGCGCAGCGGTGCCCGAGGATAGCGAGGACGTTGTCGACGGAACGGACGCAGATACCGGCGGCGGGCAAGGCCGCGACGCGGCGGCTTAGGAGCAGCACGAGTAAGCGGAATACCGGGTGGTGAGTGGTCGGGGGGGAAGTGGAGCGAATTGGCCAGGCTCGGGCGAGTGTGCTGGCCAGCGGACGGCCGTCGAGTTGGTCACGTCACCGGGTGCCGGAACGTTGGCGGGGATAGGGAGCTCGTTGAGCGGGGGGCGGTCGCTCTGTCCCGGGTCACATCCTGGGCGCGTTCGTGGGCAGGCGCTTCTCGAGAGCGAGACACGGGCCGTTGCCGAGATCGACAAACGGTTATCGACGCCAAAACCACGAAGTATTGCTCTCATCCCAATTTTGTCCTCTTCACAAGATGACAAAGTCAGTACAGCTTCTCGTTGGCTGTATCTGGAAACCCGAAAGCTTGATTGGCGAAGACTGTTGTTTACACCACTCTTGTGCCCAGCTCGAGACGTCGAAATCGCGACAAGAACAATAACTCTCTAGACCTGTCCGCTCTCAAGCAAGTGTGCCATAGATCAAAGTTCGAATTTGAGCCGCCACTGTGCCGTTGGCCTTCGCCAATTGTGGCGACGGAGGCGGTGTCGATAGATCGCGGGCCGCCCACGCCTGCTCGGCCGGGGCCCTGCGCCCTACACACCGCTTCTGTCGTACCGCGCACGTCACCACCAGGCCCCCGCCGCTGTCCCCGCCGCCTCCAACCGTGCTCCGCCGCCACTATCAGCCGCAATCGGTCACTCGAGCGGCGGCAGCGGCGGCGGCGGTGGCGGCGGCCGTTGCAGCGGTGGCGGCGGTGGCAGCAGTGGCGGTGTCCGTTCCCGTGGTGGCGGCGGTGGCGGCGGAGGCGGTGGTGGCGGCGGCGGCGGTGGCGGGGGCGGCGGCGGTGGCGGCGGCGGTGACGGCGGCTGTGTCTGTGGCGGCGGCGGCGGTGGTGGTGGCGGGGCCGCGGCCGTTACCTCAGTGGCGGCGGTGGTGGAGGCGGCGGTGGCGGCGGCGGTGGCGGCGGCCGTTGCCGCAGTGGTGGCGGCGGCGGCGGCGGTGGCGGCGGCGGTGGCGGTGGCGGTGGCGGCCTCGGTGTGGGATGATAGGGGTTGGGCCTGGGGTGTGGTTTTGCGTGAGCGGGACTGCGGCGGGCGGGGAGTCTCGGTCGTTTTCAGATATGTACCGGTTTCCAGAAGGGGCTGCGTCAGGAGGGTTGTGTCGCATCAGATCGTGGAAGAGAATCCCAGAGGTTGTGGCTGAAAGAACAAGATCCATGGATGCGAACAAGCAGCCATGTATTTTCTTTCATGCGTCTGGGACCGTCTAGAAGAGAGCCCTATCGTAGTCTCCATTTCCCTGCCCCCGCATACCTTTTGCAGGCATTTGGCAAATACCTGTCGATTGCTGGTTCCTCATGCAACTGTACGCGCTTCCCTTTTTCCTGGCCTCTACCATGCATGGCTTTTCATCCCCCGTGCTCTCCTCCGTGCTGATGACAGCGGCTTCCAGCCAACTGTACCCAATGAATGATACGCGCACCCAAAGACCCTCCCAGCAGCAAAATTTCTCCCTCCACTGCTTCCTGCGTGACAGTCACGCTCTTGGCTGCCGCTGAGGTTTGGAGCTGTACACGCTTGAGAATTGGCGAGACGCGATGGCGGGCACGGTGAGGTTGAGTTGGTAGGTAGATTACCACCGGAGGCTATCGTACAGCAGTTACTGTGGTCTTTTTGGGTGTGTACCTCTCATACAAGCGCGGCTCTGTTTGAACAACAAAGTGTCATGGGCGGGGAAGCAAGAAAACGATCTGTGAGCACATGTGTATATGCTTCGAACTCTTGCGTAAGTATCGTGTTCTGTGAAGGCGTGGGTGGGCGGCCACAGGCCTGAGAGGTTCTGCACTCCCAATGTCTGTGTCGCCCACTGTTACGGGCGCAAATGAGCATAAAGCGGATGTATGACGCCTAAGCCACGCATACCACGCGGATTTCTGGTACGAAGCAACACATAAAGGAAAAAGAAGAATCATGTTGTTACACATGGTTCTGTCATATGTGCCACGGGCACTTCCCGTTGGGGCTGATTAGCGAGCTCTCAAGCGCATGGTGTGCATCGTTGATGGCGTGCATCGATCCGATAAGAGTGCATGATTGCAACGAAGGCTGCCTGTGGGCAAAGGTGGTTCTTTTGTTCTCTGCCCTCACCGGTCTCGCCCCCGCTGTCTCCTTCCCCAGTTGCGATATCCCCTAGTCCCTTTCTATTATCTACCGTAGGCATGCACAGTTCCCGACGGGCATGCGCGTGCCCCACACTGCCTGATTGCACATTGCCACAAGACAGTGCGTCCTGTATTTCCGTGCTGCCCCTGCGCTCTTGCATTGACCACAACTGGTCGCGACGACTTGCGCGGTTCTGGGCGCGCCGCCACGCACGCGTGTTGCTGGCGTCTCCCCGAAATCTGGAGAGGCGCTAGTGCGCGACCATTCATGTCAGAATAAGCTTGCGTGTACCGCACAGTCGCAGCGGACGCCTTCACGCCAGTTCCAGAGTAGTCACTCTCGCCGCTCCTGCCATCAAACCAGTCCGTCGCGTGCGAGCGCGCATGCAGAGGGCGCTGAGAAGCGTGGTGTAGATGGCCCTGTGCAACAACACATGGACACTGTCCTTTTTCACATCAGCAAATCAAAAAGAACTGAAAAACCAAAGCCACACTATCGGCCCACCTGTCCCCCGCTTCCTTACCCCCCGCGGAGGAGAAAGCCATTAAGAAACCTTGCCGCTATGACCTCCCCCTCTGTTTCCGTCAAACCCGCCTAGTTCAGGCGAGTGCCGTAGTCGGCGCTCGTCAAGAAGTCGTAGAAGTAGGCCGACAAGCGTTTGCTGATGGGCGCCCGGCCCGGTGGAGGCGTGAGTCGGGCCAGCAGCGCCCTTCTCTCACTCAAAGACGTCAAGGAGGCATACGCAGCCGCTAAGGCGGCCGGAACGTCGAAGCCAGCCGAGAGAATGTTCTCCATGCGGGCTGGGCCGACTCCAGGGAACACATGGAACTGCAGAGCCCACATCTGCTGCAGCGTCAACCCCAAGCGCGTCTCGGAAACGGCGGCTGTCCACTGGTCGTAAGTATGCGCACCCGACAAGCCTTAAATGTTTGTGGAAGCGTCTGTTCTGCGGCTCGCAGCCAGCCAACTGGCTAGCCCGTCCACGGTAACCAACCACATGCCGCGGTACTTGAAAATCGACGCGTAGTACGCCGCCGTCTCGTCGACGTTCCCCGCGTACCTCAGCGTAAAGCCCACAGACACGTTGAGCTCGGACACTTACGCCGACACCCGCTCACCAAGGTCCTCCTCGTCACCGACCGCCGCGGCCACGTCTACCTCGACAACGCACACGAGCTGAGGCCGCCCTGATGCCGCCATGTAGTACGCCTGCTCAGTCACGTGGCCGTTCTTGATGGACGCCACGAGGTCCTCGGCCGTCTTTCGCTGGATCAAAAAGTCGAGCACCACCTTCTTACGCGCCGGCGGTGCGTCCGGCACGGCCGCGGCGCCGTGAGCGGTGATTCGGGCGACGAGCAGCGCGTCGCCTGTCGGCAACTGCCGCTCAAGAACATGGTCTGAAAGCGAAGTCTGCGCGCTCAAGTGAGCCACCAATGCCGCCCGCGTGGCACCGCTCCCACGAGTGTCCCGTGTTTCGACGATCAGAGACACTTCCGCAGCCGCCATCGACGCGTCCACGGCGGAAAGAGGCAGCGGATGGGTCACCGCCTATGGACGGAGCGCAACAGGTATGCCACACACCACTCCCAGGCCCGTCTGCGCCGGTGACGCCAAGGGAGCGGCTGCCAGAAGAGCCGCCGCCATTTGGGCGGGCGTGTCCAGCGTGTTTGCTTTGGCGCCGCCTGCACCCCCCATCACCAACTCCGGCGGCAGCGGTGCTTCTTCATCATCTGACACGATGATGACATCGTCTTTGAACAGGGGGGGCACAAGGCTGCCACAGCTTCCCGATGCACCTCTCTGTCCCAGGATGCCGCCGGCAGAGGACTCACCGCGGCCGACACAGGCACCGGATACGCTGCGGCTGCCACCGCTGCTACCGCCCCCGGACTCCCCGACGGCCGCCAGGGCCCGATCGAAGAAGCGATCGGCTAAAACCTCAGCGGAGTATCACCCCCGGCCGCTCATTAGCTCCCTTTCTACTTCGGCGGCGGCGGTGGTAGCCGGGATGCCCATTCCGATCAGGTTTCGCACCAATGCCGCATCTGTGCGCCTGGAGACCAGTGGCGGCCCACCCGCAATCGCCGCGATGGGCGAGGGGGGTGAAGGAAGAGAGGAGCGGAAGAAACGGCCGACCGTAGCACCGTCGACCCCACTGGTCGGGCGAAGATGCGCCATGGCCGCCGATGCAAATGGGCCGGAGGATCAAGAGATGGGGCCAGGGGCTACGTTAATGACAGATACGGTGACGGCGACGAGGGAAAGGGGGGGACGAGTGTCCGCGATCGCGACGCGGCTCATCAAAAAAGGGACCAAGACGGTCCCAACAAGCAGGCTCAAAAGGACCTCGAGGCGACTCACTGACATCCCGATTTGCCAGTTGTGTGCAGCTCAGTCATGGTGAACGGTGAATCAAGTGACAACTTACCTGAGAATTCCACTATTCTATCAATAAATGCGAACATTCACGAACACTCAATGCTAAGATCTGACGCACAGCGCGTCTATCCGCAGCTCTGGTGTCACGTCTTCGTGAAGAGCTGTCGTAGCTGCCTCCTGCTTCTCTGGGAAGTGCTGCCTGGTGCCTGTAGGTGCATGTGGAGGCGGGGCCTTGGTCCACTGTCCCTGCTGATTCTGCGCCCCTCTGCCGTCACGACCACCTGTGGCAGGCGAATTGACCCTCCCTGTTCTCGCTTCCCCACCGCCGCGGCTTCTCAGTGCTTTTCTGGACAGCCCCCCCATCTCACTCTGACGCATCACGAACCGTGAGCGTACTTGCATGTTTTCTGTGTCCTGGCTCTGAAGGATGACAATGTCGTGTTTGTGTTCACAACCAAGAAAGCTTGCAGTTCATCTGCTATTCATCTGCCTCCATCACTGTCGTCTGCTCAAAGGAAAACCCCCCCGCGTGCACGATCTTGTGCACCACTGTTAGCCGCAGCACGTCGCCCTCATTCCCACCAGGTTCAGGCGAAGAGCCGAAGACAGCGCTGGCCACGAACTTCAGGCAGTAGGCCCCAAGATCACAGCGTCCCGCTGACTGGGAGACACGACGTACATCTCCCCCCACGTTCGCCCAGTAGCCGGAGCAGTTGTCTCCCCTCTAGTCTCCAAAATGAAGTTTCCCAACAGCTTCAACCGGGACATGGGCGTCTGCGTCGTGATGCCTTTACTGTCGCGATTCGGCGACGGGTCGTAATATTCGACGACGGGGTGGTCCATCAAAACACGGGCGGCGCACCAGTGCTCATCGCCGTGGTTGAACATCGTCACGACCGACTGAAATGAGCCCGACGCATACGCCCACCACTGCGCCATGGCGCGCGCCGCGCTGAGCGTGGAGTCGCGAGCTCCTGCTGTCCCCCTCAACCCGATGACCAGCCCAGTAATCTTGAGCTCCCATACCGTGTCGCCAACCATCGCGGGCCCGAGCGCGCCCCGCACAATGGCGATCATTTCGGCCATTTCGACAGGGAAGGGCATCAGGAACGAGTCCGCCGACGGCGCCACGAGCCCTGGAACGCGCAGCGTGTTGAACCACATCCTGGACTGCAGTACCAAAAGAAAGTCGCGGCTGCGAAGTTGAACAGCGAGCATGTCCCGCTGAGCCGCACGGGGGAGGCGCCGCAGGCCCGACTCGAGCGTGACGTCGATGACGACGCGAGCCTCGTCGACGGGCACGACGTCAGAGACCGCGCCGTCCGAGCGCACGAGGTTGTCCGCCGCGACAGACGCAACGGGGAGCGCCCCCGGCGACAAAAGAAGAGAATTCTTGTCCTGCTGACGCACCACCTCCAGCACCTCCCGCTGCGACGCAAGCCGCGCCACTATTGCGTCGACGCCGACGTCGGTCTCGGAAGGCTTCAACCAATGCCGAACGAGGTCCGCAACCGTGGACCTGCGCGCCGCGTGCGCGGCAGCGCGCCAAAAAAAGGCCGAAGCATTGGGAGACGATCTGCTCGCCTGCGGGGGGGTCGGAAGGGCGCGTGGCGCTGCCTGTAGCCTCTGCGGGGCGCCCTTCCGTGCTTGGCCAAGGATTCTCTGCCCTACAAGGGAAGTAGTGCGCGTCACGGGCATCCAGGACGGTAGCCCAGCGGCGCCGGCAGCGCCGCCCCCGTCAGCCTCTCCCAGCCGAGGTACCTTGCCAGGCGGCCCGTCCTCTTCTCCCCTACTCCCGTTCTACGGTGCACCTTCCGGCCGGTGGCGAGACATTCCGAGCATCACAGCGGCGAGCACCTTTGGAGTACCCAGTGACCCAGACGCAGGACGTGCCGTCGGGGGGGAAGCCTCCGGTGTACTGGCGGCGGCAGGCGTGGCAGGTGGGTTGTGGGTGTGGGAGGTTGTCGCTGGAGTGATGGTAGGCGAGGGTATCACAGTCGTAGGAGACTGTGACTGCGGGGTCGACGAGCGCGATACATGCCGCGCACGAGGAGGCGGCATCGGCCGTGCAGTGCTGTGGCTCTGATGGAGCCCCCCCCCGCACCCTCCCCCCGCCTCATGTCGTGGTTGGAGAAAGCTTGGCCCAGACGCCGCCGATGTCCCTCTCTCAGCTGAGCAGCTCGCCGAGTCGTCGTCGTCACAGTCACCTGCACGAGGCTTGCCACCAAAAAGTACGATTTATCACCTGGCTCCAAAAAGGAGACAGAGCATAGACGACCACCAGAGCGAGCCGCTTGTTTTCCAGTCTGCTCCGCACCCGAAAGTTCCGGGGCGGGTACAAGCACGTACGGTCCGCATCAACGACGCCCGCAGACTCTTACGAGGCCTCCCAGTCGAGCGCCCAGTTTTTGTCAAAGATAGCTTTGGGGCAGACAAACTTCCAGTCCCGCAGCTCACCCCCTTCCACCTTTATCAGTTGGGCTCGGAGGTGGGAAGCAACGAGCCAGATGTTGAGGCACATGTCGAATGTGAGCGCCACGAGCCGCGGCAGACTGGTGGCGAGGAGGAAGCGCTTGACCATGTCCTCCGTCATGAGCTCTTTTCCGCGACTGGCGGCGCCCGTCGAGTGGCCGTCGTTGTCGAGGGACTCCTTCCAAGACTTGGAGGAGATGATGGCGTCCAACGCGAGGACACTGACGCTCTGAGGAGCTCCGTGCATCTCTTCGCCCGCCTCGTCGCACGCCCTGTCGCCGGCCCCGTCACCCGCCCCGTCTCCGGCCCCGTCGCTGGCCGCGTCGCCCGCCCCGTCGCCCGCCCCGTTGCTAGAAGGTCCCTTTTCGTCACGCATCCCGCCCGCCGCGACACTCAGAGAACTGGAAGAGCCACGCGCAGACTCCGCCCAGTTGGGAAGCGATCCTGTCCGGCGGCCGTCCGTTTTTTAGTCCTGAAAGAGGGGAGGGGGAGTCCGAAACTCCTCGTTGGCGGGGGGTGCGCTTGGAAGTTCCTCAGCTGCAGCAATGGCGGCTGCAGCGGAACGGCTCATGATGAGAGGGGGCAGCTCGGTGGGAGACGCGGCACGAGGAGCCGTGACAGCGGCTGCCACGGCGTGCTCGCTTTTCCACTGCCTCGTAAGCGCATCGGCAACCACGCGAGTCTCACTGGGTCCGACTCGTCCATCAGCGCAGTCAATGAGGAACAGCTGCGTCGGGTCGGCGGACGATCCGGTCCCCTTCTCAAAAACAATATGCACGAGCCGCCAGTGTGGGAAACACGCGGAGTTTTCCAACAGCATGCACCCAGAAGATCTCATGTTGGAGACGCAGTCGTTGGAAAAGGCGTTGGCACCCATGCGGTTCAGCCCTTTCAACACGGACACACCATCGGGGTGGGCAGCACCAGCACGGGCGGCACCAGCGCGGGCGGCACCAGCGCGGGTGGCACCAGAGCGGGCGCCGCTGGAACGGGCGGCATCGGGACGGGCGCCGCCGAAGCGGGCGGCATCGGGACGGGCGGCGTCGGCACGGGCGGCGATAGCACGGGCGGAGCCGGCACGGGCGGCGTTGGGTCGAGCGGCGTCGACACGGGCGGCGCCATGTCGGGCGGCGCCCGGTCGGGCCGCGTCGACGCGTGCATCGTCGGAACGGGCCGCGTCGGGTTGGGCGGCGTCGGGTCGGGAGGCTTCGGCACGGGCAGCGTCAGCGCGGGCGGCGTCGTCATGGGCGGCGTCGGGTCGAGCGGTGTCGACACGGACCGCGTCAGGTCGGGTGGCGTCGACACGGGCGGCGTCGACATGGGCGGCGTCAGGTCGGGCGGCGCACGATCGGGCGGCGTCGCGTCGGGTGGCGTCGAAACTCGCATCGTAAGAACGGGCCGCGTCGGAACGGGCCGCGTCGGCACGGGCGGCGTCGGCACGGGCGGCGTCGGCACGGACGGTGTCGGCACGGGCGGTGTCAGGACGGACGGTGTGATCACGGCCGGCGTCGGAGCAAAGGGCTCCGGATGCACCGGCACCGGATGCGGCGCCGGCGCCGACGACAAGGCTAAAAGACAGACGGTTGCCGCCCGAGGACATCGTGGCCGCCGCGAGACGTGTACGATGGAAGTGATAGCTTCCGCAACCCGTGGTGGGGTAGATACCATTGGGGGGGGGGGTGCAGTGCCACCGGTGTGGCCGACGGAACCGGAGTTGGCAGCTGTAGATCGACTGCCACCGGGTGCGGCAGTGGCCATGCCGACGCCAGTGGAGGCGGCATGGTGACTAGAGCCGGCGGTAGAGGAAGACATGGCTTTGTCGTACCACGCAAGCCCCACGGCACCGTACTGCTCAGAAGAGCAAGGCGCCAGACGTGGGAGAGGGCGGCGGGAAACGCAGATAGGGGCGGGAGGCACGCAACGCGGACGCAAGGCGGCGGACGCGGGGCGAGCGGCGGGTGAGGCGGTCGCGGGGCGAGCAGCGAGCGAGGCGGACGCGGGGCGGCGGACGCGGGGCGAGCAGCAGGCGAGGCGGACGCGGGGCCTCGAACGCGGGGCGAGCAGCGGGCGATTCGGGCGCGGGGCAGGTGGAGGCGGGGCGGGTGGGCGGCGGGCGAGGCGGAAGCGGGGCGGGCAGCGGGCGAGGCGGATGCGGGGCGGTCGGACGCGGGGCGCGGCGCGGGCGAGGCGGTCGCGGGGTGGGCGGAGGGCGAGGAGGACGCGGGGAGCATGACGGGCAGGCGCGGGCAGGCGCAGGTGGGGTGGCGGGTGCTTCGGGGAGCTCGTGGGTCTCGAAAATGGCGCTGTCCGGATGGCGCGAAGCGGGGGCTGCGGTACTGTATGCTGCGGTGGCGCCGCGCCAATTCAGAGGCGGCTCCCAATTGCCGATTGGTGGCGGCGCAGATTCTGGGGAGATCCAGCCAGAGGTGTGATTACAATCATTCCTCGGCTCGGATAAAATGATTATAATCAACCCCTTGATTTTAAATCGTATGGGGCGATTTTTATTGATTATAATCATTGGCCATGATTATAATCATTGAG
>Ga0115030_1000423_pt1 | contig 17142 bp, 17 predicted proteins | sample SidtaG_4_FD_87174 | JGI IMG/M metagenome (GOLD analysis project Ga0115030, IMG submission 87174) | Marine algal microbial communities from Sidmouth, United Kingdom - Sidmouth_Male1 metaG | ecosystem: Host-associated > Algae > Red algae > Unclassified | place: Sidmouth, United Kingdom | collected... | reverse complement strand
GCATCGGCAATCTTGGCGTACTCGACGCCTTGATTCAGCTCTGTACCGACAAAATTGTCGTCATACCACAGCGTAGTGTTGCGCTTCTCGGCACCCCACTGATAGTTACGGAAAATGACCATGGTGATCGGTGGCCAGTCGTTGCGCCCACAGGCTGTCATTTCGTTCATTGAAATACCGAAAGCGCCGTCACCTGCAAACCCGACCACCGGGACATCGGGACATCCGATTTTGGCGCCGAGTATGGCTGGTAACCCATAACCGCAAGGACCAAAGAGGCCAGGTGCCAGGTATTTTCGACCTTTTTCGAAAGTGGGGTAGGCATTACCGATGGCGCAATTATTGCCGATATCACTGGAAATAATGACGTCTTCAGGAAGTGAGTCGCGTATGGCTAACCATGCATTGCGCGGCGACATACGGTCTGGTTCACGCTTGCGGGCACGTTCGTTCCAGTCGATACCCGGATCATTGTCTTCTTCGTGTTCCATAGACACAAGTTCTTGCGCCCAGCGATCTTTCGTGTGTTTGATCTCACTGCGTCTTTCAGCACGACCGGCGTCGCCAGCACTAGCATCAAGTTTCGCAAGTATTTCGCTGGCCACGTATTTTGCATCACCCTGTATGGCAACATCGACGCGTTTTGTTAAACCAATGCGATCAGCGTTAATGTCCACCTGAATGAGCTTGGCATTTGCAGGCCAGTAATCTATGCCATAGCCTGGTAGCGTGGAGAACGGATTTAGCCGTGTGCCAAGGGCAAGCACGACATCTGCTTTGGCAATCAGTTGCATGGCGGCTTTCGAGCCGTTGTAGCCCAACGGACCTACCGATAATTCGTGGGATCCCGGGAACGCATCGTTGTGCTGATAGTTACAGCAGACCGGCGCGTCAAGCTTTTCAGCCAGAGCTGCAGAAGCTTCTATCGCATTGCCGATGACGACGCCAGCGCCGTTGAGCATGACCGGGAATTTGGCTTCTGACAGCAGCTTGGCTGCAGCATCAATTGCATCGGCACCGCCACGAGGACGCTCAAGACGGACTACTTGCGGCAATTCAATGTCAATGACTTGAGTCCAGTAATCTCTGGGTATGTTGATCTGCGCAGGTCCGCATAAACGCCAGGCCTGCTCGATGACTCGATTAAGCACTTCAGCGACGCGTGCTGGATCACGGACCTCTTCCTGATAGGCCACCATGTCCTCGAACAGCGCCATCTGTTTGATTTCTTGAAAACCACCTTGGCCGATGCTCTTGTTGGCGGCTTGTGGTGTGACCAGAAGCATTGGTGTGTGGTTCCAGTAGGCCGTTTTGACAGGGGTAACAAAATTGGTAATACCGGGACCATTTTGCGCGATCGCCATCGACATTTTACCGGTTGCCCGGGTGTATCCGTCGGCACTCATGCCAGCATTGCACTCATGGGCACAATCCCAGAATTTGATGCCTGCGTCCGGAAAAAGATCGGAGATGGGCATCATGGCTGATCCGATGATCCCGAAGGCATGTTCGATGCCGTGCATCTGGAGAACCTTGATGAAGGCCTCTTCAGTAGTCATCTTCACGGTAAATTACTCCTGCAGTATTTAAGTGGTGGGCTGAAAAACAAGTTTGGTGCGCGCATACGCATAATAGAGCCAAGCGCCCGCCGACGGTAGAGCTGCGCTTGGTACAGCGTTAAACGTTGTGTGGCGCCAGATTATGCCGTTTTGATCGAAAAGCGCTTTAATCTGTTTGTGTATGGTACGAGATGGCATCGGGAAGCGGCCGAATGTTGTCGCAGATTCACTGGCAAGGCCTCGAAATAGCGTTGATTGCACTGTCGCGCAACAAAAATATGGGTGGAGCCTCGTTCTGAGAGTGTTAATTTGCGACTCTGACGAATACCCGGTCTGCTGCATCTGTGAAAGCGACAATGCCGAATTCTCTGGCGATGACAATTTGCTGGACTATATCGATAGCTTCGCCACGCTCATCCTCAACGCCCGGGCTAGAGTCGACACTATTGATCCGAATGACGTCCTCGTAGCTCTGCCCACCAATGACCTCAGGTACGACCTCTCCCGACTCTTCATCCGGTACCAGATAAATCACCCTGACTGGATCAAAAATCACGCGCTCCGCCTTGATACTGATATCGGCCAGGTAGGTGCCAACAAGTTCCCGGCCGACGGGAGACTCTACCAGAATATCGAAAAATAACGATTCATCTTCCGACTCAAGTAATGAGTTTTCCTGCTGCTTGTAGATACTGGTCATTGCCAGGGAGTTATCAGTGGCCTGCAAACGAATTTGCGCGGTAAGTTCGCAGATGACGTCTTCATCGTTGCTCGCACCATCGGCACCCAGGAACGGTGCGTTGAGTAACGGTGTTTGGCGAATGAAGTCGAGCGTGGTTCCGTCGTCTGTCATGAACTGTACGGTGGCCTCCGAGGTGTCAGCCTGCCACGATGTAAGCTCCGGATGATCGAAAACACCGCATTCCCGTTCTGATACAGGGTCACAAGCAGTAAGTACAATAGCGAACAGGGGTAGGCCAAGCAGATATTTTTTCACGACGGAATCACCGTATTAGCAATGGAGCATGATGGCATGAAAAAGAGAATTGCGGTGGTTGGTGCCGGACTCATTGGCTGTCGACATGCGCAGGCGATTTTCAGTTGCCCGTCAGCCACGCTAAGTGCACTGGTTGATCCGGATCCGGCAGCCTCGACGCTGGCGATTGAGCTGGGCACGGTGAGATTCGATTCACTGGACCAATTGCTGGATGCTGAGCTTGCGGACGGCATTGTACTGTCAACGCCCAACCAGCTACATGTTCCGCAGGCGCTCGCTTGCATCGATGCTGGCATTCCGGTGCTTATCGAGAAGCCACTAGCGGTAGATATCAAGGGTGCTATGAAGATTGTCGAGGCATCCGCTGCTGCATCGGTACCTGTGCTCACAGGCCATCACAGACGGCATACCCCCTTGGTGGCGAAAGCAAGGCAGATGATCAACGATGGACAGTTAGGCAAGATAACCGCTGTGCAGGCCACGACATGGTTCTACAAACCCGATGACTATTTCGACGTGCAATGGCGAACCCGGCCTGGTGCGGGCCCTGTCTATATAAACCTTATTCATGATGTTGATATGTTGCGTCATTTATGTGGTGAAGTTGTCGAAGTTCAAGCCATGGAATCCAGCGCAAACCGCAATCATGAAGTTGAAGATACCTGCGTTATTATCATGCGTTTCACGAATGGAGCTTTGGGCACTTTAAGTGTTTCTGATTGCACAGTGTCGCCTTGGAGTTGGGAGCTGACGGCCCGCGAAAATCCTGCGTATCCCGTGACCAGCGAGCTGTGCTATCAGATCGGCGGGACAAAAGGATCTCTGGCATTGCCGGATCTCTCTTTGTGGCAACACCCGCAAGAGCGTAGCTGGTGGCACCCCATTAGCGCTACCCGTGTGCCGTTCGAGGTTGCCGATCCACTGGTCAGGCAGATAGATCAGTTTGCTAGTGTGATGTGTGGAGAGCAAACACCATTGGTCTCCGCTCGTGATGGCATGATAAACCAGCAGATTATTGAAGCGATCAAGCGCTCGGCTTGTGAGCATTGCCTGGTGGCTATTGATAACAGCTAATCAGTAGCGGCCGATTGAAGTTTGCTAAATAGTGTGTGTAAATTTGTAGTACAGATTGCAACGTCGTTGACACTTGCGTTAGGCAATGTGGCCAATTGCTTCTGCCGAAGTTAAAAGAGATAACGGTGCATTGGCTTCTAGCACTTCGAGTATGTGGATGTTGGATGTAATATAAATGTGCGAGCCGGCGAAGTGTGACAGGTAGAAAACGGCCAATGGACGGTGGAAAGGATTTTAATGCTGCACAATAGCCAGATGGACTTTTGATCAATCAGGTAGCTACATATGTCGAAAGGAATTCTGTATATCTTTTGTGGAAAGATGGCGTCGGGCAAGTCCACGCTTGCCAAGAAAATATCGCAACAGAAATCGGCGGTCCTTATTAGTGAAGACGAAATGCTCGGGAAGTTGTTTTCGGGAGAAATCACTGACGTGCCGAGTTATGTTCAGTGCTCCGGAAAGCTTAAATCAGCAATGCAGCCAATCCTTGTAAATTTACTTAAAACAGGCACTTCAGTGGTGTTGGATTTCCCGGCAAACACAATTGATCAACGAAAATGGATGAAAGATATTGTTGATGAGGCTAGTGCGCTTAATGAATTTCATTATCTGGAACGCTCAAACGAAGTTTGTAAAGCTCAACTAAGTGAAAGAGCGGCCAAAGAACCTGAAAGACGAGGCACGGACACACCAGAAATGTTAGACGCGATATCCCAATATTTTGAACCACCAGCCAGTGAAGAGGGATTTAAGCTGATAACACACAAGAGTGAGTAGCTTTTTGAATGACTGCTTCGGTCACTTTGCCGCTTGTCATTAGAATGGCAAGCGCACTGTTCCAAAATTTGTAAATTTGGCTGTCTTTTGGAGGAAACCAAGAGACTAAAAATAACCCCTGTTGATCATTCTGGGTGTCAGAATTCAGCCATTAGCCCAAATCGACAACATATTGGGATGGTATGCTCGTTTTTTCCTAAGGAGATGTATCAATGACGTCAAAAATAAAACTACAGCTATTAGTCTGTATGGCCGCACTGATAGTGCACCATGCTTACGCTAAGGAAACGAGTCATTCATCAGGTTATGCGGGGCAGGAAAAACGATCTATCAAGAGTTTGTCGGAGGATGACATTGCAGAACTCCGTGCCGGGTCTGGTTGGGGGTTGGCTAAAGCAGCAGAGCTAAATGGCGTACCAAGTCCAAAACATCTACTCGAAATGAAAGATCAAATAGATTTGTCGAATGATCAAGTCAATTCTATTGAAAAATTATTCGTTGAAATGAATACTGCTGCCATGGAGTTGGGTGCTCAACTAATCGAGAAGGAACGACTTCTTGAATTACGCTTTCAAAATGATATCCCAGATGCAGCAGAGCTGGAGTCATTGCTGAATAACATTGGCCAAACGCGTACATCACTTCGCTTTGTACATCTCTCTGCACACTTGAAAACGCTGAATATCTCGAGTGTGCATCAAATAACGAAATACAATCAGTTACGAGGTTACGCATCAGATGACCCGTGTTCAAATATTCCTGAAGGCCACGACTCAAAAATGTGGAAGAAGCACAATAGCTGTGAGTGAGTTAAGCTTTATAAGCACTTCACCAGCTTAGTATTTACTCTGATTTTGTTACGAATCAGTCGGTCACTAAGTAATCGGTTAGTTCCGAAACGAAGCTGCGCTTCGCTTAGACTCTGGGCAACCGCCGCCCATACTGGAAGTTTCAAGTCTATAAAACATGGCTCAGTTACTCGTCATACAAGTTACAACCATTAACAGCTGCTTTGGGCACCTTGCTGAGTGTCAGCGGAGCCTGATATGATTCACCAGGAATGCTGGTATTCGGCACACACCAGGCGACTGAACATAACCACCCCGCGATGGGCGCTTTCAGCGTCCCATATAGTCGGCTGTCAGCCAGAAAGCAGCCGATCGGCGTGAGTTCAGAGTACCTCAGATGCTGAGAATCTGAATGATTCAAAAGTTCCCAAACCGAACACTGATCAGTGTAGCCAATACTTACGAGACACAAAGCCCCGCGAATTAACAATTTATTTATCGTGGTCAGCTAGCACCCTCATCACTTCTGAATTTGCGGCCATATTTGAGGCGGACCTACCGGCCTTATTTTTAAAATTCACATCTGCACCATTTTCCAATAAGTATCTAAGGATCTCAACTTTGCCCAGATCCGCTGCATCTATAACCGGGGTATCCCCATTCTCATTTGGGATATTAACGTCAGCTCCCTGTTCCACCAAGAAACGAACTAGTTCCAAATTGTCGGTCTCCCAACCAGCCAGAATTACTGCTGTATTACCTTCATTTGTTTGAGCATTGATATTGGCACCTTGCTCAAGAAGAATTCTAATTCGATCGATAACGTTTGGATGATCTTTGAGCTTTGATACCACAAGTGGCAATACGGTGCTTTTTCTATCATGGATATTTTTGGTATTTCTGAGTGTACTAAATAACATATCCAAGTAATCAATTCGATCATGGTGCAGCGCCAGTTCAAATAACGACATATGATTGATGGAGACTGTAAGTACATCAGCACCATGAGCAATAAGATATTCTGCTAGTGAAATTCTGTTCAATACTACGGTTTGATTAAACGCCTCATTAATGACTTCGTTGTTTTTAATTGCTTTAATAAATGTTGGCTGAGCACTATCGAGCTCGTCATCGTTTTTAATAGCATCAATAACAGGGTGTGTTGGTAGCGTGGTGGCCTGAGCCGCATTCTTAAACTCTGATTCAAAGAAAGATTTAAAATTGCGGATTTGCCTTAATACGAATAATTCGCCACTGCCTGAATTGCCAAAATCATGAGCATTTCCGCATCGAAAAGCTATCCACCAGATGTGACGAATCGCTACAAAGGTATCTATTAGATTTGAATCGGTTTCACTTACTTCCCTGCTTCCTCGGTAAGCAGTAATAAACGCGTCCCAAAGTTTTTCAGAGACTTTATTACCAACGAGTCCCCATTTAAACGTTGCTAAATCGAATACCCGCAGTCCTAACCCGCAACAATCGAAATCATAGTGCGTAAGAATACCGTTGTTTTTATGTACGTTACCCCCGTGACAATCACCGTGACAAAATCCAATATCAAGATTCTCGACAGATACACCTGCTATATTTTGACTAAGAACCTTTGCAACTTTATTGAGATATTCAAGATCATCCGATTCTTTGACCAGAAAAGTTCTGACAATATCCAAAGATGTATTTAGCAGATACTCAACCTCTAGTCTCGGCCTATGGTGATCGGTAACAAAGTCATCTGAAAGGTTGTGGAGTTGCGCTACTGCCTGCCCATACATGGCTGCATTAGCATGATTGCGGTGGTTCAGTTTCGTACCATAAGCAAAAGCGGTGACTATCGCATACCGTACTCCTTCCGGTGCTTGAAGCTCTGTAATAAATTTTCTTGCCCTTTTAGAAATTTAATTTCATCCATGTTGGCAGACACTGCGATGGCACCACGCATGCGGCAGTAAGAACACGAGCATCTTCTGATTGTATTGAATTCATCAGTCAATCGAACGTTGAACTCTATCAATCTACAATGACAAGCGGCTAAATGCATTTTCGAGTTCATCCTTCAATGCTCAATTCGTAAAGTGATGGTTTGTAAAAAAAACCTCTATCCGGCAGCTTGTGGTCGAAAATCCCTGGCAACTTTGGGGGTATAGCAAGTTGTTGTGGCGTGCCCTAATCCGGCTTTGGTCAGGAGAACTGCAGCGAATTTTTAGAGACAATACTGAACGTTTCACTGGTGTACACTTCGTGGTTAAACCCTTAATACTAACCAGGATTGAAGACGCATGCCAATTGAACGAACAGGTACCAATGAGCGCAGTAGCAAGATAGTCAAACACAATGGCGTGATCTACCTCAGTGGTCAAGTAGGAGATGGTGAATCAGTAACCGAACAGGCTGAAGACTGCCTGGGGCGTGTCGATAAATTACTTCAGGAGGCTGGATCATCTCGCCAGCAAATGTTGAGTGCCACGGTGTGGCTTTCTGACATGGTATACTTTTCCGATTTCAATACGGTATGGAATGACTGGGTTCCTACTGGTCATGCTCCTGCAAGGGCGTGTGGAGAGGCGAAACTTGCACGTGAAATTCTCAAGGTTGAGGTTATTGTTACCGCTGCTTACGATTAGCTGTCATATTGAGTGTCTCACTTTCCCTTGGATTACCGTGACTCCCGCCATCGTTTCCTGGCTGCTGCCAAGGCACTAAATGCTCAAATCTGGTGTCTTCCAATACACGTCGAAGGCATGGAACTCAGTATCGATGTAGCTAAGTTTGGTCCACCGGGCAGATCACTTATTGTCACGTCTTCTGGTTTGCACGGTGTTGAAGCACAAGCTGGAGTTGCGATACAGCTGGGCTGGATGGAGGCACTGCGAAAAACGCCTGCGACAGGGCAATATTTATTCATCCATGCCATAAACCCCTACGGGTACATCACGGGTCGTCGTACTAACGAAAATAATGTTGACCTTAACCGTAATTTTTTTGATACCGAGTCCGATGAAGTTGTGTCAAAATATCAATTACCCGTTGGCTTAATCTCGTCAGACTATGCGCGCTTTGATGGTCTACTCAATCCATGTTATGCACCCAGACGATTCGATGGGTTTTACGCAAAAGCATTAGGCTATCTGGCTCGTGAAGGTAAGCTGCAACTACAAAACGCTATTGTCACGGGGCAATATGAGTTTGCAACCGGGCTGTTTTATGGTGGAGATAGCCGAAGCCAAAGTACACAGTGCATACAACAGGGAATGCCGGAATGGATAGGAGATGCAGAAGAGGTTTGTCATCTTGATTTTCACACCGGATTGGGAGCTTATGCGCATTGTCAGTTGATGGTAGATTCAGCGCCTGATACCGCTGACTATTCATGGTTTCAGAATACATTTGAGAATACGGCAGTAGTTTCAGCAAAAATAGCTGGTAGCGGTGTATATAAGGCTCGCGGTGCAATGGGTGATTGGTTAATTCGCCATTTTTATAAGAAACAATATCGTTTCCTGACTGTGGAGTTTGGTACCTATTCAGCTCTTAGAGTATTGGCTGCTCTTCGCGAAGAGAATCAGGCATTTCATTTTACAGACCAAAATGCTCACGCTAGAGTACGAGCGAGGCAACGGCTGGAACGATGTTTTAACCCTCCTTCTTCGAGATGGAGAAATGCCGTGTACGCACAGGGTCTACGGTTGATCGAGCAAGCGAGACAAGTTATTAACTGAATATGCTCGATCCTGCGGTTGCCTGAATTTGCTCGGCCCTGCGGTTACCTCAATCTGCTCAATGTAAACCTGTGCTGAGGACGAAGACCATAAGCGCGAAATCTGTACGAAATCTGTACGAAAAGTCGACCGGAATAAAGACGCCAGCCAGGTGTTAGCAAAAGTCTTACCTCAACTGAAAAATATTCAAAATACGCTACAGGCTGGTTACAGGCTATATGTAATGATTGGGAAATATTTTCAAATACGCTCGATGCACGATTGGCCCGTCAGTTTTCAACAAGACACTATATCGAGCTACATTTTTGTCAGTACCAGTTACGTCTTGAGCAGTCAGTTTGTAAGGCATGGCTTTTCGATACATGCACTGCCGATAGCTTGATTGCTTTAATATAAAAAATTCACTAAACACTAAAGTCCTACCGATAAAAAGTACCGTTACAACAGATTTTTAGGGATCGTGCGGGGTCATTCTGGCACAGACCCTGCGGCGTGTAGGAGAACTGATTAACCTCGCCTGGTGTTCAATAAGTGCGAACACATGCTACGGACGGGTTGCTTGCTTGCCTCAGAGCCCAAGCCAGCTCGGTACTTACGTGCCGGTGTCATCTATTTGGCTCCAACCATGAAACCATGAGGTTTACATGGCAACACTGCCGTACATTGCGGAACAACCAACGTCCGCCAAGCTGCTTAATACAAAATCGGTTACACATACTGATTTAAAATCGCGGTGTTCGTCTCTGCTGTTTCGATTCCTGCTTGTAAATATCCTGGCATTTGCCCTATTGGGTGCTGCGTTCTGGGAGGGATACGTCGAAAAGGTAGTCAGTGCTGACCAAACACGTCTTTCGGTAGCCATTTTTATCGTATTTCTGGTTGGATTGTCTATTAGCTGCTGGCGTGCCTGGCAGATAGATCACGAAATAGATGAAGTGTCGGGAAACCGTGACAGCAAAAAGCTATTGCCGGCAACACCAGCAGGATCTTTACGCCTGAAATTGACACAACGCATCGCTTCAGTGCGGCACATAGCCAATATGCTGGTATTGCTCGGCCTTATAGGTACGGTGCTAGGCTTTATCATTGCGTTGTCAGGTGTAAACCCTGATACGGCCTCCGATGTCAACAGTATAGCCCCGATGATATCAGTACTCATTCAAGGCATGTCAACAGCTCTATACACAACGCTTATCGGTTCTGTGCTAAATGTCTGGCTGACTGCAAACTATCAGATTCTGGCAGGCGGCACGGTGCAGCTCATGGGTCTCTGGATGGATCGTACTGACGACAATGCGTGAGCTCGATCTTTTTGATGAGGATAGTGGAACCACTGTCTTTCGTGATGTAATCATGTTGGCGCTGGCTGGTTTTGTGACGCTGGTTATGTTGTTACTGCCGCATATTAATCCAGAAGCGAAAGCTGAAGATACTGATCAGGCACCAGGTAATATGATTGTCGAACTACGCTGGCCTGATGAACTAAACGTGGATGTGGATCTCTGGGTTGAAGCGCCTGGTGATAAAGCCGTGGGCTATACCCGAAAGGGTGGAAATGTTTTTGACTTATTGCGTGATGATTTAGGCGTATCGAGTGATCTCACTGGACTTAATTATGAGTTTGCCTACAGTCGGGGAGCACCTGCTGGTGATTACACAGTCAATGTTCATCTGTTTCGTAACAAAGAGAAAATATACCCGGTACCGGTAACAGTCACCGTTAGCCTGAAAACACCAACCAGTAAATCGACACGACAGATCCTGGCAACCCGGTTTGATCTGGAGACCGTCAATCAGGAAATGACGGTATTTAGATTTTCTCTGGATGAAAAGGCCGATCTGGTCACAGGCAGTGTGCACGACCTGCCAAAACGAATAAGGGGAGGAGCATAGTGCTCACCAGCTTACAGTGGTACATTGTTACTATGTCACTGGCCGGAGTACTCGGGTTGATTGCCGTAGTGGCACCGCGCAAAAGGATGCTCAAATATGCGGCACTCGCTTGTACTGCATCATTTCTACCGCTGAGCTATTTTGCAATTAGCGATCTGTTGAGTAGACCAAAGCCACTGCAGATAGTCGACGCTACCGAACGTTTACAGAACGCGATAGTAACAGCATCTATCATGCGTGAAAACGAAGCTATTTATTTGTGGTTGCAAATGCCTGGGATTGGTGAGCCACGCTCGTATCAGCTCCCGTGGAGTGAAGAAATGGCTATTGAGTTGCACGAAGCAACTCGCGAGGCTGAGGATGAGGGGGGAGATGTGCAAATGAATCTTCCAGAGGGGAACGCAAGCGATAGCGAGGAGCCAATGTTTCAGGCCACAACGTACGAACCGCCACCGCCTAAAGATACTTGAGGTCACAGCGCGAACACCGATGTGTGATTTATCTCAACGCATGTTGAAATATGCCAGTCGTTGTCTTGCAGCCATAGTCGTCGATTCGATTAAAATTGATAGTTCGTTTGTTATGGCACTGAATGACAGTAAGATACCACTGTGAGACGGTGCTTTTAAGGATTCAGGTTAGGAATCTGGCTGTATAAAATTCCTGATGATATTGCCGGTTTCTTTTAACCCTGGTGTTTCATAAAATTTCGAGTCCATGTCCATGTCCATATCCTTTTTTTACCAACCGCACGGGTTCATGATGGATGCCTACCCTAATCAAACTGCCGATAACGCATTTTATTGGTGGTTGGCTGCGTTGAACCAGAAGCGGGTACATTGGCGATACTGTATATATCGTGCAAAGGCTAGAGCGATTAGGCAAAGAGATTAATCCAGAGTCAGATGATGTATTGATTCTTATCAGCGGTGATACTGCTCAGAAAAAGAGTGGAGAATTTACACTTATAGCTGTTGGCAATGGGAAGCTGCAGGGCCATATCTGGAAGATTGATTTTTTAAGCTGTCGGAGGGGCGTTTTAGACAACGTTAGGGATAATGGTACCGGGCAATCGAGCTTTAACGAACAATTAGAGCCAGTTCTCGTTTTCGTTTAAATATCGCTAATGGCGTATTGGTGCTGCGGCGCTGAGGAAACCCATTTGTCTATTAGACTTAAGAGAACAGGCTCTATCGCCGATACGAATACATTAAAGGTTGTAATTCAAGTGGTTGAGCCCTCTTGATATAAACAACTGATCGTAGCGATAGACCCATTATGAAGGGCTTTACAACCGTAGAGTTGTTAGTAACGATATCTATTATGGCGATAACGATGAGTCTTGCCGCTCCGGGTTTTAGCCAACAGATAGCCAATACACGTCTGAAGAAAGTTGAAGGGGATATGGCTTCTTCTATACAGAGAGCTGTATCTGAATCCAAAAAGCAGCGTAAGCGAATTGTTCTATGTGCAAGATCAACAGATACCTCTTGCGGAGCGGACTGGAGCAACGGATGGCTTATATTTGTGGATGAAAATGCCACTGGTACTCGGCAATCATTAGATACTGACGAAACTGTACTACGTGTAAGAGGTGCTACTGCTTACCCTGGATTGGCCATAGGTGTTAGTACAAGGGCACCTTGGTCTTCTACAACAGTTTCGGCTAGCACCCTTTCAGTTGAACCACGAGGTAGAAGTAGCGCAGCTACCATTATTTTTTGTGACAAGCGAGGGGTTGACGAATCATTGTCTATGGCGTTACTTCCCTCTGGTTTACCCACCTATGATCTAGCCAAAAATACCGCTGGCAATAGCATTGATCTGTGGGGTAACGTCGTGTCTTGTCCAATATGAGAATCGCCAACAGATCTTTAGGCATTGGAATGATAGAGGTTCTTGTCACACTGTTTGTATTGTCTGTGGGGATTTTGGCGGGCGCGGCTATGCAAATGAAATCTTTAAAAAATACACAGGAAAGCCTCTTCAGATCACAAGCTGTGAATCTGGTTAACACTATAGTAGAAAGCATGCGAGCCAATCCTGAGGCTGTGGTGCTTGGGTATTACGATAATATCAGCACCACCAACGTGTTTAATTCAACTGGATGCCTGACGACTGGCTGTAGTCCTGAAAATATTGCGACTGAAGATATCATTCAGTGGCAATCTCTTCTCGCACCGGCGAATGGGTCCATTCCAGTGCTACCTCCCATGAACAACGATGAGCCAGCCGAAGCGACGATTTCGGGCAATACGGACGGTGTACGCACAGTGACTGTGCACTGGCAGGTAGCAATAGATGGTGATGTAAAGGATAAAACCTATAGCCTTGATGTCAGATTATGAATTCTGGCTTACAAAGCCAACAAGGGCTGACATTGGTCGAGATTCTCATTGCGCTTGTGTTGGGTTTGATGGTAATAAGTATTGTTGGCACTGCTGTTCAATCACAAATCAAGACGAACAGGCAGGCAATGGCTATGTCGCGCGCGCAAACCCAAGGTAGGTTTGCAATAGAGGATATAGCCATGGCCGTAAGATCGGCCGGCTATTCAGGTTGTTCCAGTGCCGCCGCAGCGATACCCAATATGCCATTAACTGTATCCGGACCAGCAGTTATTCGCTCAAGTTATGCGCCAATACAGACATTCCGAATCGATAGCACTGGGTGGGTACCGTCAACACCTGATGGATATTCCGCGTATACGATCCCAACTACAGGTGCCGGTACGCCTGTACCCGGTACTCACGCTCTGTTGGTGGAGGGAGGGGTAAGTGAAGGCGTATCTTTGACAAGAAGTACATTCAGTACGACGGTTATTGATGTGAAGGAGCATTCGATGGGGCTTGAAAAAGGCTCGATGGCGCTAATAAGTGATTGTGCTTCTTCGGAGGCATTTTTTATTGACGCCACACAAGAAATAGCCGATGAAAAATTGCGACTTTCTGCTAAATCACCTTTGACCAATTTTTATGAAGTATCAACGGATTATCCGGAAGCGGTGAGGGTGCTTCCCTATAGGCGTTCAGTCTATTTTATTGGTGATAGTGGAAGAACGACTGAAAAAGGTGATGTGATTCGATCTCTTTTTGAGCATGTTTTCCCGTTTAAGGATCATAGCCCTCATGAAATTGTCGAAGGTATAGAAGCGCTGGTTATTACACACAGGCAATTACAATCAGATGGCACCATTAAGGAGCTGACTGCGGGAGACTCGGCAATTGAACCGATAAATAACATCAGCATGAGAATTGCGCTTCTCGTAAGCACACCGGTCCGCCGCGATGAGCAAGCCACTTCAGCGCCCTATGTGTTATCTGGAATAACAGTGGGTACAGGTTCCACGACCGGACCAACGCATGCAGATGATGAGAGAATGCGAAGGGTATTTGAAAAGACGATTATGCTTAGAAACTCAAAAGCGACGGCAAAATGACTTTAATCTATGAACAGAGAGGTGCTGTTTTAATTGTGGCACTTTTGCTAATAACCGTTATTGGTATTTTAGGAATATCAGTAATGAACACCAGTGTTGACGAGTATGAAATTAGCGTAGCCCAGGAAGTCGAGAGTACGACATTTTCCGTTATAGAATCTGCTGTTATGCAGGCCTATTCAGATCTTGATGCCACTACGTTGCCTGTTGGTCAAGACAATAAGGTCACTGTATCCACAACCGACAGCAGAATAGATGTAACAGTCACCGCGAGGCGTGACGGCATAGTCCCCGTTGTAAATACCTCGCTTGGTCTTTTTGGAAATTATGCATACTCCATTCGTGGCGTCGGGACAAACACGGCTGTGAATTCGCAGAGAACAGTTGTAAAAGGCGTTGCACAACGGGTTCCATTAGGTCGGTAGTCAAATAGAGACTGATAAAACATCATCATGCAAAATTCTATAAAAAAGCTTCTTCACAACTCAATAGTTAGCGCTATCTATACTGTGGCGATGTTAACGCCTCTGGTGATAAGTGCTGATGATATAGACATTTATTCGCCCTCGGCTGATGCTGCACATCGGCCCAAGGTCATGATAATGCTGGATACTTCCACATCCATGAATGAAAAGGCGAGAGCATGGCAAATGTCTCGGCTTGACAGAATAAAGACACCGATTCAGGATTTTTTTAAGTCGGCGTCTGGGGTAGACGTTGGACTGTCAACGTTTAATGGTGTGAATAGAGGTGGATCTATTCTATATCCGGCTATAAATTTGAACACTGATCTTTGTCCGAATGCATCGTGCGAATCAATCACGATAAGAAATCAGATAAAAAGGGAAGATGATGATGGCCACGAAATATCCACTACAGGACATGTAAATTTAACGAGTGGAGGTGCGTCTCTTGGTGGACGCATACAAAATAGGGGTCAACGTAGTTATTACTCAGATGCAGGTGGCCAGACCGTATTTGAATCCCAAAGTCAATTTGGTGAAGTAGAAGTGTTACCCATCTCCGTTACCGAATATGGAGAATCCGGAAGCATCGGTTTACATTTTCCTACAATAAATATTCCAGAAAATGCACAAGTTCACAATGTGTATATACAATTTCAATGGGCTGGGCAGGAATGGTTAAGCGACTCTCAAGGTGGGGGCGTTGGTAAAACAAGAATTTATATGGATAGTAGAGTTACCTCACCTGCATTCGAAGATACACCGGGGAAAAGAATTGGCGACAGACCCAAAACGACGAACTATGTTACCTGGAACGCCGAGAGGCCAGATGGCTGGAATGGACCAGACGATCTTGACAGAAGCGTAAGGACATCAAATTTTCAAGAAGTGTTCAATGAAGTATTTGACAACAATCAAACAACATCAGCCACGGTTATCATTGAGCCTGATCCTACTGCGTCTTTAACTGCGAATGATACCGTTAATTTACTTGGCAACCATACAAGAAACGGAGAAGAGCAAGCCCCTCGTCTGGTATATGGCTTTACTTATGATCCTTACGAGCCCACCTATGAAATTGCTGCTCGTCGATTTGATGAACTGAATATTCCTAAAGGGGCGACAATAGAGTCGGCGCATGTCGAGTTTTCCTATAGAGGAGGTACGGAGACAGAGGAAGCCTTCCTGCAAATCAGGGCGGAGGATTCTGGAAATAGCCCGCCGCTTCTCGCCTCATACAAAAACATAACAGACAGGACTAGAACCACAGCGTATGTAGATTGGGACGTCCCATTGTGGCGGCCTGTACGTGAAAGGCATAAAAGTCCTGACATTAGCAATGTGATTCAGGAGATTGTCGACAAAGAGGACTGGTGTGCGGGAAATGCACTAACGTTGATCTTGCAAGGCACTGGTGAGCGATATACGTATATGCATCGCAAGGGAAAAGACTTGGCGTCATCAATACATATTAAGTACGATCCGGAATCTGTTGACCGTAACAGTCACTGCACCATTTTAAATGGCGGAAATATCGATCTTTATCATCCTTCAGACGAATTGATAGAGGAACGTGCGGGTGAACTTGTTAGAGAGAAATCCTTGTATGTCAGTAACGTAGACAAATATTATGCTATGCGGTTTGAAAATATAGATCTGGGAGCAGAAGACATTATTGGTAACGCGCGCCTGAAGCTGACTCAGAATAACGATACTGACGGTGCAAAGACCATAAGGGTCTATGTTGATGTCGACACAGGTAACAATCCTTTGTCAACTGATGTGTCGCTTTCAAGTCGATTTAGTGAGAACTATCTTCAGTGGATTCAGATACCTGCTACGGCAGGATTCAGGACAGAGTCAGTAGATATCTCCTCACTTATTCAGAGTGCTATACAGGGTACCAATTGGGAGCGGGGTTCTGCGTTGACTATAGGTATTCGCATACCTGCACTGAATGCGCATTACCAGACAATGTTGGGAGACGCCGGAGAGGGCCCTACACTGAGTATTGCGCGTAGAGTAACTGGCTTAGAAGCTGCAAACATTCCTTTCAGAACAGCTCGTGATGAAATTAGCGAGAAAATTGACCTCCTGCTGCCGTTTGGTAATACACCTTTTGTTGATTCATTTTTCGAAACCGCCCTGTATCTGACCGGTGGTCCCGTAGTGCATGGAAAGCGGCGTGGTGAACAAGAGCCCTCTAATAGCGTTCATCGTTTGAGTAGTGAGTCATCCTACCTTGGTGGCACCGTTACCCGTCCAACGGGTTGTTATGCCGAATTTCCAGAATCAGAAAGCTGTGCTGGAGAGTTTATTTCAGGCGAAGCGGTCTACAACGCGCCAGATTCGGTAGAGTGTAAACCCAATCAAATCGTATTAGTTACTGATGGGGCACCGACTGAATCACCCGCTGGCACTGCTAGCGCAAT
>Ga0115030_1000421_pt1 | contig 17240 bp, 17 predicted proteins | sample SidtaG_4_FD_87174 | JGI IMG/M metagenome (GOLD analysis project Ga0115030, IMG submission 87174) | Marine algal microbial communities from Sidmouth, United Kingdom - Sidmouth_Male1 metaG | ecosystem: Host-associated > Algae > Red algae > Unclassified | place: Sidmouth, United Kingdom | collected... | reverse complement strand
TCCCCCACGACCCCACTCACAAAGACGCCCACCCCCACCCCCCGCGCGCGCGGCCCCCCCCACGGGGGGGGGAGGGGCCCCCCCCCCCCCCCCCCCCCTCCCCCTTTGGCGGGCCCGCGGCGGCTCCCGTCGGCCCCAACGCCAACATGGCAGAGGCGCTGAATGAACGGGGGTGGTGGATGATGGACAAGGTCGTCGCCTCGAACATCCTCGCTCGCATGGCGCGGGGCTCCCGCCAGCAGTCGTCGGTGACGGCCGTGCCCATTTTCAACTCTCATCCGGCGGAGGACTTTGAGGAGCTGGGAGACCAGGCCGACTTCAATCGGCGACAAGTCGCAGTTTCAAATGATGGCGTCTTTGGGTCGGCCGTCAGCAGTTGCGTGGCGGCTGTGGCGGAGCACTTCGGCGGCCTACTGCGCTGCGCCTATGACGCAGTGACGCCTCACCTGCTTATCGCCATGCCGCGGGCGCTCCCCCAGCTGGCTCACGCCGACTACATCGAGGAGGAGGAGGAGGACGACCGGGGGAGCATGCTGGGGGATGAGGACGTTGCGGGGGGCGTGGAGGAGAGGGAGGAGGATGGGGGTACACGGGAGGACGTGAGTGAGAGCGCCCCGGTGCTCACTGTGTATGTCTCTTTCATGGTGCCTACTTCTGTCGATGTTTGGTCTGGGCTTTTTGGTGGAGGTGAGGCGGGGGACGGCGTCCCGGTGGAGGGTTTACCTGATCCTCTTCGCATTGTGGTTCCTGTGGGCTCGTGTTTGATTGTTCGGTCGTCCCTGATTCATCGTGGCACGGAGAACCCTCACGGGCGCCGTCAACTGCGGTGCTTGCACTCGTTTTTGGCTCCCCACGTCGACGGCCGCGACCACCCTGCGTATGCGGAGTACACTGCTTTGTTGTGAGTGCATCTTTATTCAATATGCAAGTCATTCGCGCACATGACCGCCGTGGCGATAGAGAGTTGGTCCGGTGCCGCTCCCCTCCCACCCCGCCTCCCCCCCAACCCGCAACCCCCCCCCGGGACATCAGCCCCCAACTAAAAGGCGACGCCAGCCCCGCCCCCGGCGCTCTCGCACCGACCGTCACGGGGAGCCCGTCCCAGCGCAAAAAAAAATGGAACACGACTGCCGCGGCGATGGATGAGCAACGTCGCGACGCCCCGCGCGTGTGGACAGACGGCGTTTGTCGTCGGGGACCAACAGCGGGGTTATTTGTGTGCGGCCCGCGTGACCGAGTGGGGGCTGCCAAAGCAGAAGGACAAACAACAGCATGTCATGGCCGCGTGGTCGAGGCGCTGCACCTGTGAAGCAAAGCCCGTCACGGACACGACCACGCCGTGGCGTCCCCCCCCCCAATCGCCGGACAAACAGACGGCTGTCTCCCGCGGGGTCGCACGCTCCACCAAACGCTCGCCGGCCCCACAGTGCTCGTCGGCGCGGAGCGGCCCCACTGGAGGCCGGGCACACGTCCACAGAGGGTGGTGATGGCGGCCGCGCCGAGTCCGACGGCCGGCGTGGAGGGCCCCGCGACCACCTCCCCGGCAGCAATAGGCTCCCTGCGCGCCGCTGGCTGCGTACCCCCGCCCCCCCCCCCCGCCGGGCAGCGCTTTGCCCGCCAGTAGCGCTTAAAGGGCCGGCGGGTGCCCGGGTAGCTGCGCCCACAGCTGCGGGCTGCTCTCCCGCGGCGCCGTAGGCACCGCCTGCACCACCCCCGCCGCCAGCCTTCAGCTGCGGCGCGGCCGCCGCGGCCGCGCCCAACTGCCGCCAGACACACCCCGCCGCCCCCACCGCCCTCTTTGGGGTGCCCGGCGCGTCGGGAGCGTCGAATTGGATGAGCGCCCCACCGTGGCTGGCGCGCAACGTTGAGCGGTCAACGCCCACAGCCGCGCGGCCGGCAGCCTCGTCGAGGACGGTCACCACCCAGCCGCGGGTGGCGCGGCGCGACGGCGCCTTGGCGGTCGCCGCCGCAGGGTGCGCCCGCATCGCCCCCGTTGCAGCGGCCATCAATGCGGCGACGCGGTGTGGGGGGAGGGCAGCACCGCAGCGGCGACGACGCGCGGCGGATTTGGCCTTTCCGTGCCGACGCGGACGCCGGCCGCTGCCAGACGTGGGGGGGAAAAGCGGAGCCGCGAACCACCTTCGCAGTCGCCGCCACCGCACCTTCGTCGTCAGTTGCGGGCGGGTGTGAACCGGCGGTCGCGGCGGCCACGGCGTCGGCGGCGGCGACCGCCGACAACGCCGCCGCCGCCACCGCCGTGGCACGCCTCGGAGCGCCAAGAGGCGTCGGCGGGGGCAGGTGCGAGGCGCGCACCCGGCGGCCGGCACGCCGGCACGCCCGACTCGCCGACACCGCGCGGCGCGTGGCCAACTGGGGGGGCAGGCGCGAGTGTAGGGGGTGCCGCCTGGGGAGAGACACCCGCCGCCGACCGCCGCCGCCATCCTGCTGCGGGGGGCGGCGGCGCCGCACCTCGCCGTCGTCGCTGCTGTTACAGTTGACGCCCCCAACAGCAGCCTGCACCACATCGCGCGCGCATGACGACGGCGGCGGCCGCCACGACCACCGACAGCGGTGGGGGGCCGGGGGCGAAGGAGGAGTCGGGGAGTCCGACGCATGCCGCCACGGCGGCGCCTCTGCCCCTGCCGCCGCCGCCGCCGCCCGACAGGACCTTATCAGCGCTGCGAGCGCCCAATCCGCCTCTGCTGCTGCCGCGGCCGCCGCGACAGCCGCTGCCGACCGCTTCGTCACCGCCGCCGCCGCCACCGCCGTTACCACCGCGCCCACCCTGCCCCGTGCCGACGGGCGGTACCCCCACCGGACCTTGGGCGGCGCAATCGCCGCTGCCGCTGCGGCTCCCAATGGCGGCGGCGTCGGGTGCGTCGCCGCCGCCGCCGCCGCCCGATGCGCACGAGGCTGACGACGCCGCCTCTGCCGCCCTTCCTGTCGCCGCACCTCCCAGGTGGCGGCAGGCAGCTCCGCTTGGGGCAACAAATACGAAGAGTCCACGCCATCCGTGACCACAGACGCGACGCCCACGCGCACCCGCGCCATGAGAACATCTATCGTTACCCACCGTCCGCCATCGGCCGGCGCCCCGCCGGCGGCGTCCCTCTCGTCCATATCGCCCCCGGCCGAAGCGGCGGCCGCCGCCTCGTCCTGCCGCCCCCCCACCCCCCGATCACCCCAGCTGCCACCACCAATAGAGCGTGGCCGACCTATACCACCACCGGCACGATATCCGGCGATGCGGCAACGTGGATCAACGCCCGCGAAACCCGCTATGCCCCTCCCCGCCGCTGCCGGTGCGGCGGCTGCTGCTGCGGCAGCAGGTTGGCACCGCCGCTGCACAGCGGCGGCGGCGGCGCCCGTGATTGTACCGCGGCGGCACCCTGGTCGCGAGCAGACGAACGGGCTACGGACGAGACACCTGCACGCAAAGCTGAGTAGTCCCAGCTTAAATTCTAAATTCAACTTGGGCGCATTCGCGAAGACACCCTGGCCCTGGCTGGATAGTGCGAATGTCTGACTGATAAGCGCGTTCGCGAAAACACTCTTTATGGACTTCGAAAGGAATGTAGAAGCAACAGAGCGGCACAGGCTTTGGCTTGGGCGGCGGCGTGCGCTCTTTGCCGTCACGGCCGCGGCCGCACACCAGCCGTCAGAAAAACCCACCGAGCAGAAAAAGAACGCTCGGTCAGTGCAGCCGGTCGCCTCGTCGCTGGGTGCCGCCTGCGGCCCGAGCGGCCGGCCGAGCTGCTGCAGCTGGAAATGTCACGGCGATGGGCAGCGTGTCGCCGGGGCGAAGGTGGGGGGACCGCCCACATGCGTGCGGGGTGGAGGGGCAGAGACGGCGGCGGCGGCAGCAGTGACGGTGATTACGAGATGCGTCGGCGGGCACCGCAACAGTTGCGGTAGCCGCGCTGGCCACCTGCGGGCGGCTCCCGCGGTGCCGCCGTCGGCCACGGCCAGCGGTCTGACGGCCCCGATGGCTGACGCAGCAGCGGCTCCGCGGCCGAAGGGCGCTGGCGGTGCTGTCGCTGACGCGATGCTGACGGTGCGCTGCGGTGCCGGTGGCGGGGGCGTTGGAGGGAGGGGATTGGGGGGGGAAAGCGTGCTACATGCGCGTACCTGCCCGCGGGTGTCGCCACTGGCGGCGGCGAGTGCAAAGAGAGCGCCCGTCGCCGCGGCGCTTGCGGCCGCACGGCCGCCCAACGTCTTGGGGCCCGCCGACTCGCAGGACGAAGCAGTGCAGAGTGAGGTGGACGCGGAGGGCAAGATGCGGAGGAAGGCGGCTGGCGTTTTTGGTGGCAAGTTTGTTGGCTGGCCCCGTTGAGATCCCAGCTGTGTGAGATAGCGAGCGAGTTGTGGGAGGCGCCATCACGTGGCCTTGACGCCCATGGGCGTGTGCACCACGCTGTGGGTGTTATCCTCCACACTGCTGCGCACTGTAGAGCTAGAGACAGCTCGTGGGTTTTACGCTACAGGCAGCGACGAGCTCCGATACCTCGTGTCGGGGACTTTCGTTTGGAGGGTACACATCGGGCGGTCGGTCGTCCGGCGGGACGCATAAGCACATGGGACTTCCCCAACAGAAGGAGTAACACGTGCCAGGCGTGCCCCTTCAAGGGCCTGTGGGAGCGCCTTCCCAGTGGCCACGCCCTTCCGGTGGTCACGCCCTCTCGGTGGCGTCCCCCTCCAGTTCGCGTCTCCCTCCACGTGACGTCCCCCTCCAGGTGACCACGCCCTCCAAATGTCGCGCCCTGTCGGTGGCCACGACAGATCTGTGGCCCTCCCGGTAGGCGAACTCTCCCGAAGAGCACACCCTTCCGGTGGGCACGCCCTCCCGGGTTTTTACGCCCTCCCGGTGGGCATGCCCTCCCGGTTTTCAGGCCCTCCTGGTGAGCTCGCCCGCTCCGGTGGTCTGCGTACTACCTTTCATTGTTTTCTTTGGCCGTGTGTGCTTCGGCTCTGCCGTTACTGGTTGATCGGAAGCGGTTTCGGTGGTCGTGCTCGCATGTCTCCCACCAAGTTTCTGTACTGAGTCTCGTCTGCAGCGAAATTATCAGTTCTGTGTCTCGTCAAGCTTTGGTGGATGGCTCATGTTGACGTTGCGCGCAAGATAAATGTATTGAAGGACAGTCCCCGGACCGCGACTACTCTACGTGCCACCAGCTGGAGGTGACGCTCACGTGAGAGCGTAGACTACAGTTCGATTCCAGCCCGTAAGGGCAACTCTGCATAGACCCTTTCGTAAGACCCATTGGAGAGCGTCGAGCGACGGAGTGTCTTTCGGCCCTCGCGCAAGCCACCTGCTGTAGCACTCTCCTTGACCCGTCGCTCTTCGATAGGGTTGTGCAGCACGCCTGGGGCGTGCCAATGTGCTCGCCTGGGGCGTGCAATACTACGTGATTTGGGCGTGTCACGCCCTGCACGCCCCAATCTAACGAGGGGGGACGCTCGGACCCAGGTGAGCGGTGCTTCTGCTCGTAGCGCTGGGAACTCAACGTGCCTCGGAAGAGGTATGTGTCCGCGTCGTTTGCGTGAATCTTGCATCTTGTGTGGAGGCATTGGGTGGTGACACACTTTTGTTGCGTCTGTAGCGTCTCTGTCCTCCGTTCGCTGAGTGCATCTGTACTGGTCCTTCGTCGACGTCGGAGCTCGCACTAACGCACGTCTTTCCTCCGACGCTCTTCTGGATATGCAACTGTTTTCTTCTACTGCAGTCGACAGCTGGGCGCTGCTGCTGTGTCGGTGCACGGACGTGCTCGTGCTTTCGACTTCTTGTGTTACCGAGTTCGTTGTGCTCGGAGTTCGGTACGCTTCTGCACTTACTTCGTGTGCTTCGCAACAGTTCTTCTGTGGCGGGTGCGTGTCTGGTTATCCACCGTATGTATGGAGCGTTGTGCGGGTGCTCGTTTGTGGTCTGTGCATTGTTGATGGCTGTAATGAAGACGAGAGCGCGCACTAACCTGCTCTTACCCACCGGCGCCTGCTTTTCATGTGAATGTCGGCCCGTCCTGGCTTGGCCCGTTCAAGACGGCGGCAAGGCGCGTCGGTGCGCCGCATTGAGGAGTGCGTCGCTGATCCCCCTCGATGGCGTCCGACCTGACGCTGTCGACGCTTTTTATTACCGCGGAGGAGTATCTGCCTGCCGGTGGAGAGCTTCTGTTGGACACTGAGAGCGAAGCTGGAGGCTCCCAGACGCAACCCGAGTCGTGTAGCTCGGGGCTGCTAGAGCATCTCACCGACGCCGCCCTCGCTGGCATCCCCCTTGTTGACGACCTCCCCTCACAAGATGGCGCCGCGGCAGTCTACAATGGTTTCGATGTTGACGACCTGCAAGGTGTTGACAGCCCCCCACGCGCTGCCGCGCCTCTGCCCGATGCAAATAAGCGGTGCGCCGGGGGCCTGGCGGGCATGGGCGGGCGGCCGGAGGGCACGGGCTTGCGCACCCGAGAGAACTTTCGGCGCGCGGCTCAACGGGTCCTCTCCGAGGGGCTCCACCTCCGGGGTTGTGGCTCGTTGCTCAACGACCCCCGCCTTGGGGTCATTGAGCCACTGCAACGCCAAGCCTTCAGCAGCTTGATCGACTCGTGGCGCTCGGCCGCCGGCAAGGAGGAGGTGTGGGCGATTCCATACTTCTTTGGTGTCTTCGCTCGCTTCTCGGTTTGGGGCAAGACCGACCACGGCAAGCGCAGCGCGTGCTGTACGTGGCTAGCCGCCGACGGCCGAGTGCGGTGCACGTGCGTTGGCAGCGACGTGTACAACAGTGATGTTGGTGTCGGTCGACCAAGCGCTTGCGAGCACATTTTGGGTTTGGACGCCGCGATGGAGCGCATGGCCGACGCCCTCGGCTGCTCTGTGGTGGCCTTTGCGGTGTGCCTCCACGCTCTGATGGGCGACTCGGTGTCGGTGACGTCAGACACGAACGGAGAGGTCGACGCCGAGGCGCCCGTGTGGCGGTTCCACCGCGATATTGTCGTCGTTGTCGCCGTGCAACGTGGTGTTGCTCTACCCGTACCCGTCCATCTACCCAAGCGCGGCGTGTCCTGCGGTTTTTGCGTCCTGAGTGGCACGCGCGGGTGCTCTCACACTGCCACCGCGGAGCAGTACCGGACCACGAACGGCAGTGTGCCGCGAGTGACGTCCTCAAGCTGCCCGAGGTCCTCCGTGTCCACGCGGCCGCTGTCGCTTTTCAACTGCCCCGGCGCGATCGCCTTCGACCGCCTCGTTGGTGACCTCGCTCGGTACGGTGGGACCTATGTTCTCGAGGCCCCCGAGGATTGCACGCTGTGCGGTGCGAGTATGAAGTCGAGCGTGGGTGACGGGGACACCTCCTTTACCGGCCTGATGCACTCATCCTTGGGGCCGTGCGCGATGCGGGTCATTCGCCGGCAGTGTGGGACGTGCAAGGAGCACATCACGCGGGACGGGCGGGAGGAGCGGTTGCTCCTTCTCTCCCTCACGTCGGGCTGCACCGTGGCTTGGGCCCGCAAATGCGCCGAGTTCGTGCGGTCGGGCACCCACATCTCCGATGTCTTGACGCAGTGCTACAGCGACTGGGCGGGCCTCAAGCGCGCCGGCCTTTTGCCACTTAAGGCCAAGTGGCGGGCCGCCGATACGCTCCGCGCGCTGATCCTGACCTTGATGCGCCTGTCGGTGGCCGACCCGGACCGGGAGCTGTACGAATGCTCCGTCTGCATGCTGCCCTGCGGCCGCTATCTCGTGGTCACCGCCGATTGCATCTGCCTCGGCTTTGACGCTCAGGCGCAGCCATTCACGTTTGAGCATGTGTGCGAGGTGGCGCCGCTGGTCAACAACAAGGGGCGTGAGGGCTGTTTGGTGGTAGGTGAGCAAGCGCGGCGCATGCTTCGGCACGTTCTCGTGCCCGACGACCCGGCGGCTGTGACGGACCGCACGCTGCGCTCTGCCGAGCTGGCGTTGTCGTGCCTATTCCCCGTCGAGAATGGGCCCGACGGTGCTGCCGTAGACGTGCAGTCGCGCAGCGCCGCCAGCATTCGCGTGCTCTTGTCGGCGGTGTGGAAGGTGGAGGCGGCTGCTCTGCCGCTTGCCGAGTCGCTTTTGCTGGCATACGAGCGCACTCAAGTCAGGTCCACGGCGGAGCAGAAGCGCCGTGCCGACAAGGCCGTCCTGCTCAAGGCCTCCATCGTTAAGTGGCGGGCCGCCAATCCCGACGCCGTCAAGATCTACGCCGACGCTGTCAAGGAAGTGCGTGCTGCAAAGAAGGCGGATGCCGAAAAAGACCAAGCAGATGCGGACGATTCATCTGGTGGTGACGAGGGGGATGCGCAGCGGCGGCCGCCGATCCGACCGGCCCGGCGACAACCTCGGCCCAAACGTCAACGCGGCCGCAAGAACGCCGTCAAGCCCGGGGAGGAGCCCGCCCTGAAAATCCCCAAGCCTTTGTTGCAGCCGCTGCTCTTGGGGCTGGACAACAATGACGTCGACCACATCTGTAGAATGGTGCTGGCCTTCACGCTGGATCCAGTCATTGCTGGAGTCAAGGTGCGCCACTTCGTGGGCATGATTGAGCTGGCCGACGCGCTCCTCACCGACAAGCCCCGCGCGCGCATCGAGGCGTTTGTGGCAGAGGCCACCAGCCGCACGCGGGCGGCTTCGCCGCTGTCGCCGGGGGCCAAGTGCCTGTCAGAGCTGCGGCACATCTTGGTCGCGTTACAAGCTGCCGCGCTGGTGTTTGACAAGTCGCCTTCGTTTGCGCAGGCTATTGCAAATGTTTTCAACGACGCCGTTGCGTGCGCTCGGGCGTTCTACGCAGAGTTGGCCGTGGACGTCCGCGGCAAGCACCAGTACATGGAGCGCTACCTCGGAGATTGCGAGTCGGAGGAGGAGCTTTTGGCGGCGTTCCGCAAGCGCTACCCCACCGCCTCCTCGTCGGCTACCGCCACGGGCGTGTACACGCCGGGAAGAGAACAATGTCGGGCCGAGCCGTTCGACAAGGCCGACAAGACACCATGCGGGACGTGTGAGAAGGGGTTTAACTCCTCGGAGCGCTACTCGGACGGCGCGCTCACCCTCTGCTGCGCGTGTGCTCATCCAAAGATCCTGGGGTTTGTTGTGCTTGACCGGAAGGAGAGCCCCCAGGTGCTCATCAACGCTCTTCTTACACGCTTTCCCAGGTTACCCCGTTACCTGGTCTATGATTTTGCTTGTGGAGTTGTACGGTGTGCTATGGCCAAGCTACCATGGATGATGCGTGACTTGTGTGTTGTGTCGGACCGCTTCCATGTATGCAATCACACCTGTTCACATTTCTACAACGCCAACTCCTACGGTGACCTGGACTACAAGAACACCCTCACCCACGAACAGCGCAACGCAGCCATCAGGCGGATGGAGAAAATCCTGCGCGGCGCCGGGAGGTACGGCTACCTGGCGTTGCTCTGCTACCAGACGAGCATCTTGAACTCGTTTGCCGAGTCCAAGTCGGTCTTCCAACAAGAGGCCCTGGCGGCGGCAGCGCGCGACGACGAGCGCCTGGCTCGACGTGGCTCCGCTGGCGCACATGACGCCGCGCCCACGGCCAAGCCAAGGGTCTCCCTGCCGCCGCACTTTGACTTGCGGGCCGACTACTTCCGGCGACACCCGTGCCGCTGCTGCGGCTACTCGGTTGGTACACCCGCGGGTGCTGGATGACGAGTGTGTGTGCAGGGCTTGGGGGCAAGCGTTCTTCGTTGGGGGCTGCTTTCTCTGTTTGCTTTCTGTTTGCTGTGTGCGGCCTGAATCGGCTCGTGGGCAGTAGAGAAGACGGTGCTATGATCGGGCTGTGTTGTGATGCAAAGGGAACCGATGTTTACTTCGCGCTTGCACAAGGCGGAGCCTCATCGTGGCGTATGTGACCGTGTACGAGAGAGGAGCAATAATAGAAGCACCTGTGTGACGCCCGCACGAGCTTTGCGCAGTGGCGTCTTGGCAAAAAGAAAAATAGCAGTGCCCGTCCGACTCGACGTCGGGGGCTCCACGAGGGGGGGGTGGTGCGGATATATTGAACAAAAAATAGCGGCAAGATGGTGGGGTGGGGGGCGGAGTCGCTGGAGCGGTGCGGCGATTTGCGCCTAAGTCATCGGCCACACGCGGACACAGAGCAGAGACATAGAAATGTACGTGCGGTACGGCCATGCGGAAGAGAAGAGAAGAGCCAGCGCCATATCCCGATGGTTGGTCACGGAGAATATTGTCCGCGGGGGTTGGCAAACGGGCATCTGCGAGTGCGCGTGTGGCAGGTCAAGGCGGACGCGGCATCCTCTTCGCTGAAGGAAAGGTGCCAGACGCGCGCGACTGGCATCCAGAACGTGGTGCAAGTCGGATTAGTTGTCCCAGGAACTCAACTCCCTCTGGGCAATGCTCAACACGAGTGGCGGCCATTCCACAGACGCTGGCCTTACTCTGGCCAGACGCATTCTGGTATGTCTGGGACAGACACGGGGAACCGCGGGATGACATTCATGTCTGGTGGCCCGTGGGATCTTGTCAATGGGCCCCAGACATGTGCCGGATACGCAGCCTTGAGCTCTTACGTTAAAGGTGCTAATCTGCGTATACGGCGGTCTGCCGGCCCGCCCCTGCGCCAGCCTTGCTGCCAACCGTCCGTTGGCGGGACGCGAGCGGCCACTCGATCTGGCCGTCGGTTCGCTGCGCAACCCAGACCTTGCTGTCATCGCCCCCGTTGTTGCGCGCAGGGCGGAGAGGGGGCCGCACGCGCGGGGGACCCCGCCCGCGTGCGCCTGCCATGCGTGCAGCGGGGGCGCCGAGGATGAGCCACTGCGACGGCCGCCACCTCGTCACTGCCGCTGCCGCCGCCGGTGGGGTTCCCCACGACCCCGACTGCCACCGCCGCAGTGGCGGGCCCCCCCCCCGACGCGGCGGCGGACAGTGGCCTGGCCTTGTCGGCGGCGCCGCGGTGCGCACCCCCACCGGTGGTGGGCTGCCGCCTGCCGCACGACGTCCGACGTCGCCCCCCCGCCGATCGCCGCCCGTCGCCCCTGCCACGCCGCCGCGCCGCACCATACGATGCTGTCGCTCCAAGACTGCGCCCGCTGCCGTAGGCCCATGCGGCGGCGGGTGGTCGGGCGGTTACCCCCCCCCCCCCGGGTGCCGCCACCCCCGGCTTTTCTTGGCCGCTGGGGTGGCGCACGCCGCGGTCGGGTGGCGGTCGGCGTGCCCACCCGTTTTGTCGGTGTGCCACACAGCTGGGGCGCGTCGTGCGAGCCACTGGCGGCAACCGGTCGGCGGCGCGGAAGCAGGCAGAGGCGTCGGGGTGTCCGTCATCTGGCCACAAACAATGCTATTCGGCTATGGTTCTCTTGTTGGGCACCGCTGTGGAAGCTAACCCTCCACGTTGTGGTCCCCACGGCAACGCAGTCCCTTCCACGGTCCCGCGCACTCTGCACCGCTCACACGGTGTGGCACGGCGCGCCGTGGTCGAGGTCGTCGACCAACACCCCCGGCTTGATAGTTATCAATAGCATGCAATGACGCGCCGCGCACAGGAGAGCAACTACGGGCCTGCGGCGCCGAGCAGGAAAAAAGAAGCAGCACTCGCACACGTGAGGACAAAAACCTGTCTCTGCAGCGCCATCCGACTCGCTCCAAACAGGTCGAGGAGGCACCGCTTCCTTGCAAAGCCGCCGTCCCCAGTGGGGACGGCGGCAAGCCCACATATCCAACCGGCGCCCACACTGCACTGGGCGCGTGCGCGTCGGGTGGTCATGGCATATTGGACTGCCGCGCTCGCGATGGGTGCGCGCGCCGCGGCAGCGGCTCTCGCGGCCCCGGCTTGCTGCGGCGGCCCACCAGCGACGGTGGCTGGCGAGGAAACGCACCCCACAGGCTGCCCGCCACCAGCAGAGGCAGGAACCCCCCCTCACGCACCGGTGAGGCCGACCTCCTTCGTATGCCGCTAGTGTTCTGCATGATCACCGTCGGCAGACCCGTCGCGGCTGCTCCGGCGTGTCTCGGTGCCGCGCCGGCTGCGCACGGCGGACACGGTCGTCTTGCTCGACGTGCTGGCTGAGGGCGGCGCAGCGGGCGTGGCCGACCTGCCGACTGCGGCAGTTGACGTCGAGTAAACCGCCACACCGTCGGCTGCACGTGGCGCCGGACTACCTTCTGCCAAAGGGACCGCCGCCCGCCCCAACGCCCTCGGGGGCGGATCCGCCACCGCCGCCGCGCCCACGGGTGGTAGCGTCGCGGGTGTCGGCGGCGTGTTGCCGGCAGCCGCGGCCGCTACAACATGCGCCATCAGACACATCACTAAGCCATAGGTCGCCCACTGGGCCAGCGCTTCGAGGGGCGTCTGGGGCCCCGGGGGCGTCCCCGATGACGGTGGGTTGTGGCGGTGCCTGCACTGCGGGCAGTCCGGCGGGCAATCCGGCGCGGTCGTTTGATCGCCTGCCGCCGCTGCCGCCGCGCGTTGGTCGCAGGGCGCGGCGGCCGACAGCCGCTGCTGCACACTCTCATCAATAAGCAGGGCCGCGCCTATGCCCGGCGGTGGCGGAAGCGGGCGGCGCGAGGGTCGGGCGTGGTGGGTAGTGTCGATGACGTCCAAGTGCGGCCGCCAGCTCATTTCACCATCTTCGTCGTCGGGTGGAGTACCCACAGCGGGTGCCCCTTGTCCACCGTGAGCGGGGGTGCCCGTACGGCGAGTGGTAAAGTCCAGGGACGACCTGTTTCGAGAGGACCCGGTCGAAGGGGCACCAATGGTGAACATGCCGACAGGTGCGACGGAGCTGCGCTCGACGCTATCCGGCGACAAGCCGCCGAATTGCTCATGCTCTACCGGGTAGCCAGTCTGCCCCGAAACGAGGAGGGGCACCTCGAGCAGCTGGTCGACCATTTGCGCCTCGGCGGCCGCTGCCACCTCGTAGAAAGGGTCGAGGGCGGTCGACGCCGGGGTGGGTGGCTCATGCGCCGGCCCCATGGCGCCGTGAACGTCACCGCCGGAAGGTACTCGTTGCGGCGCGCTGTCGCCCCCGCCGCGCCCACGATCGCTATCGCCGCCAACACTGACACCTGCCCCGCGGCTAGTGCGTCCTCCACCTCTGGCAATAAATACCAGTACAAGCACGAGCCACTCGCCATGCGGCGCGACGAGGAAGAAGGTGACAGTCCCGATGCTACGAACGCCGTGGGGAGTCGTCGGGTAAAAACCGACGGCGAGAGGCGGCCCAGTCAAACGGCGGGCCTCGGTCACCCCTGGGGTACGCGGCAAAGAGTTGCCCGTACCTGTCGCCTCCCCCGTCATGGCGTGGGTGTGATGTATGGCTGCGTTTGACGCTGAGTCGTCGTCAGACGCCCCGTCGTCGCCCGATGCCAAGTCGTCATCGCCCTCCCCGGGCGACCCGCCAGAGCAGCCGGAGACGGCGGCCCGTGGCGGAGCTCCCCCGCTCGTAGGCTGTGGTGGCCGGAGAGGTTGCATTGTTGCGCCTTCTTTACGTCGTATGGGAGTCTTGAGGGCCAGCCACAGAGAGGGAGAAAGACGGCACACAAAGTAAAACAGGGATGGCGCCGAGTGGCAGGAAAGCCGCGCCGGTGTGCAAGAATGCAAGCGCACGAGCTCGAGCCAAGTCACACCCGCGTCTCAGTCCTCACTGACCCAAGGTCCCTGCCGTCGCCCAAACCTGACCAAGCTACGGGACGGCAGAGGCGTTGTTGCCCGCCTACCATGCACGTGCCCTGATGCCTCACCACACGCGCGCCCGCGACCGGCAGATCACCAATGTGCGCGTGTTGTGAGTACGCAGAGGGTGCGCTGAACTGTCCAGTTATAATCAGCGGTGGGGCAGAACGCCATCTGACCGGCGCACCCGTCGTGTATCGTCGACGATCACGATGGCGGAGGGTCCGTGGGGGTGGGCAACACGCGGCTTCGACGTAGAGGACGGGGACCGCCTGTACGGGGGGTACGTGCCGCCAGGCGTTGACGTCGATGCGCGGTTCGGCCGTCCGCAGCGTCGTCGCCAACGACCGTGGGGGGTCACTGGGGTAGCGCAGTAGACGGCATACAGCGTCAGCGTACAGGATGGGGAGTGCCGGTGCGGGGGGTACTGCTGTCCGGAAGGCGCCGACGTCGGTGCGTGATGTATGGCTGCAAGCCGAACAATAAGAGATAATCCCACTGCCCCTCCCCCCCCCAATGCTGCGGGTTGGCTGCTCAGATTCTCCATCCTCCACATGACACGAGCAAGGCTTTTTGCCACAACGAGGGCGGGGCCCAGTGGAGTCATCAGGGACGATCTCTTGGTGTGGCCTTCCTTGCTGTGGTTGTCGGGGACAAGAAGAGCCCTCGTGCACCCGCCCTCTTGTGGTCCCCTGTCGGCTGGGAAAGCTATTTCGTGCCCCTCTTTGAGTGTTTTGGAAGGCCCTCCGCGGCCCGGCCATGCCGCGTAGTCTGCAATCCTGAGGTAGCGAGGCTCGGCATTGTCCGCAACCAAGGGCCAGTATGGTAGAACTGTGGCCCAACCAAATGGTCCTGTGTCTGGCTCTCTTCTTGTTGTGGTCTGAAGAACACCAGCACGCGCCATGGAATCGCGAAACCAGCTTTGGTTGGTGCAGAACAGGATGGAGAGAGGCCCCATGACACTGACACGGCGAGATGTTCTCCCTTCGACAGCCAACGGACGGCAAAAACTACACCTTCACTATTGATATTGTGAACTACCTGGTACTAGTCTTGGCCAGGCGCGTGTTCATCGTTGTCGTTCGGTATCGACCAGCAAAAGCGGTGGAAGACGTTTGGAGCCCGAACTCTCCCCGAGAAAAGAAGACAGCCCGACAATTGACTGGTGCGCGGCCATTCTTGGGACCGGTGCGCCAGACGGAGCCTGCCACCCGGCGCCCATCCACTCGCCAATCTCGATGGGCTGCCGATTTCCACAGTCAAAATTGTTGGCCCGTGTCACGACCCTGCGTAGTGGCCTGACACTGTGCTCGCGCTACGGCGGCGCCTGAGTCCATGAGCCGCGGGGCACTGAGTCGCACGCCTTAACGAATCTCGACGGTAGATGGCAACAGGGAGGCTCATGTCGATGCGTACTGCCGATATCCGTTCCTTGAAACCCGCGCTGTCCGGAGAACTCGGCCAATCTGGTACTCTTGGAAACGCATTGCGTTCTCGTTACAATATGGTGCGTCCCTAAAGATTGATCGGATCCGAGAAAAGTTCACATCAGGTCACAGTCTGCCTGCTGTGACGGTGCTGTGAAAACAAATTGACTGCTTGAGGGCCCTTGAATGGCTCTGTCGGAGGGTTTCGTGTTCATAGAAATTTAGGATTCTCTGTTGTGAGCTGATGTGACTGTTGTCACTTTGATTGTGCATTTTCCTGTGACCGGTGAAGGTCATTATTCGGTGGCGGTGCGCGCGTGCTGCGCGCCGGGCATCGGCCGCGCCCGCCGGCGCGCCTCCCCTTTTGGTCGGACCGCAAAACGGTGCGTCCACTGCTTCCAACCGTACGATTTCCGCCTCCTCCGCGCGGGGGGGGGATCGGTGTACGCACCTCCGGGCACGGCCGTGCCGTTGCTCCTGTGTTGCGTGGCGGCTAGCCGCGGCTTCGGTCGCGGCCGGCGCCTCGGCTGCAGGCGGCTGCCTCTCCTTTCCCGCCCGGTCGCGACGCTGCGGCCCCGCGCCTTCGGCGGCACGCGGCTGTGGCGGCATGCCTTGGTGCCTTTGCCCGGCGGCTGCCGTGGGGGCGGCGGGGCTGAGGCGCGCGTGCGCCGCCGCAGTTCGTAACCGCGGCGGCGGGGGCGTCCACCGGCGACCGCCTCAGTCGGCAGCGTCCGTTTCTTATCACGCTCCCAACCCTCCCGCCCAAGGCATGACCGCAACGGCATCCCGGGGGTCAAGCACTCTGTACTTTTTGTTCTTTTATACGAGTGGCCACCAACGGGTCTTCCCCGCGGCGCGGTCATCTCCAGGCGCGCTCACATACACGCCTCGGTGGCGATATGCCCAAGCAGCGGGGGCATCTTGCCTCTGCTGCCCGGTACGCCCACTCGTCGTGGCGGTCGGCGCGCGGGCGGCCCGTTTTTGGTCTTCTCTTTCTCGTGTCTTGTACCTTATCTTTGTATTCTCTCCGTAGGGACGGTGCTGCCGTTCAACTAGCAGCTATGGGGGTGCTCGTCTATCCTTCTTTGGAACTAAACATGTCACGCTACTGGCGGCTCTTCCCCCGGCCTTTCCACTGGTTAAGACTTGCTGGGAGCGTTTCTCCGATCCGATCAATCTTAGGCGACGCGCCATATGATTCAGCTAATTATGTGGCTCCCTTCGATGGAATCTTCATTCTCGAGAGCCACATATGAATAAAAGTGGCCTAAACGGACTGGAATGGAGGACACGCGACCCATATTCTCTTGACTGAAGTCTCTGTAATGAGAACACACTTTGCACATCTGTACGTAATAACTTTCCATGAGTGGGCTCGGCGCGCCTCCTTTTCTTTCAGAGTTAGGTGCTGCCTGCCTGCCTACAGCCGTACTCCCAAAAATCCCTCACTGCAACAGTTCCAAAAGTGTTCCAAATCGGCCTCTGTGGGGTCGTAGAGGCCGATTTGGATCTCTTTTGCAACAGTTGGAGTGTGGGATTTTTGGGAGAACGGCTGTATGACGCAGAGAGGAGTAGCAACCCGTAGTTTGTACGAGTTGCCCGCGTTGCACACTGACCCCACCCCGACGGCACACACGAGACTCGACGTGCAGCCGCCCCGCGCCCCCCCCCCGCCCTGTCGCTGCGCCGCTCGACTCGCCGTGGCGGCCACGGCAGCGGCGCCCGCGCCCGCTACGTAGAGCGCAGAGCGCCGGCCGCTGCCTGGCGTGGTGGTGGCTGCGCGGTGCCCGCACCGGCCGTGGCGCCACGTGGGCGACCGCGTCGCCGGCGGCGGGCACAAGGGCCACCCCCACCCCCCCCCCGCGCGCCGGCCGTCGGCGGGCCGGCGGGCGCGCCGCGGGTGCGGCCGCTCGGCCCGCCCCCGCCCCACCCACGGTTGGCCGCCGACCGGCGGCGGCGGCGCCCGTGGCGGCCGGCAAAACCGACCGGCGGCCGACGCCGCTGCCGCCGTCAGCGCGTGGCGCCCCGCGGCGGGGCGGATCGGGCGGCGACGGCGGGCGCGGCGGCGGGTGTGGGGGGGGGGGGGGGCGACGGCCGGGGCGGGGGGGCGGGGGGGGGGGGGGTCCACGGGGCGGGGGGGCCCGCCCCCCGAGCCC
>Ga0115030_1000418_pt1 | contig 17272 bp, 5 predicted proteins | sample SidtaG_4_FD_87174 | JGI IMG/M metagenome (GOLD analysis project Ga0115030, IMG submission 87174) | Marine algal microbial communities from Sidmouth, United Kingdom - Sidmouth_Male1 metaG | ecosystem: Host-associated > Algae > Red algae > Unclassified | place: Sidmouth, United Kingdom | collected... | reverse complement strand
GGGTGGCATGTCGCCGTGGCCCCCCTTGCGCCTCTGCGCCGCGGTCGGCGCCGCGCCCCCGCCGGCGGCGGAGGCAGCGGTGTGGGCGCGGGGCGCGTCGGGCGGCGGGCCGACGATGCTGGCCTGGTCTGACGGCTGACGGTGCGCGCGGCGGTCCGTCGCGGTGACGGGGGGGCGGTCGGGGTGGGCGCCGCTGGCGTCGTCGGTGCCATGGCGGGCGCGGCGTCAGCGGCTGTAGGGCGTGCCACAGGGATATGCCCGCGCAGCGGCGCCGATGGCGCGGCGACCTGGCCGCAACGTCGCGCGGCTTCGGCGGCGGTCGCGGGTACCTGAAGGACATGAGTAGGGGAAGCGGTTGTGGGGACATGTCAAGGCGCATGGGCGCGCGGTCAACCGGCAGAGGGGACAGCAGCAGAAGCAGCATGCTGTGAACGTCGCGAAAGATAGGGGGGGGGCTGCTTGTATCCTGTGGTAAGGAAGAGGGGGTAGGGGGCCCCGCTGAAGACGATGGCGGCCGCCATGCATCGTCGTGATACTCTGAGTGGGGTTGCGTTCTCCCTCGCTGCTGCGTCTCCAGCGAGCATGAGCCAGGGGCGGGGAGCTCGTCGCCAGGCATGTGTTTCCATTGTCGTATGTACTGAGCATTCTCACTTTCAGTCGTCGACGCCAGGTGGGCGCCCCCCTGCCTCCCCGTCATGAACTGACCGACCTAGCCTCCCTCTCAGCGGCGACCGCTACTTTATTGCCTCATGTGACAACCCGCGACACACCGACAGAGTGAGAGGGCAAGTGCTGTTTCCCGGCCTATTCACTGCTGCCAGCTGCCGCGGACAGACGCCGGGTAGAATGAATAGGCAGCGCGCCCGACTGCAGATAGGCAACGACCGACCTCTATCGTAGCCGCAACAGGAGAGAAGCAGGCACTCCGCAGACAGACGCGGGTGGGACTACCTGCCGCGGCCAGCGGGCCTCTCGAGATCAAACACAGTGTGGAATGTGGTGGATTGTTCAAAAGGTGGGGGAGGAGGGCGCGCCCCTCCGTCACTGGGATTGCGTTGATGCCCGACCCCAGGCGGTACTGAGCGGCAACGGGAATACATGAACCTATGCAGTGGTCAATAGACCACTACCCGTCTCAGAAGCCGCGTGCTTCACAGCGAGACCGGCTGTGTACGAAGTCCGCCTCGCTGCTGCTGGTTCGTGTGTCGATGTAACCTGGCGGCGGCCGCGCTCAGCGTCGGACCGGGAGAGAGCACAACGCAACAAATCGTCTATAGGCCATGGCGCGGTTCCAGTAGCCGCCACCACCGTGGGCGCGGCCCGTTGTACAGTAGACGGTCGGCCTGAGCGACCGCCCAGCTGCCTGCCGCGCACCAACTGCTGAAACTGGGAGGCGCGGACGTGCCGCCGAGGGTGCGATCCAGGGCGGTGTGGGGCGCCACGCGGCCATGAGACATCCGCACAAAAAAGAAGTAGCCCAGTGAGCGAGACAAGTGATTGTGCTGCCACCGTCTCCCGTTTTGCGGTTGGACGGGTCATTAGCTGTCAGCCACCACCGCTCCATACGCATCATCGACTGCCGATTTCCACGCTGGGCCCCTCACTCTCACGCGTGTTCTTTGAAAGGTCACCGCAAACGCCAGTTTGTGTCTGTTCGCACACCGACGCCCCGATGACACACATTGGTCGCTCCAAAGCCCGCTGCAAACAGAACTCGCAGGCGTTGATTGGTCGGTCCATCGAAGTCATCGACGGCAGGTGGCTCAACCGCCCAACCGCTCCGCGTGAAAGCTGGCGGTGCGGGTTGCGCCACCGCCCACCGCCTGCGAGGCGGCCAACCGACGGGACCCTTTCGGCGCACGTCGGACCCCCCGCCAAACACCTTCAATGCCAGGTCCTGCGGTGGGCCCGCCCCTCCGCTTTCAATCGAACGGGTCACTGCCATCGTCGCACGAACGCGGTCCTCGTGGGCTTCGAGCTTACCTGTTGTCAGACTCCGCTGCCACTTCCGCCCGCAACGGGCTGCTGATCGCAGCGCCAATGGTCCGACGCTCAGCGCATGAGCGGCTGCCCTGTTCCTAGCGTGGCGGCCCACACTGCCGAGTTCCCGCTAGAGTCGGGCCGTCACGCGGGGGCGACCTCGAGATCCCCGTCCAGCAGCGCGGCGCCGCCCTGCGAGCTGCAGACGCCGGGGCCGGCCTGGGGCAGGCAGCCGCGGGGGGGCGGCGGGGGCGGCGGGGCTTGGAACGCTGCTCCCCGCCGTGCCGTTGGCCAGCCGACCCGCGCCCCCCCCCGCCGTCCGTCGGCCCGGTGGCCCGTCTGCTCGCCTCGACGGCGGTGCCACGCGGCGGCTCCGTTGACGCTCGCCCCCCGCTCTACCAACTCCCTCGTGCCCTCCCCCCGCCACAGCGCGGTGACCGCACCCGCGGAGCGTGCGCGCGTGCCGTGGCAGCGGCGGCGGCTGCGGTGGCAACCCCCGCGTCGCCCCCGCGCGCCCCCTCCCATTTCGTCCTCCGCGCGGCCCCCCGGCCGGCCGCGTGTGTGCGTGGCTGCCCACTGGACGCACCGACGCCCGCACAGTGGCGCCGCCGTCGGGGAAGGGTGAGCGCGAGGGGTGTGTGTGTGTGCTCGCAGGCGCGCCCGGGGTGTGTGCTCGGCCGGATCGACTGTGGACGAATCCACCGAGCGGGGGGGCCGTCTCTGGCGGGTGGTGGTGGTGGTACCCTGGCCCCATCAGCTGGCCCCCGCGGCGGTCGCGCTCGGGGCGGCCACGCGCCGGGCACCGTGCGTCCCCATCGTGTTTTCTTTGGCCGACGCGTGGCCTGCCCGCAGACGGTGCGTGGCCGGGGGAGGGAGGTGACGGGGGGGAGGCGAGTGCACCAGTTGAGGCGTGTGCCCCAACGAGGGCCGCTGCGCCCGCGCGCACGCGCCGGTGGTGGTGGGGAGCTAGGGCCGACGAGGGGTGGCAGAGCGTGACTGCGTGTCGATACACACCGCCCCGGCGCCGTGGACCGGGAACGCGGCCGCGACCCGCGACCTCCACGCGGGTGTGACGCGGCGTGGCGGGGCGGGCAACCGACCGACGGACGGCGGCGGCGGCGTTGACGGCGGCCGGTCGGGTGCCCCCCCGCCCCCGGGCGCCACGATGAGTGTCGTCGGCGTCTTTTTCCGCTCCCACCCGCAGCAAACGCGGCGGTGGCGCAAGCGTGGCGTGCCCGTCCCGCTGGCTGACGAGGAAGCTCCCGCGGACGGGTCGGCCGGGGGGGTGACGCAGGCGCCGGCGCCGCCACCAGCGAGCTCGCCGGGCGGCAGCGCCCTTGCCGACGGGCCAGACGACGACGTGGGCGCCGCGGACGGCAGCCTGCCGCCGGTGGCGGTTGACGGCGGCGGGGACCCCGCCAGCGGCAGTGGCAGCGGCAGCCTCGCACTCTCCGCGGCCGGCAGCGGGGACGGGGGGATGTGCCGCCGCGGGCTGTCGGGCGACGGTTTCCCAGAGGGGTCGGAGCTGCCGCCGCTCTCCTCCCTAACCGAGGAGGAGTCGGTCGACGATGGGTTTGGGCGCAGCCGCTCGGCGGGGAGGAGGAGGGGGGAGGCCCCCGCCGCCGCCCCCGCCGCCGCGCCGCCGCCGCGGGCGGGGGGCGCCGATGGGGGGCGGGGGGCGAGTCGCGGCAGCCGCCGCCGGGCGGCGGCGGCGGCAGCGGCGTCGGCGGGCACGACCGCCACGGCGGCGGCGGCGGCGGCGGGTACGACCGCCGCCGTCGTCGAGGCAGCCGCCTCGCCCGCCGGCGCGGGGGGTGGGCGGCGCAAGCCCTCGCCCGCGGTCGCCCCACCGACGACGCTCTCCCCGACGCTCCGTGCGGAAGCGGCGGAGCTCCTCAGTATCCACCGCCGCCGCAGCGCGTTGAAGGGGAGCGCGAGCGTCGACAGCGCCGAGGGCGCAACCGCCCCACCGGCGATGGACGGTGGCGGCGGTGGCGGCGGTGGCGGCGGCAGCGGCGGCGGGCGCGGCGGCGGCGGCGGCGGCGGCGGCGGCAGCGGCGGCAAAGGCGGCGGCGGCGGCGGCGGTGGCGGTGGCGGCGGCGGCGGCGGCGGCGGCGGCGGCGGCGTGGCGGTGGCGGCCGCCGACCCGCCCCCAGCTGCTGCGGCACGACGGCGCGCGCCGCCCATGGCACCGGTGCGACCGCCCACAAGTGGGGGCGGCAGCAACAGCACCCTCCCGCCCGTCTCGCGGGAGGCTGGCGGCCCGGCGACGGCCGCGGCGCCCCCCCGCGCGGCCGCCGCGGCGCCGGCCGCCCCCCCCCACCCCGCCCTGGTGCGGCCCAAGTCCAAGCGCCTCCCCCAAGCGGGCCGCACGTCCCTGGCCAAAATCCCCTTCCCCGGCCGCCGCCGCAGCCGCATTGTCGAATCCGCGTCCACGTCCGTGGCGGACAGCGGCCCCAAGTCGCTGGGCGCGGCGGGCTTCCACCCGGCGTCGGTGCGCCACGGGTCGACGATCGACCTGCGGTCGTCGGCGGCGGCGGCGGCGGCGGCCGAGACGGAAGCCGCCGCCGCCGCCGCCGCCGCGGCCGACCCGGCGGGGGGGGACGCCGCCGCGCGCGGGGGGAGGCGAGGGAGGAAGAGCGCCCGTGGGAGCGTGCGGGGGAGCCAACCGCCGTTGGGGCGCGTGCGGTGGGGGGGGGCGCGCGACGGCCGCCGCTTGCTGTTTGGGGGGAGCGCCCCGGCGCTGGCATCCTACACCCAGGATACGCCGCGGAACGGGGCGGGCCGGCGCGGCGGGGGGGGTGGTGGCGGCGGCGGCGGCGGCACTGGCGGCGGAGGCGGCGGCGGTACCGGTGGCGGCGGCGGCGGCGGCGGCGGCGGTGGGCGTAAGGCGCGCGCCGAGGTGCGCGCGCTCGGCGACTTTCTCGACGGCCCCGAGGTGGATGAGGAGCGTCTCATTTACGGTGGCGTCGACGTGGCCGACGATACGTCCCGCGCGGCCGTCACGACCGCGGCCCCCTACCCGCCCGCCCGCCACGTCGGCGGGGGCGTGCACTCGGCGCTCGCGCCGAGCCTCGCCGCCCCCGGCGCAGCGCCCGTCAAGTTCCGCCACGGCCACGTTGGGGGCGTCCGCCTGAGCGGGTGGGTGTCCAAGCCCGGCCGCCGGGTGGCGGCCAAGAGCCACCGGCGGTTCTTGGAGCTCGTCGACGGCGTCCTCCGCAACCGCCGCGACCCGGATTCGCCGCCAACGTGGGAGTTGGAGCTCGTCGACGCGACCGTTTCGCCGGGGCCGGGCGACCGGGAGCTGACGCTCGCCGTTGCGGGCGGCCGCACGACCGTGCTCATTGCCGACTCGATCGCGTCGCGGCGGGCGTGGCACGGCGCGCTGACGGCGGCGACGGCGCGGGTGTCGGACTTCTACCAGTTTGGCAAGCAGATTGGGTCGGGCGCCTACTCGCAGGTGCTCCTCGGGCGGGACAAGGTCGAAAACACCCTCGTGGCGATCAAGGTGTTGGAGAAGCCCCCGGGCGACCCGGACCGCCTCGAACTCATCCGCCGGGAGGTGGATGTGGTCAAGCGCGTCGCCCACCGGGGCGTCGTGCGGATCTTTGACGTGTTTGAGTCGCGCGAGAAGACGTATGTGATCATGGAGTACATGGCAGGGGGGGAGCTGCTCGACGTCATCACGGAGCAGGAGCGGCTGTCGGAGCGCAATGCGCGACACGTCATCCGGGAGATCCTGCTGGTCGTCGAGTACCTGCACTCGCGCAACATCGTGCACCGGTACGTTTTGGGGTGGGAAGGGGGCACGAGTGGGAAGCGCGACGAAAGTGTGTGGGGAGGTGGCTCGCGGTGTGACGCGGGCAAGTTTGGTGAAGGCAGACTCGATGTGCGCGTGCGCGATGCGGGTGTCGCCGATGGGTTTGGGCCCCCGTGGTGCCCGGACGATCCACTGACCCTGTGTCTCTACTGTTTGTTTCTCCTTCTGCTGTTCTTGGTTTGCAACTGCAACTTCCCTGCGGTTCGCGTCCCGTTTGCCCTGCTGTGCTTTCTTGTGGCCTGGCTTGCGGCTTGTCGTGCGCAGGGACATCAAGCCCGAGAATGTATTGTGTGACGGCCGCTCGTGGCCGCTGCGCATCAAGCTGACGGACTTTGGGCTGTCCAGGGAGTTGTCTAACTCGGGCGAGGAGTGCATGCGGTCTCACTGGTACGTTGTGGGGGGTCGGTAGGGGTTGGCGAAGGTAGTGGTGTGCCATTGTCGTGGCTGGCTGCGTCTACCATGCATGCCGCGCACAGCGATGCATCCACGCGGATTGTGCGTTTCGCTTGTTTGTTCGTGGTCTAACGCTGTACCTGGTTTTGTTGTATTCTGCCTGTGCTGTCATCCTTGCGCTTTTCTGGTGTGTCCTCCTTCTCCTTCACAGTGGCACCGCCTACTACCTCGCCAAGGAGGTCTTTGACGGCAACGGCTATGGCAAGCCTGTGGACCTCTGGGCCGTCGGCATCGTACTCTTTGTCATCCTGTCGGGCCGCTTTTGCTTTTACGGCGACACAGACGAGCGGTTCATGCGGCGGCTGCGCGCGGGCGTGCGCTTCCCTGAATCTGAGTGGTCGACCATCTCAGAGGGCGCCCGCTCTCTCATCCGTGGCCTCCTTCGCCCCGACCCGGCGACCCGGCTGACAGCCTCCCAAGCGCTGCGGCACCCGTGGTTGCAGCCGGCACGCGACCGCGCGGGCGACCCCACGCCGGTCGCCCCATCGCTGGCTGGCTCGACCGGCATCAGTGGCGGCGACGGCAGCGGCGGCGGCGGCACCAGCCCCCATCGGTGCAACGCGTGCGAGTCTTGCCTCTCTGGCGGCGGCGGTGGTAGCGGCAGCGGCGGTGCGGCCGACCGGGGCGGTGGGCGCACCGGCGTGGCACCGCTGCCGGCCTTTTCACCGGGGACGGCGGGGATGGGCGGGCGGCCGCCCCGCCGCGCCGGCAGCAGCGTCGGTGGAGGCGGTCTGAGCCTCTCGGCCACCGCGTCTGAGCAGAGGGCGGCGTCAGAGTCGACGGGTGGCTGCGGCGGCCGGTACGGCAACGGGGGCGGCGGCGGTGGGCGTGGCAGCAACGGGGGCTCTGGGGCACCCCTCCCGCCAATGCCAGAGGAGAGCATGAGCCTCCGCCTCGGCCAGTACATGCCGCCGTCGATTGACGCGGAGCGGACGATTGCGGGCTTTGCCGTCAACGTGCCGCCGGTCAAGTGGCGGGGAGCGGGCGGCGCCGTGCGCACCGACTAGAGTGCGGGGGGTGGGGGTTTGCATCCTCTGGGACCCCTGGGGTTGTTGTATCTATTGCGGCTGGCCACCGTAGGTGGGGATGGATCACCCACCCTATCTTTATGCTTCGTACCGACGGGGCGCTGAGTGCCTCTGGGGTTGAGTGCCTTGGGTTTCTCCTCTCTTTTCGCTTCTCTTCTTCACTGCTGATTCCACCTCGATTACTCAGTCATGCCCTTTTCTCGGTCTCAATCGGCTCTGACCCGATGCCTCCCAAGCTGCTGCCAGCACTTCGAGTTGCCCTCGCCCGAGACGCTGACTACGGGCAGACTGCGAGCAAAGCTAGTGGCCGCGCGTCGGGCGTTGCTTTCCTTTCCAGTCACACGGCCGTGGGGCGGGTCGCCCGTTGCGGCGCACTGCGCGCCCGAACCCTCCCAGCGCCGACACGTGGTAGCCACGCTTGCCCCGGATCACGAACCACGTGAGTGGACTCGTCAATTTCAATTGCCACAACCGATTGGGCAGTGTGTGCGTGGTCCTTTCGACCACAAACGCCACAGCCGCGCCCAGGTTGGGCGAGCGTTGCCCGCGCTCTGCGCACCCCCCCCCCTCCCACGTGCCCCCCGGTCCAACTGCGGGGAGGCGCGCTCGGGCCGCGCCGCGCGTGGGGGAGGGTGGGGGCCGAGCGCGCCCGGCCCGCCCGCGGCCCACACATCGCGCCCCGCGGCTGCACTTGGGCGGTTGCGCGCGCTTCCAGGCCGCCCCCCGCTGCCGCGCCGTGCCCACCCCTTGCGCATTTTTCGCGGTGCTCGGTCGTCGGCGTCTGCCTGGACGAGGCGTGCTTGCGCTTGCCCCCCCGCCTCCACTGCCGCCTGCACCGCTGCGGCGCAACGTGCACTGGGCGGCGTGGCTTGCCGTGCCGCCCGCCCGTGGCCGCGCCCGCCGCCGTCTGCTGCCTTGCTTCCACGGCCGCACCGCGCGCGCCCCCGGTTGCGGGCGGGCGTGCCGCAGCGGTGCGTCCTCGCGTCGGTGCCGTCGGCCCCGTCGGCCCCGTCGGCCGTTGCGGCGGCGGGTGTGTTTCTGACGTTGCCCCCACCCCCCCCCACCGTCTTGACGGCATGTGTGCGCGTGTGCGGCGCAGCGCGGCGGGGGCCCCCGGCTCGGCGGGGGCCCCCGGCTCGGCCGCCCCCGCCGACGCCCCGGATCCGGCCGACGCGGCAGCGTCGGACGCGGCGACGACGGACACGTCGGCGGCGGCCGTGCCCGGTGAGTCGGGGGCGGGAAAGGCGGGGGAGGCGTCCCCCATGGACACTGCGGTCGCGTCGGCGGGGACTGGCGAGGCAGGCTCAACGACGCCCGTCGCCGACGAGGCGGCGGCGGGCAGCAATGCTTCCTCGCCGGCGACCATATCACCGACGACGCCGGCGAGCGGGGATGCGGCCGTCACAGGGGCCCCCGCCGACGGCCAGGCGGCCAGCGGCGGGGGGGCGCCCGCGGCCGCCCCCCCCCCCCCCGCGCCGGCGGCGGTGGCGGCGCCAGAGGCGGTGACGCCCGGCCGGGATTCCCTTTATGGCTCCCGGATAGAGGTGTTTTGGCCCCTCGAAGGGTGTTACTACTCGGGGGCGGTCGCGCCCGCAACGGTTGGCTCCCGCGCGGCGGCGGCGGCGGACGGGGTGCGCGTCGAGTACGATGATGGGGATACGGAGGATATTCGGCTCGGGCGGGAAAAGTGGCGGCTGTTGCACAAGACGTCTGGGCAGGCCATTTTTTGGCACAACCCGGTGGAGGTGCGGGGCGCCGACGAGGACGAGGAGGGAGACGCGGGAGCCGATGCCGCCGCCGACGCGGCTCGCGCCGCCCCCGACGGCTCGTCTGGCGCGGGGGGGGCGCCCAACCCCAACGACGAGGCCGTCTCGGCGCCGTCGAGGGGGCGCGGCCGCAAAAAGGGCATCCCCAACAAGCGCAAAGCCGTGGCGGCCTTGCCCCTGACGCCCAAGAAGCGCGGCCGCCCGTCCTTTGCCGCCAAGGCCGCAGCTGCCGCGGCGGCGGCGGCGGCGGCGGCGGCGGATGGCGGCGCCACCCCCGCCGTTGGCGGCGTGGCCGAACTCGTCAGCGGCAGCGAAAGGGGGGACGGGGCGGCGACGGGGCCCGGCGGGTCGCTCGCGACGCCGCCGCGGGGGCGGCGGGGCCCCAAGCCCGGCACCCCCCGCGGCGCCGGCTCGGCGGCCAAGAAGCGCGCGGCGGCGGCGGCGGCGGCGGCGGCGGCGGCGGCGGCCGCCGCCGCCGCCGCCGCCGCGGCGGCCGGCGCCGACGCTGGCGCCACCCCCAATGGCGCCGGCACGCCCGGATCGACGGGCCCGCCATCGTCGGGCAAGAAGCGCATCGGGCGCCCCCCAAAGGTCCGCGACGCGGGCGCGTCGGTCGCGTCGGCGGCGGACGTGGCGAGCCTCCAACACGACGTGACGGGGCTCCGCGGCGCCGTTGCGACGATGAAGGTGCAGCTGGGGGATTTGGCGGCGCAGGTGGCGGCGCTGACGGCTGCCAAGGCGGCGGACGCGGGGAGGCAGGCGGGGGTGCCGGTGCCGCCCCTGCCGGCGGCGCGCCCATTGGGTGTGGCGGTGCCGTTGGGGGGGGGGGCGCCGTTGCGGGCGCCGCCGCCCCCGCCGCCCGCCGTGTCGGCAGCGGTCACGGCGGCGGTGCAGGCGGTGGCGGACGTCAAGGCGGGGGGCATGCCGCCGGCGCCGGCGCCGCCTCCGCCGGCGGCAGTGGCGGCGGCAGTGGCGGCAGTGGCCGGCGCGCGCGCGGCGGGCGTGACGGCGGCGGCGGCGGCCGTGCCCGTGGCTGTGAAACCGCCACCGGGCGAGAAGGCAGACGCTGCGGTGCCGGCAGAGACGCCCTCCGCTCCGTCGGCAGGGTCGTCCACCACCGCTCCGTCGGTGGAGATGCCCGCCGTCCAGTCTGCGGGGACCCCGCCGGCGGCCGAGCCGGCGACCGAGCCGGCGGCCGAGCCGGCGACCGAGCCGGCGGCCGAGCCGGCGACCGAGCCGGCGGCCGAGCCGGCGACCGAGCCGGCGGCCGAGCCGGCGGCCAAGCTGGCGGTGGTCGTGGCGCCTGCCGCCGGTGAAGCGGCAAGTGTGGCCGCCGCCGAGGCGGCTGCGCCGACGGCGCCGCTCGCCTCGGCCGCCGCCGCGCCTTTGCCCGACGCGTCGGCGCCCGCAGCGGTGGCGTCGGCGGGTCTTGCGGTTGGCAAGGACACGACCGCCCCCGCCGCGGAGGCGCTTGGGGAGGCCGACGCGCCGGTGAGCGCGGGCGCCGACGCGGACGCGTCCATGACTGGCGTGGTGCTCGCCGGCAAGGAAGCTGCGGACGCGGAAGCGCCGTCGTCGACGCTTTTGATGTGAGGCACCGCCGCCGGCGCCCGCCGGTCGGTTTGTGGCGTGGGGCTCGGTGGGTAGGGTGGTAGGGGGGCGGCGGTTGGGCTTTGCGGTCGGTGGTCGTCGGTCGGCTCGCCCGTGTGGAGGTTGGCGCCGCGTCGAAGGGACCCTGGCCGCATGCAGCGCACCCTTGTCGGGGGTGGTCGACCCCCGAGCCGTTGTTCGCCGTGGTGTGTGTGTTGAGCCTTGGGCGCCCGTGTTGTGGGCCTCGCTGGCCATGTGCCGCTCCTGCGGGCTGGTGGCGGCTCCCTCTCGAGCGGGTCGTTGCACGGCCGCGGGGTGTGGCTTTGAGCGCAGCGCTCGGCTGGTCGCTGTGCTTGCTCTGTCTGGTTGGTGGCTTTGTTTGTGCTTGTGTAAAGTGAACCACTGTCCAATTCATGATCGGTACGCGTGCAAGACGCGCACGGGCAGAGTTCGGACCGGACGTACGTCTTGTGGAGCAACAGGAAACGAGCACACAACAACAGGACTTCAAAAAAAAAGAAACTAAAAGACTACGGAGCAGTCGCGCCTCCACCAGCCCCAGACCACACAGCTGGCAGACAGTCCAAGCCAAGAAAGGGAACACGAGCAATGCTTAACACCCGCCGCCTCAACGACAGCGGCCACCCCCCTCAGCCCGGCGCCTTGGCCAACACCGCCACCACCTCCTCAAACGACGGCCGCGCCGCCGCCGCCTGCGCCCAACACCGCTGCATCAAGTCCCGGTACAGCTGCAGGCAGTTGGGCGGCGGGGGCGGGCGGTAGCCCTCGTCGACGACCCGCCCCGCGACCGTGTGCGGGTCCTCCCCCGGGTACGGGGGCGTGCGGGTGACGAGCTCCCACGCCAAGATCCCAAACGCGTACACATCCGACGCGGGCGTGTGCGGGGCGACGGCGGCGAGGACCTCGGGCGCGAGGTACTGCAGCGTGCCACACAGGCCCCCCGCGGCCGACTCGCCCGCGGCCGTCGCCACGGCGGTCGCCAACCCAAAGTCGCTGACCTTGGCCGTAAACGAGCTGTCGAGGAGCACGTTGGCGCTCTTGAGGTCCCGATGCACGAGGGACTGGGCGTGGAGGTAGGCCATCCCCCCCGCCACGTGGGACAAGATGCGCTTGACGACCGGCCACGTTGGCGCCACGCGCGCCTTGTGCAACACGTCAAAGAGCGTGCCGCGGGACATGTACTCGGTGAGGACCATCGGGTCGGGCAGCGCCGTGCGGGCGGCAACGACGCGGAGCACGTGCGGGTGGCGGAGGGAGAAGAGGACACCGACTTCGGCACGGAACGCGGCCACGGCGGCTTCCTTGTTGGCAAGAGCGGGGGACAGCTTCTTGATGGCCACCGGCTCGTCTTGGTAGGTGCCCTTAAAGACCTCCCCAAAGGCGCCCGAGCCGAGCTTCTCGCCCGTCCGCAACCGCCGGACGACCACGTCGACGATTGGCGCGGGCGCGGCCTTCTTGGCCTTGCGACCGGGCGGGCCGCCCCCGCCGCCGCCGCCGCCCGGTGGCGGGGGCGCCCGCCCGTGGCCAGTCGGATCAGACGGCCCACGGGAGGGGAACCCCCCATTGGGTGGCGCCGCCGCCTCCCGCCCGTCTGGCCGACCCCGCCGGTCGTCCTCCTCCGAGCTGTACCCCCCACGGCGCTGCCGGTCGTCGTCATGGTCCTCCACACTGTCCCAGCTGCGGCGGCGCCGCTCGTGGCGGTCCTCCCGGCGGCGCTCCCGATAGTCCTCCGCGCTATCGTCCGAACGGCTGTCTTCCTCCTCGCTGCTGCTGCCGCGGTCGCGGCGGCGGCGCCTGCCGCCGCGACGGCGACGGCGCTCGTAGCTGCTCCCGTCGCTCTCGCTGCCCGAGCGGCGGCCGCCGCCGCCCGCACTGAGCGCCGCCTGCGCCGCGAGCGCGTCGGCCGCCTCGCACACGGCGCAGTGACAAAAGGCCGGGTGGGGGCGGAGGCCGGCCGCCGGCGCACCGCCAGCGACGACCAGCGCCGTCGACGCCGGGGCCTTGGCGCGGAGGCCGAGGTAGCCCCGCCCGTCGGCGGCGCGGCGGCCGCCCTGGTAGCCGCCGCCGCCGACCCCCCCGGCGCCGCCGCCACCGGCGCCGGGGTAGTCAACCTCCCCATCCTCATCGTCATAGCCGCCGCCGCCGCCCTCCATGCCCTCGGGCGCCGGCAAGGCCAGATACTTGCCCTGATTGGCAATCGCCTCGAGCGTCACGGGGGAGGCACCAAAGGCGCTCGCCAGCGCGTGGATGTCGCTCATCCCCGGCGGCGGCCGGTCGGGCGCGCGCGGCGCTTCGGGCGCGCGCTCCTCCCCAATGCCGACCAAGTCGCCGACCGAGCGGTCGATTTTGGCCTCGGCCTCGGCCGCGGCGGCGGCGGCTGCCGCCGCCTTGATGCCCGCCTTGGCCGCCGCCTTGGCCGCCCGCGCCGCCTCCTTTTCAGCCGCCCGCGCGGCGCGTTCCTGCTCCTTGGCCGCCGCGCGTGCGGCGTGGCGGGCTTCCTTGGCCGCCGCCCGCTCCGCGGCCGTGTCCACCTCCTCCAGCGTCACGTCGGGCGCGGACGCGTCAAGGCGCAAAGCCCGCACGGGGGGCGGGAGGAGCGGTACGCCCGCCGCCGCCGCGCCGAGCACCTCCCGTGCGCCCCCGTAGCAGCGGTCAAAGGGGTCGACCATCTTGCCGCGCGTCACCGCGTCGTCGACACCCTCAACGAGAGCGACGGCGGCGGCGAGCGAGCCGGTGGCCTCGACGGCCAGCGTCGCGGCTGCCGCGTGGGCAACCGCCCGCGGCTCCCCGGCAATCGCCGCCATCCGGCCGGCGAGGCCGGCCATGGAGTCGACCAGATCCGCGACGCCCGTCAGCACCTTGCGGCGGCGGCCGGTGAGGGACGTGTCCCCCGACGACGTCGCGGCCCACCCGCCCGTAAACGAAAAGGCGGCGAGCATGTGGAAGCGCGCCTTGAGCCGCAAAAATGCAGCGTAATCCGCAATCTCCCCGCCCGCAAACAGGTAGGCCAGAGGGTGGGCAACGTCTGGATCGTTGACGCTCTCCACCGCCTCGTGGCTCCACGAGTCCGACGCCCACGCGAGGAAGGCGTCGTTGCGGCGCACGAGGCTGAGCAGCGAATTGTTGCCCGCCTCGAGCAGAAGCCGGTGGACGAGCGTCAACGCTTGTAGCGCCGCGACCGGGTTCTTGGAGAGGGGGCGGCGGAAGAGCGACGCAAACACATCCTCCCCGCGCCCGCCGTCGCGCACCGACGACAAGACGGTGGCGTAGGCGCGGGGGTCGACGCCCCCGGCCTGCGCGCTGCCGTCGGTCAGCCGCGCAACGGCGCCGTCGAGGGGGTCCGCCGTCCGCGAGGAGCGGCGGCGGGTCGGCATGCCAAACGGATCCAAGTCGTCCTCGTCGGGGCCTTCGGCGCCGGGGAGCGGCGGCGGCAGGGGCGTACTGGGCGCAAAGAGGGAGACCCGAGCGCTGTGCACATTGGGGGCGGCGGTGGGGGCGCCGGCGCGGAGCTTGGAGGCCAAGTCGGTCAGCGACCGGCTGTCGGCTGCGCGGCCGCCGGCGTCATTGCCGTCGTCATCGTTGCGGTCGCGGCCGTCGCCGCTGCCGCCGCCGCCGCCGCCGTCACCATTGCTTTCCGCCGTGGCAGCCGCCGCCGCGGCCGCGGCAGCCGCGCGCTTGCCGTCCCGCTTGCCGTCCCTCTTGTCCTTCTTCCCCCCGCCACCACCGCCGCTGCCGCCGCCGGCCGCCTCCCGCAGCTGCGCCAACGACGGCCGCCCGGCCGGAGGCCCGACCGCACTGGTGAGCGCCGAAACGAGCACAGGCGGCAAATCGTTGGGCAATTCCCTCCCCGTCACCGCCGCAGCGGCCACGGCCGGCGGCCGGCCCGTCGCCAGCGCGGCGAGGAGCACGCCCACGTCGTACACGTCGTCGGCTTCGGTGCGCTCTGCGTTGGACGACGCGATGGCCACGCGCTTTGGCCCAAAGCCGCCGAGGATGGCGCCCGTCGCGTCAGTGTTCTTGGGCCCACCCCCAACGAGAAAAACAGTGTCGACGGCCACGTTGCCGTGCGGCGAGCCGCCCGGCATGGCGAGGAGCGCAGCCGCCACATCCCGCCCGACGGCTGCGACGGCGGCGGCCGGCAAGGCCGGCGGTGCAGCCGCTGCCGCCTTTTTCGACGACTTGGACGCGCGGCGGGGCGTCGCGAGTTCGGACAAGAAGGTGATGGACGGCGCGTCGGGGGAGCGGTCGACAAACACGTCGACGAGTTCCAAAACCAGCGGCGACGCGACCGACGCTTTGCGCCATGTGGCCGCCTCGTCAACGAGCGGCTCCACGTCGTCCACGGCGGGCACGACGACGCGCTTGGCGACGAGCTGCCGGGGGGGGTCGCCGCCGGCCCCGCCGGCGGGCGCCGCGTCCACGACGTGGACCGATACGGGGCCGCGAGCGGTGCCGAGGGTGCGCACAAAGGTCAGCGCCCACTGCCGGCCAGACGCGCCCGGGAGTTCCAGCGTCGCGCCAGCGGCACCCCACGCCATGGTGGGGGGTGGATGGGGAGGGGGAACGACCACCCGCCCAGACGGCAAAACACTAGTAGGAAAAAAAAAGGGGGATCGCACAGGCCAAGTCGCCCGAGGGCGGGCCGAAAGGGTCAAAGTCAGGCCAGCGGGAGGGGGGGGGACGCGGGGACGCAGAGGGTGGCGATCGCCGTCACCAACAGCGCCAGACACGTAGCCCGCAGCGCGTGGCGGCCACGGTGGTTGCACCCCAAGCCCAGCCGCCCAGCAATGACGCCAGCGTCAGCCGAGGCGTGACGTGCAAGCTCACGGCGATTTCATCGAACAAACATCACCCTACTTAGTCAACACGTATTTATGCGTATTGCAAGAACAATATCAACTTTGCACTACAAGTCCAGGACAGAGAACTATCAACCTCGAAGATCAAGCATGCGGACCCACGATAGATTCACCATGGCGAATCTATCGTAAAGCGCTTCACTTCTTGGTGCGCTCCGGGCCGACGGGCGCTACGACGGGGTCGCTGAGGCCGTTCCGCCACAGAGACAGACCAGGCGAGGGCGAAGTTTCCCTGGACGCCGGCGGCATGCGTAAGGAGTCACCACGCCCATGGCCATAGTGTTCCCCCTCTGGGAGTGGTAGTTCGCGGACGCCGCTCTGTGTCAGTCTGGCGAAGCTATGCGGACAGGGATGGTACCGCATCGCCACGGTCTTCTTCGCGGGCTCGCGGCCGCGCTCCTCTGCATGCCGAGGCACAACAGACCAGCGCCTGCTCCGCGGCGCCGCTACACTGTAGTGACAGCCGAGAGCCACCTCAAAAACGATCATGCACACCCCACGTCGGCCCGCCACGAGGCGCCCGCCCATGCTGGCTGGCGATGGCGCCACTGCCGACGCCGTGCCAGATATCTGACGGCGGCCGTCGTCGCGGGGGTTGAGTATGGGGTCCCAAAACACGGGAAAAGAGCACGCTAGAACGCCTCTGGCGTCCGCAGAGAATGAGGACCCAATCGCCGCGCCTTCCACTGCAGCTGGAGCTGGTGGCGTGATTCCTGCGGGGGTGCCGGCCGGCACGGCTCCAGCCGCCGTTCTTGTTTTTGTTTTTAGGAACGGATCTCGGCCGCCGCTTGGTCTGTCCTCTTGATACCCTCGGGCGAGGCCGTGCGAGGTCTTCACACATTCCCCGCATCGACGCCACGGGCAGTCGCACAACGGCTCTCCGCAAGTCCGCCACAACATGTTGTAGGGGCTCAGCGCGGCCCACGCGGTGCAGACAGCCCCCCTTTCAATGGTCACAACATACCGCGCGGGAGCCAACGTTTGCCAGCCATGAGGCGGCGCCAAGCCCGCAGGCTCAACCACTTGGGCAGGTGCGGGCCGGGCGGGGCCCCGCGCGGTCGGTGCGTTCCGAACGGCAGGGGTCTTCGTGGGGTGCCGCCGCTCCCTGGCGGCGGGGCGTCGAGCAGAACGACATGACCGCTGCGCACGTTGCAGCATTGTGCGCCGCGGACACTTGGTCCGCCACAGGAACGCACCCAAAAGCTGCTCCTTCCTCACCGGGCCCCCACTGACGCCACCCAGCCTGGTGCGCCCAACAATCATCTCGAGCCGTCCCTCCCTCCCGTGCCGAAACGGATCGCTGGCCGTCTGCGTCGCGCCATCCCCAATACCAAGGCAGCGACTGCCGTCGATGGACGCTCCCCACCATGGCCCCCGCCCTCCGCCACCGGCACGTCGCTGGCCTGGCACCCCGGACGCCGGCGGCGGTCCTCCTGGTGGCGGCGGCGGTGGCCCCCGCCACGGCGACGCCTCCCTCGGCGGCGGCCGCAGACGCACGCCACCCCGCCGAGCCCGTCGACGCCGCCACCATGTTCGGTGCGTCTACGCGCGTGCCGTCGGCGACGCGCGTGCTGGTGGACCCCCCGTGTTTTGCCCCGCGGCGCCACCTGTTGGGGCCGCCCCGAACGCGGCTGCGGCGACCTGCGGTGCTACAGCATCATTATTGTCTCGCGCTGTGGGTAGCCCGCCGGCATGCAGGGGGGGGGGGGGGCCGGGGGGGGGGGTGGGGGGGGGGGGGGGGGGGGGGGCGGAGCG
>Ga0115030_1000412_pt1 | contig 17321 bp, 16 predicted proteins | sample SidtaG_4_FD_87174 | JGI IMG/M metagenome (GOLD analysis project Ga0115030, IMG submission 87174) | Marine algal microbial communities from Sidmouth, United Kingdom - Sidmouth_Male1 metaG | ecosystem: Host-associated > Algae > Red algae > Unclassified | place: Sidmouth, United Kingdom | collected... | reverse complement strand
GGGGGGGGGGGGGGGGGGGGGGGGGGGGGGGGGGGGGGGGGGGGGGGGGGGGTCGGTGTACGGCGCCGCGACGACACGCCGATTCGCCGCGCCCGCAACGCTGCCGCCTTGCTTCCACGGCGGACTCGTTTGCTTGTGTTGCGGACCGGCCTGATCCTCTCCCCCGCCCCCAACCGCGGTAAGCAACCATGTCGGGCCCCTATGGCCGCTCTGGCGGCGGCTATGGCGTCGGCTATGGTGGCGTCGGTGGCGGTGCCGGCGGTGCCGGCGGCGGCGCCGGAGGTGGCTACGGACCGCCAGGCGGTTTTAGTGGTGCCGGTGCCGGCGCCGGCGCCGGCGGCTATGGCGGCGGTCCGGGCGGGCTGGGCGGCCCGCCGGGCGGCGGCAATGGCGGCGGCGGCGGCCTCGGTGGCGGCTATGGGGGTGCCCCGGGTATGGGTGTCGGCGGCGGGGGCGTCGATGGTTATGGTGGCGGCCTGCCCGTGAGCAGCGCGGGCGGGTATGGGGGTGGCATGGGCGCCGTGGGGGGGGGGTACATGGGGGGTGGGGTCGGCGCCGTCGGTTCGGCGGGCCTGGGGGCGGGATATGGGGGGGGGGGGGCGAGCGCATATCAAAATTCGCAGATTGCGTGCCACGACGCGACCCTGTGCATTATTGTACTTGCAACAGAGCTCGTGTCCAGACATGACCGGCACGACACCAGTGTCTGGGATCACGTTCATCCTGATGGGTGTCGAGCTGTCCTCCTCACCCAGGGGGGGGGATGAGCACAGTCACGGGGCGTGGATAAACTGTAGTGGTCAGGTCATGTTCATCATTAAGACCCCGCCAGAGTGTCCAAAACGGAAGCGCGTATGCTCACCAAACTGACTTGCTGCAGAGAGGACCTATAAGTGCAGGCCTCATTTTCTCGTCCTCCAGATGAGCAAGAGCAAACATCGAGTAGAGTACAGAATTTTAAGACTGACCAAGCGGGGGCATCTTCACTGGTCAGAAGGAATGCCTCGTTCGCGGGAAAGACCCTGTCTGGCTTTGGTACCGGCTGTCGGTGGGGGGGGGGGGCGCGACGCGTGTGCTGGTGCACGAGACGAAGGCAGATTGCCAATGCGACGGATGGCTCGACAAGCGTCGCTGTCCATGTGGTCAGAGATGCCAATTTCATATCGGCGTCCGCACATCGCACGCCATGGCCTCATCTGAAGCTGTCTACACCACAAAAATGCCCAATCGGGAAGGATTTGTTTGTCTGACAGCTGCAGACATTCTTTTGCCAGCCGCCGGCGAGACGTGCTGTTTTCTGTTCCAAGACCATGAGTGCCCTGCCTTCGTCGGTTCCCCCGTTGGTTTCCGGGTGCTACACCCCACCCCTACCCCTAGCATTCTTGGTCCTCACGATAGCTCCTCAAGTTCCGCTCTTGCCCCCCCCTCCCTTCTTCATCATACCCCATCAATATCCCCCTCCTTTCGCCTTGGTGGTGGGCCACCGTCTCGATGCAGCGTTACGAAGATGCGCTGCGCAACATCGGCTTGGGTGATAGTCGCTCCATGGCCGTCCTCGCGCCATTGCTGAAGCGCTACACGGTGGCGGCACAGGAGTTCCGGCGTGCCCTGACGCCTCGCAACGGCAGTGTGCATGCAGCCATCAGCCGGGCCTGTGAAGACCCGGGGGAGCTCACCACCAGCATCTTCTGGGTCTCGTGCTATGACCGCGTCGGGCTTTTCAACATTGACGACAAGTTTGTGGCCCGCTTGGTGGATACTGATTTACGCTACGTCTGGCGCAAAGAGGAGTCTGACATGTTAGTTGCGGCAGTCGCGGCACAGGGGGACCGCATTGTCGCTGCGAGGCAGCGCGCGGGCCGTCGCGTCGGTGTGGTTGGGGTTGGTAAGGGGGAGGGCTCTGAGAACACATCACCGGGCGGTACACCGACCGACACATCTCAGGAGATGACTTTGATTTCCCTACGCGCTCGTGCGACTATCTCTCTTGTCCCTCCGCCCCCCATCTCTGTGCCAGACTCCGATACTGTGGCGACAATCAGGGTGGTGATAGATCTGCTGGTCAAGTCCACCAACCCCGTCGCCCTGATCCGCGGCTTTGGTTTGCGGGTTCTCACGGCGTACCAGAACTTCCTGCTGTCCAGTGCCGGTCTCACCGAAGAAGCAGTTCTTTCGGCCGAGCGCCTGCTCAAGTCAAACCGCTTGGCCCGAAAAACATCCCGGGCGGCTGCCACCTCGGCGGCTTCGGCGGCGGCAACAGCTGAGGCCGCGTCAGCTTCGTCAGGCAACGGGAGCGGCAACGGCAGCGGCGATGGCGACGCGGTGGACGCGACGGCGGCGGCGGCAGCCGCGGCCCCCACAACCGCTGCTGCGGCGCCGGCGGCGGCCGCGGCGGCGGCAGCTGCTGCAGGCAGCGAGAGCGGCAATGGCAATGGCAACGACACCGGCGACCACGACGCGTTGGAATTGCCGGCGGCGTTGACAGAAGCCGCCGCAACGGCTGCGGTGGTGGCGGCATCGGCGACGGCTCCTGAGGGCAACGGCAGCAGCAGCGGCAAGGGCAACAGAGACGCGCTAGGAGCCTCCACGGCGGTGGCGGCGGTATCCGAGGCCCCCACAGCCGCAGCTGCGGCGGCGATGGCGGCGGCGGTGGCGGCAGCTGCTGCTGTAACCGCGAGCGGAAATGGCAACGCCAATGAAAACGGCGACGGCGACGACTCTTCGGTGGCGGCAACAGCGGAAGCTGAGGCCGATGCGGAGGCGGAGGCGTCCGCGGCGGCTCCTGCTGGAAGCAGCGGACACCGGGCCGAAGGCCATGTACTGGGCGTGTCGGTGGCGGTAGCCGCAGCGGTGGCCGCCACAACCGCTGTTGGGGGGCCAGCGGGGGCCGCGGTGGCGGCAGCTGCAGATAGCAGCGGTAGCGGACACGGCGACGGCGAGAACAACGGCAACGACAGCGGCAAATCAGACACGTTGGACCCGTCGACGGCGCCGACGGCGGCAGCCGCAACTGCTGCGGCGGCGGCGTCTGTGGCGGCTCTCGCCGGCAACGGGAGGGCCAACGGTGATGACGCCGCCACCTCGTTGGTGCACAGCTCGGCGGCGGTGCCCACAGCGTCGACGGCTTTTGTCCCTGCAGCGGCAGCGGCGGGGGCTTGTTTTCCCTCAGGCATTGACGGGGTCGGGGTGCGCGGCTCCCTTGGCCTCCGATATCTGGAGACTTCCGAGCGCGCCAAGTGGTGGCCGACGTGGGCTTTCCCTGGAAGCGGAAAGCTGCTCCCTCCCAAGGGGACTGAGGCCAACCCTCGGTTCAGGTGTAGGGTGCAGCATTTTCGTTCTGTATGGGGCCACAGGGTGGGCTTATCATCCATCAGACCCCTACTTGACGCAGCAAGCACACGGCCTGCGCGATTGAAGTTAGACGCGGAGGAGGTTCTCGTCGTGGACATGACTGACTTCAAGTCCAAGTCGGACAGCGACGTGCTCGCCATTCTAGTGCTGTTTTGCACCCACGAGCCCGACGCCCGTCGGATAATCAAGGAGACAGCGGCTGCTGGTTTATCAGCTCGGCCGAGCCGGCACCGCTCTTTGGTGTTATCGGGTCTGGAGCTCGAGCGGCGAGTCGACGACGGTGCTGCAGAGGGCGTTGGTGCCGCATCGGCCCCTCAAGCGCGGGGAGGTGATGGGGACAGAGGTGCTGGGCAAGGTCAGACGGACGGGGTCGGCGGTGCTGGTTTGAGCACCATCGGTGTCGAAGGTCCAGATGAGAACGGCGGGGTATTAGGGGCTAGTGCCGACGCCGGACGAAGCGGTGGTGTTGGGTATGTACCTGCCATCAACGCACCGTGGCACGTTGCTGCTGCGCGACGCCAAGGCGGAGACGGGGGGGGGCATCGGCTGGTGCGCCACATGTACCTGCTGCTGCATCAGCCGGGGGAGCAGACGGCCGCGTAGGTGGCGTCCATGGTGGTACTCCTGGCAATGGAGACGGCCTGCAAGAGGGCGCCAACGTTGCTGTCCACGCGGCCTACTACCTGCGCATGCTGCGCGCGTCTGGATTTCGGGCGGAGCGTCTGGCCATTCGCCGTCGCTCGAGAAACGCCCCAAGCCGGCGACCGCCCGTGCCTCCCCGCAAGAACCAGGCAGACAGGCGGACTGAGTATGCCGGTTCCGACTCGGAAGCAGCAGCTGCCCGTGCGGGGGCCAGAGCCGCCCCAAAGAGGCGGCCTGCCGCGAAACGCAAGGGGCCCGCTCCTGTTTCTCTTTCTGCAGCAGCCGGCGGTTCATCAAGCTCTGTTTCTTCAAAGATGCCGGCATCCAAAAAGCGCAAGACGGGGTCGGTTAAGGCCGGTGGACCGTCTGCTAATACAGCTATGTCACTGTCGCGTGCGTCGGGGTCGACAAGCGCGCACAGCGCGTCGGCGACTTCGAGCTCGTCTTCGAGTTGCACCTGGACTGCCCGTGCGAGTGCTCCGGAAATGTTTGGTACATTCGCGGCTGGAGGGTCATTGACGGGCGCGGCCACCGTGGTGGGGAGTGGTGCACAGGCTGGTGTAAGTTCCTTTGTGAATGGGGAGTGACCATCGATGCGCAACTGTCGCTCGGTGCCAGCGCATCGACTAGATGGGCTGCCTTGGCTGGTTGCTGTGCAGAGACGTGCGGATGGTGGTTGTAAACGTGCGTGTGTGGCCGGTGGGAGGGGCGTGTTACTGGCAGTAAGATGCCCTTCTTGCATGGAACAGCATGGAGCACGATCATTGGGAGTTGTAGACAAGAAATAGGGGCCACCGGCAGACGTCCAACGCAAAGCAGAGATGACTGAAAGAAGATAAAACCTACTAGACCAATCTAAAGCATGCAACGTGACCCGCCAAAGAAACTCCAACGCAAAGGTGCTCGCAAACTGTACACCACCCTCAAAATCGGGAAGGCACGGGCTTATCAACAAGAACGCAGTCCAGAAATGAGTAATGCACATCCACCCGGTCGACGTAAAAAGAAACAACACGAGGATCGGCGCGCACCCTGTCCCTGTCAAAGGAGAGGATGTGCACGCCATCCATCGTTCTCAAGCGAGACAAAGCCACGTACACCATACCGCACACAAATCATGCAGCGAAGTCCACAACTGCTGCGTCCATGGTGATCCCTTGACAACGGTGCACCGTGACCTCCCATGCCAGCACAAGGGGAATCTGAAAACGCGCCGCGTACGGCCCGTCCCGGGAGACGGCTTGCAGCTTCATATCACACGCCGTCATGCACAGCGTGACTGGGCCCTACACCGTTTCAAAGCGCACCACAGGCGCCGTCGTCGACGTGCTGCTGGAGCCGCAGGTCGGGGTCTTAAAGAACCCCACGACGAAGCCAATCGTGCCGTTGGGTATCTCAGTGACCTTGGCGGGCTTGACGCCCTTGGTCAACTTCGCACACGACGCGACCCGCGCCTCAACGCACAGCTCGAGCACAGCGGGAGCCGTAAGCGCCTGGTCCAGCTGCTTGGTCACATTTTGGTTCGTCATGGAACCGCCGATGGGGTAGTCCGTCGCGTGGTAAACGCTCCGTCTCGCTCCGTGCAGCAGCTCCATGGTCGTAAGGCACAGGCTGTTAAGCCGCGCAACCCTGAAGCGGAGTGGGAAAATGAGCGTGACGTAGAGGTCTGTCAAGCGGCCCGACGTCACCCTCGAGTAGTACACATTGTAGCGCTGCTACGGAAAGGCCGCCAGGTCGTCCGAGACCTTTCCCACGCGCAGGTCTGACAGCATCTTGATGAACGCTCAGTCCTCCTGGCGCCAAACGTACTTGAGCTCCAGCTGCTCGTTACCAAACTGCGTTTTCCAGTACGCCGACTTGAACGCGTACATGCCGCGGGTGTCATAGCTGTCCTCGTCCTTGTTACCGCGCTGGACGGGTGGCAGCTGGTGGAAGTCCCCGAACGCTGCAATCCGCCACGACTCGTCGCTATTGGCCTCCTCGTGCGCCTTGTCGATGCAGTAGCAGAGAACCGTGTACATCCGGCTCGAAACCATCGAGACCTCATCCAACAGAACGAGGAAGGTGAGCGCCAGCCGCCGCTGCGTGTGCTCGTCCATGCTTGAATACAACCGCTCCGCGTCCTCCTCCTCGGAGAGTGTCTCGTCAAAGCATCCGGCTGCCTGCCGCAGGTAAGCGTGGAGAGTGACGCCTCCCGCCATCGCGGCCGCAACGCCGGTAGGAGCCACGACATGGAGGCCGTCACGGCGGCTGTTATGGTCGTCGCGAAAGCGGTTGGCACAGTGGTGCAAGAGATGTGTCTTGCCGACACCGCCGCCCCCAGTCACAAACAAGTTCTTCTTGCGGCGGACAATGCTGCTGGAGAGACGCTCCATGTCAAACGCCACTGAGCGTGCCGGGAGCTGCTTCTTACAGGGCCCATCAAGAGATGGCAGCGAGGATGATGACGACGGTGACCAAATATGGGAAGACAAGGGTGACGGGGAGTGGCGACGCGGATGTGGATGATGTGTCATCGTCGGGGTGGCCACGCGTGTCCCTGCTTTAGATGCACTGGGAGAGGTCGGCAGGCAACTTCGCGGCGACAAAGTGAAGACACGGGCGTGGCGAGCGGCCACGGTCGTTGAAGAGGTAGCCACCGGCAGCGCACCGCCCGTCCGGCGGTGAGCCGTCCTCTCCGCGCCGCCGGCCGTGTGCTTCCCGAGGACCCACCGGCCTAAGGCACGGGGCTCGTGGGCGTGGTTGCGACCACGGGACACGCGGCTGTCAGCCGACCTTGACGAGGCAAGTAGGCGGTGGGGGGGGGACACCGACGAAGAAGATCTCACAGCCGCACCAGACGGGCCACCCCCGCCACCGCCACCGCGGGCGACGACGCCAGTGACTGGGTGGCGCCGGAAGCGCACGGGCAGCTGCATGCTATCGTCAAGGCTCCCCGTCGACAGGATTGTCCGTCGGGTGCGGGGGGGGGGGGGCCGAGCGCGCGCCACTTCCAAAAACGAATCGCCTGACGAGATGCAGTCGCTGCCGTCACCGCCCGACACGAAAACGACGTCGTCTTTAGCGGCGTCTTTCGCGTCGCCTGCTCCATTGCGCGCCGCGGTGGACTCCGGCGCCTCAGTCGGAGGCGGCGTCATCAACCACCGAGGCAGCCGCGGCGACAGCAGCCAAGTCTCCGCATCGGACATCGTCGGAAGCATGCGAGCGATGGCACGCTCCCAGTCAAGAGCCTTGAGGGTGTTCACCAGCTGGGGCACATCCGCCGTGTTGGCCTCGGACACAACCTGTCCACCAGCTCTACAAAGGAGAGCGAACACAGGGGAAGGATTCTCGGTCTCGTCCAAGCAGATCAATCCGTCGTCCGGGTCCACCGCGCACGTGAGCTCGACCCAAGCGGGCAGGTCGATAGCCGATAGCGACAGCCAGGACAAGGCCGCCCAGCGGTCCGTGAACGAGGAGAGCACCGCGGCATCTCGACCGAGCTCGGCCCAGGCCACCAGCAACCGCGCGACATGAATCGCGTTGTCGGCACCGACAACAAAGCGACGTGTCCCAGACCGGAAAGCAATGAACAGCGTGTTCTGGAACTCGCCCCTAGAGACGCGCTCAAACCCAGGACGGAGCGCCATGGTGCGCGAATGCACGTACAAGCAACCCCCCAGCACCACCTCCCGCCGACGCACGCTCCAACCCGCACCCACCTCCCAAACTCGACCGACCCCCCGCCGGCACACAACCCAGCAGGCACACAAAGATCGCGCCGCCCCTCAACAATAAAACACAGAGGCCCGCGCCGACTCTGCGTGAGTGCGGCGGGACGGCGTGCATGCGGCGGGACAACAGGTAGCGGGCGTGCACTTCCCGGAAGGCGACAGATACTGATAGGGGGGGCAGCGAGGTCAAGCAAGTGGTCAGGTGGTCACAGCCATGCGTGGCATGTCACCAGTGGCGGTGTGCCGCGATTGAATCCGGGCCAAAAAAAAGGCGGACAAACGCTCGGGCACTCGAAACCTTCCCGTCAGATGCCCAATGGAGGTGGGTGCCATCGTCGAATGAGCGCTCACCGTGCGAGCGGGTCCAACAGCATGCGACCATTGAACCGAAGGTGCGGTGCAACCAACGGCCAAGGGGAAGCATTGAATCACGACAGAGTAGTTAAGCGTCTCCTCTCCAGTAAATCCTTTGAAAATCTGGGGATCCCGACGCAGCTGTGGTCGATCTTGGGTGCCTCGCCACCCGTCTCATGGTGCCCAAGCAGTGCCTCGAAGCGTCTTTGACCCCGCCCCGCACCCACCTTCTCGGCCAGAACAGCCACCGCGTCGACTGATTGGCCGTACAGATGCGCATACCTCGTCGTGCCTGTGACTGTGCCCACACGCTCTGTCATTCCTAGCTCCCAAGTGAGATTTGCAGCGGCTAGCGACGCCCATCGGCCTGTGAAACACCTGGCTCCTTTCCCTCGCCTCCGCCAGGGAGCTTCGGAGCAGCCACCTGCTGTCACAGTTAGACGCGTTTCTTTTTTCTTCCTAGCTCTGTAGCTCTCTTCGAAATCCATTTCCTTTGCCGTCTTTCCCAGCGCGTACACGAGCGGTCCTCTATCTGTACACTTTCCACAACGAGTGGCGCGTCCTGCCTGCCCGACCACAGGCTGTGCATCTTTGCATGCTTCCTCGTGTCCTCACATGCGACTGCGGAGTTGGTCTTGGAGCTCAGAGCCGTTTCTAGATGCCCCACAACTGTCCCCATCCTCAATGAGCACAGTCGGTTTGACGCGTTGATGCAAAGCAGCCCCGTGTGCCACATTTCCTGTAGTTCAATCCGGTTTCTGCGCTGCCCCATGCCAGAAAGGGTCGTACCGCTCCCCTGGCCCAATGACCAGCGGCGACGCTGGCCGCGCAGAGCTCCTGTCCCACGTCAAGAGTGCATATGCATGAGTGTGCGCAAAGCATGTCTTTCACTCCGTACCGCTGCTACTGGCTTGCACCAGTAATCCGGATTCAATCAGGGGGTGTATCCGCATCCAGCTGGTGCGTTCTATGTCCGCCCCGCCGGCAGAAGGGTCACTTATCCTCCTGTGTCCTAAGGTCTTTGTTAGAGCTTATGGAGCTCTGCACACTCGTTTGCGGAACGCTGAACGAAAAAGAAGCATGCAAGTGCCTCGGGGAGAGTAGGGTGACGACTTTAGTGCACGACAGCCATCTGCAAGAAGTCTACAAGGCTCACAGGCTCACTAGAACCACCGCTCCGACCTCCGAATGCGCAGAGCTTCACGGAGCTCGCGGCATCCATTTTTGGACGGGACTCATGTGCTCCAGAGTTTGTCCTAGGTGTATGTAGGGTCGTCGCAGAAAAACATTCGACCGCAAAGATGTCTCACGGACGGGGGCGGCACGCAACAATCCGGCCTGTGTGACCTTGAGAGGCCTGAAACGATATGAAGGAATGCTCCCCGAAGGGACGCAAGGCACGCAGGGGAACAAGAAGTTCTGTTTTTTCTGAAAAAAAAAACAGTTGGACCAGCGTGCAGCAGGTAGAAGCGCATGCGAAAGAAGCGCAGGCACGTGATCCACTGGATTACGCACTGTCAGTGCGTTACGAGATCGCGACTGCATGGGATACCGCAATGCTTCTGCTGCTACGGTGCCAACGCTGGCATGGCTGCCACTCTTGCTTGCGGCGCAGCCTGTGACTTCTGCCACAGCACCTTAGCAGTCGGGCAGCCGCCACCGCACGTATCAGCCGCAGGCCTTCGGAATCATCTGGTCGCAAAGCACGAAGGCCACCCTCTTCACCAACCCAAGGTGCGGACGGGTGGCCAACTCCACCAGGGCTACCTCAGGCCTCCAGCCCCCGCCCCCCCGCTCTTACGAGCATCAGCCGCTACCAGTGCGGCCAATACCACCGCGGCGGCGACCAGCAGCGCGCGCGCATCAACGTCGTCGCCGCTGACTCGCGCGCGGCAACAGCGCCCGAGTGGGGGCGAGTGACTCGCACCAACTCTGCGCCCTTTGTCGTGCCCACAACTGCATGCCCACGACCGCATTCTCCCAGGTCTGCGCGGCGGCCCACACCGCCAAGGATATCCCCAAGGCTGTGGTGAGTATCAGTGCGTGCGCACTGACCTGTTTTTCACCTCCGCGGGCACCGACACAACGTCCTAGGTAGGGTGGGCGCCAAACCGCAACGCGGCCCTGTCGGTTGTGCCCACCTCCACATCCCCAGCCGTAATGACGTCGACCGATATCGCTGTGGCCGTGACCACCACGGCGGTAGCCAGCAGCGCGCGCGCGCCCCCCGCGCCGACTTTCTGGCCAGCACAGGGGGCGCCGAAACCACGCCTTAGCTCGGAAAGGCGACTAACGCCAACGCGGCGCCGTTGGCCGGCCTTTTCACCGCATCCCCCAATGTGTTTATATCTGTCCCAACTGCGGCGGCCGTCACCATCCCGGCTGCGACGAGCAGCTCCTGCACGCCCACCTTGTCGCCCCCGACGCGGGCACCATTTCAGCGCCCTAGCTAGGGCAAGCAAATAGCACACAGCGGCGTCTTTCGACGTTTCCGCCACCGACTCCCCTCCCTTCAGTACATTCCCGCCTTCATCTTGGCCGACAAAGCGGTCCCCACTTCGGTTACGGCCGCCCTCCTCCGCGTCAATAGTAGATAGAACACAAGCGGACAAAATTTATGAAGTGCACATCAATGAAAGATGGTGCTGGAAGCTACAAAGACAGAGGTCTTGTCACTTATGCGCGCGCCCTCATCATCTCCCGACGCCAACACAGGAGGGAACGCGGCCAGGTCCGACCAAATGAGACACTCCGTGTAGTGGGCGTGCGACGAACACCGACGTAGCACTCGTACTCACAGCCGCGACTATCTCCGCCCCTGTCCTTCCACAATTGCCGCTGTCGACGACACCGCCTCGGCGGCGCTCAGCAGCACGTGCACGACCATCGGGGTGTCCATGCCAGCGCCGCTAAACACGTCCAGCGGGAAGCGGGCAACGAATGCGATCGCGACTCGGTCTGCCACCACGCAGCTAAGCAGTCCCCGCTACCGACACCTCCACTGAGGCTGCGACCAGAGACACGGCACCAGCCTCATTGCCGACCCTGGCATCGCTCTTGGGGACGCCAAGGGTGGGGATGAGGGTGGTCTTTACTGCATGAAGTTCTAGAGGCTGCCGCCACCGGCTGACGGCGTGCCGCTATTGCTCAACGCCGAGGCCACCGACGACAGCGACGTCGGCGGCGCCTTAGGGCATGCCTGCCAAGTATCCCCAGAAAAAAATGTCAGGACGTCATAGCGCTCCACTTCCGCGTCAGTGAGCTCTACGGGGGCACCGAGTGTCGCTTCTCCTTTCGACATCGGGGGGACGAGGGACGAGACGGCTGCTTACTCGTGCGCCGCCTGAGCATCGAGGGACGCCGCTACAGCTTCCCCATCTCCCGCCGGTGCGACCAGGGGTGCAGCTGCGGCTTCCGCCTGGGCTACGGCAGCGGCCAGTCAAGCCGACGCGGAGCCGCGGTCCGACGAGGCGGCCGCTGCCTCGCGTCCCGTCCTACAGTTTGGAGACGCCGCTACAGCGTTCTCCTCGCCTGCCCGTGTGCTCGGCGACGCGGCAGCCGCTTCCTGCGACCTAGCGTCTCCGTACGTCGTCGGCATCTCAGTCCAAACAGGCGTGCCGGGCAGGAACCGGCGAGCGCGTACAAGAGAAAAGAGCAGCTCTCTGTGCCCAAAAGGAACCCAAAAAACCTCAACTGGCTGCGTGGAAGCCAACAGGGTGATTGCGCGATCAGAAAGACGTCGCAGAGGGGGGGTGGCAGACTGGGAACAGTGATTGTCCACAGGGCTGGCAGGGGGGGAGAGCGGTCTCGTCAACAACCGCCACTGTCGGGCGGAGATGGGCTCCATACCTGGGGAAAATCGAGGCACGAAACGGGTGTCAGGGACCGCACCGCGAGGGGTGGTACTGTACCTTTTACGGGGGTGTCTCTTTGGCACATGCCCAACCGTCAAGAGACTAGCAACCAAACAACGAGGCGGTGCGCGATCTCAATTGTGCGAGGTCTTTTCACAGGGTACTTCTGGGCGTCACGATGAAGTTAGTGAGCACCTTGTGTCGCCTCGGTCAATCTGAACCGCTCATTGTCCGTTGCTCTACAGACGCCGGTAGGTGAAAGGGTGCACATCGCAGGTGCTGACCGTCGCCATGCGCTGTCCCAAAAAGGAAGCCTCGAGCGAGGCGCCGCTGCCTCATACTCTCCAAATAGCGTCTCTTATCCACCCCACGGAGTGTACGTGATGGACCCGTCGCGTACGTATGGATCCAGAGATGGCGCCACGCATGACACAGTGCCCCCTGTCAATGAAACAGGCAGTGATTGGACCGGTGTCTTGGGGCTGGCCCAGATTTTGTCAGCACATATGTGATTTACTTACTCTCATTGCTGGTCATTTTTGTTGACACGGAGTTCCGTCTCTGCACCTCGCGACGACGATAGCGACTCACGAGCGAGCGTCTTCTTCCGCGCTGCCGTCTCGAGATCGCGTCGGACCCAGATCTTGGAGCCCACCGGCTCCTGGTCTCGTGGTCTGGGGCCTCGTCATGGGGGATCACTGCACCGATGAACCCTCCTCTGTCAGATGCCGGCGGACCCAGATGGGAACGCTGGGCGTCCTCAACCTCTCCCTCTCGTCCTCGCAGCCGATTCCGTCTCTCGTGGCGCGGCGATTTCCGCCTCCGTCGGTGCAGGGGTGCAACCTGTGCAAGTCCGTGACTGAGAGCGACGCATAACCGATTGCCTCTCAGAGGGCATCCGACTGGAGTGATGATGATGACTCTGCGCAGGGAGGAGGGGGCGGCAGCTCTGCTCTCACCGCTCCGAACTCTCCCCCACCCAGTGTCGAAGCGGGACATGGGCCCCACGGCCACGTGCGCCGCGCCTCGGGACGGGTGAGGAGCACGCCTGTTGCTCAGCGCCAGAGTGCGCTGAAGGGGCTGATTGCGGCCGCGCTGTGCCGCTTGCTGGGGCGCCGCACGCGAGTGGATGCGGCCACCGGCAGCAGCATGTCGGCCAAGGTCGTGAGATCCTCAACGTCCCGTGATCGCTTTTTGTTCTGTGTGGTTGGACCGCATGCTGTTAATATCGCCACGCTGTGGGTCTCTCCTGCCGGCTTCATTCTCTGTTCGTGCTGGGGCCAGACCCAGAACTTCGTGTTGCTGTCCGTGACCTGACGCTCCAGCGCGTGCTGGCACGTGTCCGCTTTCCAGGGCGCGCTGGAAGACCTTCCCGCTGACATGGTGGAGTTGCGCCGCCACGTCCAGGTCAAGAAACACGACGTGGCGTCGTATGCTGTGGACATCGCCACGCCGCAGGGTTTGGCCGCGGACACCTTTGACGGGGTCATCTACACCCCCGTCGAGGCCTCGCGGCGGCGCGACATCAAGTGCATCGCTGTCGGGTGCCGCTCCATGAAACGGCGGTGCGAGCACGCGATGCTGGTGCGGGACCGGGGGCGCCTCTCCTCAAGCGGCAAAGGCGACGATGCGGAGGACGTCTCCGACTCTTCTGACGACGACAGCGGCCGGCGTGGCATCGGGGAAGCCGAAGAGGAAGGGGACGTCAATGACGACGAGCTGGTCGCCATGACCAGCAAGCGGCAGAAGCGCAACCTCCTCAGTTGCTCTGAGGAGGACCGGCAGTCGCTTATGTGGTCGCGCACTGCCGAGTGGGCGTCGACTACGATGGCGCCGTCTGCTCTGTTTGCCCCCCCACCACCTTACCGCAGCGTCGACGCCGAACCGGACCCGCCGCCGATGACGCTGGTGCACCGCATGTGGCAGCTCGGCTTGGATTTCAGCCCGGCTGAGGTGCTGTACGAGAAGCGCTGATCGGTTTGCGGGGACGCCAAACCTGCTGGCACGGAGCTGGAAAAGCAGGCTGGGGTGGTTTACACGGACGGGAACACCACGACACCGCTGGACGCTGGTTATATTTGCTGCTAAGAGCGTATGTGGGTCTGAGCCGTCTCCTGGTATTTCCTTTGCGTGTTTCTTCTCGTCTCATTTGCTAATGTTCCGTTCCTTGAACCATATTGTGCTGTCTGGTTCCTTTTGCTTGCTGATGGAGCTTGTGGTATGTTTTTCAGGTGACTGTGGCGCCTTTGGACGTGCCCGCAGGCGCACACGACCTCCCTCGACGGCGGTAATGACGGCCTCTTCTCCTCCAACAAGGTGGACAGCTTGGGACGGGTGGTGCTGTTCTCGCGCTTGTTCTGCGACTTGCGTGTCTCTTTTATCTACAACTCTCGGTCGTCGTACGCGGCGTCGACGGCCTTTCTCGCGTCGCTGAAATCGGACTTTGGCCCCGCGCGACAAACCATCGTGCATCTTGGGCGCTGCTTTGTGGCCTGTCTGCAACCTGCGGCGGAGGTGTTTGGTGGTCCCAAGTGCGGGGAGGACCCAGCCTACATTGTCATCGACGGGCAGTCCCTCGGCTTCCGGATGAGGGAGGGCATCAACCTCGTGCGGCCCGCCCTGCATCTACCCAACATGAACCACGAATTCAACAAGTACGCGGTCCTACTGCAGCCGAGCATTAGCGCTGCAATAAGAAAGGTGCTGAGATCGGGCGACGCACTCAACAAGACAAATATTGCTGCGCTCGGTCGCTTGGCCGACACCCGCACGTCGGTGCGCCCGCGGTCGCGCACGGCGGCGACACTTGCCAACTGGCAGCTGACACGCTACGCCGCGGACGCCGTCTTCTTTTTTCACCTCTGGACGCCAGATGAGGACGCGGCTGCCGCGGCTAGGGCGGCCTCCAGTAGCGCAGGCGTAGCGGGGACTTGTGGCGCTCGTGCTGCCGCTTCCGTGGGGGTTGTTGGTGCCGAAGGCGCCGCGAGAGCGCAGGTAACCGCGGCTCGTGTGGCAGCTGTTGAGGACCCGTCAGTTTCCTCTGACGTGCAGGAGGGTGTCAAGACCGCTCCTGCTCCCGCTGTCTCGTGGCACAAGAGAACGGGCACCGCTCGTCCCCGATTTGATCTGTTTGGTGCTACAAGCACCGAGTGGGCCGCTGTGCGGCCGTTTCTATTGGCCATGCTTGGGGACCCGTTCGTAGACCTGTTCCAAGGGCATCGGACGGCGTCAATTGACAAGCTCGCCTTGGAGATGGAGAAGGTGGACGGCGGAAAGTGGGTGAAACGCTCCAAGGCGGCCAACGCCGCGGGCATTGTCGAAAACGTTTTTGCGCGTCTCATGCCGCTGCTCAAGAAGCACCCGCTCCTGCGGGTATGTATCGGGAAGCTGCTGCTGTTTGCAGCGGAGGTGGACGCCATAGTCGATGCCGACTTGAGGGCAGCGGCTCGCAAGGCCGCTCTGGCGGGCCAGGCGGAGACAGAGGAATTCTGCCGCCGGTGGTGCATTGTGTCGGGACCGGAGGAGTACAAAAAGTTTGCATCCGAGCACCCCAACTTCAACGGCAAGGACGTGGACTCGCCATAACCGTCGTTCGAGTTTTTTGTCTTCCTCAGGCGGGTGCGCCCCGCCATCTTCACGCCAAGGGCCAAGGCGAGGTGGACGGCTGACAAGCCGCGGCCTCGAACGGGTGCACAGGCTGAGCAGGAAGACGCAGTAGACCGGTGTTCCAAGTCTGTCCCAAAGCACGCGGACCTGACCGCCGGGGTGTTCAACATTGTGTGCCCGCACGTGTTAACGATGGGCTTCCGCGTGATGTTCCAGGCCGAAAACGTCGCCGACGCGCTGTCACTCATCCTCGAGCGATTTCCAAGGCTGCCGAAGGTTGTCTTCTACGACGTCGCATGCAAGTTGGACCGCAACGGGATGCAGAGGGTGCAGAATATCCTGTCCAAGCACAAGGTCCGCTTTTGCCTCGACCGCGCCCACGCCAAGGGCCACACGTGCTCCTGTGTGTAGTTCCCTGACAAGTCCCTCTCCGTCACCAATGGCGTGTCAACTCAAGCGGCCGAGGTGCAGCATTCCATCTCCGTGAAGTTCCGCGGGCACTTGGCCTACATGTCGCCCGCCTCATTCATGGCGCACCGGATCGTCCAGCTGTCGTACATGAACCTGACCGCCGCCTTCAAGCTCCACCGCACCGCCAAGACGGAGAACACGGGCGTACGGCTCAACAAGATCTACTTCTCGTTTCACGGCATCAAGTGCGTGCGACCAGGCTGCACCTGCCCCGCGGGCACCTCGAGCTGGAAGATCAAGAGCTACCATCCCATCTCCAACGAGATTGACGCGACCGCACAGGACTCAACGAGTGATGAGTCCGACGCTGGCGATCAGCCGGACTCAGGAGGAAATCATGTTGGCGAGCGTGACACGGGCGTTGTTGGTGAGAGTGACGGTGCCACTTATGACCGGCTTGGTGGAGGGGGTGACGGCGGGGGTGACGGTAGGGGAAACAGCGAGGTTGCCTGAGGAGCGGCTTCTGGGGATGACTTTGGGAGTGATGAAGAGCTGTACGACTGCGCCAGCGAGTGGGACAGAGACTAGTAAATGTGGCTGTATCTGGCACCTTTACGAGAGAAAAGATCACGGTCTGGTGGTCTTGTCATCTTTTCGCCATCGAGCGCGACGGAAGGAGGCACCTAAAAGAGAGAGTTAAAACACAGAAAAAGAAGCGAGATAACTTGGGCGCGGAGCAGAAGGGACGTCGACGCAACTATTGAGGAGGGAGCCAAGGAGCGCCTGCACTAGGATGGTGATGCCCAAGAAAATCGGTCTTGCCTATGTGGGGGTGCGCCCACCGTAGCAGCAAACCGAAGGCCCCCTCCCGACGTGCTTACTGGTAGATGAATGGCCTCCGGTTTCAGCGGCGGAAGTGGCGGCAACGGCGCCCGCGTGTGCGGCAAAGTACGTGGAGGGCTGGAGGTACTGCCGCTGCGCGCGAAGGTAAAAAAAAGAGCCGGCTGCGCCGGCGCCAATCGGGCGTCGCCGCGAGAGAGGAACCTCGCGGGTACGTGCCGCTGCGGGCACTGGATGCGGTAACCGCGGGCGACGGTCACGGCGGCAACGGCCGCAGGCCACCGACCGAGAGCCGCCCTAAGAGCCGGCCGCTGCCGGCGCCGGCCCTCACGGCGCCGGCCCCGGTGGCTAGGGTGCCGTTGCGGGTGGCCACAGGAAGGAAAGCCACAGCCAGAGACGCAGGGTACACGGGGGGGGGGGTAGCCGAGCCAACGCCAGCAGCGCGCGCGGGGGCGGCGGCGGCGGGGGCGGCGGCGGCGCGGGCGGGGGCCGCGGGGGCAGCGGCGGCGGGGGCGGCGGCGTCGGCGGCGGCGGCGGGGGCGGGGGCGTG
>Ga0115030_1000402_pt1 | contig 17438 bp, 20 predicted proteins | sample SidtaG_4_FD_87174 | JGI IMG/M metagenome (GOLD analysis project Ga0115030, IMG submission 87174) | Marine algal microbial communities from Sidmouth, United Kingdom - Sidmouth_Male1 metaG | ecosystem: Host-associated > Algae > Red algae > Unclassified | place: Sidmouth, United Kingdom | collected... | reverse complement strand
GGGGCGCGCCGGGGGCGCGCGGCGCCCGGGACCCCGCCCCCGGGCCCCCGCCCGGGGGGGGGGGGGGCGGGGGGGGGGGGGGGGGGGGGGGGGCGCCACCGCGGAGCGTTGTTGGGAGGCGCGGGCGGCGGTGGCCCCCGCGGGCGGCGGCCCCGTGCGTCTGCCCATTGGCGGGCGGCCACGCGCCGCGGCAGGCCCGTGCGGCGCCGCCGCCACCGCTGCCCGCACCGCCGTGGTTGGGGGGCGAGCGGCCCCGCCCCGCCCGTGGTGCGTGCCGGCGGGTACCGCGACTGGCGGGAGGGGGAGGAGACGGGGGGGTGCCCGACGCTGGCGAGTGGTGGCAACCACGGGCTTGGGCCCGCGAGGGCGGCAGCCACCCGCGGGCGGGGGCCGCCACCGTTGGTGAACGAGGCGGTTCCACAGACCGCTAAACCGAATAGCCTGTTTGCAAACAGCTGAACAGACGCCCATCGGTGGAGGCGTCTATACCAGAACCGGAACTGAACGCCATTCTGTTCAGGAGCCTGTGACCCTATCTCGTGAGGGGAGACAGTGACGGTGCGAGGATCTCGTCATGGCCACGCTTCGTTGTGGTCTATTTTCCCAGAACAGGAGGACAAAAAACTGGTTAAGGCCCCCAAATTGACATTCGGCCGTGATTTGGCATCCGAAACAGTGGAATTCTCCAGGCCGTGCAGCGGACTCGGGCTATTCAATACGAGACCATAGACTATTTGTTACTCGCCGTTGCTCATCCGCCCGTTTCTGCCGCAAGCTCGCGACCGAGAGCCGTGCACATGCACATGAACACAACAACAGAATGGCGCCAGTTGAAGGCTTGTTCAGAAGGAGCAGACTCAACAAAGTCGCGTTCTGTTGAGGCCGCGTCGTGGACCAACGCCGGTGTGGTGGCGACAGCCGCCGTTGATCCACCGCCCAGAGGACGCTGCCAGGTGCTGTCACCGCTCCGCGGTTGCGCCAGTGACCGCCAGCGCGCGGCCTCCACGCAGCGTTTTGCAGGGATTTCTTGCGCGAGTTCGTCTCCCGCCCCCCCTCCTCAATGCAGAGTTTCAGAGGGACCCGCCCCGCACGAGCCGGCGACGTGCGCAGACCTCGGCGGGGCGTGCACCGTCGGGGGTTGGTACCAGGCTTACGAATGCCAATTTCGTCTGTTTTTCGTCTGGCACTTCACTGCCAGACGGTTGCCAGACGAACGGGTTTTCGTCTGCCCGTTCGTAAGCTTCCCATGCCGTGTCTTCGTCTGTGTTTCGTAAGGCTCGTCGTCTGGGCGTTTTGACCACCGTGGACCGGCAATCAGGGCAGGTGTGGCATTCGGCCTTACAGCGAAGAAAGGTATCTCGATGGACGATGCCCGGACTTGGCCAGGGCAGGAGGCTTTACATTAGCAGACGGATGTGTCTGCTTAAATGTGCTCTTACGCGCTCAGCTAGTTGAAGCCAATGCGATCACGAGGCTAAATAGGATGAGCACGACACGTTCATCGTGGGCTCAGCATTTTTTGTTGCCTGCCCGTCGACACCTACACGCCCTCCTCACCCCCCACCCCACGAGCACTACCATACCCTCCCCGCCAACAGATACCAACTTATCGGTACCCTGGCACCCACGGTGACCCTGACGGTCCGATCCGCCTACACCTCATCTCCACCCGCGCGGAGCTCGGCAAGGAGGAAGTCCACACCCGCGTCCGCGTCACCAGAGTCGGACGACTCCTCCTCGAGCAGCTCCGTATCCTCGTTAATCGGGGCGTCGTCGTTGTGCCCGCCGCTTGCGGCCTGGCGAAGCGCGATCGCACCCACGTCGTCCGTGGCCTGGTCGTGGGCGGGTTCTCCCGCGTGGCGACGCGCTGCCACCGTCTCGGGTCGGCTGGGTCGACGGGTGCGGCGCGTCTTGCGTCGCGGTGCCGATGGCCCGTCGTCCACGGTTGGGCGGCTCCTCTTTCTGGTCCCACGATGACGCACAGGATCAGATGGAATGGAAGTGGGAGACCGTGTCGGGTTCGCCCTCGTCTGGTTTGGAGGGGGAGTAGTGTAGGGCTCGCCCGTTGCTGTCGTGGCGATGTCAAGTCGGGCGGCTGCTTGCCGCTCGAAGGGTATCTCCTCGACGGTCGACCGCTCGGGGTCGTCGCCATCCGTGAGCATCAGCCCCTCGGTCACGCCCTTGTTCATTGGCCGAATAGAAGGGTCCAGCATGGCCAAGAACGTGGCCCACACTTTGCGCGTCACCACGTCTGTGTTCCCGCCCGTGTCGCTGAGACTGGGGTACTTGGCGATCTTCCGCAATCCGTGGTACGCCTGAAGCTACGGGGACACGCAGATGTCAGGCAGTCGTCGCAAGGAAACATACATGTATGCAAAAGAGAGCAGGACAGGTGGTCGATCAGCGTGTGTCAGTAGGGCCTGCCGCGAGCATCCGAGCAAGTGTTGGAGTTCAAAACAGCACAACCAGAGCGAATTACAGGCTCAGGAAGGAACGAGCTCAGGCAACGCACCGTTGCAATGACACGCGCATACAGCGCCGTCCGCATCTTGAGGTACTCTCCTTCATTTTCGGTGGCGGGTACGTGGACGGAGGACAGGCAGCCGAGCCTCTCAAAGGCGTACTTGGCTCCGCAGTTCACAGCGTCACGCCCGTTGTCAGTGGTGAACCACCAGTTGCCCTTCAAGCATGTCAGGGCGTCCGCCGGTTCAAGCTCGGGGATGTGCCCCCGGGTGCCCTCGCCGCTCGCCTTGCCGGTCTTAAGCAGAAAACAGGCGCGCTCCCCGAAACGAGACATGAAGTTCTTGGTGATGGAGTTCTGCCACCGCGGTAGCACCCGCTTCAAGAAGACGCGGGTCTTGACCCCTGAAAAGCCCGTCAGACTTTTGGTGCTCCGCGTGAGTATTTCGACCTCAAGGCGCGCCTTGGCCGCCGGCATCTGCTCATTGAACTCCGCTGCCACCAGCGTCGCCATCATCTCATCCACCTTTTCTGTGGATAGAAAGGCCGTGTTCACCCCCGTGCCATTAACGACAGCGTCCTCGTGCATTTGGATGAGTTTCTTCTGCAGATAGAGGCGACCAAGAAGCAACAAGAATCAACGTGGCAAGCGAACAGGCACGAAAAAGACCATTGACCCAGAAAGAGGACGACGAGAGTCCGTCAGTACCTCGACCAGAAGAGAGTGCTCATATGTGGGGAAACGAAAAGGGAACGGCAGAATATCTCACTGGCAGCACATACCTGCATGGGAATGGCCCAAGGTGCTTTGGCCGAAGGCGGTAGCACTGGTGTGTTTGCGACACCCGGCGCTCGAGCTTGGACCTGGTGCTGCTCCCGTCTCTCATCTTGGAGCTTCTCCTGGTGGTTGCCTTGTCGCTGCTGCTCGATCCCCTGCCCCCCCGCTGCGTGCGCATTGTTGTAGGCCACAGTGGCGGACGTCGTGGCCAGCTTCTCCACGCTCAACGCCATCGAGTCCGTCAGAGCGCGGATCGCGGCCATCACGTCTTTGTTTTCCGCGCTGTTGGCCAGGATAACCACGAGTGCCCGGCGCACTGCCATCATGTCGGCGGCTGACGCCTTGCGCTCCTCAACGTGGGCCGCAAGCAAGCCCTTGAGCACCGTTCCCACCTCCATCAGCACGGGACGGAGTAGTGACAAAACAGCAGCCGCAGAGGTGCCTTCTGAAGGCGACGTCGAATGTGCCGGACTCGCAGCCGTTGTTGCAGCAATGGCCTCCGCCACAGCCGTCGAAGCCGTGGCCAAAGCAATCGAAGATGCGAGCGTTGTAGCGGGTGTGCCGACGAGGGCAGCAGCAGCCGCTTGCTGCTCTGTCGGAGGACCCACCATGGCAGCATCCTGCCGTCCCGCCGCGAGGCGGCGGCGATCGCCAACACGCTTGCGGGCGCGGGCGGCTGCCGCGACGGCGGCCTCCGAATGGAGCGGGGTTGGAGGGGGGCGCCGAGAGTTGGTGGACCGCTTTGGGCGAGTCGCAGGCGGCATGCGCGCCATAGCGACGTCCATCTGCGAGAAGAAGGCGTTCCCGTCGTCCCGCCCCGGGCGCTGTGCGGCGGGCGGCGCGCGCGACGCCCGCACTGTCGAGCCAGCCAGCGGTGCCGGTGTGGCGACCACATGTGCTGTCTCATTGGCCTCTGCCGTCGCAGGCAGCGCCGAAAATGGAGCCGCTGCCGTTGTATGCACCCCGCCTCCAGCAGAGTAATTCGCCGTAGGGGCGAACGTTGCCGCCGTCGGCGCTGCCGCAGCAGCGTCGGCAGAGGCAGTCGTCGGCGCTACGGCAGCGGCAGAGGCCACCATCGCCACAGGAGCCGCTGTAGATGCAGCCGCCGTGGGAGCCCAAGACTGCACGGGCAGGGATGACAGGTGCGGTGCGGCTCCATGGACGGGGGGGGATGGGAACAGGGTACGAGAGAGGGCGCTGGGAGGGATGCTCCCACCTTGGTGAAAGGAGTGGTAGTATGCGTGAGAAGGCCCCGTGTCGTACACAGCCTGTGACGGTGGAAGCTGCGACAGGGAGGGTGGCCCACCGTACGGGATGTGGGGCGACGCGTGGGTCAGTGCATGAGGCAGCGCCGGTGGAAGGCGGCCACCTCCGCCTACACTCTGGCCAACCCGGCCGGATCTACCATCAGGATCCATGGTCGGGGTAGGTGGACCTACCGTGGACAGCTAAGGAAGGGAGGACCCGACGGACACGGGTGCAACGCGGTTTGTATCGGGATGCAGGGGCACTTGCCAGCAACAGGAGGGCACAGAGACAGTAGCGGGTAACAATAGGAGGCCAGCCAGCAAACCGTGCTCCAAAGCAAGAGGGGTGGCCGCCACTTGGGCCCGGCGTCTCGGGGGCCCTGAGCCTCCCGCTCTCTCCTCCCCACGGGTTTTGTTGACCGTGCAGAGGAGGGCGCCAAAACGAATGCAGGCACGGTCGCAAGCACCGCGACTGGGGATAGCAACGCTTCCACGGGTCCGCCCAGCTCTGACGCGGGGAGATTTGTCAGTCGGTAGGGGAGAGGGGGCGGGGAGGGCGCCATGACTTGGCCTCTTCCTCATCCATTCTCGTCATAAATGGAATTCTCGGACAGATGCCGCACGAAGTGTGCAATGCAATGACCTGACATGGACAGTCCAAGTCTTCTCCTGAGTCGCTGTTCCCAGCGCTTGGCAGGTGGATGAGTCTCCTCGGTGTCCACGACCCGCTTTGTACTGGTGCGAGTTGGTATCCAGGACACATCCACAGTCGTTGTCAGAGTGCCCAGATCCCTGCCACATATCAATCGCGCGTCAAGACCGCGGCCTAGATAGGTTCTCAGCCTACACTGGAGCACGACTTGAAAACAGAGCCCCACTGCATTTGATACAATCGGCCCAACACACGTTGGGCGCCGTGATAGGCTACGCTCCGCACTGCCAACAAAGGATCGCGAAGAGGGTCCTGGCAGTGTAGATACATTCCGACATACCGGTGAGTGTATTAGAGGGTGGGTGATGTCTAAGCACGAGTTCCAGCTGATATTTACGGGCAACGTCAAGCTCCAGCGAAGAAATTGGACTACCACAGAGAAGACGGGAGTCTCTCCCACATGAAGTCGCTTTTTACTTTTATCTTCTCGACTGTTGCTCTCAAGAGCGCTTCAATGCCCTACAGGGGCTGTCCTCCATGCACCAGTGCTTTACAAAGCAGATTCTACACCACATGTAAAGCAATCAGGCGGACGGCGCCGCGCCACCGTCGACCACCAGTCGGGAGATGGGAGAACTGCCATCGCACCCCCGCCTCTGGTCGGCTTAACGGTCGTCGACCACTGCCCGAGTCCATCAAGAAGACGTCCGGACATTCGACCCCCGCCCACACTGCAGCGCTCCCGTGCCTGCACGGGCTTCACTCGTACCCATCAACGGAGATTCACAACACCTCTATCGGCCCATCATCGGATGTGGCACTTCCGCCGTCACCCTGACAAAGTCCATGTCCCCTCACACCCCTGAACTTAAGCAGCTCCGATCGTGCTGGAGGTGCATTCCCCTGTCCAAGCTGCCCTCCCGAATAACGCCCTCCTCCTCTCCCCGCCCCCCGCCCCGGCGACCATCCTTGCCATTGGAAACGTGACAATACAAGGAGCGCGACACGAAAAGGCGGCAGCAACACCACCAGAGCTCCGCCACCGAGGCGCCGCCGCCGTCACTCGGGACGGTAGATTGTCTGCGGCACGCTCTTTCGCATGCTGCGACGAGGAGGAGTGCCGGTTGCGTTGATGCTTGCACGTGCGCTCCCCGTCTAGGCCATTCCTGTTGACCCACGAAAGGCGGCGTACAGACCCAACAACAGGGATATCGGACCAAGAGAGTGGGACCCCCGCCATAGAAGAGTGGCCGTCCAACGGTCCGAAGAAGCTCAGAGGGGAAAGGAGAGACGTGAGGAATGTAAAGATACACGAGCCCAACAAGGGCCGTCTCTGTGCTTGCGTGAGTGGTGGCCGTGGATGGAAAATCAGTTCGACGCGGTGTCTTTAAGCGTCTATACGTAGCCGATGGTCGCTTCCCACCCCCTCGATCAGTGCCACCGCCCCTCCGTCGTGGGCACCACGCAGGCTGTTGAGCGCCGTCCCGCTCCACCCATTACAGCCGCGCACATCGCGGCAAAATTGCGCGGTGGCGACCCATCCGTCATGAGCGATGGGCGCCCACTCCGGCCGCGGTGGCGATGGCCTGCGCTCGCACGGCCGCCACGCCCGCCACACGCAGCAGCGCCACGCACGGCGGCCAGCGGCATCGCGCACGGCGACCGGGTACCGGCCACAGCGCGGCGCTGCCGCAGTGCCGCCGTGCTGGCGGCGCCCCAGCAACCCAGATTTGGGCCGCTGCCAAGGATCTCGGACAGCCAGTACCCCGAAGAGTAGCTCGCAGCGGTCGTAGGGTACGTGGAGCCACCGCCGCTGCCACGATGGCCACCGTAACTATCACAGCCGCGCGCAACCCACTTCCCTGCGAGCTACAAAAGTCGGCAGTGGATACGCGCCACCCGCCCCCACCCGCCCCCGACGGGTGCAACCGTCGCGTGGACAGCAGCGCCGCTGGCTCCGCCAGATTTAACAATGCCGCGCGCGACGCCCGACGGCGCCACGCGCGACCGCCACCGGCGCCACGAGCGACAGCCAACTGCGTCACGCGCGACGCCTGAAGGCGCCGCACACGACCGCAGACCGCGCCGCGTACGGCCGCCAACGGCGTCTCGCATGCGTCCTGCAAGACCGCCGACGGCGTCCCGCACGTCAGCGGACGGGGCCGCGCACCGCCGCCGATGGCGCCTCACACGGCCACAGACGAGGCCACGTCGACGATGTCTCGCGGACGACGTCACGCACGGCCGCGAACGAGTCACTAGCGGCAGGCAGGACAGTCGATGGCGTTGACAGTGACAGGGAGAGACGCCTCGGGGCCCAGTGTGGCGGAGAAGGCGGGCAGACAAGGCAGGCTGTAGTGGCGGCGCGCACGGAATTCAGTCAATGACGAGCAGCTCGAATCAGTCCGCGCTATGTGGGATAACTCTATTGTCAATTACTCTTCGAATTCCAGCAGCGGCCGGAACACTAACCTGCCCTTGGACTGTTTTTGGTGTCTCTTCCCGTAAAGTGCTCACGCATGACCGCGGTGGGCAGCTGCTGCCGCTGGCTGCCACCGCCGACGACTGTCTCCGTGGGGGCTGGCGGCCATCTTCTGCCGCTGCACAACGACCATCTTCCACCCACCGCCGCTCGCTCGCGGCCACCAACCCGCCCCCACGGCGAGCCACCCCCCAGTCTGTAGTCGAATTCATACACTGCCACACTCTGTTACCTTGCTAGTCGTCCCCCGAGCGCTGTCGTCCGCGTGAGCCGAGCCACCCGACGACGGTGGCATCCGTCGAGGAGGGGGGGGGGGGCTGCGCTGTGGCGCACGGAGCCTTCGGCGCTGTTCACCCCCGTCGGTCGGCTGCGACGCGCGCCATCACTCGGGACCCTAGCGGTGGGAGCACATCCCTTGTTGGCAGCCACTATCGTGTGAGACCGCTCTTGATGACCCTGCTATTCGATCCCGACACCGCCGCGCTGGTGGCGGTGGGGGCGCTCGTTTGAGCACGGGCAGTGTGCTGAGGAGGGCAGGCGACTCTGCTCGCACGTATCTGCACAGCGAGCAGGGGCTCGGGCTCGCTGTGCCCCTTTTGGGGCCACCTCGCGTGGGGGCGCCGGAGGTACCTTCTTTCACTGGGCGTCGCGCCGCACGCGCTGGTAGAGGGCCGCGCTGTGGGGGGGGTGAGGCGCCTCGGTGGTGGGGCTGATCGATCGCGTCGGCAGTGTGGTAGGACGGGAGCCCCTGCCGGTGGTCTTAGTTTAGTCGCCGTCCCATGCTACCAACCTCTGCCGGGACCGTCGCCGATGTCGGCCGACGGCCGCCGGCGGGGACATCCGACCCCTCTATGGCACCAGGAGGGGTCAGGGAGCTTTCAGTGTCGGCTAAGGACGGCCTCCCCGATGGCCCCATTGTTTTGGCCATCGGGCGGCTTGGGTGTCGTCTGTGCACCATGACGTTCAAGATGTACGCCAACCATCTCCAGCACAAGCGGCAAATGCACGGAGAAAACGGCTCGACCATGCGCACGGCGCCGGTATGCGCGCTCGAGGTGGACACGGCGATGCCGGCGGGGCTCGGTGCTCACGCGCGAGCGACGGGGGCTACATTGGATGGCCTGCACGCTGGCGGGACGCCTGCCTCCGCGTCCGCGGAAGCGACCGGCATGTGGGATGCTGGTCCTGGAAACGGAACGGGCTCTCAAGACCCACTTTCGGTCCCCGACACCTGCCTTTTGGCGCCCATCTTGCCACTCGGCTTTTCGGTGATGCCAGCGGCGTTTCAGATACCCGTGTGTACGGAGAGCTCCTCGGCGGTGGCAAGCCGCATTGCCCGCTACTACCGCGCCAAGGGCGACATGCAAAGAACGGCACTGTACGTGCCCGCCGGCAAGGCGGGGCGACCGTCGGACTTTGTGACGACAGAGCACAAGGCCATGCGCCTCTTTGCGCTGTCGGCTGGGGGCTGCGGCCTGTCGCGAAAGGCCAAGGCCAACTACTACGAGTCGACGGTGGCGGTCGAGCGCGCGGCGATGCGGATGGTAGCAGAGACGAAGGCGCGGCGCAAGAGGCGAAAGAAGGGGAAGAACGGCAAGGGAAGGATGCCCGAGCTCGTTGTTGAGCACGGCCCGCTGGAGAGCGCCTTCCCTTCCGCCGCCTCTTTTGTGCGCTCCCTCGACGGAGAGAAATGGCGGTGCTTGTCTGAGCTGGAGTGGCGCGAGACCGACATAGTCGTGCGCGGCACCAGCTTCAAGTTCTACTCACGCTGCATCATGCAGGTGGCGACGGACGCGCTTACCAAGGCCCTGAAGATCTGCCTGCGCGGCGAGCGCCGGCATGACGCCGCCGGGAACATCATCCGCACTAATTCCCTTGACAGCGACATTTATCTGGACGAGCAAGTGGACGTGGACCGACTGCATGCGGGAAAGAAGGACGGCGAGAAGAACATGCCCCCATTCACGCTGGCTATCCAGCTCTTCTCTGACGCAGCGCTCGTGTCGTGGAACGGATGTAAGTGCCTATCCCTTTAGCCCACTACTGATTTGTTCTACCCTGTTCACTTGCTCTTGTATCGACTCTGCATTCTTGTGAGTGGCACATCCCCTGCCGCCCTGATCATTCTCGGTATCTGACACTCCGTTGCTGTTGTTTGGCCTCTTGACGTCTGCCTTTCTGCACTCCAATCTATCTTTCAGCCCACCTCGTGTACCCCATTCGTGTCAGGTTCCCCAACGTCATCACGGGAAAGTCAGGATGGATGACCATCGGGTACATTCCCTCCATGAAGTACAAAAAGAGCGACACGACGGCACGAAAGAAGGAGGTCCGACTAATACGCGACGAGCTCCTCCAGCGGTGTCTGGCCGTGGTGCTAGACGAGCTCATCACGGCCAGCGCACATGGGGTCAAGATGGTATTGCCCGAGCATGGGGCAGTCTGGGCGGTGCCTCGGATCGTCCTCTACGCCTCAGACCAGCCGGAGGAGCGTCACGTCTGGGGCCTTAAGCTAAGCGGGTGCTACTACCCCTGCTCTATGTGCATGGAGTATAAGACCCATGTGGCACTCGAGTCGACGGGGGCGCGTCGGCGGTGCGTGCTCAAGACGCTGACGGAGCAGCTCGAGGCCGCTGAGCTACATGACGCGGACGAGCGACCTTCCCGGGTTGAGCAACTTTCCCGACAGGCCTCCATCTCGGCTGTTGTGCCCGCACTCGGTGCTGTCCACGGCCTTGGCACTGGGACCCTCTCCTTATTTCGTATTTTGGGATTTGATCGTCTGCACGTAAGTACCTCTCCATTGATTCTACTTGGCGCGTCATGCATTGCTAAGTGCGAGCGACAGCGAGAGAGGGAGGGGGACGCCTGGTGACCGTCGTGGTCTGCCGGTGGGGCTGAGCACAACGGCCCCTCCCCGCCTATCACTACGACCCCCTTCCCAACCCACATGGATCCCCTGCCCGCCTGCTGGAAGCGCGAGTGCGCTCGGTGTGGGCCGGCAGCGGCAGTAGCGCACTGAGCATGGCGGATGCGGCGCCGTCGTCATGAGGTACGCAGACGTCTCATGGATGGGACGTGCCACGGCTGCCGACGCACCCGCTAACCGCAGTGTCACTCCGGTGTGAACAGTTACTCACTTTCGCTTCCCTCAGACTGGGTGCCACTGCACGCTGTTCGTTTCCTGTTGTGTGATGACTGATTGAGGAGAGCACAGGTCATGAAACTCGGAATGTTGAAGACGGTGGCAGACAAGATACCGGCGCTACTTTTCGCCGTGTGTGGCGAGGGGGACGCGCGATGCGGGCCAAAGGACGACACGCTGGCGGCGGCCAACGAGCGGATATCCCACATGGGGCGGCTCATTTTGGCGACCATAGCACCGCCTGGGTACGTTAAGCTTCTACTGTGCCTGCTGTTCCGTTTTATCGTCGAGCTCTCTGGTTCCGCACGTGCGGCAATCAATGACCGGCTGCTCTGCATAATCAGTGTGACTCTAGAATCGGCGTCAGCAGTGAGCGGCGTACATCGCGTCGATCGCTTGGCACTCACGCAGATGCTTCTTTGCAGTCCATCCTGTCTGGCTCGTTTTATTTTGTGTCGCACAGGTACTTTGTACGAAAGGGAATCATCCAGCCCACATACAAAGGGCGGCAGTGGCGCCACGGGGTCATCTACTGGGCGTTCATGGTGGCCGGTCTGATAGGCCCACGCGACGACGACGACGACCAGGTTGCACCTGTCGGCCGTCCCCTGCGTCGCCGCCGTGGCTCAACTTCGCGTCGCCGTAGCGGCAGCCCCAATTGTCGCTCAACCCAGCGCTCCAGCTCGCTTGACAGCGTTGAGTCGCCGGTCCCCCAGTCGGACGTCGGAACAGACGACACCAACTCGGACGGGGGGGAGGCAGCCGCAAAGGCCCCCGTGCACCACCCTCTCCGAGACAAGGCAGAGTACGTCAAGGTGTTTAAGGCGAAGCCCATCCATGAGGCGGTATTGGAGGTTATATGCCGCCTAGCGAGGCTCATGGGCAAGATCTGCGGCGACAACGCCGTCCCTGGGGCGATGCGCACCCAGAACGAAGCTGCCGAGCTTCAACAAGAGGCCAAGCTGTTCGTGACGCGTTTCGTTCGTGTATTGTTTGGTGCTGTGAGCACCACCAAAATGCACCGGCTTGCCTTCCACCTTATGCAGGAGCTCCTCCTCCGCGGCAACTTTGACGAGGGGGATACAAGTACAAACGAGATGCTGCACAAGCTCCTCAAGGCCATGTACAGGGTCACTAACAAACATCCTGACAACTTCCAGGTCCAGATGATGAAGTGCGAGCAGACACTCCTACACATCTTGGCAGAGGATGCGGACATCAAGCTGCGCGAGGCGGAGCCCGGGAAGGTGGACGACGACGACGACGTCAACTGCGAGAGATGTCTCCCGAGGAGGCAGGGTGCGCGCACGCTGTCGGCCACAGCGGGCCGCCGCGCCGTGAAATACTCGGAGGCAACCTTCAGTGGTTCGGGCGATGAGACGGGCTATGAAGCCAGCGATGAGAGCGACCTTGGGCCAGGTGCACGCCAAGAATACATGGGATGGACGGCTGGTATTGATGCGGACCAGGGCACCGACGCGAGCACCGTTGGAAGCGGCTCCGAGAGAGGCTACCAGAACGTTTATCAGAGCGGCAGCGACGGCGGCTGCGCCACGGACGAGAGCTGCTCCGATACGGACGGGAGCAGCTCCGCGACTGCAGAGCGCGACTCTTTCGTGGGCGGCCAGGGCAGCTCCTCCGGCTCGCGGGACGTGGGCGGCTCCCACTCGGCCGGATCCGCCACCTCAAGCACTGTCTCGTGCACTACCGGCCCATCTATTGCCGACAGCAAAGACGACCCACCCGTTGGCGTCACCCCCTCCAGCCTTCCACATGTATCTCGACGGGGCTGCAAGCGTGCGGCTCACAATGTGGTCGTCGGCGGCACCCGGCTTTGCAAAAGGGCGCGTGCGGCTGCTGGGCGGGTCGGGGGCCGAGCGGCGGAGGGCAGTGCGGTGAGGCGGGTGCAGGTGCGTATCCGTGGCCTGCGTGTTACGGCTGCTGAGGTCGCGGGGGCCGACGGCGGGCGGCTTCAGGGGCTGCCCAGTCTGCTCCATCTACGTGGCACCCAGACCTTATCGGTGGTCAATTCGATGACGTTTGACGCGTCTTTCGAGTGGGGTGCGCCTGGGATTGTGCAGCGTGTGCGAGCAGCGCGCTCGTTGTACAACGGCACGCCGTGGTATGACCACGTCTTGATCAAGAACCCTGCAAGCCCAGCCGCTCCTCATCTTGGCCTAGCGCGTCTCCTCATGCGTGCCATCGATGGTGAGCGCCGCGACCTAGTGGTGGTGCAACTGCTCGAGGAGGCCGACGCGCGCCCCGGCTGCGTCCTCACGACGTTTGGCTGCGGCCGACGGCGGTGGAAGATGGACGCAGAAACGGGTTTTCCTGCATTGGCAGCAGTGCCGACGGCCAGCCTCCAACGACTAGAGCATGTGGTTCCAGACTTTGAGGACCTCTGCGACCGTCTGGGTCTGTACGCGACACCCGCCACCGTGCCCGACACACCCCATGAGATGCCGCTGCAGCGTTACTTTGTGAATGCTTTTTTTCCTTGGACTGGAGGGTGTGAGGACGACCACTTGTGAGAGCGCTGGCGGAGGGGGGCAGGTGGCGAGGAGTGCATGGGAGAGCTCGCGCACTCGCTACATGGTCAGAAAAATATGAGAGTCCTCGTTGCTTCCTGCACCTCAATAGTCTGTCATCCACTCGTGTCGTTGGGACATTAAAGTTGAGGCGCAGTGCCAGAGGCTGCTCTCTTCCCCAACCTGCCCGCCCCCTCCTCCAAGTCTGAGGCGCCCCTCAGTTGTCCAGGAGAATCTTAGTGTCGGCCAATGAAGCAAGACCACAATGCCTGAGCTAGGGCACCACCTGTGGAGGCTGTCTCTGAGAGCGACTTAACTGTGTCACATCGCAAGGTGAAACCAGAATAGGAGCACACCCTGAGACAGCCGCAGAGGCCCATCAAGAACCCGAGGATCGACCCAAGTCGCCAAAGAAACGCCACAGTCCAGAAGTTGTAACGGGAAGGTGCTGGTACTTGGTGCAATGTTTTGTCAGCAGTGGTGATCGGCCACTCAGTGCTCTCCGTCGAAGAAAGCGGCCTCAGCGCCTCCTCGAGCACGATTCTGCGTCCAGACGCTTCTTTCCCGACAACCCCGTCAACACTGTTGCGACGGGCCCCACAGCGATCCCTGCGCCAGAAGCCAGCCCACTCACCAGAGCTTGGCCTGTCCGCTCTAGATTTGGTCCGCACACGTGCCACCACCGACGACTTCCCGAGCTTACGAAACTGGCTTTCGTTTGGCGCGCGTTTGGCGCGCGTCTGTCAGACGATCCCCAGACGACGAACAGACGAAAGCCAAACGGAATATTCGTCTGATTTTCGTTCGTTTCGTCTGGCGTTCGTTTGGCTGTTACCAACTCCCGACGACGCCGTCGGCGACGGTGCGGGCGCGCGCTCCCGAGGCGCAGGAGCGCCAAGAGGCGGGTCCGTGCCGCCCCCTGCACAGGAGGTCTCGAGGCCAGTGCCGGGCTGGGTGCCACCTACTCGTGGGGAGCCAACGGGCGGCGGCGGCGCGCTGGCAGGGATCCGCCGACGGGGCGGCACCGCCGTCGCTGCTACTACCACCACAGCCATCACCACCGCTACCGCCCAATAGGGCTGCAGCGGCCACGCAGTGGTGCAAAACCGGGTGTTGCATCGGGGGGCGGAAGACAAGACGTTGCAATAGAGGGTGAACAACGAATTGGACGGAGCTTTGCTCAGGGTTCCGCGAACACTTGGGGCGGTAATATGAAAAATACACACGACCCAGACGGAAAATCGACAGCTGTGAACAACCGCAGCACGTCTATTTCGCACGAAGATAGGCACGTAAAGGTAGTTCCAGTATTTTTGTATGAAGCGCATGGTCTGGAGTCCGCGCTTGGCACGCCTATGGCCCATGCGTGCCTTTCAGACGCTTCTCTGGATGAATGGACTGCATCAAACGGTTCCTTGAACTGGAAATCGCAACCGAAGACGAGCGGCCAACGGCAACATTCACTATGTTGAACACGGTCAAGATATGGTCCGCAGTGTTTTTAAATCCAGAATCTACTATCAGTCAAAAGCCACTGCGTCGCGACAATCGGTCGGTGGCTGGGACAACCCTCCTTGCGTCGTACCCTCATCCTGTTTGCATGCGGGGGTGGGCCCGAAACTGGAGTGAGGGATGGGGGGGGAGGGTGGGTGGGAGCAAGCGTGCAAATTACAGTAGCACAGTAGGGTTGTTGGCGTGGTTCTTCCGACGTCAACCGCACCAACCAGCTGGGGGGACACGGGACTCTTCCCGAGGGAGAAAAATCAGAGGAGTTCCCTGCTGCACCTCGACAAGCGTCGGGCCGGAGATCCACAGCCACAGGCGACCCTCCCTGCCGCGGATGCAGGAGCGGGGCCAACATGTGCAGGCGGGGAGAGGGGGGGAGAGGGCCGACGTCTTGCCTACCAAAATAGATCTCCATTGCGCGACGGAATCTTGCAGTGGGGGACCGCCATGCGGGCGGGCCGCTGACGACCGACTTGGTTGTGCGGACGCTGGCTGCCGGTCTGAACCCCGGCGCCTCAATTTTCGGCAAAGGGGCGCACCCGCGTTCAAGACAGGTGCTCTATCGTTACATACGCTCTCCATCATGGCACCGGGCTCGCCGCCGCCACCACCAGTACCGTGGCGGCAACCGGTCCACAGCGAGTGGTGGGGCCAGCGGGCTGGCAGGCAGGATCTTTCGGCCTTCTCGATGCTGCGGCTCGCGCCGTCTCGTTTACATGCTCCGCTGTCATCTGTTGCCCACGCACGGTCAAGTACAGTACTGTACATCAATGCCACCGGTTGCTCTCCCTTGCCATCAAGTGCGCTGTAGTCGTCGCCTTTCTCTTGCGCCGACTGCTGGTGCGCTGATCCGCTACTCTGAGCTGGCGTGTCCGGCTCCCCTCCGCGGAGGTGACCGCACCGTCACCCGACGGGCGCCTCCCACCGGTGCGTCCTTGTCTCGGGCGCCGCCGCGGCGCCACGCGCCGCGGCGCTCTTCTTTAGCGCCGCGTCTAGCGGTGCGTCGCCGCTGTTGGCTGACACGCGCGGCTCCCGTACGTTTTCCAAAGGATGACCTCAATACCATCAATGCGATCCACTGGCTGTTGCGGCGCGTCATGGGGGGCGGGTTGGCGGTGGGAGGCGGGACATAGGGGCGCTAGGTGCCGGGCCCGCGTCGGTCTGCAAGGGGGGAACGACTCCTTGATCTCCCCGTCTCGCCCGCTCACGCTTGCCCATGGCCGGGGGACGCGGGGGACTTCCTCTCTCAGAGGGAGCCACAGCGGCAAAGAGTCTCCGCATGACCCGGACGGATGACACGTGCCGCGGCAAGCCAGCGGCGGCGGTGGCCAGGCGCGGTCGGGCGCGGAGTTGCCACGCTTGCTGCGAGCGCCTCTCGGCCGACCCGCCTTCATGTGGCGCGTCAGGCGGCGGCGTGACATATTAGCGTGACAGAGGTCGGCGGCGCGGGGGTGTGGCCGGTGCGCCGAAGGAGCGGACGTGCATTGCGTTGTTGTGGGCGCCCCGCGCCCGCGGTAAAAGGCGGCCAGCAGCGGCAGCTGCTTTCGTAGCAAGTCGCGCCACGCTGGACGACGACCACCCCTGGCCACCGCCGCCACACGGCTGCGCGCGCGGCGCGCATCGCGGCTCACCGCGGGTGCGGCGCACCCGCCATGGCGGCGATGTGCCGGCCCGGGACAGCGCCACGAGCACCGGGGGCCGCCCCTCCTCCCCGTCAGCGTGCAATCGACCTCCCCCCGCAACGGGTGTGCCCCAGCAGCGACGGCGGCCGCAGGCACGGCGCGTGCGGGTGGGGGGGGCGGAAGGGCGCCGTTCAGCCCCGGCGGCGCCCCCGCGGTGCGCCGCCGACGGGCCTGTGGGGGTCTCGGCGGCGTGGCCGCCTCGGCTGCAGGGGGGGGAACCTCTGGGCGGTGCGCGGTGCCCGCGGCGCCGGCGGGGCGGGTGGTTGGCCGGCGGGCGCGGCGGGGCAACCGTCTGCGTTGGTGGAAGCGCACACGCAGAACCCCTGCAGTAGAAAAAACACAGTGGTGCTGGGTAAGGGCCCCGCGGGCACTGGCGCCCGCTCTGACAGCGCGTGCCGCACGTCCTCCATATTCCACCTCCTGCAGTGTGCCCCCCTGCCCAACTCTCCTGTCCCCTGCCCGTGCTGCGAACCCCCCAAGCCGCCTGCTGCCAAACGTGCCCGTCATGACGTCGACGGCCGCCGTCAGCCTCGCTGGCTGTACCTATAGTCTGGTGGCCACTGGCGAAGGTGGCACGGCGGCGGCGGCTGGTGGCACGGCCACGGCGGCGGCGGCCGCCCGTCGTCGGCCGCTCGGCGCGGCCCCTCCGTCAGCCGATAGCGTGGCACCCCGCCACCCGCGCGCCGCCGCCTGCGTGCGGCGGACCAGAAGCAACCCGCAGGGGCACGGCGCCCGCCACACGCGCTCGTCGCCTTCAAGGAGCCCCAGGGGAGTAACGGTGACGCGCAGCGCGGTCAACGGCGGCGGCAACGGCGGCCGACGGTGGCGACAGCGTGGGGGGCAGCGCCGCCGGCCGCAGGGGGGGGGGGGGCCACCAACAGGGACCGCCGGCGGGGGGGGGCGGGGGGCCCCCGCGGGGGGGGGGCGCCGGGGCCCACGGGGGGGGGGGAAGCGGCGG
>Ga0115030_1000400_pt1 | contig 17456 bp, 13 predicted proteins | sample SidtaG_4_FD_87174 | JGI IMG/M metagenome (GOLD analysis project Ga0115030, IMG submission 87174) | Marine algal microbial communities from Sidmouth, United Kingdom - Sidmouth_Male1 metaG | ecosystem: Host-associated > Algae > Red algae > Unclassified | place: Sidmouth, United Kingdom | collected... | reverse complement strand
TTGCTGTGGAGCCGTCCCCAACCCCAAGAGCCTAAACTGAGCCACGTGGAGCATTCGGGAGACACGTTTCTGACACGTATACACATTCGGACTTGGGGAAGACGTTGTTGGGTGTGCTCTAACAACAGCGTCAGCGCCTGTGACACCTTCCGCACGTGGGCAGACGTGTCCAAGGCGGACCGCCATGCGCTGTTCTGGATCGACAACCTCGTGTACGCGCCCCAGTGGACGGCCTCGTTGTACCGCAAGTGAGCGGTCAGGAGAGCAGTGGGAACGGGGGAGGGGAGGGGGCTGAGTAAAGGGCTGGGAGGGCAGAGTTGGCCTCCACCGCCGGGTGCGGTGTGCAGCTGCAGCCGTCACCAACGCAAGTACGCGATCAACGGTCGCGTCCCGCTCATTTATCAACCGCAGTCGGGGCTCCCCGTGCAACCCAGGGGTCAGCCCGGCCCGCCTGCAAGGGACCTGTGTGCTCATGCTCCCTTCCCCTCTCTTGAGAAGGACACTTCCCACTGCTCACCGAGTCACACAGCCGCGGCACTCGTACGGGTACCGCGCTCACCAGTCAGCACAAGGGCGGCCTCGGAAGTCGGTCCGCACGCCGCCGCCACACCGGATTTCCCCTCCCCGGGAGCATGGCCATAGAGAGCTCCTGTGGCACCCACCTCAACCCCCTCCACGAGTAAACACGCGCTTTCCTACCACACCACTGCCTATTGCGGTGGAGGCACGCGCCGCTTGCGCCGCCGCATATTCGCAATGGACGTCGGCGACGGCGCGGCGCCATTCGAGCGCGCCTTGGCCATGGGCTCGCGGCGGGCGGGCGTCGACACGGCGGCGGGTGCCGCCACCACCACTGCCCCCGCCGCCGCCTCCATCGCCGCCGCGCCCGCAACGGGCGCAAGAGAGACTGGCATCTCCCCCTCCGAGTCGCTGCCAAACACCGCAGCCCGGTCCGCCGCGGTGTTGTCGCGGCCGGGTGACTGCACAACAGCAGGCGGCACTCCCCGTGATGCCACTGCAGCGTCAACCGCGCCCGCCGCGCCCGCCGCCGCCGCCGACGCCGACGCCGCCGTCGACGCCGCCGCCATCGCCGCCGCAGCTGGTGCGGTTGGGGTCGTGGCCGACTACCCCGCCTTTGGCTTTTGGTCGGCGGCGGGACCCCCCCCCCCGCGCCACCGCCCCGCTGGCACAAACGGCGCGAAAGCTGGCACCTCGGCGACAAACAACACGCTATGCGCCCAGCCAGCCCACCCCCCAAAGCGCCCCCGAAAGAAGTCTCCCACCTCGGCGTAGGCGCGGGGTGTGAGCACCCCAACCCCCCCATCGGCCCCCCGCAAGTGCGGCAGGTAATCCCGCACGGCCGGCCGCCACAAGTGCCTGTCGACGCACAAAGGAACCCACCCGACTCGTCGGCACGCCGCCGTCATCAGCTCACACGGGCTCCATTGGTCGCGTTTCTGGGCCGCAATCGACCCTCGGCACGGCACGTCCCGTGCCGATCAGACCCTGCCGACGATTCCACCTATCAAAGCGCCGTATTCGTCGAATATGGGCGCCGCGAGGAGCGTCTGGGGGGGATGGGGGGCTTCTTCTTCACCCCACATTTGCACACGAATCAATAATTTTAGTTGATCTGTGAGCGGCGTTTTCGGCACCCTGGGGGGCCCTCGCCAGCGGCTCTCCATGGCGGTCCCGCCGTCCTGTGATTCGTTAGATATCAGCTGTCAGCCTCTGTCTGACCAATGAAATTCGTATAATGAGATTGGATTGTGGGCCTCAGAATTGGCACTTCAGCGGCATGCAAGGTCCCTGCATCGGTCCACGGCAGGGGCCGAATCGGGGTGGGCGCGCGCGCGCTTTCGCCGCATCTCGCTTGGCCAGCGCAGGACCTCGGCGTTGACGTCGTACTCCTGCGTGCCTCCATCAACCTGTGGCTGCCCCGGCCACTCCGCGCCACCACTGCGCCTCGGCCCTACCACCCGATGTACGCCCTGCCCCAACGCCAACTGTCTTTTCCTTGTTAGCCCGGCTCCACTTCCCTTCCCTGCTCGTTGGGTATGTGACCGCCCTTTTCCCCGCCTGTGCATGGTGGCTGCCGTGCTCGAACGCGCTGCAGAAGCCGTCTTCCAATCCCGGCGTCAACCGCGACATGGAGTTCGACGAACGCGGCCACCCTTTACGACGCCGCTTGCTCTCTGGGTTCCTCGACGCCCTTCCGCTCATTGAGGACGACGCCGACGCCGCCTACCTTCCCCTTGGGGAAGATCAATCAGAAATATTGTCACAAGCTCGAGCTGCTTACTCGGACTACATCGCAAATCACGATGCGGAGGACGCGTCCGTCGGGGCGACCGCCGGGGCTACGAACACGGATGGTTTTGCGGAGATCAACGACGGCGCCGACGCGCTGCCCGCAACAACACGAAGGGAAGATGAAGACGGGTCCACGGGGACCGACGATGGCGGTGCAGAGACGGTACCACGACCCTCGCCCGTCGTCTGCGTGACGCCGGGGCGGCGTGCCCCGCGGTCGGCCTCGACCAAGATGTCCACCCCCCGCATCAAGACGCCACGGCCACCCTCGAAGCTAGAGCGGCCCTACACGACGGAGGAGCTCGTTACCGCCTTCCTCCTTGAGCTCCGCGTCGCGTTAGACCTGGATGCTCGAATGCCAGGCGACAACCGATTTGAAGGCGGCTGCGCACACGGTGCCAAGGTCATTGTGTTTGTGGAGACTTTCGACCCTATCGCCACATGGACGGCGCTTATGAAGGGCAAGGTTGAGGCTTTTTTCTCCTGCGGAGGTGTCATGGGCAGCGGCTCGACGACTTCGGCGATGCAACACCTTGAGCACGTTGAAGTGCAATGGGCGCGGAAGAAAAGCTCAACGTGCCGCCACGCGGCGGCGCTACTTGCGGCATATGGTCTCATGGCGTCGAAGGTCGGGGTGTCGTCGCTCGAGGAGCTGCTCAGCCTCCTTCCGGCACTGGAGGGTCCCAGCGACGGGGCAGGCGGAAAGCCTGGGGACACAGTCGTCCACTTTGTGGTAAAGGTGGGAAAGAGACTCAACATCCCCATGTACGTCACCTCCTACGTCCACGTCTGGGCGCCCGCAATCGTGCGGCCTGGCGGCAACCGCTACAAGCTGGCCACGTGTTGCTTGTTGTCTTGCCAGACGCAGCCATGGGGTTGCCCTCATGCCAAGGCCGTTAGCAGGCACAACCGCATCGAGGCCACCGCCGCGTCAGAGGCCGCCGCGGAGGCACAGGAAGCGCTGCGCTTTGGACCTGGTGGCGTCCTCAATGAGATGGGCGGTACGATGGACGATGAGCCCGTGGCAGTCAATTCGGCACCCTCGGCAGAGCCTGTCGCGCCCCCAGAGCCCCGAAGGGCGCGCAACATGTTTCCGTGCTCCAAGGAGGTGGCGCACTGCGAAGTTTACGGCGCACTTGTGGACGCCGCACGGGCGGCGGGCGACCCGTACCGGTATTACGAGGAGTTGGACGTGGAAGAGACGTGCATTGTGTTTCAAGCACCTCGGGGTATCTCCCTGTCATCCACGGTCGTCGCCATGCTGTACACCGCCCGTGGACGGATGCAGATCCGCGTTGGTGAGTGGGTCTGCCCCAGCGCCCATGTCGTGAAGTATGACGGGTCGGCTGACGGGCTCTTTGCGGCTACGCCAGAAACTGTCTACACCCGTGTCTTCCTCGACTTGTTGCTCGAGATTTGTGTCATCGCGCGCTCGACATTGGCGTCTTCTTGCCAGTACCTGACTAGCCTCCTGAGGAACACTGCCGCCTACGGCGAGGGTGAACCCGGACAAGCACGGCAGTTGCTGTCAAACGCCTGTGGGGAGTTCTCTGACACGTTGGTGGTGCCGGCCGCGGCATTCAAGTGTCACCACTGTGGCCAAGAGGAGTCGATCGGCGGGCCCTTCCGCTGCATCGTCTGCGACGGCCAGATGCTTTCTGTGCTTCAAGCCAACGTCAAGCAGATGATTGGGCCAGGAGGAAACGCGCCGAGAGTCGACTTTTCGATTTTGTTTGCGTGCGCGGTGCGCACCTCGTCCGTGAGGGGGGTGGTACGACGTCGCGTGCGTGCTAAGCCGGACGAGACGTTGGATTTGACTGTCGCTGAGTCGCGCGTCTGGCCTTTGTTTGTGGCTGCTGGAGGCGAGGCTCCTCCGCCTGCCCCGCCGCTGCCTACCGAAGACGGGGTGGCGCAGCGGTCGCCCCAAGACAACGAGCAGGCGCTGAAGTGGTCAACCTCTAAGGTCTTTCAGCACTTTTTCGAGGTCGTTGAGCGCGACAGCCCCGCGGCGCCAGCGCCGGGAGCTGCGCCAGCGGCCGCGCTCGAGCCTGCTGTTCCAGACGCATCCGATGATGCCGCGGGCACCTCTGCCGATGAGTACGACGAGATGTACCTGATGAGCGGCCCTGAAGACAGAGACGTCGCAGGCAACGACAGCGTCGACAGCGGAAACGAGACGGACGCCGCAGACACGAGCTGCGGCAGCGATACATCACGTGGCAACGCCACCGACGTCCGGGGCGCCATGCAGGGCGCTGAGCTCCCCAATGTGGTGCGCACGACGGATTCTGCCCCTGAACGTGGCAGTCCAAGTGCGGCGTCGGCGCCCTGCGACGGGTCAGAAGCGCTCGTCGACACCGTTCCCCCACGGCCAGCCTCCCAGTCGGTCCCCTCGTCCACTGCTACTTCTCCATCATCGTCTTCATCTCGGCAGCCAATTCTACAACGACTGCCGGCGTTTTCTCCATCGCCCTCTCGCTCTTCCTCATCCTCATCCCTATCTTTTTCCCCGGGTCGTCGCCGCCGTCGCGCAACGAACGTCTCGGCGTCACCAAGCCCCACCCGAAGGTCGGCTCGCCGTCGCCGTGCTGCAATACAAGACGCGAGCGACCCGTGGGGACTGGAGGAGGGGGAGGTTGAGCACGTGCCCGCAGGGGCAGACGCCAGCGCGGACCCGGTCGCGGTCAACCGGGCTGACCCGCTGTCGCCTCTCACGCAGCGCGCTATCAAGGTGAAGTCCGACGCGATCGTCGCTCCACCCGATGGCGTTCCCACTGTGATTGTCAAGATCGGCCCAGTCCCGCTGCAGCATAGGGACTTCCTACGCACCAAGCCATCCGAGTGGTTTAATGACGAGCTCGTGAACGGGTATGTGGAGTTGCTACGCGCCCGTCAGCTCAACTTTGCATCTTCCGTCCGCCCCAAGCCGCGCTACATCTTCTTCAGCTCGTTCTTCTACGACTATCTGGTCAAGAACAACCGCTATAACTACAATGCCGTGAAGGGGTGGACGCGGAACGACATGGTGCTGATGGCCCGCAAGATCTTTATCCCGGTCAACACCTTGAACGCGCACTGGTTCTTGGTGGTTGTGGAGCCGGCGGCGGGGAGGGTTGAGCTCTACGACTCCCTTGGTGGCGGATCGGTTGTGGTGGGGGACCACATCGCACGCTGGGCCAATCAAGAGGCCGGTGTGCGCGGGTTGCATAGGAAGGACTGGAAGGTCGTGCAGATGCCCTGCATGCGCCAGGAGAACTCTGACGATTGTGGCGTGTTTACCTGCCGTCACTTGGATCAAATGTCAAAAGGTGAGGCGGCGTTCGGGTGGGGGGGACGGCTGTCGTACCACAGGCGTAGAATAGCAGCCGAGCTGTTGTCGGCCTCATTGTGATTGCCGTGCTTTCTCTTTTTCTCCTCCTCGTTCTCATCATCCACACGGCTGTGTACCTCGCTCCTCTCGATTCAGAACGATCGGCACGAGCCTCATAGGCGCCAAAACAACCGTCAGTCTTCCACATCGATAGCTTTTGTCAATGGAAGGTGTTAAAGACCGACCCAAGCGCCACCGGCACACACTGTTCAAGTCCACTCGGCAGTCTGTACCCTCGACGACACCGCCCTCGTACCAAAGACCCGCACGACACCCTCAGTGGGCACTTCCAGCACAAAGAGGTTCAGAGCACCCTCCCTCCGTCACCCGCACAGGGCGCAGACTGTGCCAGTGGCGTTGGACACGACGTCGTCATCCACCGCCGACGCGTTGTCAGACTGCTGATCGCCGTGGGCAGGAGACATGGCGGTTAAATCAGTAGCCTCACCTGCAGAGACCTCGTCACGTCCTCTGCCGCAAGCTCGCTGTCTGTGTCAACGGCCAACGTTATGCACACGACAGCGGCTGACTCGGCTGCTTCTTCGAGCGGGCGCCAAGACTGCGGAAGTAGGGGCTGGCGGCCAAGCTCCACACATCAATGCATGCCCACCATCTCTGCGAATGAAGAGCGAGCGGGCGAGGAATGGGAGCACGAAGTCCCTATAATTGAATACCAGCACTGAAGCGGGCTTGTCCTGGAATTTCGTAGCTCCTTGCATATGTTTTCGTATTGAATTGGGGGATATCTCGTGGCGAGCGCAACGCTTGCGCGAGCTCCGTCGTCCAAACCGCCACCAGAGAAGGGTGCCGAAAGCCAAAGAGTGCAGGGGTGAAGCGCGGGCAGCTCGCACCTGTCAGTCTGTGGCCTGCAAGCCGCACACAAAGACGCCGATTTCCGGTTCCCCCATGTGCTTCTGGCGGGTCCCCACAGCGGCATGCATAGGCACAGCCTGTGAACCACAGATCGAGATCCGTTTTTGACTCGGCCCAGCGACACCTACAGCTGTCTGGACAGCAGTGGCCTCTGCGGAGCCGCACGAACGCCCCAAAATCGGCCATCGGCCACGGCTGTAAAACTGCGGCGCGAGAAATCTGTATCATCGGGCACAGCCCGTGGCAGTGGGGACGGCTGAGAGGGCCGTGTTGACGGCCGCAGGCCCTCGCAAGACTCCCATCTGTAATCGGACAGCGTCGATTTGCATCAGGCCCTGTAACTCTGTGTTCGCGGCAGCACGTCCGTGCCACAACTGCACCGCTCACCATCCATGAGGACACTGACTGTCGGAGCCGCCGCTCGCGCGACCCCAGTTCGCCGCCCTGCACCGTTGGCTTCCTACCCGTACGCGGCACCGTGGCCCAACGACGCAGCTCTGTGGCCCGTGAGGGAGCCATGGGCCGTGCAGGGCTGGAACCCAATCTTGGGAAGGCGACACCATTGTGGTTTGCGGTCACCGGGACGCGTGCGCACGTCTCCCTTGCACCCCCCCCCCCACCCCTCCTCTCCTACATGGCCGGCTGCTGCGTGAGGGCCTTCCGTCATTGAGTCGATTGGCGACGGTCGAGACTGCTTTTGGTGACTCACGGTCTTTGACGGTGCCCCTCTCCCGCTCTGTGCCTTCCTGAGCTCCCCCTAAGTCCTCGACCGCTGGTGGGACCAAGCCGGTGGTTGATGCGTATGGTGGTGGTTCGCGGACGACTTCCAATCGTCCCTTCTAGCACTGCGCCATGGTGGATCCCCCCCCAGCAGCTGATACTGGCGGCAGTGGCGGCGAGGAGCCGGTGAGGAGCGACTTCGTATGCGTTGCCATCACGTCGGTGTTCCCCGAGACCGACGATGACGACATCGCCCGCGACTGATGGCGCAAGGTGCGCGTGTTTGTGTCGGCGATGCTCGCCGAGCCCGCTCTTAACGTCTTAAACGGCTGCAGCATTCTGGACGTGGAGGTGTTTTCCCGAAGCCTTATCGCTGGCGTTCCGAGTGAGACGTGGCTGGAGTACATCGCCTGCATCCAGGGCGTGGTGTTTGTCTGGCATTTCCTTCTGTTGATGAGCGAGAAGATGGACGCGTCGCCGCCGCTGAGCCGTGCGGTGGGCGAGCTCCTGTTTTTTGAGTGCCGGACAGACGCGCAGGCGCTGGCGCTGTGGGAGAGCAAGGCGAGTGCCGACGCCACGGCCTTCAGGGACCAGTGGGCCGACGCCTCTGTTGAGAAGCACGGCGCATGGATAGTGAGCCAGGGCGTCCGCGACGCGGCGACTCATGTGGTTGCGTACGAATCATTGGCTGCTCGTCTCGTCGAGCAGGCCAATGAGATGCGGTCGGGCCAAGTCTGGCCAGGGCGGAAGGCGGTCCGGGCATTTCTTGAGGACAAGACGGCCGAGAGGGAGCGGAAGAAGGCAGCAGTCAAGCGGGCTGCTGACGAGGCGGCCGGGAAGAAGAAAGGCGGTAAGAAGGCGGGCAAGAAGGCGGACGGAAAGGGCAAGAAGGAGCGCAAGGTGTGGGACGAGGATGACTGCCGCCACGACTTTCCCGAAAACATCCTGCGGGCGCCGGGCGTGCTGACGTTTATGTGTGGGTGCGGCTACATTGTCGGCTTTGAACTGCTACGGGAGACCGAGAGCCCGGCACACGTTGTGTCGTCTTTGGCGCCGCGCTGTAAAGTTCTCCCCCGAGTAGTCTACTTCGACACGGCATGCCAAGCTCAGCGCAACGCCATGCGGCGGGCGCGGTGGCTCCTGCACCAGTCCTTGACTGCATGGTTTGTGGACCGCTTCCATCGCATCGAGCACAACTGCTCACCCGTCTTCAACGCCGATCAGTATCCCGAGCTCTGCCGGGGCCATGACATGTCAGGGGCAGAGCGTGAACATTCTATCAAGAAGAAGTCGAAGAACACCCTGACATATATGACCCAGAGGCGCGTGCGGTCTCGTTACATCGCGGCACACAAAAACGTCCGGCTGTCGCAGAGGCGGCAGGCACGCAAGCTTAACGCCGCCGGCCCGCTGTTTAATGAGGCCAAGACCTCCAAGGAGATACAGCATCATCCAGTCGAGACGTACTATCACTGGAACATAGTGCAGCACTGCGAGAGAAACACTTGCACCTGCCGCGATGAGATGGGAGATGGGGAGGCATTTGGGCTCGAGACCAAAGCATAGCCGTGGGAATAGAGTGTAGCATAAGAATTTACGCAAAGAGACCTATACTGCCACATTCTACTGCTATAATCCGGTTTCGAGACGGTCGTGGACGCAGTGGGCACGAATAACCCCGCCACCGCGGCTGTCGCGCGGTGGGCGTCACGATGGGGGCGGCGGTGGCCGCGTGCAGGTATGATGCAAGTGATAGGGTATCCAAATGAGTGTGGTTCGCTCGCGGTTAGCTGACTTCCACCGCGGCCGCGGAGAGTCCCCGCAGGGATGGCCACTGAAAACAAGTTTGCTACCACCAACGAGCAGGGCTGGGTTCGAACAGAAAAGGCATGTTGTGCGAAGGGAACGTGGCATGAGGCCAACTAAAGCTCCCTTGAGCAGTGCTGCCGGCGTCTCTTGCCGGGCAATCGCAGGATGGTGCTCCAGGACCACCCGGATAAAGGCGCGCGCCTGCTGTTTGCATTACCTGTACTCGAAGATCATGTCACTGGTAACTCATTCGTTTTGGATAATTGTTCTTCAGACTAATCACTTGTACTTTCTATGCGTGAATAATTTCTGTGAAACTCCATGCTGCTCCCAGGGTCGCACTTTTTCCCCCGGATGCCTAACATTACGAGCCAGGCTTCACAATAGAGATGTACCTCTGGAACCTGAATGCGGCAAGGCGAGTGCTCCTGACGCGCACGTGAAAGCTGAATACGCAAGCTCCTTCCATCAGATGCACAACCCATACATATAGCTGACCAACAAACCATGAAAATAGAAACGCTAGGTATAAAAACGGACAGACGACTCGATGCACGTGCACACGAAAGTTCAGATAGAGACGCATCACCAAACAGGAAGAATGCAACGCGAGTGCAAAGATGCAAAAGAGGATCTCGCAGTGCCTCACTCACTCAGCCGCCTTGGACGGTGCGCCCCGCTTTTCGGGGTGACCGGCGTAGGACCTTAGCGGGTGGTTCTTCCCCATCGGGGTCTTCCGCACTATTCCTGTCTCGTCGCCGCTTGTGACTCGTGCGAGAGTCCTTCCGATTGACGGCCGTCTTGACTGTCGTCTTGATGGCCGTCACGCCATCGTTTCCAGCCCGTTCCAAGCTTGCGGTACCCATTGAGGGCAGTGCCAACGCTGAGTTCATGGCGGCCACAGCTGCTGCAATGCTGGCGAGCTGTGGGCTTCGCGGCGCCTGTTTCGGCGATGCATGCTGTCCCCCGGGGGTAGCCGGGCGGGACGGTCTTGTTGTTGCTCCTCGCTCCGTCGACACTGGCGCCGTCGACGCCCACATCGGCCTTGGTGGAGACGAGCCCGCTCCAGTTCTCTTCTGCTGCGCTGTTGTTGTCGATGACCCAGGGATTAACACCTTAGGTATTGTTGGAGGAGCCTTCACTGCAGCGCGGGACTGTCGCATTTCCACCCATCGTGATGAACTGGGCAATGGAGCCGCCGTAGAAGCGCGGGTTTGCCGTGCCGCGGGCGTAGAAGCCCGCTGTGCCGCAGCTGCCCGCTGCCTCAGTGATGGTCGCACTGCTGCCTCGTGCCGCGCCGCGACAGACGGCTTCGTCTGCGCTTCTGGAGTTGCTGCAGCAGAGGAAGCAGACGACGGTCGTGACGGCCGCGTCGGTTTCCTTGCCAGCGGCCTTGGCACTGTCTTGGGAGGTGGTTTGGGCGCAGGTACTTTTGAAGGATGCACAGAATATCTTGGGCGAGGTGCGGAGCTCTGTGGGGGCTCCCGTCTTGGATTGGTGGCGGGGGTGCGCGGGCGTGTCGGCCTTGGTACTATCGCGCCCTTTTCAGGCCGCGGCACGATCGGCGGCTTTGCAGCTGAGGCCCGCCTCCGCCCCGGCGCCGCAGAAGCCGTCCCACCAGCTGTCGCTTCGGGTACACCTTGTGCCACCGCCGCAGTCGTCGAAGCTACACCCGCCTCTGCTGCCATCAACGTGGTTGCGGCTGATGATACAACGACTTGTGTGTGAGCCGCTACAGCACTTGGTTCTGACCCCGCCCCAGCATCCACGGCGGGCAGTACAGCGCCGAACTTCGGGTTCCCGGCGGGTGGATACTCGAAGGACGACTTTTCGTGTGGTGTCGTGGGAAGAGGGCCTGGGAGCGACGCGGAAGCGGGCCTGACAACGGCCAAAGGCGCTGCCGCAGAAGATCGGCGTGGTGGAGGCAGCAACGGGGAGATGGCGGGCGGCCCTCGGCCGCCGGCTCCGCCAGGCACCTGAGACGAACCCGCCGAGGCCGACACTACCACCGGGGGCGACGAATGGTTCGAAGATGCGGTTGGTGCTAGTAGTGTCAACGCTTCCGCTCTTCCCATCGCTTTTGGCAGTCCCACAGACGATGAAGAATTGGCAGCATGTGTCAGAGCCACCGGCGTGGCAGCACGCGAGGCTTTTGGCAATAGCGCCCTCAGCCGCGGCACCTCTGCCTGTTCCGCTGTGCTCGGCCGCTGCACCGAGGTCGAAGACACAGCTGGTGTCGATCCAGTGTGCTGACTCTGCGCCGGCCGAGCGTCATATGCTATCGCCGTCGACAATGGCGAAGCAAGTAGAGGTCTTCTCGGCGACGTCGCTGGCCTTGATGCGGGGACGGCTGAGGCCGCCGTCTCGGACGCTGTCGCAGCCCCTGTAGCTGGAGTACGCTTGGATACGCCGGCCATCGTCGAACCTGCTGCATGACTCACTGGCGATCTCCCCGCGGGGCGCCTTGAAGCACTTGTGGGGATTGGAGTCGATGCATCGCCACCAGCTGCTGCGGACGCCAGCACCAAGCCGCCATTCGATGCCGGCGCCTTCGAACGCTCTTGAGGCACAACCAGAGGCGGTTTTTCTACTGCTTGCGGCCTGCGCGCCATGGCTGAAGCGGGGGCTGAACGAGGCAGTCGAGCTGCTGACGCCGCTCTTTTCTGTGTGCTTGCGCTTGCCGCACCGCCTTTACCTGTCGTAAACCCATCCACCAGTGCTGCGCTGGCGGCCGCGAGCACGGCACGCACCCGCGCGTTGTCAAACGCCTCGACAGCTACACGTGCGCCTGGCACCCTGCTTGGGCCCGGACGACCTGAGCCAGGCCGAGGGGTACTCTCAGCTACTGTACCTCCAGAAGCCGCGGCAGCTGCAAGTGACGGACGTGCAGCCGTCGGTGGCAGCATTGCTGCCGTCGCTGGTGCAGGCGATCCATGCGTGCTGGGCGTAGGAGGGTGGTCAGAAACAGCTGCCGCTGCCATGGGGGCAAGCACGACAACACGGCGAAGCGCCGCCGGCTTGAGCATCAGGTTGAACTTAACGAGGGCGTCCTTGGAGTTAGGCTCCTTCTCCACCATGAGCAGCATATCGGCAACTCGCTGGGCGGCAGGTGCATCGCGTGACGCCATCATCCGCCCCACCTGGACCATCTTCTCTCCTTCGTCGACGACAGGGACCTTGGCGGCCGCGTTCAGCATCTTGTTCTCCACTACCACGGTCTGTGGCCAGAGGGTCTTCCCGTCAGGTGCCGTCGGCCACCACGGACGCGTCTTGCGCATCTTGGCAATGGAAGATTTGCCACGCACCGCAGTGGTCATCGAGCTAACGGCGTCCCGCATGTCCGTGAGCGGCTTGGTGGACGCCAGCAGAAAGTCCATGACCACCACTCTCGAGTCCGCGCTGGGGATGACAGCAACTGGTGGATGCTCCGTGTTGGGACAACTCTTCACCGACTGGCGATTGCGGCCACAGGTCGGCATCGCCGTCAACGCGTCTGTCGCCTTGTCGATGCTGTTCGGCTTGGCGTCTTCACCACCGCTCACGTCAACCGCGGGGTCTTCGGCCGCAACAGCTTCACCTGAGACCGCCGGCGTCGGTGCCCTAGCAGCCGCAGGCAAAGCGGGTGTCGCTGCTGCTGCAGATCCCGAGCCACCCACCGACTTTCCGGAAGAAGACGGGGCAGCGGCGGGTGGACTCCTGCTTGCTCGAGCAGCAATGGCCGTTTACAAATTCGTTTCCAACGTCGAATCACTTGGCGCAGCTGCTTGAGACGGAGGCGCAGAAACCGTAAGGGCGGAAGCGCCCACCGACGGGGAAGCACCTTTGCGAGCTGACGGCTTGTATCGGGCGTGTTCCATCACGCTGGCACGCTTGGGCTCCGAAGTTGCCGCTGCTCCCCGGCGTTGCACATGTGGGGGTTGTCAGGAGCGCGGTCGAGCCAGGGAGCATGCTGTCTGCGCTCTCAATGTAGCGGTACACCAAGTAGAGGACTCGTCTTGCGGGGCTGTCCAACACGACCTTATCCTGAAAGATCGGCACCCAAAACATCTTGCCCACGGTTTCATAGCCAGAAAGGTGAAGGTGGAAGTTGACGGTCGGGGTGGCAGCCGCAAATTGCTCGACGAGGTCCAGCAAGAGCTCGATCTTGCTCAGCGTCCCGTCTGTGATGCGCTGCCCCCCGAGCAGCCGAAAAAGGTGCGTGCGGATCTTTTCCGCAGTGGAACGCACCGCGGGGGACACCATGCCTCCTCCCGGCCGTGTCGACGATCGTGCGCGTGCTTGGTAGGTTGGTGCTCAGCAGGGTAAAGCGGGCATGGGCAAATGTTGGGGACGGGGTTGGGAGGAGAATGGAGAATGTTGAGGAAGGGGATGGGAAGGGAAGGGGAAAGGGAGTCGTGTACCTACCTCAAGGTCAGCAAAGGTGGGGATGCGTTGTGCGGCAGGTGGTCGACGGGGCCACGACTGACCAGGCGGCCGAACGCGAAGCCGGCGTGGACGAGGCCGAGGTGGGATGCGGACAGGGGGACGCCGAGGCTTCCAAAGCGGGAGGGCGGCGAACCGTGCAGGGCGCGCAAAAGCAGGGGACGCGCAGGTGCCGCCCTGCAGGGCCAGCAACGCGCCCGGTATGCAGGGATTGCGGGGCGTCGAGAACGAAGCAGGGACACGAGACGTGTATGGTTATATGGCCCGCTGTAAAGCTCTCGGACGGAGATGTGCGGCAGGGGGGCGACAAAATTTGGGGTGATTTTGAGCTGATGCGGGGCAATTTTCTGAGCCTCCCAGGGGCCGCCACAAGCGCCTCTGAGAGCGTTGATGGGGGCCTACGATTGGTGGATACGTCGGCACGTCTCAGATCGGCACGGGACGTGACATGCCGAGGGTCGAATACGGCCTGGAAACGAGGCCAATGGAGCCCGTATAGACTGGTGAAGACGCCATGCCGTCAGGTCGCGAGTATTCCTACGCCGTCGACGGGCACCCCGTCGCGGGCGTCCAAGGAGAAGAGCGCGATGTAGCCGCCGACTTGGCGGCCGACACCCGGGAGCGCCGCAGCGCGTCCGCGACGGCCGCCCACGGCTCAGAGCGCAGGGCAGTGAGCCACGCAGCACCTTCAGCGGCGGCAAGCGCGGTGGTGGTGCCCACAATGTAGCGGGTGCGGTAGCCAAAAGCAGCGTCGCGGGGGTGCGCCTCGGTCGCCCCCGCCGCGAGCGCCTCGACTGACGGAAAAGCATAGTGGGACACCCCCCCCCACGCCCCCAGCCGCACCCCGTACGTTGACGACAGCGCTCGGCGCATGTGCGCTGCTCGCCCCTCAGCCGACGCACAGGCGATGGGTGCAGTAACGACCTGCCGTCTCGGATGGCCGCGTCATCTTCATCACCTGCCCCGCCGTCAGACCGTAGTACCGTGCGACCGCGTCCTTTTTCTGCACCCGCGGCAGCTGGCTGTCCTTGAGCTTGTACCGCGCCAGCAGCGCCCGCTTTTCCTCGTCATTAAGTACCTCGTGCTGAGGGACGAGCACGTGTTTGGTGATGTTGATCAGCAGCTCGTTTTCGAAGAAGAGCTCGAGCCGCACCGCCGGCTCCATCTCCCAGTGCGGTCGCAAGCACGGCTTGAGGCAGCCGGTCGGCCCGCATAGCCGACACGCGGCTGGTCTCGATGCGCCGTCGCTCGCGCTTCTCAGTGACCGCCGCCAAGTCGAGGTGAGGGCGCTTGCGAGGAGATGGCCGCAGCTCTGAACGCGACGCCACCGCCGCCGCCGACGACAACTCGCGTAGCACAGCTTCCGCGGGGGCAGCGGCGATGGCGGCCACGGATGCGGCAACAGGCATGCCACCAAACGCAACAGCCCCCCGGGTGGTTGGCCGACAGACGGCGCTCCCCTCCCAAACTACTACTAACAGCGTCGCCACCGCTGGTGGAGCTGCGTGTCCACGAGGCAAGGGCACCAACAGTGGCGACAACGTACGGACCTCATCAGAGGTCAGGGTCGACGGTCAAGCCACCAGAGTCGAGCGGAAAAGTAAAGACCCGGTTGTGCACCTGTAAGATGACGTAAGCGTGGAGTTCCTTGAAGCTGCTCACCAGTCCTTGCTCGTGGCGACCCAGTTGCTGCATGGCGCAACGCGCAACGTCCCCCACCGTCAGCTGCTTCTCGCTGCGGAACGAGTCAGCCCGCAACCATTCCTCCATGGTTTCTGAGAGTGCATAAGATGCCGTCAAAGGAAGACCACATACCTTCTCGACGGGAATGAAGACGTCCCGGCCGTCCATCTTGAGATAGTCACGCATGGCCGTCAACACACCCCGACCTTGACTCTCCTTCCAGGTGTCCCAGTCAATGCATGACACAGGCACGGCCTTGAGCTCCATCAGAAACCCGCTCCCCACCGCATCGTTGCGGATCAGCAGGTCGCACCGCAGCCGCTGGCCACCGTAGAGCACAATCTCCTCGGCCGTCTCTTGGATGTCCTGACGGCCGGTCGACTCCCGCCAGGACTGCACCCACTTGAGGATGGCGTTCTGCAACCCGATCTCAGCCACTCGCATGGTTCTCGCCTCCAGCACCGGTGACGTCACGACCCGCTGGAAGAACCCAGCGACCGTCTTGGGGTCAGGCCCGCCAGGTTGCACAAGGGACAGGATATCATCCCGCATGGCGCCCAGCGCATTCTGCAGAGGACGGCCAGCAGCCTGCGCAACGAGGTTCCCAGGCCTGACGGCGTAAAAGAGGCGGGTCACACCGTCGACGCCCTTCTCGTGCTTCCTTCCGCATGTCAAAAGACCATAATACACCAGAAAAAGCCGGACACGGTCGATCCCGCGCGCACCGCACGGGGCTACGTCGCTCGTGAAGAGATCAGCCGACCGAAACGGCGCCATCACGAGCGCGGTGGGCAACGACGCGTCAGCGGCCACCAGGTCCTCGTAGGTGAACGGCAGCGCGGACAGAGCGTGCTTGACCAGAAATTGCACCGCGCTTTGGCTGGCCTCAACGTTGACGTTGGCCATGAGCTCGTTGAGGACCGGCACATTGTCAGCCCGCACAGCCGACAAGAAGCGCTCGCGGAAGAAACGGTCGTGCTGGATGTTGGCCAGCTGAGTCACGCATAGGTAGGGCTGAAAGAGTGCGCCACTGCTGTCGGAGTAGAAAGAGAGACCGTTGTAGTACCTCGCGATCACCTTGTACACCAGGTCCCTGTCGTTGATACTGAGCCCCGGCAAGCGCGCAATCAAAGCCTTCACCGTGGCACCAGAGAAGCGGAAGACGGAGCTAAACATAGGGTGGGTGGTCAGGTAGTCGCCAATGTTGAAGACCGACGCGTCCGCCAGCGCCAACGGGGTCAAGCCCGTCGTAAAGCTGCGAAAGCCAAGGAGTTTGAAGCGAGAGGCGTTGTCAGACAAGTCCTTAAAGACGGAGTATAACCGCCTGAGAGGCAGGAGTTTCTCCTCGTCCGCGTCGCCGCGCCTGGAATCCGAGCGCAGCTCCCTAAGGTACTGCGCCGGTTTGGAGAACATGATGGCGTTTGGAAGGCGGTCGTACTCGTCCACGACGATGAAGAGCTTTCTGGTCTCCGTCTGGGCGCCCACAGCGCGCGCAAGGTTGACAAGGGTGATCGTGCACAAGTCGCTGATATCAAAATCGAGGTCGTAGTCCTTACGGAACGCCGCGCAGCATTCGTTGACCTGCACGTCAAATTGCGCCAGCTCCATGCGTACGCCCCGGCCCTCCACAGCCATGATACTCAGCGGCAGGTGCAGCACGTGGTAGGTGTTGGCCGACGGCGTTGGGTGCGCGCCAATGTAGAGCCCATCAAATAGTTCCATAAAAGTGTCCGTCTGGGCCACGTCGTAGTAGCACATCAGGACTGAGCATAGCATCGTCTTGCCCGTGCGCGGTTCACCAATGACCACGGTGTTAGGGAACGACTGCCGGGATTCCTCCAGCTCCGCGATGACACGCGTCGTGTCAACAAAGATGCCGTCGGAAGCGCGCAGCCGCGGAAAGTCAGGGATGACGATGTAGTTGCTACCAGTCACACCGTCGGCAGGCAACCGCACGCTGCTCATGGACGCCGGCGGCAACACACGTTTCACGACCACGTGCCGCTTCACATCAACGACATGGCAACGGCACGAGGACGAGGCGGAGCCGGCAGCTCCCGGTTGCCACATTCTGGGGTCGAGTCCAGCAAATTTGTCGCCCGGCGGCGGTAGGCCGTGAAATCCGCACGTCATGGCGGGGGGGGGGACGGTAGCGGCAACGGAGAGACAACAGCGGCACCGGGGAGGCGGCGGCGACAATGGGGAGGCGGCGGCGACAATGGGGAGGCGGCGGCGACAATGGGGAGGCGCCGGCGACAATGGGGAG
>Ga0115030_1000396_pt1 | contig 17505 bp, 18 predicted proteins | sample SidtaG_4_FD_87174 | JGI IMG/M metagenome (GOLD analysis project Ga0115030, IMG submission 87174) | Marine algal microbial communities from Sidmouth, United Kingdom - Sidmouth_Male1 metaG | ecosystem: Host-associated > Algae > Red algae > Unclassified | place: Sidmouth, United Kingdom | collected... | reverse complement strand
TCTTACTCTAACCACCCACCTGTTACAGAAAAGCGCGAAGCATTATCATAAACTCCTAGTTTTCGATCCGAGTCAGGCTTGGATGAATCAATGGCAGCAACAGTTTGCAGCACAACAAATTCCTTATTTGCGATCGCCCGCCGTCCATCATCCCGATCCCAATCCCCATCAACTGAGAACCTTTGCCGAACGCCGACATAGCGAACTGTTCCCGCCCTACGATAGACCAGGAACGAAGCTTTTTAACGATTTTTGTGATGAGGTAATTCATCGCTGGAAGTTGGCTGATAAGGTTTATCCAGCTAAAGTAGTTCGGGTTTTACCGATTGAACATGATTCTGGCGATCGATTTCAATTAGTTTTAGATACGGGAGAAACGCTCATTGCCCGTAGAGTGGTATTGGCTACGGGTAGTGGAAAAGTACAGCTTCCCCATTGGGTAGAGAAAATTACCTCAGATTATCCCGCAGATAGATTGTGTCATTCTCAACAGGTTAATTTAAACCGACTCAGCTTAATAGGAGAACATATATTAATCGTTGGCGGTGGCTTAACTAGCGGACATTTAGCCAAAGGCGCGATAAACCTGGGAGTGACTGTTACCTTGATGACTAGGAAACAACTACAGTCAAAAACCTTTGATGCCGATCCTGGTTGGCTAGGACCAAAATATCTCAAAGACTTTCACGCCGAAACCGATTGGTACGAGCGTTACCAACAAATACAGCAAGCCCGTAATGGCGGTTCGATGACTCCAGACATAATGCTGCAACTAAGCCAAGCAGCTAAAGAAGGCAAGTTGAGGATCGATGAATGCTGTCAAGTCAGGGATGCAGAGTGGCAGGACAATCTTTGGCAGGTTAGGTGTGACGATGGCAGCAGACATCAGTTCAACCGTATCTGGTTAGCTACTGGTACGAAATTCAATGTTAAAGAACATCCCTTGTTACAAGATGTACTAGAGACTTATCCTACAGAAACAGTTAACGGCTTACCTATACTAGATGAACATCTACGTCTGCCTAAGTCCAACTTTTTTGTTATGGGTGGTTTGGCTGCGTTACGAATTGGTCCTGTAGCCAGAAATATTGGTGGGGGAAAAATGGCTGCAAGACTTATTGTGCCAGCAATTGTTAAATCTAGTTTGGCAATTGGATGATTTTTTAGTTGAGGATGCGATCGCCAATATGGGTTTCTACATTATTATCCTGATAGTAGCCAGGTTCAATTCAATCAAGGTTCAGATCGAATAAGGTTTTGCCTGAAAAATATGCGCTGAAATTAACGCGATTGTATATTTTTTTGTATGATATTTTGCGTGCAATAATGCTAATTTATAATTTAGTAAGCTTCAATTCGTATTAATAAAAATAGTTAAATTAACCTTGACTAAATATCACTATAGTTTTAGAAATAATCCAGATATATATTCTTTACATTTGAGTCCGCAAGTAATTTTGGGTTGGTTAAAAGTAGTTTTTTTACTTTTACTTATTATTTATTGGAAAAGAGTTTACAGATTAATTTACAACTTACAACTTCTTCATCTATCGAAATAAAGTTTTTACAAATGACGATAAATTAATTGAATTTGCTAGTAAAATTGAGCCTAATTTTAAAAATGCTTATGCAATCAATTATCAAGAAAGAGATATGATTTTAATACTAGAAGAAGTTGAAGAAGAACTAGCAGCTACAGAATACGAATATTTAATTAAAAAATCGACTTTAGTTGAAAAAGCATCGGAATTATTTACTACATATTTACAAGATTGGCTGAGTAAAGATTTTGAAGCTATTGCCAAATATACCCTTAGACCTTTGAGTCTCAAACAGAAAGAAATATATTTTCCTGGCTGCGGCAATAATTTTGATCTTGTTTATGACTGTAAAATATTTGAAATAAAACCTCTAAAGTTTGAGGTAAAAGAAGAACTACAGCGATTCATAATACAGATTAATGGTGAAATAATTAATTTCAATCTTGATGTTCAAGGATATGTTGTTAGTGGTCAGCCAAAATATCGTCCATTTACAGAATTTTGGGATATTGCCTTTGGTGCAAATTATAAACCCTACATAGTTGACATCTACCAAGTTAAATAATATCTTCCTGAAATATTTATAATACTTATTTATTTCAATCGTAATTGTATTATTAAAATTTTGTGTTTTAATTTTTTTATCTGTGATGGAGACGAAAGTAAATTTTTAATCTCATGTAAAGGCGCAGATGGAGTTGAATAGCTTTGAGGATAGGGTGATCTCTTTTTAGGTATTGAATATCATAGAGATCGCACCATAAATATATTCAATTACTTTTTTGATAGCGACCGCGAGCTTACAGAAAATAAACGCGATCCAAAGACTATACGAAGCGTAATCGCTTGCTTTAAATCTGCGGAGTGATAGAGTAATTTCGTTTAGCTTATATCAACTCCAGAAAATCATCCAAATCTATTTTTGCTTGTTTCAAAATTTTGGCTAGAGTAGTCCTTTTTACTGGCTTATCCCTGAAGGGATACCGCAAGCATATGCGCTGGTACGGTTATCTTAAGAGTTTCGTCCGGTAGTTTTTTTTCTAATCTGATGTGACTACCTTTTTGACGAACAACTGTCCAATTATCTCTTTGTAAAGCCTTGATAATCTTTCGATAGGAAAGACTGGGAACTCTACTCATATAACTAATTCCCGAACGATCGCATCTTCGTTATCGGTGGCTTCTTCTATTGGTTCGAGATACAGTTCAATCGCTTCTTTAATATTGGCTAAAGCCTCATCAATATTATCCCCTTCACTGATACAGCCAGGTAAAGCAGGAACGGAGACGGTATATCCACCTTCATCACTAGGTTCTAAAATTACTTGTAGTTTCATTTTCTATCTTTTAGATACTATTATCTATATCTGACATCTTAATTCATAGTACTTCAGCATTACCTAGATTCTATGGTTTTAAAATAGGGCGATCGCACTATAAATATATTCAATTACTTTTTTGATAGTGATAGCGAGCTTGCAGAAAATAAACGCGATCGCCTTTCACCTTATACACTAAACGATGTTGCAAATCGATACGACGCGACCAAGTATCGGAAGCTATATATTTCAAAGGTTCTGGTTTGCCAATACCTTTAAAGGGATCGCCATCAAGAATATCTGCAACCAAATCCATAATTTTATCTCCCTTCTTCGGTTCATTCTGATACCACCAACGCAAATCAGCTTTAAAATCTGGACTAAATAGAGGTGTATATCCTTTAGAAGATTGTTTCTCAATTTCTGAATTAGATTGCTTCCTCTTCTTACGACTCAATACCCAACTCCTGCTTTAATTCTTCTATAGTCTGAGGTTGAGCTTCTTCTGATTCAGACCATTCTAAAGCACGGTGCAATCTGTCAGCATTTTCAGGAGAACGAAGTAGATGAACGCACTCTAACAAGCTAGATAATTCATCCTCGGCAATTAATGCCACATTTTTGCCATTGCGACGTTTGACAATAAATATTTGTTGTTGGTCTACTACTTCATCTAAAATACTGGCTAAATTGGCTCTGGCTTGAGAATAGCTAGTTTCTTTGCTAAACATGGTTGTTTATTATGGAGTTGTACAGCTTTATTGTACGTTAGTCTTTATATTTCAGTGAGGTTTATTCTCGATCGCGATACTGCTTTTACTCAATAATGCGATCTCGCCCTAAAGGATACCGCAACCCATAAAGGCTACGCGCAGCGTAATCGCACTTTCTAACCCATTAGAAAATCAACTATCTTGTACCATTGAACTAAATAGATTTAACCGTTATCCCTAAATACCAGTGAGTAAAATCAAAACAGACGATCTTTGTCAGGTAAGATGTTTCAACACCGAGTTAGTTACTCAAATTAGGGAAACTTTTCCTTCAGAGGATACTTTAGAGGAAATGACGGTTCTTTTCAGTGTTTTGGCAGATCGATCGCGAGTTAAGATACTTTATGCCCTCAGAAACGGCGATGAGCTTTGTGTCTGCGATATTGCAGCCATGTTAAACGTTAAAATCGCTACCGCTTCCCATCATTTGCGAAAAATGCGCGATTTGAAATTACTAAAATACCGTAATGATGGTAAATTGGCTTACTATTCTCTAAAAGATCGGCGTGTAACTGATATTCTCAGCTATTCTTTGCGGGAGTTAATTTAGCTCGTATTTTATATTCTAATATTTTTGTGGGCGATCGATGTCTTGATGCGCGTTCCCTTGCGCCTTCAGGCGACGCGGGGTCGCATCGCTTTTTTCCCTACTTTACCAGCCAGGGATTTTTGTTTTAGAAAAAATGCGATTTCCGCGATCGAGATCCTTGTTAAACTGACGCTTTTTGAAGTATGAATGTAGAGTAACTAAAACAAGGATTTTATTTTATGGTTCTTCCCTTTATTCTCGGCGCAGCAGCTATTGGTGCTGGCTTAACAGGTATTACAAAAGGTATTGATAACTCAAAAGCAAAACAGCTACAGGAAGATGCTTGGAGAAGGTATGAGCGTAGAGAATGCAGACTCAAAGATATTCGACAAGTTACAACTGAATCTCTAGAACAGCTAGGTACGCTAAAACTAAATGTATGGGATAAACAGCTAGGTCGTTTTGTTAGACTTTTTGAACAACTAAAAAATGTTGAATTAACTGGACAAGCTAATGTTGGTGAATTAAACGCTACCAAATTTTCCAGAGAAGAATTAAGACAGATGAAAAATTTGTCATTACAAGCTCAAGAAGTAATGTTAGGCGGTACTGGTGCTTTAGGAAGCGGGGCATTAGTAGGCATGGCGACTTATGGCGGTGCAATTATGTTCGCTTCTGCTTCCACAGGTACAGCAATTAGTTCTTTAGCTGGCGCAGCAGCTACTAATGCTACTTTAGCTTGGTTTGGAGGAGGTTCGTTAGCAGCAGGTGGTTTCGGAATGGCAGGAGGAATGGTAGTTTTGGGCGGAATTGTCGCGGGTCCAGTGCTGGCGGTAGGTGGCATGATGATGGCTGCCAAAGCCCGTGAAAATCTAGCTAATGCTCAAAAATATCAAGCAGAAGCCAAAAAAGCAGTAGAGGAAATGAATAATGCTATTGCTGTTTTAGAAGCAATAAATGACGTAGCTTTAAAATTCGATGAGATTACTCAAAAATTATCTCACGCTATAGTACCTATTTTAGATGGTTTAGAAAGTACGATGATGGCTTCGGGAATAGATTATTCTCTGTACGACCCTTCTCAAAAACGTCAGGTACATTTAGCTGTTCAGTTTTCTCAAGCTCTAAAGTTAGTTTTAGAAACTCCACTTTTAACTAAGGAGGGTGGAATTGACAATCGATGTTTTAAAGCTTTGGAAGCTGGGAATCTATTATTTTCACTTCAAAATTAAATTCTATAAATACAAAACTCTTAAGCAGAATTACTCCTAATTTATTTAGTTTAAGTGAGTTGGGGGTTAACAACTTAGTTTTAAATTAACTCAGATAATAATGACTTCAAAAAAATCCCTACAAAAATTCAATACTACTATTGGTGCTGGTGTCTACGGGGCTGAGGTAGCAAAATTCAATGCTAACGCTACCGACGCAATGGTTGAAGGGATGGATTTGTTTAGAGAAGCTGCTGCAAAATTAGGCGCAGTTAATCCGAAAATAGCTCAAGGTAATTTATTTGAATATATAGAGGCAGCAAAATTTAATGCGGATGCTGCTTTACAAAATTCTTCTTTACAAGCAGTAGTAACCGCTGCTGAAGGAAATTCTCATGACGCTGCCGATCTCTTAATTAAAAATAGCGATCGCGTTGTTCGAGAAGTTCAAGCCAAATCAATGAATCGAGTTGGTAATCTAGCAGATTCTTTAAGCAATGAAAAATATCAAGGAATGCAAAAATTAGTTCCTGATGGTAATGCTTCGCAAGTTAGAGAATTAGCCCAAAAGCAATCGCACTATAAAAACACTGACAACTATACTGATACTGCTGAAAATGTCACCGATAAATTAAACTGCAATGGAATTGAATCAGGAGGAACAGCTTATCAAGAAAATCTATGGGCTGCTGAAAATCCTGAACTTTATGCAGCACTATTAGAAGGTAAGTATGTTGCTCAAGAAGCATTGGTTACAGGTGCTAACGCAGCCATAGCAGGATTTCTAATTAGCGGGGCAATATCGGGAGTTAAAAATACCATAGCTGCATCCAAAGGAAATATTTCATTCGAGCAAGCATTATCTAATACTGTAAAAGATGGTGGAAAATCGGCATTACGGAGTGGTGTTACTGGTGCAGGTGGTACGGTAATTCGTTATGGCGCAACTAAGTTAGGAATTAATGCTCTAAATAAATCAAATGTAGCAGTTACGGTTGCAGCAGGTGTTATTGATATTGGCGCATCAGTTTACAGCTTTGCCAAAGGAGAAATTACTTCAGAAGAATTAATCGAAAGAATTGGTCAAACTGGAACTTGTACTACCTATAGTTTATATGTTGGCGCAGCAGGAGGTGCAGTTTTGGGTCCTGTGGGTGCAGTTATAGGAAGTATGGCTGGATATTTAATTGCTGCTAGTATTTATCAATCCGCTACTACTATTTTTAAGGATGCTCGTTTGGCTGAAGCTGAAGCAGAGCGAGTAATTGCCATGTGTGATGTTGCTTGTCAAATAATGAAAGAACAGCGAGGGGAATTTAAGCGTTTATTTGAGCTAAACTTTAAAGCTCGTTGTGCGGAATTTGATGCTTGCTTTGCGGTAATTGATCGAGGATTAGCTTCTAATAATCATAAGGTAGTAACAGAATCTCTAAGCAATCTTGCTGCTATTTTCGGTAAAAAATTACAATTTGAGACTTTTGAAGAGTTTGACAGCTTTATGCTCGATTCAAATAGTTCTTTAGTCTTCTAGTTAAACAATTTAGATTAATGAACTAAATAGCTACTTCTTAAAAATCATGAATAAATTTGAGTTAACATTATAATGTTCTTTTGAACGTTTGAAGATAAAATAAGTTTTATTCAAACAATCACTTGAACGTTAAAACAAAATGGCAGAACACTGTTGTCAACATAAAGCCAAGGAATTAGAAAAGCTACAAAAAAGCCAAGCAAGAATACTGTGGATTATTTTGATAATCAATGCGGTGATGTTCGTGGTGGAGTTTAGCGGGGGGATTAGGGCTGCCTCTCTATCTCTAACTGGTGATTCCTTAGATATGCTGGGGGATGCTTTAGTTTATGGTTGTAGCCTTTACGTTATTCAAAAAGGTAAAAAAGCCCAGGCGCGATCGGCAATACTCAAAGGCGGTATTATGTTTTTAACGGCGATCGCTGTATTTGCCAGAGCTACCTATCAATTATTTGCTCAAACCGTCCCCACAGCTAGTTTGATGAGCGAGATTGGTATTTTGGCTTTAGTAGCTAACCTAATCTGCTTTTTACTGCTGATTCGTCACCGTAACGACAATATCAATATGTCCTCGGTTTGGCTATGTTCCCGCAATGACATTATTGCCAATACTTCGGTGTTGGTTACTGCTGGATTGGTATTTCTGACTGATTCGTTTTTACCCGATCTAATTTTAGGGCTATTGCTTACTGTGGTTTTTGCCCAATCTGCAGGGCAAGTTCTTATTCAAGCTAAACAGGAATTACGAGCTTAAGCTAAAGGATAACTATTGTAGTATGCATCAAAGCGATCGCTAAACTGGAATAAATTAGAATCTAATGTTGCGTTAAAATTTAACTAAAAATCAAGCTGAAAATAACAGAGAACATTGTTAAGTAAGTTATGGGAGAAAAGATCGTGACAGATAAAGAGATAGAAAACGGATCTCGCACTTTTAAAGAAACAGTACTACTATTTTCAGGCGGTGCTAGTGCGGGGCTAATTGTCTTTATGTTGTTCGGCGGTGTCTGGCAAGTCAATCATTTTTGGTGGGTAATGACTGCAACCACTGTTACTTGTGGTTTGCTCGCTGTAGTATTTCGGCGAAACTTCGAGAAAATGATGAGTGCTTTGTTAGATAATACTTTTCCTGGCTTATGAAGAAAACAACAAGCCTTATTTCATAAAAACTAGCTGTTGCTGGGGTTGCATCTGGTCATATTCTTCGGCTCAATCGCCAACAATCTTAGATAGCTTGAGATATAGACGGGGTTTAATTAGCAATTTCTTTAATGCCCTGTAAATGATATTTTGGAACGAAACCCGATCGCTAAATTTACTATTTGCTATGATTACAGCAACCGATCGAACTCAACTCAACTCTAGTATTGGCGGGACAAAGAATGTTTATAACTGGAATTTTTCGGATAAACAATATCGAATAGTCTATGAAACTGTCGGCGCGGGAAAACCCATACTGTTACTTCCAGCTTTTAGTACGGTTTCCAGTCGCACGGAAATGAAAGGTATTGCCAATTTACTGGCTACACAATATGAAGTGACGGTTTTAGATTGGTTGGGGTTTGGCGAGTCTCAATGTCCACCTGTGGATTATAATCCCGTATTGTTTCAGCAGTTGTTGGAAGATTTTATTAAATCTATCTTTAATAGCTCAATTATCCTTATCGCTGCGGGTCATGCTTCGGGATACGCTTTGAAATTTGCCCAGAATAACCCTGACATAATTTCTCAACTAATTTTAATCGCTCCCACTTGGCAAGCTCCTTTAAGAGTTATGGGTTTACCCGATCGCGTGAGAAATGGAGTTAATAATCTAGTGAGATCGCCTGTTATCGGACAAGGATTATACTATCTCAACACTACTCCTTCTTTTCTCCGCTTGATGTATAAACGTCACGTTTATGTAGATGAAAGTAAACTAACCCCCGAATTTATTGCCCAAAAACACCAAATCACTTCAAAACCTGGTGCGAGATATGCCCCTGCTGCTTTTGTTACTGGCGCGATCGATCCTGTCACCAATAGAGAGGAGTTTTTGCAGCTTTTAGAATCTGTATCAATGCCTGTATTAATTATTCTGGCAGAAAATGCACCCCCGAAATCAAAAGCGGAAATGGAAGCGATGGCAGAGTTAGCCAAGGTACAAACAGTGCGATTAGAGGGAACTTTAGGTATCTATGAAGAGTATCCTGAAGCGGTGACAGAAGCCATTCAGAATTTTCTTACGACTTAATCTAGACCCCAAATTAAATCGACATCATAACGATGAAATTATTCTTTAATTATTTGAATCTAAAAAAAGAATTTTAGCTACTTCCACCAAAGCATCACTATTTGAGGATTCTGGAGCGAACATCATTCCAAGTGCATTACCAATAATTAAACTGGAAGCAAAAATCGCTATAGACTCTGGTGTAGTTTGAGATAACTGGTCATTATCATCTTGAATCATTTGTCGTGCAGCCAAACAAAATTTATCTCTGTATTTCACCATCGCCTCTTGAAAACGCGATCGCATTTCGGGATGTTTTCTGCCCAGAATCCAAAACTCAAGCAACAAATCGATCTTTTCTCGCTCGTCAACTCGTGCTTCTGAACTAACTAATTCTAAAAACTGCGATCGCGGATCGCTGACTTGAATTTCGCGAGTTGTCAGCCACCAAATGATTAATTTATCCAGCAGTGCCAGTAAAAGATCGTTTTTGGTTTTGTAATGGAAAAAGACAGAACCGCTACTGATACCAGCTTCGGCAGCTACTCGTCTTCCTGTCACCTTTTCTAGTCCCATTGTGGTAGCAACTCGCATGGTAGCTGTCAGAATTTGCTCTTTGCGCTCGGATTCGGCTACTTTTTTTCCAGGCATAGTAGTTTAAGAAACTTTTTCCTTAAATTGTTTGCTTTAGTCTCGTCTAACTCTACTGCTAACTAGGCTTTTAACCCGAATTATTTTAACCATAACTCTATTGACCCACTGGTTAATAAGTGGTATTTTTTTATTGAGCGAGTGGTTAATGAAAAGATAATAACCGTTGTCAACTCTAAAAATTAGAGTTCTTTAACAATATGGAAGACGCGTTGAAATCCGCAGCAAGAGCCAGTGCAAAAATCCTCAAAGCACTCGATCGCTAGATAAGGAACTTCTGCTTAATTAAACACAAAATAAATAATGTTTGTAGTCAGGAATTAAATTAAATGTTGCGACAACTAGACAACAATCTTTGGGTAGCAGAACAACCATTGAAATTTATGGGTTTGCCTGTAGGTACGAGAATGACCGTAATTAGATTAGCAGATAATTCTTTACTGTTGATTTCTCCAATCGAGATGACTCCAGAAATAAAACAGCAGTTAAACAGTTTAGGAGCTGTAAGATATTTAATCGCCCCTAATTTATTTCATCATTTATATTTGGCAGACTGCCAGAAAGTCTATCCCCAAGCTCAAATTATTGCCCCACCTGGTTTAAAAACTAAACAACCCCAGCTAAGAATAGCTAAAACGTTGACTCAAGACGAAATAGACTTCAATTCGGAACTAGAATATCAATTGTTTTCAGGATTTCAAATCTTAATCATTCCTCAAATCAAAATAGCTAATGAAATAGTGTTTTATCATCCCAGCACCAGAACGTTAATTATTACCGATTCCGCATTTAATTTTGATAGTAGCTATCCTTGGATTACCCAATTTGCAATGAGAATCGTCGATAGCTATCAAACTCTCAAACCATCTTGGTTAGAAAAAATAGCAGTCCGAGACAAACAAGCAGCAAAAACAGCGATCGCCAAAATTTTAGCTTGGGATTTTGAGCGCATAATTATGGCTCATGGCAAAATTGTCGAAACTAATGCCAAACAACAACTAGCTGCTGGTTATCAATGGCTCGTTTCGTGAAAATAACTCCTACCATAATAAGCAAAAGACAGTTTTAAGTGTTGAACAAGCGAGGTAAGGGTTTTGGTTGATTTGAGTTTGAGAGGCGCGATCGCCAATATTAATATAAATCAATAGTTGTTTACCTGGAGGAATGATTGGAACTTGATAGTTGGTCGGTAGTTAGGCACATTTACAAACTTGGTTCACCGATGATCGGTATCGTAACGTTCCTCGATCCAGTCAACAGAATATACGATATCCCTTGCGGTTTTATTCACCTAGATGTATCTTCTGAATATCACGCCATTCTGCCGTATGATTCGCTTAGCGACGAACTGTCGAAATTCAATGAGCCTGAACTGCCCTCGATTGGAGACGAAATAAAGACAGTCGTATTCAATTTTGTCGATGGGAAACTCTACCTAACTGCTGATTATAATTTTTTTAAAGATGCGATCGCTTTTGTTACACTCAATATTGGGCAAGAGCAAAACACAGTCGCCCAAGGTTGAGGTTAGATTCAGGGCAGCCATTGAGGATGAAAACCAATAAAGGGTAATCGTTCGATACTAGAAGTAGTTGTGTCGGTGAGATCGACCGCAGGAATAGCTAACCAAATACTATTTTTTTTCTCCCCAGGAGTACCAGAATAAACTTTATTGAAGGATCGCTCGAAGAGAATTCCCAGTCCATCTGGGGCAACGCTGACCTGACTTTCTTGATATTTGGGGATAGTAACTAAAGTATTAATTTTTCCTGTTTCTAGGTTTATTTCGGCTAGATAGGGTTTTTCAACATATACTTCTTTCTTAGCTAATTCGGTCAGCCAACAGTATAGATGCTCGGCTGTTGGATCGAACTGACAGTTTTGAATCGAACCCTCAGTATTCAAGAGTTCTTTTTCAACACCTTGACTGTTAACGTAATAGAGCGATCGCGTATATTTCAAATCCTCATGATCGGTATTGTAATTAATCATAGCTGCCCCTATGCCATCGGCAGTAAAGTCAAGTACCCGTCCGAATTTTGATAAGAAGTCTAGAGGTTCGGCATAATCTTTGAGGGGTAATAGAGCAATTCCTTCTCCTTGTGCTGCTGCTACCGCTTGACTATCGGGAGTAATTAAAAAATCACCGACTTGATTATTAGTAAATAATTGGGGGGATTTACCCTCAACTAGCTTCCACAAACCATAATCTTTGGGATTGCTGCGGTTGAGTCTTTGCACCACAATAGTTGTACCGTCTTGAGAAATATCGAACTTATTGTTTTGATACTTCTGGCTGTCTAAGACTAACTCAACTGGCGAACCATTTTTAATCGGAGAATCTACTTGAGTAGCAACGCTGTAAAGCTGAAGATAGCGAATACCTTCTATACCCTGACTACTATCGGCTGCGGAAAATAATAGCCGATCGCCTTGAGGAAAAGGTTTAAAGTCGAATACAGTGAGATTTTTAGGCGTTAGGATTGCTGTTTGCGATCGCGTCCAGTTAGATAAAACTAATCGTCCTGATTCTTTTCCCTCAGTACCTATATAAGCTAAAGCGCGATCGCGACTGCGGAATTGGGCATCAAAAGGCTGAATTTCTGACCCTGCTTGTTCTTGATTAGGGAATCTTTCTTGTGCTTCGGTAAGAGTTACCTGATAAGTTTCTCCGTAGGGTGCGGGGTTATCTAGAGTGTAAGCCAGTCGCAAACCAGACCAACTAATTTTACCTGGAAGGGGAGGAGTAATATTTAAATTTTCTTCCACACTGCCTCGATCCATCGGACGATTAAAAGTCAAAATAAAAGCCCGATCTTGTCCGCCAATAGTTTTATTTTGCCAGCTAAAACTACTAACTTTTGCCCCCGCATGGAATAGACATTCATCCTTACAAGCAGTTCCACCCCATATTAATAACCCCATAATTAGAGATAAAAGGATGATTAAGGCGATCGCCAATTTGTCTATCGGTTGGGCTAATTTAGGTTGTGCTGACTCACTCATAAATTCACTCTGATTTCAGCAATTAGTTTAATAGCAAGTTTAGTTTAGCGCGACTGCATTATCTATAATTCCTTCATGGCATTAATAATTTTCATTGTCTCTACGCTTACAGTACAAACTCGTTGCAGAAGATCGATAACTTGTTCTTTGTAGTCAGCAAAGCGATAGGTATTGAATTTCTCGGCGATGGTTTTATCTCTAGGTTTCTTTTCTTTATATTGGTCTAAGATCCATTCCAATGCGTTACGGTTGCCAAGTTTATATTCCCAAGCTTCAGACGGAACACCATGTAAACTAGTATCAGTATCTAGAGTAATTACACCTTTGTCTTTATCTACTTTTAGTTTTACTTTGGTAGATTTGGTTTTCTTCTCTTTAGGAATATCAATTCTTTTCAAGCCATAAGGTTCGACAGTTTCGTAATTGATATGCAAATCCATCAACTGTCTTCCCCAAGCTACCCACTGACGGAAGTTATCGTAAAAAGGAATGCGAGGAAATTCTCGTTTTAAGTTTAGTTCGTATTTTTCTCTGTATGCGGGGTTGTGTAAAACAGCGTAGGTATAGTGGAAGATTTCAAGTTTAGTAGGGGCGATTCGCGAATCGCCCTTACAGTAATAGTTTTGGAATTGTTTTAATCCCCAGTCGGTAATATTTTCGATGCGATTTCCTGAGTCATCGTAGCTATAGAGAGAAAGACATTGAGTTTTCTCTAAGCAATCAAGACAAGTAATACTATTAGTAATTAATGATTGAAAAGGTTTAGATGAACCAATACCAGGTATAGATATAAAGTAATTTTCCGAATCATTGCGATCGCAAATATTGAACCACTGATAGGTTCTTCCATTAAAATGCTTATCAAAATATAAGTACTTACTGGAAAACGGTCTATAAGTACTCTTTACAATGTTATTGTCTTCAAATTCTTTTGCTATTTTTCTTTCTGCATATCTGGTTAACTCAGCATCCCATTTGATTTTATTTCTATCTTTGTAATCCGAGTCTGCCAAAGTTTGCTGATAAACATCTATTGCAAACTGCATTTTGCCTTGAAGATTATCTCTAGAAAAATCGTATATCCATTCATCCCTTTGAGTTTTTACGCCAGATGAAAATAATTTAAATAATGCTTTTTCTGATTTACCTGCTTTGACATCTTTATCAATTAACGGTAACAGTTCATCGTAATCATTATTAGTTTGATTAATCCAGTTATGACGTTTATCGGGAATTATGTGAGTAAAATCTACTGAAGTAAATTTAGTTGTTGCTAAAAACTTCAACTTATCATATTTAGTTTCAAATTCTGGACGACGAGCATAAGAAACCCTGCAAGGTACATTATCCTGATTATCTCTTCTAACCATAATAAATATAGCTACGCCAGTTTGAATACCAAAAACATTATGTGTAGTTCCAGATAATTTAGGATTTGCCCGTACATCTCCACCTAAATCAACAATATAGATATTACTAAACTCATTACCTACAACCTTTCTAAATCCGTCATAAATTCTTTTATCTATATAAGATCTATTAACAACAAAAGCTACGACCCCATTTTCATCCAAACGATCCAAAGCCCAACGTAGAAAACGAGTACAAGGGTCATATACATTGTTTTGATTTTGCGCTGTTCCGTGCTTAATGTAAGTTTCTTTGATTCTTTTATCTATACCGTGTTTATAACTACGATTGGCATTATTATCATTAAAGTTCTCCTGTTTGGCATTGTAGGGAGGATTACCCAAGACTACGGAAATAGAATTACTATTTTGCCGACTGATTCTTTCGGTGTTTTCGATACTTAAATGAAATAAATTTCCCTGTTTACCTTCAAAAGAAGTATGCTCAAGAGTATCAACTAAACAAATATTATCAAACTCTTCATACTCACCCATTTTTTGTTTATAGGTGTATTCAATATTGAGATTAGCAATGTAGTAAGGAAGGATCGCAATCTCGTTGCAGTGGATTTCATTTTTGTATTTATGCTTGAGCTTATGCTTAGGAATATACTCAATTAGTTCGGTGATGAAAGTGCCAGTTCCGACTGCGGGTTCGATTATATGAACGTTATCATCTGCAAGTAACTTTCCAAAGTGTTTGTGGGTTAAATAATCAACACTCTCTATCATGAAACGGACAATTTCATTGGGAGTATAAACCATGCCTAATCTATCTGCTGCTTTAGGATTATAAGCCTGATAAAAGTTTTCGTATACCGCTTTGAGAAATTTTTGTTTTTCGTGGTGATTGACAATATTAGCTGCGGTACGCTTAATTACATTGTAGTAACTATTAATTTTAGTAAAAGCGTTGCGCTTAATCTTTCCAGTAAAAAAAGTATTAACTACTGCGTGTAATTCTCTGGCGATATTATTTTCTTGATGAAATTGAGATTCATCAAAAATACTAATAAAAATATCTTCTGTCAGAATGTGCTGAATAATCATTTCTCGCACATCCAGTAAACTAATCTCTGGATTAATTGACTGTCGGCAAATTGCTAAAAATTTATCTCTGGCATCAGTAAATTGCTTGTTAGTATCCGATTGTTTTTCAATTAAACTTCTTAACTCAACTAAAATCTTAGGTATGTCTTCCCGAAAAGACTTAATAGAGGAGCGAAAATTCGTAACCTCTGGCGGAACATAATCAACAAATTCGTTAATTAAGCCATCTAAACCAGACGTGTCTCGCATATTAATACGTCCAGTTTCATCGCCATGCTGAATTAAAACCGCAAATTGCGAATCTTCAAAGAGAATATTTTGATCGGGATATCCTTTAGCTAATTTCTTTTCTATCTCAAAATCTAAATTGTCGTATTTATCTTTTGCTTCCCAGTAGCCGTAATCAAGCCTTACTGCATCTTTAACTGTGCCATCTGGTCTCACTGTTTTCCCAGATTTGGTTCTATAATCTAGTTCGGGAATTAATAAATAGTCTTTAGGTTTACAATATCCATTAAGTAAGTTTTGAAAAGCAGATCTAATTGCAGTTTCTTTTTTCGTTCCGCCGTACTGAATTAGTTTTTCTACTTCTTGATGATATTGCGATACTAAAAACTTAGACATGATAAAGAAAGAATATAAAGTAGTTTTAATAAACTTATTGTTCACTTATCACTTCTAATTTGTTTCTAGTTAGTTACCGCAAATAGATAAAGTTTGAACTAAAATTATGAGTAATCAATATCTAGTATGAATAGCACGTAGGATTTTTTAATCAACCATGAATATAGTGTATTAAGTAGTAAACTGTTTAAATCGAATAGAACAAGCTTCAACTATTAGCAGTAAATTACTTAAGTAAAAACCACACGTATAGACTCGATAAAATTAAACTCTTAGTATATGAACGTAAGTTTTTATACATAAATAAACTTGATTTAAGTAATCTCTCTAGTTTTAAAATCGGAGAAAAATATTCTGCTGGTAAAGATTATTTTTGGAAAAACATAAAGGCGATCGCTCTATTCTTCAACCCTGCGAGAACTATAATTTTAAATAACCCCAAAACGATACCGATACTAATATGACTCCCGCACTGTTAAGTGACTATTTCCCCCTACAGTTAGAAGGCGATCGCACTTCAACTTCTTTACAGGATCGCGAGGAAAAATACATAACATCTGGTGTAACTTGGCAAGCCTATGAATCACTGCTGTTAGCTTTGGGTAATAGTTCTAGTTATCGCGTAGCCTATTTATTAGAAACTTTGGAGATTATGTCCCCCAGTCGTAGTCATGAATTAGATAAAGAAAATATTGGCAGATTGCTGGAAGCTTATCTAGAAGTAAAGCGCATTCGTTTCTGGGGATTGGGTTCGACTACCTTAAAGAACAAAGACAAACAAGCAGGGAAAGAACCAGATAAGTGTTACTGCATTGGTACTGATAAAGATATTCCCGACTTAGCGATTGAGGTTATTTATACCAGTGGTGGCGTAGATACTTTGGAAATTTATCAGCGTTTGGGTGTTGGGGAAGTATGGTTCTGGCAGGATAAGCAGCTTAAAATATATTGTCTGGAAGGAGACAGCTATCAGCAACAACCTACCAGCAAATTATTGCCAGATTTGGATCTAACTTTATTTGCTCAATATGTAGTTATTAAAGATCCGTTGGATGCGATCGTTCAATGGCGTGAGGCGATCGCATAACTAGCCACAGGCATTACTAAAAACAATGTTTTCCATTTGTCAATGAGTAAAAATACATAGTCAATAAAAATGAGCCACATTTTATTGTTGCCTTAATCTATAAAAAGTATGTAACCATTCTATGTGTTGTTACATCAGGCTTTCATCATTTAGCTTGATAAGAAAATACCAAAATTGTCAATATGCTGCAACTTATCATGGGTTTTCAGTTAAATATTACAATAACTCTCAGGACAAAGTAAACTCATTAAGACATTCTCAATAAAGAAGGTTAATAATTTGTAACTTATTGATTATTAATCTTTGTCTAGCGGTAACTATAGGGATCGGCTGGAGTGGGAATGGTTTTAATCCCTTTCGCTTCGATAACTACAGAACGTTTTTCAGTAATCGTATTAGTTTCAATGCGATCTTTAACTGGTAAGGTTTCGGCGATCGCACTACCTTCAACCGTCAGCCAAATATCTACAGGATAATTACTACGATTGGTATCTAGCTTAACGGGGATACCAATCGGATAGGCATCTACGGCACAACAGGTAATCACAAAACGCGAGAGCAT
>Ga0115030_1000391_pt1 | contig 17680 bp, 17 predicted proteins | sample SidtaG_4_FD_87174 | JGI IMG/M metagenome (GOLD analysis project Ga0115030, IMG submission 87174) | Marine algal microbial communities from Sidmouth, United Kingdom - Sidmouth_Male1 metaG | ecosystem: Host-associated > Algae > Red algae > Unclassified | place: Sidmouth, United Kingdom | collected... | reverse complement strand
GCCTGGTTAACTTGAGCCCGAGCCGCTGATAGGGCATCTGAATCCTTTCGTCGTTTTGCCTGCTTGACCTGATTTCTTGCTTTCATCAGCTCGCTTACGTGCTGCTGCCGACTCTGCTCATCTAGCTCAGGGTTTGTACAGCGCCACAGTCTGCCTTTCACAACAAAATAGCGACCGTCTGGCGTTCTGGGATATTTCAAAGTAGTGACTCTTTTATAAAATGCTCCCTTGAATGATCCTTTTACGTGGAATCGCAAATAGAGAGAAAGTAGCTGTATTTATTTTCTCTCTATCTCATCTGTTTCTACTCTGCTTCTGGTGCGCGGACAACAGATTCAAACTCGATCTTCCGATGGGTGCCATTGCAGAAAGGTTGCGTAGTTGAAGCTCCACATCGACAAAGCGCTACCATTTCTTTATCAATAGTGAAGTCGTTGCCTTCTGCGTCAGTGAGCGTAAAAGGCCCTTTGACTAGAAAAGGACCGCTGTCCTTGATAGTAATTTGGGTGCTGTCAGCCATAAGAAATCCTGCGTGTGTAAGGCGTTAGGTAAGGATACATCCAATTGCGTGAGCAATGCTCAGACGGTTGGAAGCGTCACAGTACATATAGTTATCACACTGCTGGCGCTTTGGTCTGTATAGGGTGGTTACAATCCCTTTTCATAAATCTCACTATTGACTGAGCGAGTTGTTTCTCTTGGTGGAAGCGGGAGCTGAGTGAATCGCACTACGTTAGTAAGTGATGAAACAAACCGAAATATGACTACTCAAAATTCTACAACTGCTGATCTAACTGTCAACATCGACCAGGCAGATGTTGGAAGTATGGGTCAGAAGCTGCTAATTAGCGGTAATGCGATCGCAATGAGGCTGTGGGACGAACAGCCCGGTGATGGCGAGCAAAAGTCAGCTGCTGCGCGCAATTACGAGGTAGTTGGCTATGTACTCAGCGGCAAGGCCGAGCTGACTCTAGAAGGCAAAACCATCGCGCTTGAGCCAGGAACCTCCTGGACGGTTCCAGAAGGCGTAGAGCACTCTTACAAAGTAATTGAACCTTTTCGCGCTGTTGAAGCCACCCATCCTTCCGCTAGAGGCGACGGGTAAAAGCTAGCAGACGATTTAGGCACAAGCGCTTTAAGTACTCGAAAAGACAGCTAGAGAAAAGCGACTAAGAGCAAACACTCAAGGAAGGAGACGAACACAAACATGACCACAGACACATTCTCAAAGGCAGAACTACACTCTCTTATTAACGCGCAGGGTTCGCCTTGCGTTTCTATATACTTGCCTACGCATGAGCTAGGTAGAGAAATCAGGCAAGATCCGATCAGATTAAAGAATCAGCTATCAGAAGCTGAGAAACAATTAGAATCTAGCAACAGTGCGGATGTAGAGAAGCTCTTACAGCCAGCCGTGGACCTAATAGAAAACCAAGCTTTTTGGCAGCATCAGCAGGCAGGTCTTGCCCTATTCTTATCTCCAGGCTCTTTTTCTTATTATCGACTGCCGTTAGAATTTGAGGCTTTCACCTTTGTAGGTAATCGGTTCTACACGCGGCCATTGGTGCCATTGCTCAGCGAGGATGGACAGTTCTATGCGCTAGCGGCTAGCCAGAATGAAGTAAGGCTGTATCAGGCTACGCGCCATCAGGTTCGTCCTGTCGCTTTAGGCGATACGCCCACCAGCTTAGAAGTAGCCTTGCGCTATGACGACCCTGAGGAGTCTTTTCAGGGACACGGCACGGGCCGCAGTGGTACTCGTCAGATATTTCACGGACAGGGCAGCGGCAAGGATAGCGAGAATACGGATATTCTCAGGTTCTTTCAGCTAGTGTCAGACGGTGTAGAGAAAGTGTTAGCCGGACAGACTGTCCCGCTGGTATTTGTTGGAGTGGACTTTTTGTTCCCGCTCTATAAGCAGGCCAATAAGTATCCGCATCTGATGGAAAACGCAGTAGATTTTCAGCCGGATCAGCTACGCCCGGAAGAAGTGCGCGATCGCGCCCTAGAAGTTGTAGAGCCGCACTTCTCCACCAGCCGTAAGCAGGCGATGGAAGCATACGGCAGTCTCTTGGACAAAGACCAAGCGACGCATGATATGGACCAAATCCTAAATTCGGCGGCGAACGGTCAGATAGAGACGCTGATGGTGTCCAAGGACGCGCAGGTATGGGGCACTTTCGATAAGAAGAGTCGTAAGGCTACCTATCACAGCCAGCAGCAGGCGGATAGCCAGGATTTGGTTGACTGGGCTGTTACTCAGGCGCTGCAAACCGATGCAGATGTCTACGTTACCGAGCCTGACCAGATGCCAAATGATGCGATCGCCGCTGCCACGCTTCGCTACCCAATTATGCAAGCAGCCGTTACAGCCTAGCTAAGGCATAAACAAAGTTAGAGACGCTACTTACTGTTTGTTGGTGGCGTCTCTAAGCTTTTGTAGAGTAGCCATCTCTGTCATAGAGCAGAGAGTTACCTATCCGAGGCAACCTAAGATTACCTACGGCCTCACATTTAATTATTATGGATTACTCACTTATCTCTGATCTCTTCGGTGAGAGGGCAGATCTCTTACATACTTTTATCGTAGGCACGCTCTCGTACTTTGGTGTGATTGTTTGGCTACGCATTTCTGGTAAACGCACGCTGTCTAAATGGAACTCTTTTGATTTTGTCGTTACGGTTGCTTTTGGTTCTGTTCTAGCAAGCTCGTTGCTATCTACCAGCACATCTTGGATGCAGTCGATGCTAGCGGTCGGTATGCTGGTCTCCTTTCAGTATATTTTGACCTGGCTATCGGTGCGCACTACCGCTGTTCAGAACTTGATAAAGTCGGAGCCGACTCTACTGGTGTTTAAAGGGAAATTCCTCGAAGAGCCGATGAAGGATCAGCGAGTCGCACAAGGTGAAGTCCTTGCGGCTATTCGCCTCAGCGGTGGCAGCAGTATTGAGGATACCGACGCGGTCGTTTTAGAAACTAACGGTAATTTCAGCGTAGTGAAGAATCTCGATTTAGATAATGCCTCAGCCCTTCGCGACGTGCGCGGCTTTCGATCGCAGGCTGTAAAGAACATATAGATATTTAGATCCTCTGGACACTTAAACTCTTTCTTTAGAACTACGAGAAAGCACTCTTTTGAAAGAGTCTTGCCAAGGCGCGTTCACATACTCTAATTGTGACGTATTACACAAGAGGGTTTCATTCTATGATGATTTTTTTAAGAAAGGTTGCTGACTCAACGCAACTGCTTCGACAGTCCTTTGTCCGATGGTTTAGTGCTAGCCGACTAGCTGCTATTGGATTAGTCGGCATTTGTTCTATCGCTCTAAGTGCGCCCGCACAGGCAGCAGACATTGATTATTCTAAAACTTCAGAAGGCGCTATTCAATCCACAGAACGCTACGACAGTATTCAGTCTGAGCAGGGTGGAATGAATGGCTTTGATGCAGCGGACCCTCGTCGAAACATCGGTGAAGCTAGCGCCAAAGCACAGGAGCTAAGTGATGTTGCCAAGCGCAGGCAGCTACAGGCAGACGATCCGTTAGAGCCTGTAAGAGAAGCTGTCGACAGCATAAAAGACAGTATTACGGGCACTGCAGATTCAGTTGCAGACAAAACAGGTCAGACAGTGGACTCAGTCACAGATAAGGCGAGCAGAACCGTAGACTCAGTTGCAGAGGATCTGAGCTAAGATACGAAGCTACTCGTTCGGGGGCTGGACCAACTCTAGATCTATCGGAAAACCGTTTTGATCTAGGGGCGGACCGGCCTCCGTTGTTGTGTCTATACCTGCGTTTCCGTTTGGGGGGGGCGATTCTTCAAGCTGGCGGATGCTTGCTTGCCAGGTGCGAATCCTGACCTGCGCTGAATCATACGCTTCTGTCTGCGAGGGAATCTGGTTTGCCAGATTGATAGCGCGTTGAAAATCCAACAGATTAGCTGACGCTTCCGCTGTGCGCAGCAGATCCCAGCTCCAGGTGTTGATCTGTCGGTCGGCTCTAAAGCTGCTATCGCTTTGGGATGGCACCTGCTGGGCTAGTTTAATTGCTTCTGCAAGGGCTTCGGCGGTGCCTCTAGCCGCTGTGCGAGTAGCCTCTGATAGCCGTTGACGGCCCGTCTGTTGAGATTGCCAACGGTTGATGTCTGATCTGGCGGTGTCGTAGAGCGCTCTGTCTTCGCCCACACGAGAGGCAGTGGCGATCGCACTTACCAAGTCTCCAGCGCTAGCACTACGCCTCGCTTGGTCGAGCAGCGGCTGGTCTTCAATTCTTTGAATGCGATCACGCCAGGTAGCAATCCGTTCGGCTGCTTCAGCGCCTAGCGTTCTTTTAGAAGAGATCTTTCGGGCTTCTTGAATGGCTGCTCGCAGATTGTCTGGACTGCCACCTGCCGCTAGCCGAGCGGCCCTTTCTAGAATCGGTCGATCTTGGACGGTTTCTACGCGCGATCGCCACTCACCAATCTGTTTTTCAGCGGCTTCCCACTGAGGTGAGCTACGAGAAATCTGGTTGGCAATTGCGATCGCCGCTGTCAAATCTGTAGTACTGCCTCTAGTCGCTCTTTCTCTTGCTTGAGAGAGTAGCGCGATTTCCTGTATCTCTTTCTCCCACTGAGAAATCAACCGCTGCGCTTTGCCATACGACGGTCGATTTCTACCTAGCCGCCGCATCTGATTGATCGCTTCTTCTAATCCGCCTATGCTACCGGTCCACGCCTGCTGATAGGCCGCTGCAAAGATCTGAAAGTCGGCTATCTCTGCTTTGAGTCCTGTGTCTTGGGGAATATCGTTCAGCATAGCTCTAGCCTCGTTCAGCTGGCGATTGGCTAGCAGTCGTTCAGCCGAGAGCAGCATCTGGTCAGCAACATTGCTTCTTTCTGATTGCGCTTCGGTATAGAAAACACTCTCTTCGTCAATTTCTCCTAGCTGGTCTAGGGCAGCGCGAAACCCCTTCAGCGTGCCTGATTTTGCTGCGTCTAATGCCTTAGAAAGCTTGCGGCTATCCTCTCTAGCAACGCCAATTGACTTTGTTAGCTCGTTATATTTCTCAGTTGCCCAATACCGATTGTCAACGTCCAACAAGGCTACAGAAAGCGTGAAAGCAGACTGAAAGTTCTTCTCCTCTAATCTGCTGATTGCCGTGTCAAAGATATCCGCGCCCTCTCCCCATATCTCTTCCCAGCGCACAATCCTGTCTTCTACGACCTCAGCGGCGGCTGTCTTTGACGGAATCTTCCTAGCGTTATCAATTGCGCCTTCAATATCGCCTTCTTCAAATGCGCGTTCGGCTAGGTCTAGCAGTAGATTTGCCCAGTCTTCGATGCGCGTATTGATAATATCGCGACGCAGCGGATGGTCTTCGGGTAGCTGGTCGACTAGCTTAATAGCCGCCAGTAGACTCTTGGCGTCACCCTCTTCAGCGTAGGTCTCGGCGCACTGAAGCCGTAGCGCGGCAGACGCCGTGGGCCAGAAGATAGTTCGGCAGTTCGGAGTACCCGGCATCCGAAACAGGCTAAAAACCGCTGTGGCTCCCACTGTTCCAAGGAAGCCAAAGATTGCTAGCATGACCGTGGGCCAGCTTCTCAGCCAGCTCATATTGATAAAAGTACGGCCTAATGAGCGCTTGGTCGATAGAGGCAGCTCTCTGTCGTGCGGAGTGGCTGTCCAGTTCTGGGCCCTGGTATCTTGAGCCTCATGAGAAGACGTCGATGGACGCGCTTGTCTAGCACTAGTATCGTCGTATTTAGAGGCCATAGAGATCAGAAGCTCTAGAAGTCCTATGAATCTGCATCAATCGATTGTAACAATTGATTGGATATTCACGGCGAATCAGCGAATTTTCAGTACTCTTACAGGTTCGCCTTGGTCTATTTTTGTCCTTCCCTGTGGCACTACGCCCAATCCGCTCGTATTGGCCAAATTCACGAGATTGCCCGAACTATGGCCACCTTTTGCCAGACTGAAGCTATAGCCTGACTCATCCATACTGAGCTGTCCCCATAGGTAGGTTTCTCGGCCACCGCCTGCTGTTAATCCGGCTTCTGCGCGAGCGGTCACGAACTCGGGAGCCCACGGCCCCTGTTTGTTAGAAAGCTTTGCAATGGCAGGTTCTACAAACCGCCAGAATCCCACCATTGCCGATGCTGGATTTCCTGGCAGCCCAAAGTAGAGTTTAGTGTGCTTTGATGTGCCTAGAGCTGCTACGGTAAGCGGCTTTCCTGGCTTCACCGCGACAGAGTGGATGTGTAGCGTTGCGCCTAGTTCTTCTAGCACCGGGTCTATATAGTCGTAGTCGCCAACCGATACGCCGCCTGTGGAGAGCACCATATCGGCCTGGTCGAATGCAGCGGCGATCGCAGCCTTCACTTGTTCTCGATCGTCCGGCACGATTCCCAGCGGTATTGGCACCGCTCCCGTCTTGGCTACCAACGCCGTCAGCGCATATTGGTTAGAGTCAACGATCTGCCCCGTCCGGAGCTGCTGATCGGGCTTAACCAGCTCACTGCCAGTCGACAGGATTGCAACGCGAGGCCGTCGGTATACACTAATTTCTGTTTGCTGAGCCGCCGCGAGCAGAGCAATTTCTGGCGGAGCGATCGCCTTCCCCGCTGCCAAAATCTGCGCGCCTGCGGTGGTAAAGCTTCCCTGCCGTCGGACAAAAGCGCCAGCCTCTGATTGCGCCAGAATCGTTACCTGACTTCCCTGTCGCTCTGTCTCCTCCTGCATAATCACCGTATCGGCTCCTGCTGGCATCATTGCTCCGGTAAGAATCCGCGCTGCCTGCCCTGCACTGATAGTTTTTTGAGGCGATCGCCCTGCCGGAATTTCCTCAATCACGCTTAGACTGACTGGCACAGCGTTTATGTCTGCCGCTCGAACCGCATAGCCATCCATTGCCGAATTATCCCAGTGTGGAAAGTCCAGCTTGCTGCTGATGGACTGAGCTAACACCCGTCCCAAGCTCGCTGCCGCTGCTGCTGGCGTGTCTAGCACTAGCCTTTCTACAGCCTGAATGGGCGAAACCAACGTAAAGATTAACCGTTCCGCCTCAGCCGCTGGCAACATATATAGAAGAAGATATCAACAACAGAAAAGTATCATACCCTATGCAAACTGCGTCCACTCCCTTAACACCTTCGGCAGCTACTGCGACAGAGACGACCGTGCCCCCTTTGGTAGAAACGCTGCGATCGCGTCGTCACCGCCTCGCTAAGCTAATCGACTTCCCAGTTCTGCTTTGGTCTGGCACCGCTAAACCCCGCAATTTTGCCGCAAATATCTACCCTTTTCGCGCCAGCAGCCACTTTCTTTACTTTGCCGGACTCCCTTTACAGAATTCGGCCATCTTACTCAATGGCGGTCAGCTCATCCTCTTTCTTGATGAGAGCACTCCAGACGATGCGCTCTGGCACGGTCCTACGCCGACTAGAGACGATGTTGCCCAGCAAATCGGCGCAGATCAGGCATATCCTCTAAGTAAGCTAGCAGAATTTGCTCGGGGCGCAGCAACTCTGGGGGAAAGGGACGAAACCGTTGAAGCCATGAACCAAGCCCTTTTGCAGCAGGGCATTGCGCTACAGCGCCGTCAGCCGCTAGGCGATAAAAGACTAGAAAGGGCGATTGTCAGCCTGCGAATGATTCAAGATAAAGGTGCGATCGCCTCCATTCGCAAGGCCCTGCGTGTCACCACTCGCGCTCACAAAGCGGGTATGGCGGCTACGCCTAGCGCGGACACAGAAGCACAGATTCGCGCCGCTATGGAATCGGTCATCATCAGCGAGAACATGGCCTGTGCCTATGGCAGCATTGTGACCGTTGCTGGAGAAGTCTTGCACAACCACCACTATCATAATTCGATAGGTCAAAACGACCTATTGCTAGCTGATGTAGGTGCAGAAACCATCGATGGCTGGGCCTCTGACATCACCCGCACCTGGCCAGTTAGCGGCAAATTTTCCTCTACTCAAAAAGATCTCTACGAGATTGTTCTTGCTGCTCACGACTTCTGCATAGAAAAAGCAACAGCAGGCACAGAGTACAAACAGGTCCACCTAATCGCCTGTCAAATTATTGCAGCGGGTTTGGTTGATCTTGGCATTCTCAAGGGCGATCCAGAAGATCTAGTTGCCCAAGATGCGCATGCTTTATTTTTTCCTCATGGGGTTGGTCATCTGATGGGGCTAGACGTACATGATATGGAAGATTTGGGAGATCTGTCTGGCTATGCAGAGGGAAGAGAAAGGAGCGATCGCTTCGGTCTGGCTTTTCTTCGCCTTGACCGTCCGTTAGAAGCTGGCATGGCCGTTACGATCGAACCGGGATTCTATCAAGTGCCTGCTATTTTGAACGATCAAGGGAATCGCGATCGCTATGCCAATATGGTCAACTGGGAGAAACTAGAACAGTTTAAAGATGTTAGAGGCATTCGTATAGAGGACGACATCTTGATCACTGAGGCAGGGAATGAGACTTTGAGCCAAGCGTTGCCCACTGCCGTTTCAGACATCGAAAGACTAATCCAACCCAGCTAGCCGCTCTCGGCCATCTTTCTCTTCCGACACACGCTCCATCTACAGTCCTCCGCAATTTGCTATATCTCTACATTACTTTCGATTCACACGCATCCAGTATGGTAGTTAGGAACGTACAAAGCTTGCAGACATATCGGCACTAACGCAATCTGAGATGCAAACTATGGTTACCGCGCATACAGAGAATGTATTAGGCTTTCTTGCGGTGCTAGTTTACTCAGCTACGCTCCTCCCAAGCAGCTTGAAGGTTCTATTCCCAACATTGAAGATGAATGCTTTCGTGCAAATGCTGCTGCGCAACCAACGTACTATCGGCATTTGGACTTTTATCTTATCGATGGCCCATATCTGCGCAGTTGTTTCCCTCCATAAAATGAATCTCTTGAGACCAGAGTTCTACTGGCAGAGCTCAAGCGGACTGCTAATTATCACCATCTTTACCCTGCTGACCGTAACGTCGAACAACTGGAGTATCAAGCGGCTAAAGAGAAACTGGAAACGGCTCCACTCTCTTACCTATGTAGCCGCGTTGATAATGCCGTGGCACATCGCCGCAAAGATGGCTGGGCAGTGGACATGGCTGACCCCTATCACTGTCTCGCTGCCGATGGCGGCTATCTGTTTTTACTGTATTAGAAGATACATCAAGGCTGACAGCACCTAGCCTCTTCCAAGAGGTATAAGCCATTTCACTGCGATCACTAGCAATGTCTATCTCTAGACCATTTGGAGAGAAAAGCGACTCGCCTATTGTAAAGGCATAGTACGGAGACTTTTCATGACATATACAACAGTTGATAGCATCAAAGAGCCCCTTAATAAGTTCAACAAATTCGACGCTGATACCAAGCTAGCTCTACTCTGGTATGGCTATTTAGACATTAAAGAGAACCTCCAGCCTAATCCTAGTAACGACGTAGAAGTGCTGGGCAACGCACTGGTCAATCAGATTAAAGAGATGTCTAAAGATGAGCAGCTACAGGCGCAAAGAGATGTCGTCAACTCAGTTAGCACCCCAATTAGCAAGGAGTATGACGCGCTCAGTACGAGTGGAATGTTAGAGTTTTGGCTGCTGCTAGCGCAAGGGATGGAAGCAGGCACTATTGTTAACGTTCCTGATGACTACGAGCTGCCCGAATCGACGAATGATTTTGTGGAGTCGGTGAAAAAGCTGGACTTCGAGGAGCGGGTGAATTTCACACGCAACGCGGTCGCACAGATGGGTAGCAAGTAATAGATGGGTAGCAAGTAATAGGTGTGTAGAGACTATGCCGCGATCGCCGCTTCAGTCTCTACCTCAGTTTCCCTAGTCGCTATCACATCCTCAATCTGCGATTCAATCTGATCTTTCACAATCTGGCGATACTCTAGGAAATGCTCAATCTGCGCGCAGACGGTTAGATAGCTAGCGACACCGCCTCGGTTGTGCCTGATCATTTCCCATAGATAGATCCAAAAAGTAGAGCGGGTCTCTCTTTCTACGCCCTGTTTCCAGCAGACGATTGCCAGCGCCTTGAGCAAATGCCAGTTGAAGGGCTCCTTAGCCGACTTGGGCTTAGGCGGACGCTTGTTTTCGTTGTGGCAGGGGGCTTCGCCAAGGATTCGATAGTGGCGATAGCAGCGATCTAGATATTTTTGCGGATCGTATAGATTCCAGAAGGCGTCTACGTACTCTTGGGCAACTTCTTCGACTGGGCGAGTTGGGACGAAGTTCATCAGTGTGGTCTGGTGGATATTGGCAGTTTCTTTGCCTGCGAGCAGCCTGCCTTCTTTTTCGAGACGAATCCAGAGAGCTGTATCAGGAAGGGCTTGCAGCATACTGAACAGCGCAGTGGGCACTGAGCACTTTTCGACGAATTGAACGATGCGATCGCCCGCTCCCTTCTTTTCTCCATCAAAGCCGATGATGAAACCTGCCATTACCCGAATGCCGCTGCTAGCGATCTTATGAATCGACTCGCTGAGCGGATCGCGATTATTCTGAAACTTTTGGGTCAGCGCTAGACTTGCCTCATCTGGCGTCTCTACCCCCAAGAACACTGCGCCGAAGTTGCATTCTGTCATCAGATCCATCAGCTCTTGGTCCTGGGCTAGATCGACCGACGCTTCAGTTGAGAACGTGAACGGATAGCCCTTTTCCTTCATCCAGGGCACCAGCGCCTTGAGCATCAGCTTGACGTTGCGCTTGTTGCCGATAAAGTTGTCGTCCACCATAAAGATGCTGCGCCGCCAGCCAAGCTGATACAGGCACTCTAACTCCGCAATGAGCTGCTCGGGCGACTTGGTTCTGGGCTTGCGGCCATAGAGTACGATGATGTCGCAGAATTCGCACTGAAACGGACAGCCACGCGAAAACTGGATGGCCATTTCTGAATAGGCATCTAGCTTGAGCAGATCAAATCGCGGTACTGGACTAGTGCTAACATCGGGTCTTTCTAAGGCTCTCAGTGTGCCTTCGGTTTCACCTCTCTCGATTGCCTCGACCAGCATCGGCAGGGTAATTTCCCCTTCATCTAGCACGCGAAAGTCAGCACCCGCTTCTGTGACTTCATGAGGCAGCGCTGTCGCATAGGGACCGCCTACGGCAACCAGCTTATTACGACGCTTGGCCTCTTTGATCTGAGCGAGCATATCGGGCTTTTGCACAATCATGCCCGAAAAGATTACCAGCTCTGCCCAATCCCAGTCAGCCTCCGTTAGCGCTTCTACGTTGCGATCTACTAGCCTTAGCTCCCATTCATCCGGCAGAATGCCTGCTACTGTCACCAGACCTAAAGGCGGCAAGATAGCTTTGCGTCCTGCTAACTCAATGGCCTTGTCAAATGACCAGAAGCTCTTTGGGAACAGAGGATAGATCAGCAAAGCTCTCATCGGAAATACCCAGGTGTGAGGACTGTGAGAGGACGCTGTTACATAAGGTGAACATCCTATAACGTCACTGTACCTGATTGCCGCTGCCACGACTAGTTCATCCACTGACACAAAGTCCTCGTCAGACACAAAATTCCTCTGTCAATAAAGTCAGCAGCAGATTGAAGCGGTTGCTAGCTCAGCGTTCAAGACAATCTGAACCCGTAGTTGCACTGCATCAATCTGCAAATATTTAATACACAGATAATAAGTACCTACGTACAAATACTTAGAAATCGACTATTCGTCTCTTCTAAAGAGAGATCTTGATATATGTTTGCAGCGCCCACTGCGATAGAGAAGCAGCCGCATACAGTGCAAGAGCTTTGTCCCAACTTCAAAACACAGTGCTTTTAAGTCGATTTGCTTCACGTCTGGCATATAAACGCCTCAACTGAAGTTATCAATTGAATCCTATGGCTTCATGGCGCGTTCACCCGATTGAAAAAAATAAAAGCCACAATCTACGTGTAAACCGACACATCTTGAGGGAATTACTCGCATGGGTATCAACGCTAAAGCTACTATCGCAATCGCTGCTCTTTCTGTTATTAGTGCGATCGCTCCTGCCAATGCCGCTACTTTCACATATGAAGACAGCGCTCCAAAGCGAGGCGATGGTCTTAGCCTAACCCACCGCGCTGGTAAGTACAGTAACATTACAGCAAGCTTCAACGATCAAACAGATGTTCTAAACTGGTCTTCTACTTTCACCCGCAACAAAGGAAACAACAACCTTTCAGACGGCGCATGGCTAGTCCTAAGCGATGGCGAAAACCCAAAGAACAATGTAGACGAGTACGCCATCATGTATATGGATGCTGTTAATCAGAAAGTCTCTATCTATAACTACGACGGTGAAAACAGCGCCAACAGCTATAAGTCTAGCGATTTTCTCGGTTCTACTGCGCTGAACGTAATCGAGAACGGCAACGACGAAATAACTTTCGAGTTTAGCCTAGATGCTACTGACATCAACAACAACACTAACTATGGCGCGGATTGGAAAGGTATTGCCTTCGATGAAGAGATCGGTCTGTGGTTCCACAACACATCTGGCCTACACACATCTTATGGTGCAAATGGTGAACTGCTCGACTTCAGCTCCGCGAGAAGTGGCTGGTACGATACTAGCAAGCCTTTCTCTACAACAGTATCAGCAGCAAGTGTTCCTGAGCCTGGTAGCGTTGCTGCACTAGCAGTCTTCGGCGTTGCGGCTGCGACTAAGCTACGCAAGCGCATTGGCTAATCGGTCTTTCCTTTCCCCTACCTCGTGTTTTGGTGGGTGAAATAGTCTAAACAAAGAAGAGTGGTGTTCATGTATTAGAGCTAGGTGATGAACGTCATAGCTCCAATACGATCCTCAGGAGAAGTAATGTTCTTCTGAGGATTTTTTTGTTGTGTTGTGTAATTCAGTGAAGGCACTGAACAAGCTGCTGACTGATTTGATACGCTCCCTAGAAAAATATACGTGTAAATACTTATAAAACCACCATTTGTATGACTAATCAAAAAGTTGTTGATAGTAGCCTGTAACAACTGCTGTGAAGGGAACGTAGCGCCGCATGTTCCTAAGATTTTGTTCCGGCTTCAAACGTATGTCACAACTGAAGCCATTTTCTTCATGCTTAACCCATACGAGCCTTAGTCAAATTTAGCAACAAACGTACACAGCTTTATCACGCATTCACCTAATGCCAAAAGATAAAAGCCACAATCTATGTATAAACCGACACGCTAAAGGAAATTACTGACATGGGTATCAAAGCAAGTATCGCAATCGCCGCTCTTTCTGCTGTTTGTGCGATCGCTCCTGCTAACGCGGCTACTTTCACTTACGAAGACAGCGCTCCGAAGCGAGGCGATGGACTAGGCTTTACTAACCGCGCTGGTAAGTACAGCAACATCAAAGCAACCTTCGACGATCAGACAGATGTTCTAAACTGGTCTTCTACATTTACTCGTAACTCATCGGGTTACCTCTCTGACGGCGCATGGCTGGTTCTAAGCGACGGTGAGAACCCAAAGAATAATATAGACGAGTACGCCATCATGTACATGGATGCTGCTAACGCAAAGGTTTCTATCTACAACTACGACGGTCAAAACAGCGCCAACAGCTATAAGTACAACGACTTCCTCGGTTCTACTGCGTTGAATGTTATCGAGAACGGCAACAACGAAGTGACTTTTGAGTTTAGCCTGGATGCGACTGGTATCAACAACAGCACTAGCTATGGTGCAGACTGGAAAGGTATTGCCTTTGATGAAGAGATTGGCGTGTGGTTCCACAACACCGCTGGACTGCATACAAGCTATGGTGCGAACGGCGAATTGCTCAGCTTCAACTCCAGCAGAAGTGGCTGGTACGACACTACCAAGGCTCTGCCTACAACAGTATCAGCAGCCAGTGTCCCTGAGCCCGGTAGCGTCGCTGCACTAGCAGTCTTCGGCGTTGCGGCTGCTACTAAGCTACGTAAGCGCGTGGGTTAATTCGTTTCTATCCTTGCACCTTACGAATTTTTGTAAGGGATTTTGAAAGGGACTAGTCATGGAAAAGAAGAGGTGATGCTATGCGTCTGAATTACGCTTAGTGTTCAGCTGCGATCCTCAGAGGGAGTGATGTTCCTCTGAGGATTTTCTTATTAGCTCCAATCCTCTCCTTTCTTTAGCCAGGTAGGCTTAAACACAGTCTCGCTTTTGTGAATTTCTCTTGTTTTTGCGAATAGCTCATCTTCGCTGAGTCCCAATTTTGTGAGCATTTTGTCTAAATCACTTTGAATATCGCGAGCCCCTTGAAATCCGTCGTAGCGTACTCTTAGTCTGGCCAGTTCTGCTAGGTTTAGACTGTCTGCCGGACCCGCCATAATCGAATTTAGTGTGTCTCTATCTTTTCTGTACTGAGGGTGAAGATAGTCTTTACTGCTTGTCATAATCTCTGATTGCTTCGTTTCGGTGGGATTCGTTTCTGTGTGTGGCTAGGTCGGCTGTAAATAGCTGATGCTTCAGTCAGAATTCAAGATATTGGCATGGTGGCGTATGTGGTCGCCCATGAATGTAGAAATAAAGTAGTAGCTGTGGTCGTACTCTGGCTGTCGTCGCAGAATCACTGGCTGACCAGCTTTCTGACAGGCAACTTCGAACATTTCTGGCAGCAACTGTCCGGCGGCTAGAAACTGATCGGCCTCACCTTGGTCGATCAAAATAGGCGCGCGATCGCTGCTGCCTTCTTCTTTGACAAGTTCTGTTGCATCGTACGCGGCCCATTGCGCCAGGTCTTTTCCGAGATATCCGGTGAATGCCTTTTGGCCCCACGGACATTCTGAGGGAGCCGCGATCGGGGCAAAGGCTGAAATTGAAGCGTACTTATCTGGATTTCGTAGGCCACAAACTAAAGCGCCATGCCCACCCATCGAATGGCCAAAGATGCCTGCTCGCCCTGAGCGTACTGGCAGCGCGGCTGCGATTAGCGCAGGCAGCTCTAGCGTCACATAGTCGTACATCTGATAGTGTTTTGACCAGAGGTCCACCGTTGCATTTAGATAAAACCCTGCTCCCGTCCCAAAGTCCCAGCTATCGTCTTCGCCCGGTAGATTGACGCCGCGAGGGCTCGTATCAGGCGCGACTAGCATCAAGCTCTGTTCGGCAGCGTAGCGCTGCGCCCCTGCCTTTTCGATGAAGTTCCTTTCTGTACAGGTCAGCCCAGACAGATAAAAAAGTACCGGGACTGGTCCCGATTCCGCCTGTGGTGGGACGTACACAGCCAGATTCATATCGCAGTTGCACACGTCTGAGCGATGGCTATAGAACCGAGTGGTTCCTCCAAAGCTCTGATTGCGTGATTTTTCTTCTAAGGTCATTGCAAGGCCGCTCACAGACAGATTGTTTTTTGATGCGATCGCGCTGATTCGAAACTTTCATAGACTAATTCAAGTTTCTAGTCATATAGAACTACGCTGCGAATAGAGTCGCCGCGATGCATTAGATCGAAGGCATCGTTAATCTTCTCTAACGGCATAGTGTGAGTGATCAGATCGTCAATGTTGATTTTGCCGTCCATGTACCAGTCCACAATCTTGGGCACATCGGTTCGGCCTCTAGCTCCGCCGAAGGCACTGCCTTTCCACACTCGCCCGGTGACTAGCTGAAACGGGCGAGTGCTAATTTCTGCGCCTGCTTCGGCAACGCCAATAATGGTGCAGACGCCCCATCCTTTGTGGCAGCATTCTAGTGCCTGACGCATCACATTCACGTTGCCGATGCACTCGAACGAGTAGTCTGCGCCGCCGTCTGTCAGCGCTACTAGGTGCGCTACTAGGTCGCCCTCGATTTCCTTGGGATTGACGAAGTGGGACATGCCGAATTTTTCTGCGATCGCCCGCTTCTCCGAATTCAGATCCACTCCCACGATCTTGTCAGCGCCCACCATCTTCGCGCCCTGAATCACATTCAGGCCAATTCCCCCTAGCCCAAAGACCACCACATTCGCACCCGCCTCTACCTTTGCCGTAAATAGCACCGCGCCAATGCCTGTCGTCACCCCGCAGCCGATGTAGCAAACCTTGTCGAACGGTGCATCAGAGCGAATTTTTGCTAGCGAAATTTCTGGCACTACGGTGTAGTTCGCGAACGTAGAGGTGCCCATGTAGTGATAGATCGGCTTGCCCTTGAAGGAAAATCGGCTGGTTCCGTCCGGCATCAGCCCTTTACCCTGTGTAGCCCGCACCGCCTGACATAGGTTGGTTTTTTGGCTTAGGCAATAGGCACACTGTCTGCATTCTGCCGTGTATAGAGGGATGACGTGATCTCCAGGCTTGAGGCTTTTGACCTCTGGTCCGACTTCGCGCACGATGCCAGCTCCTTCATGCCCTAGAATCGACGGAAATATCCCTTCTGAATCCTTGCCCGACAGTGTGTAGGCATCGGTATGGCAGATGCCAGTCGCCTTGATTTCGACTAGCACCTCTCCTGCCTTTGGCCCTTCTAACTGTACTGTCTCAATTGTCAGAGGCTGATTTGCTTCAAAGGCAACAGCGGCTTGCACGTCCATAGGGGCTTACCTAAGCTTTCTCTTGCTCAGTTATTATCGGGCAAAATTTAAAGAGTGGCGCTTGATTGAGATATAAAGCAAACCATACGGAAAGGTCATATTTGCTATATTCGGTGAGACTTCGTCGTCGTATGTACAAGATTTAGGATTTCTTCTCTGCGCAAGCGACTTATCTACGTACACGAAGAGAGTACATATACTTTTTTGTCAGGTTCAAAGATAACTATGACTCAACTGCCAAACTTTTTGATCATTGGTGCACCGAAGGCAGGATCGACTAGTCTTTGGAATGAGTTACGACAGCACCCTGATATTTTTTTGACTAGCATCAAAGAGCCCAACTTCTTCTGTTCGAATAGCGCTAACTATCAAGATTGGTCGTGGTACGCGTCTCTGTTTGAAGATGGAGTCGGGAAAGCTGCGATTGGGGAAGCGAGTGTTGCCTATTCGCTGGTCGAACGAAATCCGACAACTCCAGCATTGATTGCTCGGCATCTGCCTCACATCCGCTTGATCTATATCGTGCGGCATCCCTTACGCCGCATCGAGTCTGCTTGGATGCATCATCTCTATATGGGAAACTCCGTGCCGATGGACTTTAGTCAGGCGGTGCGAGAGTTTCGTCCCTTGATTGAAGGTACGCTGTACAGCCGTAATATTGAGGAATATCGGCGTTACTTTCCCGATGAGCAAATCCTAATACTGTTTTTAGAAGATTTTCAAGCAGACTCCCGACAGGTTCTGGAAATGTGCGATCGCTTCTTGGAAGTCGATCCTGCCGTACGGGTATCTCAAACAGCTACTCCTCAGAACATCTCCGCGCAAAAATATATAGAAAGCGAGTGGTTAAGAAAGCTGCGTCGTCTACCGGGAGCAGAACTGGTTGGTAAGTTTACTCCCACTTCATTCAAGCGCTTGCTTGAGAAGACAGGAACTCCTTTACCACCTCGTCCTCAGTGGGATGCTAGTACACAACAGTGGGCACTTGAGCAGGTTAGGGCGGATGCTCAGTCTATCCTTGCCTATGCCGGAAAATCACCGAACTTTTGGGCTTTTGGTGAATAGCGTAACTTCAGAGATAAATTGTCTCCTCATACTAGGGAGCCGTAATTGCAGACTACTCACAAGTTTGATGAATTGCTATTTCTATTTGCCGTAGTTTTTCTTCTACTACACCGTCTTCTAAAACT
>Ga0115030_1000389_pt1 | contig 17743 bp, 21 predicted proteins | sample SidtaG_4_FD_87174 | JGI IMG/M metagenome (GOLD analysis project Ga0115030, IMG submission 87174) | Marine algal microbial communities from Sidmouth, United Kingdom - Sidmouth_Male1 metaG | ecosystem: Host-associated > Algae > Red algae > Unclassified | place: Sidmouth, United Kingdom | collected... | reverse complement strand
GGTTTAATACAAACAAAGGCACTGGTCGATCGACCATCCGATCAAGCGATCGTAGTGAGTGCCGGCATACAGATAGGACAGGCAAGCAAAACAATAAAAGGAACAATGCGGAAGTAACCCCCCAAAGGGCTTGCCACAAGCCGAGTCACACAAATCCGTGGATTCAGCCAGTCAAGGGGGCTATCAGTGGCAATTTTCCAATTACAGGCGAACATATGCTACAGCCCCTCTTCCCGGATTGGGTGATCCTATAGGGGGCACGTTCTTGGGGCGGCAGCGGTGGGATACTTCCCTCCTCGGGACCGTGGCTACGGGGTTGTGCTACGAAGGGCGTCACTGGCCCGCGTATCAACTGCTAGGACGGGGATGTCCTCGTCCAGAGGTGAGGTGTCCAACCCTTCTGTAGGGACACGCGATAACGCGTCTGCCACTTTGTGGTCCTTCCCCGGCTTATGCCGGATCTCGTAGTTGTACTCGCCATCGTTTAATCCGAGCATTCGGGCTCAGATTAGTGAGGACCGATAAAAGAGCGCGGTGGTCACACCGTACCACAAATTTCGCACCCTCCAGGTACGACCGTAAGTAGGTCACAGCCCAAACGACGCCTAGTGCCTCGATCTCCGTGGCAAAATCGGTCTTCTCCGCGGGGAGAAGCGCACGGCTGTAGTAGCCGATGGGGTGATATTCCGGGTCGGGCTGTAGCTGCTGTAAGCAGCAACCCAGCTGTTCATAGCTGGCGTCGACGTCGACGATGTAATGTTCGTGCCTCCTGGGCAGGGCAAGGATTGGGGCGTCCAGCATACGGTCTCGGAGTATCTCGAAGGCGTCCATCTCCTCCCCGGAAAGAGGAGGAAGCTTCTTAGGAAGCTTGGTGCTCTTGAGCGCCGTTGAGGGGCTTCGTCATCTTGGCGAAGTCAGCTACAAAGCGGCGGTACACGCCGCAAATGCCCAGAAAGCTCTTCATATGAGTTTAGGTCTCCGGATAACGGAGACGCCGCAGCGCCCGGAGGTTCTTCTCCAGGACATGTACCCACCCCGATCGGATTACACGACCGAGGTATTCCACTTCCTCCTGGAAGAAGTGGCACTTGGACGCCTTTAAGGTGACCCCCGCCTTCCCGAGTAGGGTCAGCACCTCGTCGAGGTGCTGTAAGTGTTCCTCGGTTGAACGCGAGAACGACCACATCGTCCAGATATACTAAGCATGTCTTCCACTTCACGCCGGCCAGGATCATATCCATGGCGCGTTGGAACGTGGCTGGGGCGTTGCATAGCCCAAATGGGAGGCGCACACATTGCCATGCGCCCGTATGGCACGTGAAAGCCGTGAGGTGCTTGTCCTCCTCGGCTACTGGTATTTTCCAGTAGCTCGCGTTACAGTCCAGGGTGGAGAACACCTTGGCGTCCCCTAGGGAGTCAATACACTCATCCATCCTTGGGATGGGGTACGCATCCCTGACAGTCATCAAGTTGAGCTTTCTGTAATCGATACAGAATCGTACCGAGCCATCAGGCTTCGGAACCATTACCACGGGACTAGCGCATTCCCCGCTTGAGGGTTCGATCACTTCCATAGAGCGCATACGCTCGACTTCCGCTTTCTCACTTTCCAGGGCCATAGGCCCGGCCTTATACGGGTGCGGTCTCGCGGGGACAGCCCCAGGCTTCAGTCGAATCCGGTGTTCCACACCCCGGATCAAGCCAAGCTTGCCCTCCCATAGGGAGGCATGCTATTGGAGGAGGGCCTTCACGGCCCCCGACCACTCCGTCGGAACCGACGAAACGTCCACCTCCGGAAGAGGGGGTTTCTTTGCCCCCTTCGGCGGCGTCGCGAGCTCTTCGAGCTCGCTCTCCAAGACCGCATAGGTCGGCCCCTCATGGGCGTTGATATAACCAATGGTCATATCGGTTGTTAAACGCAACGGCGTGACTCCCAGGTGCATCACCTGGATTGTGATTGGGTCATTCGCCATCAAAATGGCGGGCCCTCGGGCGACTTGTATACCGTGTTTATGGTATAAAGGGGGTCGCCCTTTGACGAGGCCATGCCCCGTGTAAGTGCTCCTGACGGGGACGTGGGCAATGGGGCCCGGTTGCACCCAGGTCTTCTTGGCCGGCTTCAGCTGAGCCGTAGCCCCGTCGGGACAAGCACAGACCGCCGAAATGGAGGCATTGGGGAGCCCCTGTGGGGCTCCTCGCCTCTTGATCGGCACCTTGGTGCCGTTCAGGAGTTCCACATGTTGCTCCTGCGTCGCAATATTTTTCGTTGCGACATCAATAAAGGAGGTGCCGTGGTGGACCATAGTGGTGTCTCACCGCTGCTACCGGCTGTCCTTGCCGGAGCTTCTTCTCCTTCTTGCGGCGCTCTGCGCACCGCTCTAGAAAGGCCTTCGTTAACAGAGCCCTTGTCCCCGCGTCGAGGCGGGGGCACTCCCTAAAGAAATGTCCCCGCATGTTACGTGCGAGGCAATTGTTCGTTCGGGTTCGCCCGGGACGACCTGTGTCCTCTCTGGTAGGACCAGGTGGAGCTTCCCCCACCTTGGTGGAGGTTCGTGGGGAAGGCCCTGATGGGACTTCCCCCACCTTGGTGGGAGCCCATCGATCTGACCGGGAGGGACCTCCCTCGCCTTAGGGGGGCCCCATCGGGACGGACCCGCCTCACAAGCCTTAGGTGGGCCCCATCGGGAGGGACCCGCCTCCCCCACCTTAGGTGGGCCCCATCGGGAAAGGCCCTGAGGGGCTTCCCCCACCTGAGGCGGGGCAGTTACGTCCGCGGTGGCATACTTCCACGGTACTGGCCGGGCAGCTCGACGCACCCGACGCGCCTCGGCCCGTCGGTCTTCCTCATCCTTTTGATCCTGGTGGCGTGTACGACAGACTTCACCCTTCCGCTGGGCAGATTGCACCAGCAGGTCCATCGGCATGTTCGGGGTATTATGTTCGCGCACATCGGCGCGAACTTCCCAGCCAAGTCCCTGCATATAGCGACTTTTCATTTGTCTTTCCGCGCGGATGTAACCACACAGGCGACGTCGCCCCCTAAGGCGTACGTAGTACTCACTCTCTATTTCGTCCGCCTCTTGGGCGGCCGCATGAAACAAGGCATCTTGATCGCTTAGCGATTGCTCGCCCGCATATGTGCGGAGGAGCCAGTTGATCAGCTCCAGATAGGAGCTGCCCTTTCCACTCCGCCCTCCTTGGAGGGACGGCATGATGGTATACAACTCCCGCTTGAGGTCACCCTTGGTGAACTCGGGAAGGAGATACAGGGCTCTGACCTCCGAGACATCATTGTCATCGGCCGCTTTCACGAAGCGGCTTAGAAATTCAAAGACGCCTACGGCGGGCGTCCCATCCCATTCTGCGTCACGGCCAAAGGTGGCCGAGACGTCCTTACGCAGACGGCCTAGGCCGTGTGCCATGTTCCGGTCATACCGGACATCGGTATTCGCTAAGGCGTACGTGGCACAATCCAAGATTGTGGCATAGCGATCATCAGCTGGGATGATCTTAAAGGGAATCCGTCCACGGGGTTCCCCTTCCAGCTCGCGCCCTAGGGCACGAGTCACAGAGCGACGGGGCACATGACGTCCCCCATCTCCGCCGGAGTATTCTCCGTCCGAAGAGGAGGAACTCATCCGCCGACGACGGCGCCGGGACCGTCGTGTGGTCCCGATGGCTGTCTCTATAAAAGACACCCGCTCGTGCAAGGGGCTAATCAAAGCGTCCAAAGAATCCCGTAAGGCGGCTGACAAGGCCGCCGCGTCCTGGGCCCCCTGGGGAGCCCGATCTCCACCTCCATGAGGAGGCGTTCGGTGTGGGCCAGCGGCTCTCGCCGCTCTGGCCCGTCCATCATACGGACCCCACGGCAGAGGGGGAACCGCTTGGTCCCGCTCGCCGAGCGGTCGAGGAGGTGGAGGCGGGAATACCCCTCCGGCTCCATCCTCCACACCTTGAGGGGGAGGAGACGAGAATGCCCTTCCGTCCACGCCCCCCACACCTTGGGGGGGGATAGACGGGAATGCCCTTCCTTCCGATCCCCCCTGACCTTGGGGGGGAATAGACGGGAATGCCCTTCCGTCCGATCCCTCCTGACCTTGGGGGGGGAGAGACGGGAATTCCCCTCCGCCGACGCCTCCCGCACTTGGAGGGGGAGGAGACGGGAATACCCTTCCATCTCCGCCCCCACCTCCCAGCCCGCCGCGCTCTGACGCGGTCGAGCCGGATCGATCCCCCGTCTGAGGAGGGATTCCTCCGGGGCTCACGGCCCCCGAACCATCGCTGGCTCCGTCACGGTCACCCCGTGACGAGTTGCCGGCGCCCTCGGCGCCGGACCCCGTCACCCCTGGTACTCTCATGACGGGAGGACTCCGTCCTCCTTCCGGACAAGACAGACACAGCACCTCAGTCACACCCAAGGGTAAGACAAAGACACAGCGAAAAACCACCGTAAGAACTGACACAGGGTAGGCCCGACTGATCAGGAAGGGCCGGACCCTGTCCCCCGCTGGTGCACCAAATGTAGTGGTTTCTGCCGTCAAAGCCGACGGGGCAGGACCCCGTCAGAAAACCCAGCACAGGATGCGGAGCGACACAAAGGAGAAAGAACACAAACGCCTGGATCACAGGGCGCGAAGCGCACGAAAACGCCGGAACTCACGCAAACGCAACTCTGATTTATTCATAGAAGCAAGCCGACCCAGGAACTCACACTCATATACCCTCAGGAGAAGCAAAACGCGCACGAGCCCAGCCCACGAAAAAGGTCATGGGGGGACCGGTGACCAGCGGGCCACGCTCCTGCGACAGGGACCTCTGGTGGCCCCTGCCACGGATCAGAGAACACTTTTCTACTGGAAGAGACATCTGGCCCATAGATTTTTGGGTCATCTTGGACTTGTAAGTCCCTCCAAATCCCAGGAGACTCAGACCCAAGATTTTTCAATTTCCTGATGGAAATCCTCGGGGAATATTTTCGTTGACCGAGATCTGATCTCGGCTCCGGGTTCCGCCCCGGATGGGGAAGCTTCCACAAGCTTCCTGGCCCCTCCACGGGCCCCAGATCGATGGGGCTCGCGCCCCTTCCGTCTGTGTCAGGCCCCTTTCGGGGCCTGATCAGGCGATGCTCCTTCACTCACCTCCCCAGGAGGGGGTGTTACGTAGGTGGTCGGGGACCACTCTTGACGCCCCCCGGAGGGGGCGCCACACGTCACCCCCCCTCGGGGGCGCGTTCCGTGGGAACTCGAGACCCACCCCCCCCCCGGCCCCGGCCGGGGGTCGTGTCATCGGAGTCAAGGGGGTTTTCCCCACAGGTAGATGGAGCCGCTGGTCGGGCTGCAGCTCTCAGGGAGATAATCGGGCAGGGTCCCGAAAGCGGCTGTGAGCACCGCCAGGGGTGGCTAGATTGGCCGCCAGGACGATGATCGGGCAGGTGGATGGGGTCCTCGACGGAGCAGGCTGACATGGGCCCCGAGACGGCCCGACAGACTCATCCTCAAAGGCACCGTGGCGTGTCAATACCAGCCAATCAGATGCTTGCGTCAGACTGCCCTCAGCTTTGCCGCACCTGGTTCAAAAGCTGTAGTTTTTTGTCTCGCAGATCTACGGGATTGCACAGTGTCAGTGCCGATCTCGTGGTTACAGTGGACTCAACCAACAGTGCCTAGGGTTGTGTCTGCGGCAAGGTATCCGACCAAAGCTCTCTGACATCGTGTGTGTGATCACATATGATTGCGGAGTCCACCAGCGCTCTATGAATTCCGATATCGGAGCCACCCCGGATAATTTATCACTTTGAGCAAGACATGCTCACATTTTGATCGCAGTTGTTGGCATCTGGCTGATGGCAGGGCCGCAGGCATGGATGGTTCTCGATCACCACATGCGTCGGATTCAATCACGGATCTTCCGGGCCGCAGCCGCTCTGTCAGCGGTCGTTATGCCAAGAGCGCACCACGGGGCCGGCCCCAGCGAGTGGCCACCACCTCGGTCCCCCGGACCGCCAGCCACCGCCATCAAGGGGTCAGATGGCTCGCCCGTCTTCACTCCCAGGACAGGAAACTCCAGCTTTGATCGGGGTGCGTCACAGCTGTGGCCAGTCTGACGCGCGCATACGATTGGCTGGAACTGACACGTCACGGTGCCTTCGAGACCCAGTCTTTCGGGTCGATTGTGATCCTCGGTCATCATTGGAGACGTGCCGTCGGGCCCCTATTCCGCCGTCTGGTGGCCCGCGTCAGCCTGCCCCGTTGGAGGCCCCCAGTCACCTGACCGATCATCGTCCTGGCGGCCGATGTGGCCACCCCTGGCGGCGCTCACAGCCGCTTTCGGGACCCTGCCCGATCACCCCCCTGAAATAAGTAGCCCGACCAGCCGCTCCGTCCACCCTCGCCACCACGTTCTCCCCGCCCGCCACCCCCACCACCCGCGCTACGCCCGCCGCCCCCGCCGCCCCCGTCACCCCTGCCGCCACCCCCGCCGCATCTGGCTCCTCGGCCGTCGCTCGGGGTGCAGTTGCCGTCGCCGTCGCCGAGGCGGCGGCCGCCGTGCGGCGCCGCCCCCGCCCCTGCCCTCGTCGCTGCCGCCGCCGCCGCGGCTGGGCCGCCGCTTCGGAGCCACGCTCACCCCCGCCAGAACCGTCGCCGCCTCCCAAGCCACCGTATCTCTGCCGCATCTGCGGCATCGCCCCCGCCGCCGCCGCCGCCGCCGCCGCCGCCGCCGCCACCGCCGCCGCCGCCGCCGCCGCCGCCGTCGCCACTCGCCTGCGCGCCACCGTGGCGGCCTCCGCAGTCTCCAACGCCGCCGCGGCTCGGCCACCGCTGCGTCGCTGCGCCCACCCCCGGCACCGCTTGTGCCGCCGCCTCCGCCCCTACCCCCGACGCTGCCGCCGCAACCGCGGCTCGGCCGGGACTGCGGCGCTGCCACCCCCCCCGCCCCCACTCCCGTCACCATCGCCGCCGCCTCCCACGCCGCCGTAGCTCGGCCGCCGCTGCAGCGATGCGCCCACTCTCGGAACGGCTCCCGCCGCCGCCCATGCAACCGCGGCTCGGCCGCCGCTGCGGCGCCGTCCTGCTCCCGACGCCCCGGCTGACGCGCGGGCTGCCGCTGCAGTCGTGGTGGGGGAGTCTCGGCCGCTGCCCCGGTTGCCGCCCCTGCCACTGACGCCCCGCTGCTCCTGCCACCGCCGCCCCTTCCGGAACTCTAGCTGTCGTCGGCGTCGCCCAAGCAGCGGCGGCCGCTGTGGCAGGCCTGGGGCGCCCTATTCATGCGCCGCCATACGGGAACCTGCGTCGCAGGCCAGTCGGTGGCGGCGATGGCGCCGTGCTGTGGCGACAGGGGCGGTCCTGGTGGTTGTGGGGAGACGCCTGCGACGGTAGGTGCTGTGTATGTTGTCGAGGGGTGTGCAGGGTTGCTGGTGGGTGTGTCTGGTCTCGTAGAGCAAGCGTGGTGCTGCCGCGGTGGGCTCCTGGTGGGCTGTTGTGTATCCTCTCAAGTGGTGTTTTGGGCGTACAGAAGACAACAGGAAGGAAGTGTTCGCGAGCTTAGCCAGTACCATCATTTTTCTCAGCACCCTCAATAGGTCCAGACTGGACTGAGAGAAAAAGTTACAAGACCCATGTGTCACAATGATAAGTTGTGCGAACCAGCGTAAGTCCGTTCCAGATTGTTGTTCCAGGGAGACCTCCAATCGGTCCAGGCGGGGGGTGCGGATGACACTTCTTCACGAAACATGAGTAATTCCATTTTATTCCTCCGTCGCTTCTGGGTCTATCGACCGCGCTATGAGCAGTGATATAGGTGGCTCAGCGCACGAACGATTTCTTCGTGTTCATCATACCCGTCAACATGACAAAAGCTTACAACAGCCTCCAAAGCTCCTGCAGCCCACGACGTGCTGCCAACCCCGACGCTTTCGCGCACGGGCGGCGGCGAGTTGGCGGTTTTGGCGTAGGCGCCCGCGAGCTTTGGCGCGCCGGCGCGGCACGCCGCCACCGCCTACCGGCGACGGTGCGGAGCCGGAGCCGCGGCTCTTGGCCGGGTGGCCGCAAGAGTGCGGGGCGGATGGGGAGCCGGGCGGCGGCGAGAGTGGGGGGGGGTGAGGGGGAATTGGGGGCGGGGGGGGAGGGCCGTCGCCGGCCGCGCGGCGTTGTGGCCGACCGGGCGCGGGAGCCGGAGGTCGCCGCGTGCCGGCCAGGCGGCGGCCGTGCTGGGAATCAGAAAGGAAGGCGGGCGAGGGAGGGGGGGAAGTGGGCGGGAACGAGCCGCCTCACGAGCCGCCGCCGGCCTCGGAAACACACCGGCGCCAGCGCACGCAGGGTTGAGGACCCGAGGCCGCGGCTCGGCCAGCAGAGCAGGCTCCAAATCCCAAAACTTTCTGTTGACCCGCCGCGCGCAGGTGAGTGCCTCGCCGGCTCAGGACGCCCCGCCCTATCAGCCCTAGGAAAACCCCATGTCACGGCAACCGCCGCCGGCGCCGCCTCCGCGGCGCTGATAACCAGAGGTATTGAACCAGTCGGCGGCCCGCTCGCTCTCGCTGCCGCCGCGCCCCAGCCGGAATGCACAGGTTGTAAGTGCGCCATAGACGTAGACGGTGAGCTGACGAAGAGCGAGAAAGAGGTCCTCATCGGGTGAGGCAAACGGCGCAAGTACTGGTGGGGGCGAGTGGGGGTAGGGTCCGCTGAACCCGCCAGAAACGCTCAAGAAGCGCAGAAAAGGGGGAGCCCACAAAATTAGTGGCAGGAAGGAGCATGAAGGAGTGCGCTTGAGACAACTCTGGTTGCAGCGTAGTGATCAGCGACGTCGCTTGACCCATGCTGCCTTGTCTCGACGAGTACGGCTTGACTTTACCTTTTTACACCTTGCTACGTCGATACTTTGTGCTCTTCCCCAGGGCATGTGCCCAGGCGTCTCAAACGGGACAACGGCAGGTACATAGAAGTATGAATCATGCAGTACTTCTCGGCACAGGCCACAGAGGGTAAAGTACGGTCTCTGAGAACGCTGGTGGACTCACAATGACAACAGAGGTGACCCTTCATGCTCTTGTGCCAACCGGTCTGCTGCGCTTCACGCAGAGCCAGGAACAAAAACATTCTATTGGAGAATTGATTCCATGAGAATCTAGTCGAATATCTGAGGTCCGCACGGAATTTGAAAACATACCTCTAAGTGGTGCGTCCTCAAGCCGCCTGTGTGAAGCACAACACGAATACAGTTTCTTTCAGGAACGACGCATTGAGGGGCCTCAGATGGCCTGTAATCTGATCCATGCCGCCTCCAGTGGCCACGAGCTGTGTTGATGCACATCGAACGCAGACTTCGCCGCAGCAATTCGTTCTGCCAGCGGTCCAGTGTGCAACTTGGCAAACACCATGGATTTGAAGCGATGACATTGTGCCTGGTGAATCCTGGTGGTATCAGACTCGCGTGGTCCGTCGATGTACAAGGCTCGGCCACGGCGGCCTTGTTCCGCACACATCACGTTGTCCTAAGTAGTTGGATATACCATTGTACATCAAACATGACATCTCGATTATACTTGTCATGACACCGTTGTCTGAAGCGAAGGAATTGGAGATACACAAGTGAATCATAAATGTGCAGGTAGATTCAAATATGTGATTGTCCGGTGTGTGCTCTTCAGATGTGCAGGTAGATTTCAACATGTGGTTGTCCGGTGTGTGCTCTCCAGGCAGAAAAACGGCGGGCGTACCGTCCTCTTTATTGGGCCCCTCGTTCCAGCCTGCGGTCATGTGCCGCCAACGTCTTGGTGGTCGGGCCATCAATGCTGTCCACCTTTACCACGACCAAGCCCCAGCCCTTCACCATGCACACTCGGAGTGGCACGCTGCCTCGCCTTGACACCTCGGACCCAGGTGCCTCGCAGCTGCCGAATGCGGACCGCGCTGGGCCTCCTGCTGAGGCCCAGGACGCGGTTGACGACGGCGGCGTCTCTGGTGCCTCGCAGGTGCCGGATGCGAACTGCGCTGGGCCTCTTGCTGAGGCCCAGGACGCGGTTGACGACGGCGTCGGGGCTGGTGCCTCGCAGCTGCCGGATGTGGAATGCGCTGGGGATCCTGCTCAGGGGCAGGACGCGGTTGACGATGGCGGTGAAGTCGCCTTTGTGTACTCCCGAGGACCCTACAGTGGCATCCAGGTCTCTCGTGCGGAAGTCCGGAGCTCGGACGTTGGTCAAGAGGCTCGTTGGTCAAGAGGCACGTGATGGTGACATTGTCGCTCTTGCTCGCTACATCTGGCAAGAGGAGCTCTCGTCGAGCGGCGCCCGAGGCTGTCTTGTGCTTTTTACCGTCTTTTGCAAGCTGTTACGTGTGCGCGGGCCTGCTGGGGTGCTCGCGATGACGCAGGGTGTCAGTGTGTTTGACTATTTCACGTGGGTGTTCTTTTTTTGCGAGGGGAACCACTGGTGCTGTGCTGTGTTGTATAATGTTTCCCGCCTGGAGCGAGCTCTGAGGATGGCTGCAGATGGATGTGCGGCGCATACGGGTCAGCCTGTTGCTACACTGGCATTCTTCAACTCACTTGGCGATCGCAGGGCCTCCACGTACTCTCGCTTGCGTGACAAGATCTTTACTTGGGTGCATGCCGTGGCGCTTGAGAAGCTGGCTGTCGAGGCCGATGCGCCACCGGCACGGTAGATTTCTTCCTGCCTTTCCGTCGTCTCCTCCTTGGTGCTACAACAGGGGGCCGCCGTAGACTGTGGTATGTAGGTTTTGTCTTTTTTTTCCTCTTTCTTCAAGTGCTCTGTGGAGGACCGTTGTGCTCTACTGTGCTCGGGTGCACTGGGGAGGTCTGCATGGAGGTCTGCATTCGTCAATAATTCTCCTGACGGGCTTCGCGCCGTTTGTGACGCGCTGGAAGCACGCCACAGTTCGGCGGCAGCTTGGAGGCGGCCGCCTCGGCAGCTCAAGCTCAAGATAAAGCCGACGCTAGAAGCGCTCCCACTAAGCTCCGCGATTGTGGCGGCCTCGACGGCGGCGTCACCACACGATGCGACCTGCTCCCCTGCGTTGGGCAAGATGCCTAGAGACAGGAGCTCCTCGCTCGGCAGGACCGGTCGTGTCGCCGTCAGTGCACCGTCTGCACCAGTGGCGGACGTCCAGACAGCCTCGAGCAACCCTCAATCGTCTAACCCTTCTTCCGGAGCAGCTCTTTCGTCCTTGCTTGCCCCGGCCCCTCCCGGTCTGCCCGTCGGGAAGCGTGCTGCTGCATCGGCCCAGGCGCCGCCCTCTGCTGTAGACGGCCAAGCGGCTGGTCGCCGGCTCCTCACACGCTCGCAAGGGTTCGGTGCTGCGCCTTTGAAAAGTAGAGAACCTACGTGCGCGACAGAGACGAAGAAACGGCGTTTGAGTAAGGCGGACGCCGCTACGGCTGCATGGCTCTCCGCATTCAATCGATGGCGTCTCGACTACGAACCGGATGTGGCGCACGACTTGTTCGTCATCTTCTCCGCGTGCGACGACTTACTGCCGTCGTTTATCACCCACTATGCCTCGGGCGTCGCCAAGTGGTACCCTCCTGTAGACCGTGACGGCCTTAAGCCATGGTTTGTGGATGTGTTCAACACGGGACCGGGACACGGGCAGGCAAGAAGTGATCGAGAGGGACCGAGTGGCGGTATCTCTCGTGTGATGAGCTCCCGCGTGTACGGCGTGTTTTGTGCTGCGTACGCGTTTCACGGACTCCAATGCCCGGTGCCTAGGCGCCTATAACTCGGCTCCGCACGGTTGCACGGTGTGTCTGTGTCGTTGTTTTCAGGCTCATTATTGATTACACAAGCGTCAAGAAGCGCGTCTCATGGGGCGTTCATGGCAGCACCTCGGGATCGTGACCACGGCGCTTCGTCGACTGCCGAGTTGGCGGCCGTCGGCAGCGAGGCGGGTGCACCAGATCAGGCAGACCACGAGCAGGCCGCGGTGGAAGAGGCCGCCGCTGAGGAAGTCAGTCAGCGCAAAGCCGTGGACGGGGATGTTGTGGACAGAGCGACTGCCGAAGGAGAAGCCTTCGGCGGGAATGGTTGTTCAGGCACGCTCCCAGAAACTGGATACAAGACGAGAAGCACAACGAAATCCATTTAACAGGTGTACAATCGCCATCGCGGCGCCCCCAAGGTGTCCTGTCATCCAAGGCGGGACAAAGAAGGGGTACGGGCTTAAGCAGGGTGCTCCGCGCACCCACATTAAGACGGCCGCGGCCCCGCCCGCCTCCCGGGGGCGACGGTTGGCGGGTGGGGGGAAACCGTCGCCCCGCCAATCTCTCGGGCGCTCGCCGGAAGATGGATAAGGGCCAGCCGCCGCCACATCCGCCGTTGGGGATGCAGATAGTAGAGGGGGGGAGCCCAGCCGCCGCCCCACCGGCCACTGGAGAGGTCCAGGGCGGAGAAGGGGTGAAGAGAGCAGCCGCCGTCCCGCCCGCCGCCGAACCGAGCGCGACCAGCAAAAGGCGGGGAACGTGCCGGAAGGGAGGGGGAAGAGCGCACTGCTGCCCCGCCCGCCGCCTAACCGGGTGCGACGTGCAACAAGCGTGGGGAGGTGGAGGAGGGGAAGGGGGGGCACGCCGCCGCGCGACGGGGCCAGAAAAACTGGGGCACGGTGAAGAAGAGAAACAGGGAGGCTTGTCGACGCCACGCCCGCCGCTGACCCAAGCGCGGTCAGCAGCAGGTAGGAGGGGTTGGCAAAGGGGTGGGGGGGGGCGCACCGCCGCCCTACTCGCCGCAAACCTGTGCGCGACCTGCAAAAGGTGGCGGGGGGTGGAGAAAGAAGGGCGAGGGGCTTGCCGCTGCCATGAATGCCGCCAACCTGTACGCACCAGCAAGGGGCGAGTTAGTGGGGGAGGGGGGTAAAGCGGCAGAAATGGGAGTGGTGCGGGAGCGTTATCGTGAACAACAGGGGGGACTGGACACAAGTGGCGTGGCGGTCGCAGAACTGAAACCGCGCACAGGTGGCCTGGGCGGCCGCATCTGCCGGTGCGGCCGCGTCTGCGGTGCGGCAAACGCCCCTTTTCCTTTGCCCGAGGCACAACGGCTGGTCGGGACTGCGTACAACGCTGGGAGAGCTCGCCGAGATGACACTTCAACACGCGAAAATTGCAAATCTGACAGCAGAGTCAATAGATGTATAGATTCACAGTACGATCTCAAGACAAGAGACTAGTTCCAAAACAATACAGCGTCGTGCAAGAACAACGGCTTCACGTCGTCAACACCCAGACAAGCTCCTGCCCTTCACGACCACAATGCGATGCCCTGAGCAGTATCGTGTCCAACGCCGGCTAGCGCGAAGACTCTCAAGCCACGAAAATGAATAGTACTCCTCCTCGCTGATGTGCACTGACGACCTCCTACGCCACTATGTTGGAGCACAGCTGCCGGGCACAACCAGCTCCTGCCGGCTGAGAGACCCCCAAGACACGACCGAAGGCTTTCCAAACTCGCGATGACATGCTCTGAGCGGCGTCAGCGCCGATATTTTGGGGCAATGCTGCCTGGCATAGCCAGAGCCTACCGGCTGGAAGATCCCCAAGACACGACTGAAAGCTTTGCAAACTCGCGATGACATGCTCTGAGCGGCGTCAGCGCCAATATTTTGGGGCAATGCTGCCTGGCATAGCCAGAGCCTACCGGCTGGGAGATCCCCAAGACACGACTGAAAGCTTGCAAACTCGCGATGACATGCTCTGAGCGGCGTCAGTGCCGATATTTTGGGGCAATGCTGCCTGGCATAGCCAGCGCCTACCGGCTGGGAGACCCCCAAGACACGACTGAAAGCTTTTCAATCTCGCAATGACGCGCTCTGAGCGGCGTCACCGCCAATGTTTTGGGGCACTTCTGCCTGGCATAGCCAGCGCCTACCGACTGGAAGATCCCAAAGACACGACTGAAAGCTTTGCAAACTCGCGATGACATGCTCTGAGCGACGTCAGAGCCGATATTTTGGGGCAATGCTGTCTGGCATAGCCAGCGCCTACCGGCTGGGAGACCCCCAAGACACGACTGAAAGATTTGTAATATCGCGATGACATGCTATAATCGGCTTTAACGTTGATGGTTTCGGGCCTTGCGGCCTGGCATCGCGAGCGCCTGCCGTCGGAGCAATGAGGTCGGGGCAACCCCCCTACCACGGCCAGAGTTTCACGGACTGGGCATAGTGGCGCTTTGGTTCTTTTGTGCGGGAAATGGCCCGTGTTGTGTACCAGAACATGCCCTGCTATGAGGCAGCGCCAGTGGTCTGAAGAACGATACATGCAGGTGCAGTTATGCGGGCAACTCCTACTGCAACACAATACAAAGATTGCAGGTTTCCCACCAGATCAAACCAGAATTTCCCTGGGACGATAACCACGCACGTAAACAGTTCGCGCATCGCGGGAAAGCTTCCCGCTCGAAGTGGCACCCGTCGTGTCCGTTTCCATCGTTAAAGACAATGACGTTGATGGATTCGTCTCAGGCGAGAGATAAATTCAATCGGTTCCCGCGATCATGCCTGTGGTCAGCGCTCGAACGCGTTCGACCACTGTGATCGTTCGGAATCTCAGTCAATCGATATCACTGTTAGAGAATATTTGCGCTCACTTACTCAATATACATTGGGACTTGATCTTCGTGTTTCCCGTTCTTGCAATTGCGTTTCCTGGGAGGGATAACTCGGCGTGCCCTGGACCCGACAGCCCCGGCAAATGCATCGTTAAGAGAGGATGAGTCGCACCAATTCAGAATATACAGTGTAATCTACCCTCATTCCGAGGATAATCCTCCCCACCTCTGCGTGATCCATTCCCTCTTTTGGGATCGTCCGCCTTCGTGTTTTTTGCATCTAAATCCAATCGTTCGAGCCCGATGCGCATCATTCAAACGGCGAATGCTTTCGCTGCAGTCGTGGATGTGCATCGAAGTTCCGATCCTGTCGACCGCGGAGATGAGTTCCTGATTCGAGGGGCCGATGCACGATTCAGTAAGGACCTTGTAAAAGAGAGACATTGTACGCACACCTGTGCCGACGGTGATGCGATTCCGGGCCTTACGGATGGCCACATTGGAATGACGGAGAGCCTTGGCAGCGGATTCTCCCCTCGCGGTCCTTGGGCGTGTGGCCCGGTTGACTGGTCGCTGTCCCGCTCCAACCGTGCGGCGTCGTCTCGGCCCCAACCACCTCCAACCTCCGCAACGTCTTTGTTCATCCTGTGCTGCTTTTATATCGACTTCGGCGTGTGTGAGTTTGTGTGCGTGTGTGTACGTGCATCCTTTGGTTGTTTGTGGCGGTAGGCATCGCAGATCGGTTCGTTTCCCTTGTTATCTATGTTTCCTCTGCTTGCTTTGTGTGCCGCTGCGGATCGACGCGTGCATGTGCCTTCGTGCGTGCCCTCTTACTTGGTCTGCTTCGGCGTGCGGTTGCTTTTTCTGTTCGCTTCTGTTTCCCGCTTCCTTTTGTACATGTCGACCCGTCTTCTTTTCCTTGCCGATAATCTTGATACCCTCGACGTCAGTCGGTATGTTCTCCGAGGGGGGGGGGAGTCGCGAGGGGGGGGGGCGCGTGTGGTCCGGCGGACCGGCAATGAGAGAACGTTGATCCGAGGGGAGGGTATCTGGCTTGGCGATGTGGTGGATCGATACGTTTGCCACTTGCTTTCCTTGCCGTGCTTTGTTCTGACTTTGTTAATTCGCTAGTTGTGCTCTGTATGTGTGCTCTTCCTTCTTCTTGGCGGTCCTTTCTTGCTCTCGGTTGTGTTCCCAGCGTGTTCGCGTGAGATCTCACCTCGGCGCCTCGCCTGGTTCACCTACCGCAGCGCCGATTCACTCAATAAATCAATTCACACGTGTCTGAACTGCTGCCCAGGACAGCTGACGACATAGTTATTTCCAAGCACACGAAGGCATATGTATTTAGGTACCGGAGCGTATTTGTTATCAGGCTCGCATCCGAGGATGCGCATCCTGGGCTCCATCAGAAGTGTAGCGGAAACGCCCCCCGATGCGGCATACTGCCGAATCGGGTTCCGACCCAAATCCCCTGGCCGTCAGGACAGGGTACTATCCAACATGCGCATAGGGGCCCCCATTATAAGTTTTCCCCGAGCTAGTGCACGTTGCGGGAGTACTTGCGAAACAGCGGGGTGGCCGCGGGGAGACCTCGTACGGCTCGGGCGGACGTCGCCGTACGGTGAGTCCGACATGGTTAGAAGCGTCACTCTGCAACGTATCTTTGCATGTGTTTTGGCAGCATGGCCGTACGTTGGGCGTTTGTGAGGTCCAACCATGTGAATGAAGGTGTTTTTTCTGGTTCAGATGGCTTGAAACGGGGGGTCTGTGCTTCAGACGAGCTGGAAACGAGGATGCGTGCTGCATGTGACCGCGTCGGGTGAGGAATTGAGGGCGTACTTTGTGGAACATGCCCCTGAGATGCTCCGGACGGTGTTTTTGTTCTTCAAAATTTTGAACACGCAGGAGAGGGCCAAGATCTGGGACAGCCGAGACGCGTGGAATGTGGTGTGACCGTGGCGCGCAGTGACTGAAGCGCGCATTCGCGCGTGTCGTGACGTAGCTACCCGCGTTGTGCTGTGCGCGGGCCGGTGACGGGGAGAGGGCGGCGCCGTGCGTGTGGCTAGTGCGAGGGGGATGGTGGTGTCGCGGTGGCGGAACTGGGCGTGCGGGATGTCGCGCAGCTGACCATATGCAGGCCGCGCAGAGAAAGAACCAGCGGTGTCAAGATCTACGGGGTAAGATGGACTGGAACGCGCACTCCTGCTTTTCGGAGCCCGAGGAGGGGCTCCCCGTGTGTGGCGCCCCGTCAGACGGGGCTGTCCAAGTGTACGTCCCATTCACCCAGCGCCAGGACCTCCTGCGGTTGGAACCAGGGGCTTTGGAATCAGGAATTTTTTTTTGCATTAGGATATATTCCACATCCCCTGACATGCACTCTGGATTGACTATTTGACAAAGACAACTGTTCGAAATCGGATCTTGCTCGGCCGGACAGAGTAAGGATCAGTATTATAATCGCATACTCAATTAGTGCGATTTCGGATATAGTTCGGATAGACTGATTGAATAATGCTGACCTCCAAAAAATGGCGGTTGCAGAGTGGTTGCAATCATTCAGCAGCGTACGTGGACCAATGGAAAGGCTAGGAATCATCTCAGGTCCCTTCACAGTCTCCCCATGCAGCTTTGCGCACTGGAAACGCACATCATGATCTCAAGAAATCTGAAGAAATTTGTTGATCTCATGAGCAATCACAGGTCTGGCCCAGAACCCTCTCCATGCCCCCTTTAGACCCAAGCAAGCGGCCAAAAAAGCTCAGGAAATCTCCTTGTGGGTTGCATTGGCTCGACGTGACTCCAGCAAGACAGGGTGATTGGCTTGCAAGATCTCTGGCGGCAACTCTCAGCCAATAGTTCGATCTTGGCTTGTCGAACAGCCAATCCGACTTCATTTCTACGCCCTGTCGTCGGCTCTGCCTCCCTTCTCTCTGCAACCGCCATTTTTTGGAGGTTAGCAATATATTCTCTTGGATGGTGGATCCGGACAACGAGTTGAATTCTCGAAAGGAGACATCTCACCAGGTACAGCCTTACGTGTGCTGGAACCAGGCGCTTCTCATCACAAGGATTTATTGCGATGAACAGCCGTGAAGTACCTCTGGTTGTTGGAACTGATTTTGATGATGCAGCTGTCCTCGTCAGTAGGGATTGTTGAAACTCTCGTGTGCTCACCAGGGGGTGCCCGTTCGG
>Ga0115030_1000388_pt1 | contig 17750 bp, 21 predicted proteins | sample SidtaG_4_FD_87174 | JGI IMG/M metagenome (GOLD analysis project Ga0115030, IMG submission 87174) | Marine algal microbial communities from Sidmouth, United Kingdom - Sidmouth_Male1 metaG | ecosystem: Host-associated > Algae > Red algae > Unclassified | place: Sidmouth, United Kingdom | collected... | reverse complement strand
GGGGGGGGGGGGGCGCGGGGGGGGGGGGGGGGGGGGGGGGGGGGCGCGGGGGGGGGGGGGGGGGGGGGGGGGGGGGGGGGGGCCCGGGGGGGGGGGGGGGGGGGGGGGGGGGGTGTCGGCCTCCAGTATCTAGCAAAGACCGCGGTGAAACTCGTCACCAAGGCTGCCACGCGTTTGTCGGCCGGGTCGAACTTTCATGCCGGCGGCGACGCGTGCAAGCTTCTGAGCCCGTAGTAAATGGCGATGGTGCTTCAGAGCGCCGCTGTCCGGCGCTTGGCGATAGCGGAGGGGCCGGTTCAGCACGCCGACGTCGACGGCAGGGCCGCCGCGTGGGCGCCTGCCCTGGCCGCTCTCTCTGACATACGTGTGCCCCAAGCGGTCCCCGACGACGACCCCATCCGTGTGGTTGAGAAATGATTGCTGATGGATGTTGCCGCGGCTACTGTGGCGGCGCAGTCCGCGCTAAGGAGCCTGATCATAAGGCACTACCCGGAGCTGCTGCTTCGACCGCCTTTCGTCACTGAAATTGGCGAAGTGACGCCGCCGTCGCCTCTGGCCGCACTTGCGCGGAAGAGAAACATCCAATCGTAAAGGGGTGCGGGCACCTCGGCTCTCCTACGGCCAGCGTGGGTGGAAATCCGGTGGCAGGGCTGCTTTTCGACGCGGACGCCAGCGCGGCCATTATGATTCTCCTGTGACACTCTGATAACGGCGCAAACAGGTCGATTATAGTGATCGGATGGTTTCATCTGTGTCGCAGAGGGTCACCGCCTGTCGATGCCGAACGCGTGCACGAGATTCCCCCGATTTTCGGCAAGCGAAGAGAGAGGTCGACTGCACTCAACTAAATCTCTTCAGGCGCGATGAGTTTCGAAATCTTCCATATCCACGCATCCTGAGTATGACGTCTGGGATACGGATCAGGTATAGTCTCGCAGTGTCGGATGGTCAGAATAGATCAATCGTCTTCCCTGCTTCTCATATTACCTTTTGGATACGCGTCGCCGACATATATCTCAAGTGGATACGGATTTAATGCACGGATTTATCCCACGGGGATTAGAAGACAATCGCTACTGTACTCAGTGTCCATCGTGGTGGCCGTTTTCGTCTCCGGGTCGCTTGTCTGTTGGAGGCCACGTGCGGTCCTCAACTGCTGACTCAGGGTCGGCGAAGCAGCGTGCTGCTTGGCGGCTTGAGACTTTCATCCCCGCCGGTCGCCACCCCCCCCTCTGCCTGGCGTCCTCGACGCCGTCCACTTCACTGCCTCCGCCGCCAGAGCCCTGTACGCAGCAGGTCCTCCTGCAACAAGCGCCGTCGGCGGCTCCCGCCCCGACGGTGCATTTGCTCCGGCGGCAGAGCCAGCATCCAGAAGCACCGAAGACGATGCATCCGCGGCGGTAGCGGATACGCCAAATACAGCCACACCGTTGTCCACTTCCAGAGCGTGAATCGCGTAAGACACATTGGCAGTACCCAGCTTTTACGAGGCAGGCGGTGCAGGCGCCGCCTCCATGCCTGCACACTTCATCATCTTTCGTAACACCGCTTGACAGAGCTTGGCCGCCTCCGGCGTGGTTGCGCATCGCCGGAGAGTCCAAAAAGAAGAGCGCGGTGCGCCCCTGCTGCGCCACCGAGAGGTTTTCCACTGCCGCCGTGCTGGCCTTCAACTGCTTCTCCATAGTGGCTTCCTCAATCCGCATCTGCTTGGCAGCCTCGATGCCTCCGGGCCGGCGCTGGTCCGCCGTGCTGGCCAAGCTCGGGCTCCTCGTGCAGCCGCTCCTTCCGTCTTCAGCCGAAGAGTCGTCCACCTCCATGTTTCTGTCCGGCGTGTTTGCCGCGTCTCTAAATTTGTCGAACGTCCGGAGCACGGGCCAGCACGCCACCCACTTGTAGTGCGCCAGTTTGGCCTTCCTCTTCGCCGACTTGCCTTGGCGCTTGTCCTTCTCCCGTTCGGTGCGGATGGCATCACAGATGTCAAGCGAGAAGTATCGGGCCACAGCTCCACTGATTATTCCCTCCTCGAAGAGGTTTCCTGTCGTCTGCATGTTCTTAACAGCCAGGTAGTGTTACGTAGACGTGCTCGCGCCATTGCGGATCTTCTTGAACTGTCTGTCGGGCGCGCTCGCGTTACGCTTGACGTGCAAGGGCTCTCCCTTAATCAGATCGGTCCACTAGTCGTGTACAGCCCCCCACAGCTGCTCCTTGGAACGCCCGGTTGCCGTAAAAGGGGCTCAGCTCACCGCCAGGTCCGCCGTGCACAGCAGCACGCGGTCCTCGTCCGTCCAGCCCAAACCAGTACCAATTGCCATACTTAGGTCGTAGATCACTGCCGTAACGGCCGCGATAGGTACAGAGGGCCCAACAGGGGACGCTGCGCCCGAGCCGGAACCAGCTCAAACGTCGACGGGGGTGGGGCTTGGTTCCCGCCCACAACGTAAACTGGGTGAGTTGCCGCCTCCAGCAGCGTCGAGTGCGGCAACTGTTGCGACGAAGGCGGGGCTTGGCTCCCCCGCACGAAGAAAACTGGTTGGGGCACCACCTCCGGCGGCATCTGCGGCGGCGACGGCTGCGACGACGCGGGACACAAGATCAGCGGCGCGGGCGTGCTCGACGGTACGGCCGCTGTCAGCGTCCACTAGACGGTGCCCCTGCCGTGTAGACTGGCGGGCAGATCGCCTGCCCAAGACGCCGGGGGGTTGAGCACAGAGTTGGAAGGCCGGCGCACAAATAGCGCCCACTTTCTGGGTGGGTCGTCGGTTCTCGCTCGCCAGTGTCTACTTCCGAAAGAATCAGGCCGAGAGCCTGGCTCGTACGATGGCAAGTCAAACGTGGGGCCCATCGCAAGACGCGGCGGTCTCCACCGCGTGCGGTGGAACGGACGTCAGCTCGTTCAACGGGGGAGACTCCAACGACGGGGGCCGTCCGGACGGCCCAACGGGCGACGTGAGTGACAACCGCGGAGGGCCGTACGGGCGGCTCGGCGAGTATCAAGTAGGGCGGCAAAATGGGGGACTGTGAGGTAGGCCCGCCGGGGGTCCGCGAGGACTCCACCGAGAAGGGTGGTCGTTGTGGTTGGAGAAGGGAGCAGGCCGACGAGCGCCAGGAAGAGGGTGGCTGTGGGGCGAGCCGTCGTCGTCGAAGCGCCGACGAACACATCGGTCGTGCAGATGCATGGGGTCGTCGTCTGGTCCGTGGCGGCCCCAGTAGCGAGGTCCCGGAGGCCGGTGTTGCTGAAAAGGCCGGCCACGGCCCGATGGCGGTCGGCCTGCAGGCTGCCGGCCGTCAGGCCGGCCCGAAAAGGAGAGACGAGGGTTGCAACCGCCTGAGGGGAACTCCGGTCCACGAAAAAGAGGGGGCGGGCACCCGTCCATGCCGCCGGGCTGGCAACGCCCGGCCCTAGGAGGCGGGGCGCCCGGAGGAAGGCGGGGTCTAGGGGACCGTTCGTGAAGCGGCTTGGGCGGGGGGGGCGGGGCCGTCGTGGTCCCGTGATTGCAAGGCCCCGTACAGGTGCAGGGTAGCGAGGGAGGGGCGGCAGGGGCACCGTTGCGAGGCCAGTGCTCCCGGCGTCTCCTCCTGTCATTAGCGACCTTAACGTGCGTCGTCCGTGCCGATGGGGTGCGCGGGAGCGGCGGGAGGTCTCAGTTGGCGGGACTGGCGTAGGGGAGACGCTGGCGCGTCGAAATAGGGTGCTCGGAAGTGGCACGACGGCGCGTAGAAGAGTCACTTCAGGACGGTCCAGCGAGAGCGGACCGTCACGTCTCCGCCGCCGACCCGCTCGTTCGAGCAACCGGCCAGCGGGCAGGCTCGTGCGGGGGGACTTTCCAGAACGACCCCCGAGAGCGGGGCCCAAACATTCGCAGGCTCGGGGCTCGCACAACTCCCAGAAGGGCGATTCCGCCTCGGAAACGACTCCTTCGGCGCCCACGAGATTACAGCTGAGCATGGCATACACCCCTGCCAGTGCATGCACCACCCCGCGACCTGTTTGTTCCGTACACTGAGATTGTCCGCGCCTCACTCAATGGACGGATGAGAGGACACGCGGCGGCCCCGTCCGAGGGCCGAAGGTGAAACGTGTCGCGCAACAGTGTGGGGGCCGTTCCAACCAGGGCCTTTCAGAATCCGGGTTCTTCGGGAGAATCTGGGATATATCCAGGTATATCCGGATATATCCGTGGGAATCTTCTCGCCATCCAATGTGAGAGCAAAACGGAAGACACTGCTGGAAAGCTCACCTCATGCTCAGGCTCTTCGTGGAAAGACTGATGAACATACGATGTTGCTGCGAGCAGGATGCCGCTGCTTACAAAACGGTGCTTTATCCGAATCATTATTCCAAAGCCCCTGGTTCCAACCACAAAAGAAGAGGTGCCGCAATCGCGGGACCGCCTGGCCCTGCGTTCTCTGGCGTCGCCGTGTCCACAAATTGGGCCTCGCGTGATGCCGATCCATACCGGACCACTCAGACGCGGTGAAAAGCAATCACCCGGAATAAGTGTCGCCCAGCAAAGCGTCATACGGACAGAAAGCGGGCACGGCTGACGTCCGCAGCGTCCCAAAAGTTCAAACTTGAATGAAAGTAATGCAGTCCGGGAGGGTGTATTTCGTGGATTCTTCTTTATGGCCAGGCAGAACACTTCCATCCAAACTAGTCCGCTGGAGAACGCCAGCAAAGCGATCCGGACGTGAGCGTATCTGACCTGTTCACATCTCACGACCAGCACTCCCCTGGATGTCGATCGCGGGAGGGTCGCCATCCGCCGTGCGCTGGGCCAGCCAAGATTCCGACCGCTCTTGAGTGCCCCGGCTCAGCATGATTGCGGCCTATAGACGCGATAAAGAGCAGATCGGATGCCCGTCAGCATCATTTCGTGGCTGAACTGCCAAGCATCTGTCGTAAGCGTGTCGGGTGTCCCCCGGATTGTCCATTTCATTTCTCCTTTGGTCTGCGTCGTCGTCATCTTCGACGGTTAACAGCGTCGTATCCAGGATATGTCCAGGACATGCGGATCCAGCCGAAACCTTTTCACAATCTGTTCGCGCATCTGTGAGGGGACGTGCCGTCACTAGGCGCTGATGCAGACTCAAGACCGATCCTTGGCTTGCATCCAAATTCGATTCACCCGAATGGGGCTGCGCACAACCCACCGATGCCGGCCCGATTTCGACCCCCCTCTGACTAGTTTCAGACCGGGTCCTCGGCAAGTTCATGTTGCCTGACCCCAAAGAGGGCGACGAGAATGAGCTTTCCACTCTGGGCGCCACATGTTGCGCTCCAAGAATGCCCAAATGAAAGATCGGCAGACATTGCAGGGTTTGCCTCAAGTCTTGACCCGGCTGCCTCTTCCGCCCACATACCCGCGCCAGAAACCCCAACCAGCTGCCCGGAAACCCCCCACCGCGCATATCCTCAGCCGCCTCAGCAAACGTCGCCGCCTCAGCTGCGACTGACGCCGCCTCGCCCTTCCGCTTCACCGCTCGACGTTTTAAGCGGTGCACAGCTTCGTGCCACAATCTGGCCTCAATGACCACTGTGTGTGTTGAGGCAGCCCCCCAAGCCCGCACTGGTAAGTCGGAGTTACTGCGGACTGTCTGCGTAATTCCAGGAGTACTGATGCGGTCTTCGGCTCGTTTGTCTGTACCTTTGACATGCCTTGCTGTATGAGAGTGATGTAATAACTGGTATTTGTACCACGAGGGGAGCTCATTTGGAGCTGAGCTCGGGGAGATTCTCGTGGGTCCCTTGAGGGGCGTCTCGATTTGTGGGGGGGTAAGAGGCTGCAGACCTCGCGCCCCAGACCGGTCTCGAGAAAAGCAGCGCATCCACCCTCTTACCTCCCGCTTCACAGGTTATGGGCCCAGCTGTCGCTTGTTGTCATCATCGTTCTCTTCTACGGTCGCGAGGAGCACGACGTAGCGCGGGTTGCGGTGCGTTCCGGCGTTGGTTGGGCGGGTACAGCCGCCAGCGTTGACAGGGTGGTACCGGTCGGTGCCACGGTCGTCAACATGTCGGACTACGGCCGCATTGGCGGCCCGCGGTTCGCACAGTTGGACGACGACTACAAAGAGTGGGCGGCGTACAGACGTGCGCAACTCAAGAAGGAGAAGCTTTAGACGGCAGTCGTGACAGACCGTCCTGCTTCTGGGTCGGATGACAAGAAGGCCGACCCCGTGGTTGAAGAGTGGGACGCCATGAATGAGGTGGCTCTTGCGACCATCCAGATGTCGGTCAAGCCCGTGCATCTTAACATGGTGGCGTTGGCCGACACGGCCAAGGAGGCGTGGGACGCGCTCAAGGTCATGTTTCAGGCGCGCGACAACGCTCGGCTGCTTCGGCTCATGGACGAGCTCAGCGGCTTGAAGAAGTGCGACGACGAGAACATCATCAAGTTCGCGTCGCGTGCCAAGATGATCCGGACGAGTTGGCCATGCTCAGAAGCCCGGTGGACGACGACAATCTCGCGCTGCGTGTCTTGTCGAAGCTCCCGTTTGAGTACGGGATGCTCAGGTCGGTCTTGGAAAACAAGAACGTCAAGCTGGTCATGTCGGACGTGACAGCTACGCTGCTTCAAGTCGAGCAGCAGAACATTGCAGGGGGCTCGTTGAAGCCAGCTCGTGGTGTCAAGTCGCAAGCCTTCACGGTGGCGGCCCCAAAGAAGCCTTTTGACAAGAAGTCGGTCGTGTGCTACTACTTCGACAGACGGGGCGCATGCAGCGTGATTGCTACCAGCGGAAGGCTGACGAGGCCAAGGACAGGAACAATCCCGGTGGCGGCCGCCATGACGGCGGGCGTGGGGGCGGGCCCCAGGCGTGTACCGCTCTGGCGTACACTGCTTCGGCTGGTCAACCGGGCTTCAGCAAGGCTCACGGGAGCACAAGCGGGTCGTCGATCTGGGTGTTCGACTCCAGAGCGACCAACCACATGGCCGCCGGGGACAAGAGCTTCACCGGGCCCTCCTATGGGTGTTTAGTGATTGAGTATATCCATGAGTATCCAGATGTCGGCACCCATACTCGAAAGCCACTAGCAGGTGGGCGATTCCACCCAAGCTCGGAAAGTTATACAAGGGAATACTCATGCAACAGCGAGAAAGGAGTATCTAAAGTGTCAGCAGAATTTTACCGGTCTGCAAATGAAAGCGCCGCGGAGCTGCGACCATCCTCGCTGTCTGTTCGAGAAAATGGCTCGAAGCTGGGGCTCTGAAGCGGCCGCAGGCGAGAACAACCCTGTGAGACGCTCATTTCGGCCAATCAGAGCTCAGATCGCTCTTGCGGCTCACTCCGCGGGCTCTCTCCACCATATGTTTGAACAGGCACGCCTCAGACGTAGGAGAGAGAGACTGCACGAGGTCCACGCAGCACTGTACCCGTCATGCTCAGCATTAGGGCACTAAATATCTGCTGATGCTGCAATACGGCACGTCGCGTCAGCTCGGACAGTCAGAGCGCCGAATGCCGTGCACAAAGAAGCGGGTGCCGCACAGTAGCACAACACCGCTCGTTTATCGAGCTGAGGAGGGATCCATTTTCGGCCTCAAGCTGTCCGGCTCGCACGAGCCTCTGGCACTACGTTTTCTTCCCGCTCTTACACTATTCCCCTCAACACAAAAGCGCACAGTGCGCGGCGGTCTCAAAAGCGACTGACCTCACGTCCCGACGTTGGCATACCCCGTCCCCCCCTCCTGTCGACCCACCATCCCGGGCTTTGATAGAGGCTGCCTCCCCCCTGGACGCGCTGCGAGACTTTTCCTTGCACGCTGCGACTCACGCTTGACGCACACCCCCTCCCTCTGCACTCGTTCGGCGCAACAGCCAGCCCTGCACAGGGTCTTGCTGCCGCGACATGGTCAGGGAAACAGTGATTGGGCCACGTCACGAGGGCTTCGCGGTACCCGGTTGTCTCTCGAGACTGTCAGCACGAACCTCCCCCGCTGTCGCCGAGCGCCTGCGATAATGTCAACCATAAGAGAGATCGCCCTGGTCAGATCTCAACCAGAAGCGGTCACCTTTTTCTCCAAGTTGCCCCGCATCAAGAATGTATGTGATTAGTGAGTATCAAGTACCCACATCTTTGGATATTTCACATACTAATCCTCGCGTCGCGACTACGAAAGTGCGAAAAAACCCTGTCCCAAGATGTTCGGAGGGAAAATATTCAGGACTGGAATCGATACCCATGGTAGGGCCTGGGCTTCACCGTCCAGGCGGCTGGGAGCGGGGCCACGGTCACCTGGGCCAATGGCGACAAAGTCCCCATTAAGGGGCATGGTCACGTCTCTATAGACGTTGGCCAGGGGAGCACGAAGGTGCGCGTGGTCTTAGCTGAGGCCATGCTGGTGCCGGAACTCACCACTAACTTGCTGTTAGTACGGTCGGTTGACCGCAACAGAGGTGCCGTGGTGTTTGTGGGGGACGCCTGCTACATCCTCAGCGACGGGGACGCCGTTCGTGCGAGTGGAGTGCTCGACAAGGCGTCGGTCGTTCGAAAGGTGAACGTCCGGGAGCAGTATGTGCTCAAGGTGACGCCGGTCAAGGCGTCGGCGAACGCGGCGTCCACGCGCATCGCAGCGGAATCCGAGCTTTGGCATCGCCAAGTCAACCACTTGGGCATTGAAACTCTCAAGCGGGCGGTCAAGATGGTCGATGGGATGCCGTCGTCAGTGGCTGATGCTGAGCGTGTGGTCGGCACTGTCTGTGTGCCGTGCGTGGATGGGAAGATGGTGCAGGCGGCGCAATTGCGGTCTTCCACCAAGACCACCAAGTGCGAGCTGGTCCCCAGCGACATGGGTGGACCTCTCACTGAGTCACTGGGTGGCTCCATCTACTTCATCACGGCGCTCGAGGATAGCACTGATTTCATCACGGCGACGCCCATTAAGACAAAGGGGATGGCGTCGCAAGTGCTTAAGACGCGCATCAAGCAGCTATAGACGTTGACTGGTGTCCACGTCAAGCGCGTCCGTCAAGAAGGTGCCAAGGAGTACCTCACCAATGACCTGAAGGCATGGTATGAAGACGAAGGCATCACGTCTGAGATGACGGCGCCGTAAAAGTCGCAGCAGAACGGAAAGGCAGAGAGAGTCAACCGCACGCTGACGGAGCGCGTGCATGCTGCACTGCTTAAGGCCGGGGCCGAAGAGGAGCTGTGGTCTGAGGCCCTGGCTTCCATCGTCCACGTCCTCAACCGGTCGCCAAAGTGGGGGCGGGAAGTGACGCCGCTGGAAGCGCTGACGGGGCGACGCCCAAACGTGTCGGGCGTCCGCGTCTGGCGGAGCCGCGCTTGGGCGCTCAAGCCGAAGAAGCAGCTGCGCAAGCTGGAGTCCAGGACCGACGTGGGCCGCTTTGTCGGCTACACGGTAGGTGGAAAGGCGTACTGCATCCTCGAGGACGGGACAAACAGAGTCTTCGAGCGTCGCGACGTCCTGATGGCAGCGAAGCCGGTCAAGGGAGATTCTTCGGGCGACGTGACCGAGCCCCGTGCAAACGAAAAAGAGGCACGCGCTCGTCCGGGCTGGCCTCTGTGGAAGCAGGCCACCAACGCAGAAGTGGCGGCGCAAAGAAAGCTCGGCACGTGATCCACGACTAAGGGCAGAGACAAGCAGCACCAGGCTGTCAAGACACGTTTCGTGTTCGACATTAAGCACGACCCGAAAGGACAGAAGACGCGCTACATGGCGCGGCTGGTGGTCCAAGGCTTCGACTAAGCTTCTGAGCGCGATTTCGACGAGACGTAGGCGCCTGTACCCAACACGGCGACGTCACGTGCCCTGTTCGCCGCAGCAGCAGCCAAGGGGCGGGAGGTCCACCACGTTGACGTCAAAACAGCCGCATCGTCGGCGTCTCGTCGACGGCTGACGCATCGAGACGGGCCGGAGCGATTCCGCGGGTGAGCACGACCAGCGCGAAAGGCGCTGCTCGCAGCTGCTCGGTTGCCAAGGATGCAGGGAGGTCCGTGCGAAAAATCGGACTAGCTTGCACATCTCCACTGTCGGCCGTCTCGTCGGGCGAGGCTGCGGCGACGATTGTTCCGGCGACGTTGGCCGAGGCGTTGGAAAAAACAAAAAAGAACGCGCAGGTGGGCAGGAAGGCAGCCTGTCAGTGTTTCAAGCTGCAACGTGGGTGCAGACGGTTTGGCCACCACCCTCACTTGCAAGCAGACGCTCACATGAAGGCCCGACGGGCGCCTTGCGGAGGCAGTTGAGCCCGACCCATTCACAGACAACCGTGGATGTGGACTCGGCATCATTGCCACCGTCTTGCTTGGCTGGCGTCCTTACTAATTTAGGCTGACAAAAGATATCTATTGATCGTGAACGGGGAAAAAGAAAAATGATCTCGGAGAACATCAATTAATCTTGCAAATATTCTGTTACACGAATCCATTTCCCATAAATCAATACTTTTATTGCCGCCTAAGTCCACGGTGGATCCACCCTCCTGTTCTCTCAGAAGAGTAAACTCACCGCCGTCCTGGGCGGGCCGGGAGCGATCCCGGCGGGCGCGGGGCCCGCCGCGCCCGCCCTGGGGCCTTAGAGGGGGAGCCGGCGGATGTGCCGTCGCCGGTCGAGTTGTCTCCCGCAGTCATCTCTTGGTGTTACAAGAAAATAATCGATTAAATGTTCCCGATGGCCGAATGATAAATCGTTCATCTCATCTAGATCAACTGAAAGCTATCAATGTATACAATAGAGAGCGTCGGCAAGTCAATCGTGGGCCGGTGGTGTTGGTCGGGGACACGCTTCGTGCCACGAAACGGCTGTTACCTACATTTTGAACCCATTCGTGGCTATCTGAGTGATCGGACCCACGCCAAATACCGCTCGGTAAAGACCGCGGTGGCCACACACGTGTCTCTAGGTGTGCCACCACCACTCGTCACAGCCTGGGCTGGGCGCTCACCACGGGCGCTTTTGTCTTCAGTTCCGTGTTAATCGAGAAGGCGCATCATCTTGTACCATACAAGCTGCCTTTTTCAACCGGCTACATGGCCCCGACCGCAGCCGTCACCCCCCCCTCCCCCCCCCGCCCTTAATTGCGGGCGCCCCTCCACCCAGAACTCGCACTCTGCCTACTGCATCCCATCTTCATCGACCGCCGCCGGCACCGTCATATGGTCGGTCGGGGCGTCCCCCCAGAGGGGGGCGGCGATGGTGCTTGGGTTGGAGGTCAGTTGGAAGGTGTTTCTCACACCGATGTCGCTGCAGTGTGCCGTTGCTGTAAATGTGGAGAGCTCAAATCGTCTTGACTGGTATTTGGGCACTTGCCGACGCTATTATATATTTATAAATGTGGGCAACATGCGGGTCTATCCGACGTGGGTCGGCGACCCACGTTTTAGCCACATTTGGTACCCAGGCCCGACCTGCTGACGCTCTATATATTATGCAGTCCATCGATGCTATGGTGCGTGTCCAAAATATGAGACATGCCCGTTTTCTGAATAACTGACAACTCACGGCACGGGGCCATGCGGGGTCGGGAACAGGAAAATTTTCTACTGGCCTCTATGGATAGAGCCTGTCCCGAGGCGTTCTTGGCTGACAGCTCGTCAGTAGATGTCTGTGGGCCCTGTCGTGTGGACCGCTTAGTAAATCACGATCTTGGAGCCAGTCTTTTTCAGGTTCTTCGGGTTACAGGATTGCAACTCATTGACCTATGTGCTAACTGAGGCTTCAAAGAAGGGCGTCCCAAATAGTGTATTCCGTGTAGGAAGCTACAGGAAGGTCTTTTCCAAGATGTTATTGGCAAGAAGCCACCGTTCGTTTTCAGTTCTGTATGTCAGGTCGAGCTGGCTCTAGTATCTTCGGAATGATTGGCGAGCATGATTGTCGTCTGTCATACCAGCACGGCATGGTCATGCTTTGCATGAGTGGGGCCCCAGTTGGTCCGTTTCTGTGCGCGGTTGACACTTCTGTGGGCAGCACGCAGGACTGGGAGCGGGACCCACCACCAGCTCTGCGACAGCGTGCCCTCTCGAGGTTGACTCCACGGCCCAGCTGCCGCGCCCAGCACATCTTCCGTGTTGGGCGACACCTTCCATGGCCCACGCAGAGCGCCTGAGCGGGCTGCCCACCATCGCGCCGCCGCTTACGCCGCCGCCGCCGCGCAGTGGGTGGCCGCACCCGCCCACACCGACTCCGCGCGGCGGCCGCCGCCGCCGTCCGCGTTTCTGCTGCCGGTGCTGCCGGTCGCGGCGATGCTTAGTATGAACTATCGGAATTCCGGCAGTGAGGCCTTGAGGAATGGTGGCGCGGCGGCGGCGGTGGCCGCTCTGCGTCTCTGTGACAGGTGATGCTTGGTGCGGTTGGTAACTCCTGTCTTTACTCACCTTGCCTCTCTCCAAATGACGTTCTTGGCCTGAACTCGCCGCCCCTCCGCCCCTGCTGCGTCGATGCAGCGGTACGCCCCCTCTCGGTGGCCACGGCGGCGGTCGGCCCCGAAGATGCGATGAAGCAACCGCTCGGTGCGCGGCACCCCTCCGCATGCAATCCGCTCGTGGCTTCTCTGTTGCTACAACCGGCGGCCGCTCTAGGAAGTGGCCGGACACTGCGGTGCAGCGTCGAGGGCGATGCGGCACTGGAGGAGGGAGGAGTGTGGGGGAGCTGGGCGGGACCTGGGCCTTGGCCTTTCCGGCGGCCGCCAAGCGCGCGCCGCGGGATGGTTTGGTCGACGCCGGCGAGGCCACCGCCGGAGACGCCAGCCCCGACGTGCTCCGGCCCAAAGGTATTGGCCCCGACAAAGCCAGATTCGGCATGACCCGCGCCAGAAAGACTAGAAGCGCAGATAGCCCCGCGCAGATGCCCACCCTCTTAGCCGCCGACACATCTCTCCCGTGGCTTTCGGAAGCCACCGCCTACGGGCCCCGCCCAACGCCACCACCCTGTGCGTCGCCTGCTACCAACGCTGACAATGAGGAAGGCATCCACGGCTCGCTGGGGCCCGCCACCGCCGCCACTCACGCGCAAGTCGCGCTTGTGGCGGCGGCGCCAGACGCGTGAGCGCCGGGGCTCGACGCCGCCGCCGCCGTCAGCCGCCTCGAAGGCAACCTCGTCGATGTGATGTGTGGCGTGGTGCCGACTGTTGTACTACGGGACTCTGCCGTCGGCGGTGGCGCGGCCGGCGGAGCACCACGGGTGCGGCGGACGGCGGGGGGGTCGGCGGCGCCGACGAGGTCGGGCACAGGCGGAGCGGGGACGGCGGGCCCGCCGGGGAGCGCAGGTGCGAGCCCGCGAAGGGGCGCGCCTGGCCCAGACGCGCGCCGCCGGGTCTGAGTGGCCGCGGCCGGAGGGCGCGGCAGGCGAAAACCGATCGGGCGCCACGCGGCGGTTACAGCGCGCTGCGCGCGGAACGGTCACTCCCCCTCGTCTGTAATGATCGCTTCGGGGGACTTTATACGGATGGAGGGAATTATCTGCGTTGGTTGGTGACTGCCCGGGTCAAGTCCCTATCGGGGAATTGGGCCCGGGCGACGGTTTCCGCCCTTTGAGTACGACGGGAGACGACGGTGGGGGGCACCGTCGTCGCCGGCAAGTAAACTGTGTCTTCATGCCTTGGCGTTTCGATCAGCCCGACTTCCTGGACCTCGAGTCCCATAGCGGGTGTCGCGCGAGCGGCCCGGACGGCCGTTACGTCCTCTCTACTGAGGTAGCCCCCCAGATCGTGGTACTACATTTGGCGCTCCCGGTGAGACCCGCTGTATGCACGCGGTGCGTGTTGCGGTTCGACATCTCTTTCGGTATTAAGGTCGGAGGACCCCCGTGGGTTGTATTGCGGCGCGGTGACCGAGGAGAACCGATCGATCCGTGGGCCCCGCTTCCATGGCTCGCGGATCTTCCTCATCTTCCCCGCTCGACGGGGGCGCTCCTCCGTTCGAGATGCCTGTCACTGGCCGAGTGACGAACGTGCCACCGGCGGGAGACCCCGGGGCTCTGCGAGCGTTGGGCGCCGTGGCCCTCGTTGGGGGTGGAAGAGCGGTCCCGGTTGGCGGCGGCGGTACGGTGGCGGGTGAGTCGAACTCTTCGCCCGAGGATCCCGGCCGCACGCCGACCACCGGGGCTCGTCCTCCTCCTGGCGCGGGACGGACGTCTACGCTAGTGGAGTCCCAGCGTGGAGCCGCAGGGGCTCACCCCTCGCACCTTGATGGGCAGCGCCCGGACGGGGCGCCCCCTTGTCGCCCGCCCCGTTTGGCCGCACTGGGCAGCTCGTCGGGGGCCCCCGCCGGTGGGATACCCACCGGCCCGGGTTCGAGCCGATCTTTGGATGCGCTGTCGCTGGAGGACGAGGAGCGACAGCGCCGGGACTTACAGAGAGCATTCGGGGTCACCCCGGAAGATGTGGCCCGGGCCCAGTGGCAGCGTTCCACCCGGGACCACTGGTCCGTGGACCCGCCGACGGCGGCGGGAGGGTCAGGACCCAGCCTACACGGGGTCGGTGGCGCTGCCACCCACGGGCTGTCGCGGCCAGCGGACGACACCGCACGCTTACGCCAAGTGGCCCAGGTGTTCCGGGATGCTGCGTAGGAGGCGTACAACGCAGCTTCGGATGGAACCCCGGCACCGGGGTGCAGTGCGGCAGTCGCTTCGGCGTTCGCGGCGGCCCAGGGGCCTTCCCCGCTGTCGGCGGGCGCGGGCGAAACGGCTGCCCCGGGCCCCGGCCCTGACACACCCGGGATGTCGTCCCGGGGTGCGGGTTGTGCCTGGGTGGCTTCCGCCCTGGCGGTGGCTGCCACCCGTCGCGGACGGTCTCCGCGGTCGCGCTCGCGGCAGGCGCCCGCGGCGCGGACGCCGAGGGACGAAGCTTGTCGGGAGCAGCGCCGTCGGCGTTCCTCACGACGTGACAGGTCGCCCCCATCATCGGGGCCCTCCTCCTCAACGGCGTGCGAGCACAGCCCGTAGGGCTCGTCTTCCGACCCCAGTGGGACGGACTCTACTAAGAGCAGCCGCAGCTCGACCTCAACCGCCAACAGCGGTAACGACCACGGGGCGCTTTGCCGTCGACGACGGGCTCGCGCGGCCGAGCGGCACCCGCAGCGGACCTTGGTGCAAGAGGAGCTGCACCCCTTCCGACGGGAGCAGCGGGAGCATACCGAGGTGGACCCCCGTTTCGAGGGGCTCCTGTCACGGGCACGGTACCGTCTCGCACTGCGGGCGGGACGCTTGCACCTCCCCCGCGGAAACTCCATCCGCGGCATCCGCGCAGACGTCAAGGCCTTGACGCACACCTCGCGGCAGTTCGCGGGCGATACCCCGCTGGGGTTGGTGACGGCTCTCGGGAACGTACAGACGGCTTGCGACGGCAGCGGCTTGAGCGAGGGGATGGCAGTGACACTGCTGCACTACTTTGTCACGAGCGAGGTGCTCGGGGTGCTCCAGCGCGCTAAGGACACCCACACCACTCGGCGGCTCACGTACAAACGCGTGGTCGTCGCCCTACGCAACGGGTACTTCGATGGCGACGATTTGGTGGACCACCTGCAGTCGCACATGCAAGCGACCCAAGAGAAGTGGGAGGACGAGCACGAGTTGTCTAACGGCATCCTCGATGCTGAACGTGCCCTTGGCTCTGGCCTGCAAGAGGCCAAACTCAAAAGTATCCTACTCAAGGGCGTCGGACGAGAAGTCCGGGCGCTGGGCCGGAACATCAACACCCAGTGTAGGACCTTCCCCAAGCTGCGCAAGTTTCTTGCAAACACGAGAGCCGCCACCCGTGAGTCCCGGGAAGTCAAGCTCCAGGCCAAGCCCAATAGGAGCAGCTCCCGTCCCTCCGGGGGCGAAGAGCGGGAGCCCCGACGCGCCCGGACGGCCGCATCGGTGGCCCTCCCAGTGGGAGCCGCCTCGGCCGCCGCGGCGCCGGCCGTCACGGACTACGGGACGAAGGCGGAACGCGCGGAGTGGGCCGCCACCCTTGCCGCGTCGGTGACGCCCCCCGAACACCTTCCGGTCGGGGACGCTTCGGTACTGCCTGTTGACAGCCTGCCGCACGCGTCGGGGTGGCAACAACAACCCGCCTGGGGTGGACGTCCGGAGATGTACCCCACCCACACCGGGGTAGGCCTCGGGCGCGGCACCCTGGCGCCGGGTACCCCGGTCCCGCCGCGTGCCGGTACCGTGTTTCCGTACTCCGACCGGCCGTTTCGGTTCCCGCGAGGCGGGGCGCCCGCGCCACGCGGCGGTGGAGGCGCCGGTCCGTCCGCGTCGACACCGGCGCCGCGTCGGCGGAGGGCCTGCTCCTGTTGCGGCCATATAGGGCAATGGGTGTGGGAGTGCCCCGCCCAGTCCCCCAAAGTCCGGTCGCACGGGCGTGCTCTGCGCGAGGCCGTCGCGGCGCACCGGAGCGGGCGCGGTCCTACGCCGCCGCCGCCCCTGCCTCTGGGCGCGGATCCGCCGGTCGCGCCTCCGCCGCCGGTCGAAGCCGCCTCCGGGGGCGCTCCGCCGGGTTCCGCCGCTTTCGTCCACGCCGTGGAAACAGACGACCGGTCCTACCCGGATAGCCCAGCCGACGAAGACGGGAGGTCCTTTGAGGAGTGGTCCGCCGGGGACGGTGACGGCGGGCGCACCGGCCACGCCCAGGGAAACGCGTAAGGGGCAGCCCCATAAGTGAGCTGCCCACGGACGTTGTCCGCCTGAAGGCACACCGACGCAGTCACATCACGGCGAACCGCCTGCGCCAGGTCCGCAAGCGGCGTGCCGCAGCGGGTTTCCCGCCAGCGCCCGCCTTTTGCCCGCGGGTCCTGGCGCGGCCGGGGGGGGTCATCCGCGCACCGTCGGCGGGCCCGGACCTGGCCCCGGTCCGGGCGCTGCCCGCAGACGGTCCGGGCCCCTCGCCGTTGCCACTGGCTGCCGCGTCGGTTCTGGCCCTGCGCCACTCCTCCCCCCGGCCGTGGTGCGGTGGGGATGGCTTTCCGGCCGGTCCCCCCGCCAACGGGGCGCGCGTCGGAGGCGGGCTCCGGCACCGCCTCGGCGGCCGCGCCCGCCGGGAGCGTACCCGCTTCCGCTGTCATGCGGCCGCCGTTGCGGCTTCCGCGCGTCCACCGATTGCCCCGACGGGGGGGGGGGAGGTGCTGCTGTTCAGCCTGCAAAACCACTGCATCGTGGCCTCGTTGGGCTTGAACAAGCTGTCCCTTGTCGCAGTCGGGGTCGTCGTGGACGCCGGTGCCGGGCCTAACCTGGTCCGCCGGAGCGCCCTTTCCCCTGACTGGCTCCACCAGGTCGTCAACTCCAAGGACAAAAAAAGGAGCGGGTCTGCCTCCGGGACGCCAACAACGCGCGGCTACGCACCAGCGGTACCGTCACGCTGTGGCACCAGACGGGTGCACGGATCGTCCCTGTGACCTTCGTCGCCGTCGACGACCTGTCAGTGCCGGTCATCATGGGCTGCACATTCATCGACGACAACGCGCACGCCATCCTGTCCCAGGACCGATCCATCCTTTTGACAGACGGCTCCGTCACCGCAATCTTTCGGGAGCCGCTGGACGACGGCGACCGCTCGAGGGGTGTCTCATGCGTGCTATGCTCCACCTGCAAGACACGGCTACCGCCGTCGGCAGCCTCGGTCGTCTTGTAGCGGTCGGGGGGGTTACGCGGCTGGAAAAGGCGCGGCCCCTCAGCTGTGGAGAGCACACTCCCGGGGCGGCCCCAAAATATCCCGATCCGGGCCAGCAAGGGAATGACCTGTCCGAATCTCAGGGAGATTGGATCTGGTCGGGGGCGGGGTTTTTCCCTCGTGGTCTTCCCAACCCCCCTACT
>Ga0115030_1000385_pt1 | contig 17829 bp, 10 predicted proteins | sample SidtaG_4_FD_87174 | JGI IMG/M metagenome (GOLD analysis project Ga0115030, IMG submission 87174) | Marine algal microbial communities from Sidmouth, United Kingdom - Sidmouth_Male1 metaG | ecosystem: Host-associated > Algae > Red algae > Unclassified | place: Sidmouth, United Kingdom | collected... | reverse complement strand
GTGGTGGGGGGGGGGGGGGGGGGGGGGGGGGGGGGGGGGGGGGGGGGGGGGGGGGGGGGGTGCCGGGGGCGGCGGCGGCGGCGGCGGCGGCGGAGGTGGTGGTGGTGGTGGTGGTGGCGGTTGCGGTCGTCCGTAGCGGTCGCCAACGGCATAGCCGCCAGCACAAAGCGCGTCCGATTTATTTGAGGACACCGTCGCAGTGATCGGAATATGCGGCCCCTCCAGCGCGCGCCAAGTTTTCGCGGCGCTCAGCTGAAATACGGGCTATTATTTTCCAATCATATTTTTACTCGTTCTCTGCCTCAGCCTCCTTAATCAGACGAGCAATAGCCTCCTGCGCGCCAGCCACAGTCCCCACATCCTCGTCGGTTAGCGCCTCCTCTTCTTCGCTCTCAAATACCCCCTGCTCCAATACACCATCCCCACGGGCACCGACCACACCATCAACTCGATTGCCACCAGCAATGGTGTTTCCATCACCACCACCACTGCCATTTGGACAGCCGCGGCGCAGCATGCCGACCATGTGGGCCTCCGCGCACGTGGTACGCGGCTGGAGAAGCGCACCGCCGTAGAAGCGTCTAGTCTGCCGCTTGTTGAATATGATGGCCTGGGTCTTGTACGCGTGGTCGTCGCTCAGACGGTTCCGCGTCTTGCTGTGGACGCGGGAGCGCTGCTTGAAGCTGCGCTCCCCGGCGGAGGACGTGGGTGCAAGGGAGAACATCTGGGCAGCCACCGCTCGCAGCTCGGGTGGAGCGCCCTCGGCGTGCAAAATCCACCACACGTGCGGCAGGGACAGCCTAGATGACTCCTCGACCGCACCTGTCCGCGAGAGTGGGAAGGAACCCATCAATACCTGCGTCACCTGCATAACGACGGTGACCTTCTCCTCCTCGGAGGCGGTCCGCACGAGTCGCTTGGCCGCTTCCACGCACACCGCCGCATCCGTCATTGTGTACGGCTTTACCTTAGATGCCCGTGACATCTCGCGGAATGGTACAAAGACGGGGTCGAGGTAAAAGGAGAGCACGTGCGCGGGAGAGAAGATGGTGGCGTCCCGCAGCTTGATGAAGCCCCTGATCTCGTCACGGATAGACAATGGAAAGTTGGACGGCACCAAAGATGCCTCCAGGGACAGGACGCACGCGTGGACGCCGGAGAGGGGCGTGGTATCGGCCTGTAGATAGTTGGTGATAGCCGACAATGTGCACAATACGGGCTCCCATTGGGCCACGTTGTCCCAGTTGTCGCTCTCCATGACCAAGTCAAAAAGGAAGGGGGGGAAGTCCATGTTGATGACCCTCTGCTTGGCCTTTAACAACACCGTTGTGATCGAGCCCCGGTTCTTGAGAACACTGGTCAGCAGGGAAGCTGTTTCGGTCCACATCGTTGGAGAAAACAGCTTCAAAGTTGGCGGCTGCGGCGTCTCCGTCTGCTGTTGTTTGATGAGGTGGGCTCTCGGCAGGAGGTGTTTGTGGAAGAACTCTGCCAGCACGGTGCAGAAGGACACGACGCGCAAAACGGCTGGCATCTTGATGATATCGCGGCAGAGGTTGCTTAACGCGTGCGCAGCGCATCTGTACGCAAACGAGAACACGTCGGCTTCCAGAACCTTAGTCCGCGCGCTGCGGTTGACGTTCGGAGAGTCTGTCACAATGCCTGTGTTGTGGAAAGTCTGCCACGACTCCTCCGCGGCGCCCTCGACGAGAGACAGCTGCTCCTTGATCTTTTCGACTCTCGGCGCCCCGCGATCCGGAACGACGACACGTAGAAAGGGAGTGGAGCACCGAACAAAACACAGAAAGCTTGTTCCCCGTCTGGACCGGTCCACCCGTCGCACTGGTAGCACCCGCCTACGAGCGACGCAAGCACCGCGCGCATGGAAGCGTCAACTTTGTGGAAAACAATATTCACGTACTTGGAAGACATCACATTCCGCGACGGGGGGCGCCACACCTCCCCAACGAGCTTGGAACAAAATGCAGCCCACTCCTCCTCGTCGGTGCAATATCCAAACTTTCCGCCAGACGCAAACACAGCCTCCGCGTACGCCACATTCACCGCCTCGGCGTGGGCGGCGGACATCGACATGTGATAGGCGCTGGTAGCGGCGACCGATGACGCCACAGACCTAGCCGATCCTCCAGGCGCCGCTTCTCCCCAAGTCGCGCCTCAGCGGCCGTCAGCTTCCGGTGCGCATCAGCATTATTGGTCTTGAACTTGGTGCACAATGTAGCACAACCCCGTAGCCACGGTCCCGAGGAGGGAAGTATTCCACCGATGCCGTCCTAAGAACGTGCCCCCTATAGGATCACCCGATCCGGGAAGAGGGGCCGCCAAAGGTACAAGACAAAAGGCACGGTTTACTTGACGGCGACGACGGTGCCTCCCACCGTCGTCGCCTTTCGTCCTAAAAAGGGCGGAAACCGTTGCGTGGGCCCAATTCATCTAGTGGGAATTGGCCCGCGCCGCCGACCAACCAATGAAACTAAGTCCAATACAAGACAAGGCCCCCAATGCGATAAGTAGAGACGAGGGAGAATCCGGGCCGCGCGCCCCGCCCTGACGTGGCGGCCGGTGGTGCGGCCACGCGGCCGCGGTGGCCGCCCCACACAACCGGCGCGACCCGGCAGGTCCGCCGCCGCGGGTGTGGACCGCGCGACCAGGCAGTGTGCGCCTCCCGCCCGCCACCGGGTGGGCGCTGTCGGTCCCGCCCGTCGGGCCCGTGTGCGCTAGGACCGGCGCGTCCGCTCGTTGCCAGCACCACCCCCGCCGGGTGGTGCTACATCACCCTCTCCCCAGCAGCCGCCATCCGCGGCGGCAGATGGCGCGACCTCTACCCACGGCGGTCGCGACCCCGGCGGTGCCGGATCGAGTTGTCGGCCGTAGCGCGTCGACGGCGGCGGCGGGGGCGGCGGCCCCGGCGGGGCTGGCTACCACGGCCGCGGCAGCGGCGGGGGCGCCACGGGGTGCCCCGGCGGGGCAGGCGACGGCCGGGACGGCGGAGGCTCCGCTCGGCACGGCGGCAGCGGCGTTCGCGGCGTCCCGCGGGGTCCTTGGCATGTCGGGGAGGCGCTCCCGTGTCTCGGCGGCGGCGACGCCGCCTCCGTCGCGTACGCCTTCGCCGCCGCCGTGGTCGTGGGGCGGTCTGGCGCGTGAGGCGGCGGCGTGGGCGGCGGCCGCGACGACGCCCGGCCCGGCGGCCGCGCCGGCGCCCCATCCGGCGGCCGCGACGACGCCCCGCCCGGTGACCGCGGCGACGCCCCGCCCGGCGGCCGCGGCGCCGCTCCGCCCCTCCATCCAGGCGCTCGCAGAGGAGTCAGTGCGGCAGCACGGGTGGGCGCGACGCCCGGACCGCGATCACCTGGTGTCGACGCCGCGTCCGCGGCAGCCGACGCCGCCCGGCCTACGGGACCCGGCCCCTCCGTCGCCGGTACGCTTGTTGCCGCCGGCATCGCCGTCGCCCCTGCCGGTTGGGATGGCGGCGGAAGTCGCGGAAGCGTGCGGCCTGGATAACGCGGGCCCGTGGCCCACGGTGCGAGCTGTCTGCGGCGGCGTGATGCCGGGGCCCGGCAATGCCGCGGTTATTGACGCCGCGTGGACCCGCCTGCTGGCCGTCGGCGAGGCGGCCGGGTACCTCGAACAGGGCGCCGCGCCCAACATCCTTCTGGCCCTGCCCGGGTTTGACCGGGCGACGGCCGCCAAGTACGTCCGCCGGTTACTCCGTGTCGTGGATGTGGCCGTCTTCCTGCCGGAGCCGATGCTCGACGTGACGGAGCTGTTCTACGTGGACGGCGCCGCCGGCTACGCCTGTCTGACGGAGCTCCGCCGTCGGCTTCCGACCCTGCCCCCCACGACGTGGGGCGACCCCGACGTCGGGTTGGAGTACTGGATTGGGCGCGAGCCCCTCCTGACGTCCGTCCCGGGCGCTGGGGACGACTGGGCAAACGAGCGGGACGCCCGCATGACGGCGCGGTTGGCCCCGGTGCTCCGTGCCGGGAATGGCGCGATGCGCCTCTCCTTGCGGGAGGGTGCCGATCGGGCCTTCCTCTTGCCTCCCGCCCCGTCCGACTGGGACGTCGTCTTCGCCGCGCCGCGGCTGCTGCCGTGGTACCTCCCGCGCGTTTTCGCGCACTTGGCGCATCGCCTGGCGACGGCGACGCGGGACCCCCTGCTTGGCGTGGCCCGCCTGTCCGCCGCGTGTGCTATGTTGAGCGCACTGCTCGCCACGTACGAACGTGATCGCCGCTTGTTCCGGCCGCCGCCCTTGGCCCGGTGGGCGGTCGACCGCTTCGGCCCGACGGTTTTGGCGCAGGGTAATGCGCCCAAGGAGGCCACGCTACGCCTTTTAGTGGCGGCGTGGCCGCACGTCCCGTGGGGCGCCGTGCGCCGGCGGCTGCCGTACGCGTCGATGGGGAAGGAGCCCCCCCTCATCCCGTACGCCCACAGGGGGATGCTGCTGAGCGCCGAACGCCATTGGGTTGGGGTGCTCCCCCACGCCGGCACGCCGCTCGGCCTCGGTTGTACCGAGCGGGCGCTGCGAGGGGCCCTGCCCGCCGAACTCCCGTACGTGGACGTGGACGAGGACGGGTATGGCGAGCCGTCACCGTTGCCACCCGAGGCCGGTCGCGCGGGTGGCGCCCATCGAAGCGGGGACGCCGCTTCCGCCTGGGGCGCCGCGGTAGACACGGCCGCCGCGCGGGGCGCTGCCCCGATCACCCCAGGCGGCGGGTCGCAGCGGTCCGACCCGGCGGGCGGCAGCGTGGTCGGGCCGTCCGACGACGGGGGACCGGCGTCTCCCGGCAGCGCGGCGCCGTTGCCGGCGGACCCGGGGCGGCGCGCGTTCGCGTCCGCCGACGAGTGCGGCGTGGCGTGGGCGGCACCCGCCACGGGCCCGGGCGCCGGGAACCCGACGACCCGCGGTGCGTCGGGTGGTGGTGGCCACCCCGACCCACGCCGTAGCGGCCGCCCAGGTGACTGGGACCACGGGCCCCGTGGGGGCGGCGATCCACCCGGTGGCGGGTACCGGGAAGGGCACGGTGGCGGCCGCCGGGACGGATGGGACCGGCCGGCCGGCGGGGACGGCGGCGGTGGCGGATGGGGCCAAGGGTCGCAAGGCGACGGGGCCTCGCCCCCGGGCGAGGTTGGCTACCCCTTGTCGCGCGGCGAGCATGACGGCCGTGGGCCCCGCCAAGCCGGCCGCCGCCGCGACGGCGACGGCGAGCCTGCCGACGCTGGCCGCCGGGGCTGGGCCCCCGGCCACACGTCGCCCGCGGACCACCGCGATGCGGGCGGTCGCCCGGACGTCGACGGTGCGCGTTACGGCGAGGCGGGTCCCGCGTCCGGGCACGGCCGCGGCCGTGGCGGCGACGACCGGCGTCCGGGCAATGGCCGTGCGGGTGTGGCCGCCCACGACCGGCATGCCGCGGCCGACCACCGAGACGGCGGATACGGCGTGGTCGACCGCGGCCGCGGGGGCCACCCCGCCGACGGGGACTCGTCCCGGGCGTCGGCGTTGGCTTCCGCGGGGGTCGACGTCTCGACGCGCGACGTCTGGCCGTCGGGCCGTACGTCGCCCACACCGGAGTGGCCGCGGTCGGCACCCGCAGGTGCTGACCGAGACGCGCCCGAGGGCGACGCCACCCGAACCTTGGCGCCGTCCGCCGGGCACCGCCGGTGGCGGACCCCCGAGCCCGAGGCGCGGCGGGTCGCGCCGCGCACCGGTGCCCGAGTCGGGGGCGCTTTGCGCGGCGTCGGCGCGCAGGACGCGGCGGTCTCGGCGTTCTACCAGACGGGGGGGGCGTACGTCGCCCAGTGGGGAGCGCCACTGCCGGGCGATATCTGCGGGGCCTTGTGGGCGGAGTGGGGGTACGACCCCGTTGTGAACTGGGCGGGGGTGACCGACGCGATGGTCGGGTGGGCCCTGCTGGAGTACAGCCAGGCCGCCCGGCAGGTAGGGTCGGGTTTGGCGGCGAGCCCAACCTGGCATGCCGCCCGGGTGAACCAGGCCACTCGGGCCCAGCTGCGAAAGGGGGGCGTCCCCGTTGACAACCCCGCGTACGCGCGTCCGTGGCTAGCGGGGCGTAAACCCACCATTGGCTACCCGCGTGCACGGGAGGCCCCCGCCCCATCGGTGCACCGCCCACGGCGGCGACCGCTGGCGACAAGGGCGCCGCCCCGTGCGCGTGCCGGCGTGTCGCCGAAGGGCGCTGCCCCACGGGCGCCACGCCCACCGCGTCAACCGCCGGCGGCACGGGCGTCGCCCCATTGGCGCACCGCCCACCGCGGTGCCCGCCGGCAACAAGGGCGCCGCCTCACCGGCGCCACGCCCACCGTGGCGACCGCCTGCGACCCGAGCGCCGCCTCGATAATGGGGCGCCCCGTGCGCTCGCCGGCAACAAGGGCGCCGCCCCACCGGTGCACCGCCCACCGCGGTGCCTGCCGGCGACAAGGGCGCCGCCCGACCGGCGCACCGCCCACCGCGGCGCACGCCGGCGACCGGGGCGCGGCCCCACCGGCGCACCGCCCACCGCGGCAACCGCAGGCAGCAAGGGCGCCGCCCCACCGGCGCACCGCCCACCGCGGCGCCCGCTGGCGATGAAGGGCGCCGCCCCACCGGCGCACCGCCCCCCTTCCCCGCCCCCAACACTCAGAGAGGAGGATTATCGGCCGGCGCCCCGGGAAGGGGCGCGGCGCCGCCGCCCGGCAGGGGCTCTGCGGGAGCGGCGGGAGTGCCTGGGTCCGCGGGCACGCCCGGCGCGGCCGCGGCCGCCGCGTCGTTGTCCGCGTGGACGCCCGGGGGTCGATCGGTAGCCGTGTGCAGCAGGCCTCGTCGGCTCGCGCGCCGCAGGTAGAGCCGGAGGGTGTCGTGGGGCGCGATGAAGGCGTCCTCCCACGTAGCGTCCTCGTATCCGGTCCACGTCACTTTGACCAACAGGCGGCCGTCGTCGCCGTCGGCGTGGTCCAGGATCTGATCGATGTGATACGTCTGCCCGTCGGGGCTCGGCCCGTGGGTACGGACGGTGGCATCCAACGAGGGGTGCAGGGGCGGCTCGGCCGGGGGACCCGACGGGGCGCGCACCAGGTGCGCGATGTTTTCCCGCCGGTGCTCGCCCTTGATGTCGAGCACGGCCGTTGGCCCCTCTATGCGGATGACGCGAAAGGGGCCTTGGGCCCGGATCCCCAACTTGCTCCCCTTGTAGTCCTGATGCCGCTTGAACGCGAACCCGCCGACCTCCAGGCCGGTCGGTTGGGGCCGGATGCGTGCATCGCAGTTGCGATTATAGCGCTGTTGCGCCGCCGCCAGGGCCTCCCGGACCCGCGGGATCAGGCGCACCAAGCGCGTGAGGAACGCGGCCTGCTCCTTCTTCTCGGCGTGGGTGCCCGGTTGTGCCGTCGCTGGGTACCGGCTTGTCCGCGTCAGGTCCTTGATGGACCAGCTGGCCACCCCCAAACGGTTCACGAGCTCCAACGGGGCGACCTTGGTCGCCGCGTGCGGCTGCGTGTTGTACGCCAGCGTGAGCGCCGGCAACAGCTGGTCCCACGTCGTGGGGTGTTCGGCGACGTAGTGGTCGAGGATGCGTCCCATTGTGCGGTTGAACCGCTCCGCCTGCCCGTTCGTCTGCGGGCGCGACGGGGTGGTCACCTTGGCCTCGACGGACAGCAGGATGCACACCTGCTGCCAGAACAGCGCGGTGAACTGGGGTCCGCCGTCCGAGAGGATCCGGTCAGGTGGCCCGTAGGCCCCGATCCAGTAGTCCAGAAGGACGGAGGCGCAGTCCACCGCGCGGACCTTGCCCATCGGGATCGCCCGCACCAGCTTCGAGAAGCTGTCCGTGATGACCATGATGTATTCGTTGCCGGCGGCGGTCTTCGCCAGCGGCCCAAACAGGTCCGTCGCGACGTCCTGGAAGGGCAGCGTCGCTGGGAAGAGCTGCAGGGCGGCCACGGCCCGCAGGGGCCGGACGCGCCCGCGGGCGCAGCTTGCGCAGTTGCGGACGTGGAGCACGACGTCTGCCGCCATGCCGGGCCAGTAGTAGTACCGCCGCATGGCGGCATGCATCCGGGACTCGCCCGGGTGTCCCGCCAACGTGGTCTCGTGCTCCAACCGCAAGATGCGCTCCCGGAGGGGCGCCACCACGACGATCTGGGCCACGCCGTCGTGGGCGGCCCGCCGGCAGACGAGGCCGTCGCTGTCCTCGAAGAACGGCACCGCGCGGTCGGCGTTGAGCGCCTCGACGATCTTGTGGCACAGGGGATCCTCCCCTTGCGCCGTGGCGACCTCGCCCTTATCGATGGCGCGGGTGGTCGGTCCAGAAGCGTAGTTCGCCGTCTCCAGGCCCCTGGCGGTCTCCGCCCGCGTCAGGACGAAGACGGGGAGGTCGGTGTCCGCGGCCGAGCGGTCGGTACCTGACATCACGAGGCGGGACAAACCGTCGGCGAGCCAATGGGTTAGCCCGGGCTTGTACGCGATGTCGAAGGCCAGTTCATTCAGGCGCATGCGCCAGCGGGCGAGGCGCCCGTGTGCGGTCCCGTCAATGTTTATAAGCCAGCGGAGGCAGTTGTGATCCGTCCGGACCAAGAACCGGTCCCCCTTCAGGTAGGCTCGCAACCTGAGGGAGGCCCACACGAAGGCGAGGCACTCCTTTTCGGTCACGCCGAAGTTCTGTTCGGCCCCTTCGAGGACGCGGCTGATGTAAGCCACTGGGCGGAGTCCGCCTTCCTCCTGCTCCTGCAACAGCGCCGCGCCAACCTGCGTGCCACACGCGTCCACATCCAGCACGTACTTGTGGCCCGCGCGCGGGAGAGCGAGCACCTGAGGCTGCGTCAGCCGGCGCTTCAACTCCTCGAACTCTAACAGCTGCTCCGGCGTGGGCGGGAGCACCGTGACCGGGGCGGTCGAGCCCGCGAGGTCCGTTAGGGGGGTGGCCACCCGCGCGAAGTTCGGCACGAACCGACGGAAGACATTGCACATGCCAATTAAGCTCCGCACCTGTGTCCGCGTTGTCGGGAACGCCGCCTCCCACAGGGCCTTGGTGTGAGCCTGCAGCACGCCGAGTCGGCCGGGGGTAATCTCGTGCCCGAGGTACTCGACGGTCGTCCGAAAGAAGCGGCACTTCAGCAGAATGAGGGTGACCCCCGCGACCCGGAAAAGGCCCAAGACGGCGTCCAAGTGCTGGACGTGCTCCTCCTGCGTCTTGGAGAAGACGATCACGTAGTCCAGGTACACGAGGCAGCTCTGCCACTTGACCCCGGACAGGATGATGTCCAGCGCCCGCTGGAACGTTGCGGGCGCGTTCGTCAGCCCGAACGGCATGCGCTTGTAGTGGTAGGCCCCCTTGTGGCAGACGAAGGCCGTCTTTTCGCAGTCGCCGTCGGCGATGAGCACCTGCCAGTACCCGGCGTTGCAATCCAACGTCGAGAAGACCTTCGCCTCGCCGAGGCTGTCGATGCACTCGTCCATGCGGGGCAGTGGGTACGAGTCGCGCTTGGAGACGGCATTGAGGAGGCGGTAATCCACACAAAGCCGCAGCATCCCGTCCTTCTTGGGGACGAGGACCACGGGGAAGCCCCACTCGGACGACGTCGGTTCGATGACGTCGGCCGCTAGCTGGCGTTCGATCTCGGCGGCCTCCGCCTCGCGGGCCTTGGGCCCTGCCCTTCAGGTCGGCACGCGCACGGGTTTCGCCCCCGGGGTGAGCTCTTTGTGGTGCCGCGTGGCCTTGATGGCGCCCAGCGCCTGGCCCGACCACATGGCCTCGTGCTTGTGGAGCACCGCGCGAATGCGTTCGCGGAGGTGTGGTGCTGCTTCCGGCAACGGGACGTCCGCCACCCGTGGTGGGCCCGTGTCCGCCCCCCCCGGGGTCCCCGCTGGGGTGTGTCCCTCGGTGCCGGGGCCTTCGTCCGTGGCCTCGGGTTCCTCCGCCGGGATATGACCTTCGGTGCGCGGCACCTCGCCCGCCTGGTCCGAGAGCAACAGTTCCGTCGGGTCGCCTGCCGACGGGGCCGGCGACGCCCGACCGCCCCCGCCGGGTGACCGAGCGGCGCAGAAAGACGGCTTGTCCACAGGGACTTCGACCCGCGTCGGTCCGTCTCGTCCGGTGTCGGCCGGCGATGGTAGGGCGATGACGCCGGTGGCGAGCACCTCGACGCGCCCGACAGCCGTCTTCGGGCGGAGGGTCACCTCGCAGTCCCCGAAGTTCGAGAGCACGACCGGGAATGCGATGTCGGGCAAGATCTCGTGGACCCCGTTGGCGACCGTCGCCCGGTGCATCGTCATCAACCTGGAGGCGGCGAAGCTCTGACCCAGGCCGCCCCACGGGGTGCGCACCCAGGCGACTGTCGCCGACCGCGGAGCCAAGTGCGTCTTGTAGGCGAGCCGCAGTACGCGGGACGCCGACGCGCGGCGGTCGATCTTGTCGTCGGGGCCCCGGACGATTGCGGACGCCGTCCCGTCCCGCCAGCGTACGGCTTGGTCCGACGGCAGGATGGCGTGGGCGTGGGCGTCCAGGAAGTCGCATCCCAAAAGGACGGGGACGGAGAGGTTGGCGACCACCTGGAACGTGCAGGGCACGCTCAGCCCCCCCGCCCGGAACAGCAGGGAAATTGTTCCCGATGTCACCAGCTGATTGCCGTTCGCGTCGCGCAGCCGGAGCCCGTCCCCCGGGGAGTGCAGCGTTATCGCCTCGTGCCACCCGTCAGGCAGGGCCTCGGGCCGAATGACGCTTGCCCCTGCGCCGGTGTCGACGCCGACGGAGGACGCGATCATGTTCGAGGCGTGGCGCCCCAACGAGGCCGTGATCTTGTAGTTGTGCAACGCACCGAGGAGCATCTCGGCTTTCTCGGGCGCGGGGGCCGACTTGGGATGTGGCGGAGTGCCGGTCGGCCGTGCCACTGTCCCGGTTGCGGGAACAGGGCCCGCCCGCTCGGGCAGCGCGGCCGGGCGCGGCAATATGCGGGGACGGAATGCCGGCAAGGGCCGGACGCCCCGTCCACAGCGCCACATGGCCCGCTGTCGGGCCGCCGTGACATAGGCTGGCTGACGGGCGGGATTGAGGCGCACGGCCTCGGTGGGCAGCCCACGTAAGAGGCTGCCCCTCAGGCGTTTCCCAGGGCCTCGTCGTCGGCGTCGCCGGCCGCCTCGTCCGCGTCGTCGCCCGACCCATCGCGGGCCAACTGGCGCCGCTCCTCCTCGGTCGTCGTCCCGTCGTCGGTCTCGTAGGCCTCCGGGTGGCGCTCCACCTCGTGGAGGACGTGCACCCTCGCGGCCGCTGCCTGGGCGGTTACCGCTGCTGGCCCGCCGCCTCCCGTTGTCCGCGCGCGCCGGACCGCCTCGCGCGCGTGGCGGCCTCGCTCTTGTTGCTCCGGGGTCATGATGGGGCACTGCTCCGCCCAGTGGCCCGGGTCGTAGCACACGACGCAGGCACCACGACGGCGCGTGGGGCCGCCAGCGAGGTACCCACGCGGATGAGCGGGGTCGCGCCCGGCGTGGCTATACGCAGGGTTGGGGCGCCCCGGAAAGGGGACCCCGGTCCCCAGCCGGGTACCGGCGGTGCCGGACGCCGCGGGTCCGGGCCCGCGCGTCAGTGGCGTGGCAAACTCCGTCGTGCGTCGGTAGCCCGTCCGGGGCGTTGCGGACGGCGCCCACCCGGACGGCCCCGGTTCGCCTGGGCCGGCCAACAGGGCGTGCGGGCCCCCGGACTCTGCCGCTGCAAAGGCGGCCTGCGCCGCGTGCCAATCCCAGGGCGTGGCGGATGCGTCCACCGTGGCTACGTCCCCGTCCACCGGGGAGGAGCCTCCGAGTGCCTTGGACGCCGGGGCCTTGCCCCGCGGCGTGAGCGAAAGCTGGTTCCGGGCCGAGGGCTTCGGCGCGAGCTTGGTCTTGTGCAGGGCCCGGGACGACCTGCCCTCCCTGTCGAGATGCGCCTTCAGCTTGGTGAAGGACCGGCCGGCCGTGTTGTACTACCGCGCCGCGGCCCGGAGGGACTCCCCCACGCCCTGCACCAGGACCGCCTTCAGCTCCTTCCCATCCAGGAGGGCCCCGAGAGCGGCGCACGCAACGGGCAACGCCCCGCCACGCCACAATGCGGTCCCCGAACTGCCCCTCGGTCTCCTACGCGTGCTGCTTTGCATGCTGCAGTTCGCGGAGGCGGTCTGAGAGGACGTCTTCGTCCAAGTGCTCCTCCAGCAGCTCCCGAATGATGTACTTCAACTTGGGCTGGGCGGCCACCGCGGCCGCGTCGCTGCCCATGGGAACCACGCGGCGGACAATTACCATGGCGGTCTCGGAGACCAGCCACTGCAGCAGGTACACTGCGGCCCCCTCGGCGACGCCAAGGGCGTCGCACGAGTTCTTGAGCTTCCGCAGGAAGGTGATCACGCTCACGCGATCCGTGGCGTCCCAAAGCCGATCCTCGGTGAGCATCATCTCCTTGAGGTCACGCCGGTTGTACCGCTGCTGCGCCCGCTGGGTGCGCGAGAACCCAGGTGTGCGGTCGAGCAGACGGTACGCGTCCGTCTTGAACAGGGGGACAAACCGGGGGTCCGTGACCCGCTCCAGCCGTTGGTCGCGTCGCAGACGCCGGACCGCCTCGCCCACGATCGACTCACGGAACTCCGCCATGGTCGCCGCCGGCGCCCCCGTGTCCTCCGAGTCCGCCTCGCTATCGGAGGAGCGGGCCCCCGCGTGGACGCCACCCGCCGGGGAGGTGGCCAACCCAGGAGTCGGGGCCGCCGATCTGGCGGAGGCGCTTGGCGCCGAGCGCGGCCCCGCGCGTGCCGGCGCGGGCAGCGCTGCGGGCATGGCCGCCGAGGGAGCCGTTTCCGCGATACGGTCCCGCCAGCGGCGGAGCTACTCGAGCTCCTGCCGCATCTCCGCCATAAGCAGCTGCGACTCGGTCGTATCGGCCGACGTCTCCGGCCGGCGTCCGGCCGACCGCCTTGACCCGCGCGAGGAGCGCCCGTGACGCCCCGTGCGGGTCCCCATCTGGGCCGCGCTGCCGTCCGTTGGCGGCGAGGCCCCGCGACGGCGCTCGGCCCGCGCCGCCGCCCAACCGGAGAACGTCTCCTCCGCCTCTGTCGTGTCCAACTGCGTTCTCTCTGCGTCCGCCCGTATGCGCGCAGCGGACGACGGAGTGGGATGGTGTCCAACTGCATCCCGGCGCCGCGGCGGTGCGAACGCGCCGCCCCGGCGCGTCCGGTCCCGAGGGGTGTTCGCGGCCCCCCCCGGACCCCGTTGGGATGCGATCCCCGTCAGCCCCAGGTCTGAGGCGACGGCTCGGTTGGTCGCCGCGGGATGCGCGTGGTCGGGATCAAAGGACGACGTGCCGCGCACCGTCGCCACCGAACCACCGCCCGCCGTCGACGCCGCCGGGCCCCCTCGCCCCAGGGCGATGAGGTCTGGCAAGGACGGCAACCCGCCCCGTCCGTCCGTCCGGGCCCCGGTGGCCGCGGCGACTGTTGAGACAGCCCCCCAAGCCCGCGCAGGTAAGTCGCAGCTACCGCGGACTTTCAGTGTAATTCCGCAAGGATTTATCCGATGATTGGCATGTTTTGTATGAGACTTTGACACGCACGGTTGTGTGATCATGATGTGATTACTTGTACTTGTACTTCGAGGGCAGCTCATTTTGGAGCTGAGCTCGGGGAGATTATTGTCGGCGCGTGTGTGGTAGGGAGCGCATGTGCCCTCCGGAGGGGGGGGGAGCTCTGCCTCGGGAGGTGCGTCGTGGGCCCTGTCACTCCATGGGCGGGGGTGTGCCTGCAGGACGCTGAGAGAGGGTCACGCCGGCGTTAAGAGGCTGCGGGCCTCGCGCCTGAGACCGGTCCGAAGGAAAGCAACGCATCCACCCAACTACCTCTCGCTTCATAGGTTATGGGCCCAGCTGTCGCTGGTGGTCATCGTCGTCTTCCCTGCGGTTACTAGCGGAACGACGTTGCCAGGGTCGTGTTGCGTTCCGGCGTGCGGTGGGCCCGTGCTGCCCCGACGTCGAGAAGGTGGCGCCAGGTTGTGCCGCGGTCGTCATCATGTCGGACTTTGGCCGCTCTGGCGGGCCGCGGTTTGCGCAGCTGGACGACAACTACAAGGTTTGGGCGGCGTACCAGCGTGCGCAGCTCAAGAAGGAGAAGCTGTGGGCGGCGGTCGTGACGGACCGCCCTGCTTCTACGGCAGACGACAAGAAGCCCGACCCGGTGGTCGAGGCGTGGGACGCCATGAACGAGGCGGCGCTGGCGACCATCCAGATGTCTGTCAAGCCAGTGCACCTCAATACGGTTACCTCGGTCGACACGGCCAAGGAGGCGTGGGACGCACTCAAGGTCATGTTCGATGCGCGCGACAACGCGCAGCTGCTGCGGCTTATGGACGAGCTAAGCAGCCTCAAGAAGGGCGGCGACGAGAACATCATCAAGTTCACGTCGCGCGCCAAGATGATCCGGGACGAGCTGGCGATGCTCGGCAACCCGGTGGACGACAACACGCTCGCCCTGCGTGTCTTGTCGGGTCTTCCCGCTGAGTACGGGATGCTTCGGACGGTCCAAGAGAACAAGGACCGCAAGCTAGTCATGTCGGACGTGACAGCGAAGCTGCTTCAAGTTGAGCAGCGGAGCCAGACCGGGGGCGCGGCAAAGCCCGTCGGTGGGCTCAAGTCGCAAGCGTTTGCGGCGGCCGCGGCAAAGAAGCCGTGGCCCAAGAAGGAGATTGTGTGCTTCTACTGTGACAAGAAGGGGCACATGCAGCGCCAGTGCCGCAAGAAGAAGGCGGACGAGGCCAAGGGCTGGAAGAAGCCTGGCGGTGGTCGTCGCAACGGTGGTGACGGCGGTGGCCCGCATGCTGGGGCCGCGCTTGCCTACACGGCGTCGGCTGGTCGAGCCGGCAGCAGTAAGGCTCAGGGGGGCGCAAGCGGGTCGTCGACCTGGGTGCTCGACTCTGGCGCAACGAGTCAAATGGCGGCGGGAGACAAGGGCTTCACCGTCAAGATGACGGGGAGCGGAGCCGAGGTCACCTTGGCGAATGGTGACAAGGTGCCTATCAAGGGGCACGGGCACGTCTCCATGGACGTCGCCAACGGCAGCACCAAGAAGCGCATGGTTCTCGACGAATCCATGCTCGTGCCGGGCCTGACCAGCAATCTGCTGTCGGTTCGAGCGGTAGACCGCCGTGGCGGTGCAGTGGTGTTTGTCGGCGACGCCTGCTACATCCTCAACAACGGGGATGCGATCGGTGCGAGCGGGGTGCTCTCGAAGGCGTCGATGGTTGGTAAGGTCAACAGCCTGGAGCAGTACGCCCTAAAGGTGACGCCGGTAAAGGCGTTGGCGAGCGCGGCATCAACGCGTATCGCCGGAGAGGCGACGCTTTGGCACCGCCGGTTCAACCACTTGGGGTTCGAGAATCTCAAGAGGGCGGTCAAGATGGTCGACGGCATACCGTCGACGGTGGCAGACGCAAAGCGTGTCGACGGCACTGTGTGTGTGCCGTGCGTTGATGGTAAGATGGCGCAGGCACCACATCCGCGCTCTTCCACCAAGACCACCAAGTGTGGGCTAGTGCACACCGACATTTGTGGCCCGCTCACGGAGTCGTTTGGAGGCTCCTCCTACTTCATGACGGTGCTGGAGGACTCAACCGGGTTCATCACGGCGACGCCTATCAAGACAAAAGGAATGGCACCAGACATGCTGAAGACGCGCATCAAGCAGCTTGAGACACTGACGTCTGTCAAGGTCAAGCGCGTTCGTCACGACGGTGCCAAGGAGTACGTCACCAAGGACCTCAAGGCGTGGTACGACGACAAGGGCATTACGCTAGAACTGACGGCGCCGTACAAGGCCCAGCAGAACGGCAAGGCGGAGCGGGTGAACCGCACGCTGCTGGAGCGCATACGTGCTGCCTTGCTCGATGCTGGCGCGGAGGAGGAGCTGTGGGCTGAGGCGCTGGCCGCCGTCGTCCACGTGCTTTACAGGTCGCCGAAGGCGGGGCTGGACATGACGCCGCTCGAAGCGCTTACGGGGCGCCGCCCGAATGTGGCGGGATTCCGCGTTTGGGGGAGTCGGGCGTGGGAACTCAAGCCCAAGACACAGCAGCGCAAGCTGGAGCCGAGGACCGATGTTGGCCGCTTTGTCGGCTACGCGGTCGGTGGAAAGGCCTACCGAATCCTCAAGGACGGCTCTGACAAGGTCATCGAGCGTCGAGACGTGCTGATGGAGGAGAACCCAGCCATTGGAGTCAAGAACGCGTCGACGGCCGGCTCTAGTGCTGGTCCTTAACTCAGCGCACATAGTGACGGGGACGACAAGGCAGACGCGGACGGGGCAATTGATCTGCTAGACGCGGAAGGCGGAAGCGGAGACGAGTACGTCCCGGACCTTGAGTCGGACAGCGACGACGACGACGGCTCTCCCCACAGCCCTAGCGGCAGTAGGGACGACGATGACGGCAACGACCGCTCAACACCCGAAGTCGGGCAAGCTTCGAGCGAGTCGGCCGCGGCAAGCGACGACTACGTCAAGCCAGGGCCTCGCCGGTCAAAGCGCAAGCCAGCTCCCATGGTGTCCTGGTGGCTGAAGGACCCCAAGGCTCTCTTAGCCAGCGGGACAGAGCCGGCTTCCAAGGATGGCTGGGACTTGACCAAGCCGCCGGCAAACGAGAAAGAGGCGCGCGCTCGTTCCGACTGGCCGCTGTGGAAGCAGGCAATCAAGGAAGAGGTGGCGGCACACAAGAAACTTGGCACGTGGTCCAAGACCAAGGGCAGAAACAAGCAGCACAAGGCGGTCAAGACGCGTTTTGTCTTTGACATCAAGCACGACGCGGAAGGCAAGAAGACGCGCTACAAGGCGCGGCTTGTAGCGCAAGGCTTCAACCAAGTTCCCGGACGCGATTTCGATGAGACATGGGCGCCCGTACCCAACGCGGCGACGTCACGTGCACTCTTCGCCGTAGCGGCAGCCAAGGGGTGGGAGGTCCACCACGTTGACGTCAAGACAGCCTTCCTCAACGCGACGATGGACAAAGAGATGTACATCAAGCTCCCTGACGGTGTCGAGTCAGGGGAGCCGGCGGAGGTGCGTCGGCTCAACCTGGCCCTGTACGGGACGAAGCAAGCAGGGCGGCTGTGGGGCATCAAGCTCAATGAGGAGCTCGAGCAGATGGGAGCCACACGGTCAACGGTGGAACCGTGCCTCTACGAGTGGCACCACCCTGTGCACGGACGCGTCTTCATCCTCGTGTACGTCGACGACTTGATCGTGGCCGGCGAGAGTCTTGCTGGCGTGGCGGCCATCAAGAGTGGCATCTCGGCCAGGTTCGACGTGCGCGACATGGGAGAGGTCAAGGACTTCATTGGTATGAAGGTCATGCGCGACAAGGCGTCCAAGAAGCTCACGCTAAGTAACCCGGGGCACATCATGAATCTGCTCCAGGCCTTTGGGATGGACACGTGCACGCCCAGCAAGACGGCGATGGCGTCCGGCTTCAAGCTCAACAAGACGGGGGAGAACCTTCTTCCCGAAGGAAACCGGTACGCAGAGCTGGTCGGCTCGCTCCTGTACTTGTCGACGACGACGCGGCCGGACATTGCCTTTGCTGTGGGCGTGCTCTCACGCTTCATGTCATGCCCTGAGCAAGACCATATGCGCGCGGCCAAGGGTGTGCTTCGCTACCTTCGCGGGACTTCTCGCCTTGGTGTGGTGTACAGCGGCAACGAGCCGCTGCAAGGGTACGTCGACGCCGACTGGGCGGGCGACACCGACGGCCGCCGCTCGACGACAGGCTTTGTCTTCACGCTAAACGGCGGGCCGATCTCGTGGGCAAGCAAGCGCCAGTCGACGGTAGCT
>Ga0115030_1000381_pt1 | contig 17922 bp, 15 predicted proteins | sample SidtaG_4_FD_87174 | JGI IMG/M metagenome (GOLD analysis project Ga0115030, IMG submission 87174) | Marine algal microbial communities from Sidmouth, United Kingdom - Sidmouth_Male1 metaG | ecosystem: Host-associated > Algae > Red algae > Unclassified | place: Sidmouth, United Kingdom | collected... | reverse complement strand
TTATCTCGCTGTTGTTCCCTTTTGTTCTATCGCCACAACAAGGAACAACAAACAATAATGGCAACAGGGAACAAGATAAACAAAATAGTAACAAGATAGGGTGTTAGCAGCTAGGTTGGTCAGGGCGATCGCCACTATTCCGACCGCTGGCAAACACAAGCAGTCAACCAGCTAGACGATTAGACAGTTAAGCGGCTAGAGCGCTGGTAAGCCATCTCATCTCAGCTATTCGTGTCATTTTTTGACGACTGGCTGAGCAACATTCCCGGCAGCGCGATCGCCCGGTTCGACTCGCAGCCTTGACCGTTCAAACAACTAGACGGCTAGACGGTTAGTAACTGGCAAGGCTCAACCGAAAGGCGATCGCACCCGATCCGACTGGCTGAGCAATATTGATGAGCTGCTGCGGAGAAGGTGCCCGGTAGCGTGCTGGAGTTCGTCGGTAATGGCGATTGGCTGAGCTGCTGCGAGCGCTCCAGTGAGGTGAGGTTGCTAGCAGTCCATCAGCATCCCGACAGTGCGATCACCACTATTCCCGGCAATGCGATCTCCCTTCATCGTGACGATTGGCTGAGCAACATTCCCGGCAATGCGATCGCGCCTATTCCTATCCGGCTTACGCCCTGTCCTGCCCTGTCTTGCCAAAATCTCACCAACTGGCACATAGTAAAATCGCGCACCCAAATTGCATTTAAGCGTTGCGCACCTGAATTGCAAAACGGCATCGCCCGTTGATTTTGAATCGCTGAGACCATTGAAAACTAGCCAAACCTCGCGCACCTAAATTGCATTTTAGTTCTTAGAAACCATTTGCAATTCAGGTGCGCTCCCGTCTTTGGTCATCCCCCATTAACGAAGGGGCGATCAGGTCGAACTGGCACATGGGGTAGAGGGGCGATCGGGCGGGGGTGGGGTAGTTAGTTATCTCCACGGATATCTCACCTCGAAGAAGAGATAGCAAAATGTGGCAAGTGGTCTATTTAGCAGATTTTAGAGAAAGCTGGGAAATACCTCTCCGTTAGAGATGGATTCTTCACTTACAATCGCGGTCTGGATCTATGTTCAGATCTATTATTGTAGGTAGCTTAGTCTTACATAGATGGGCTTCTGATAGCTGTTCGCGAGTTACGCCTAACACATTGCTAAGGTCGGCCTCGTACATATTGGCCTCGCGCAGATCGGCATTGGCTAGACTAGCACTGTCCAGGTCGGCACGAATTAAGCTTGCTTTGACCAGGCTGGCACTGTCCAGATTTGTACTGCTTAGATGAGCGTCATTTAAGTTGGCATCACTCAGGTTAGCATTGCTCAGATTTGTATAGGTCAGATCAGTGCTGCCTAAGTTGGCACCATTCAGATCGCTTCCGCTTAGGTTGGTGAAAAATAAATTAGCTTTCTCTAGTTTGGCGTTGCGCAGCTTGGTATTGCTTAGATCTATGACAGTCAGGAGTGTGATTGATTCTCCCTGTAGTTTCTCTGGACTCTGAATAAGTCTGGCTTGTCGTAAGAATTCAGTAAGCAAGGCATTTCGCTCATGACCTAGCTCTTTGATAGCAGTCGTGGTGATGGCTCTAGCTACGCTGCGAACTTCACTATCTTCATCAGCATCACGCAAACTCCTGTCAAGTAACAGCTCCTGCATCTTCTCCAGGTAGTTGTCTAACGTTTCCTGTTTAGCTCTTGCGTCTGCAATCTGAAGTTCCTGTTCATAACGAGTAGCCGCTATCTCCTCTTGTCTCCTCTCTACGCGAGTCTCAAGATAAAAGGCACCAACCGCCAAGCCAACTGGCACTATCAGCAGCTCTAGCCATTCCCATGACGTTTTCCCGGAGAAGCCTGAGAGAAGCCATTTAAAGGGTGCTGTGACAATTCTCATAACTCGCTGACGTATATACCTTCAACCACAGAGGATTCTACAGCGGCTTGACAGGGCTTTCCTTACTTTAGTTAAAGCCATCTGACACGAAAAAGCCGCCCGGTTGTGGACGCGACTGGACGGTGTGGGGTTTATAGGGGCGAACTGGTAACCCTAGTAATAATGTCTTGAAGTGATAGAGCGATGGCAAAATTTGAGGAGTTCGTGAAAGTGGCGACCTGTCTGGCAGCGGTTTTAATAGTTGGCCTGATGGTAGCTGCTTCTATCCAACCAGACAGGGAAACGCAAGAGATCATCAATAGGATGGAAACTCTAAAGAGGGAAAGGTCAGGCAACTAAATAATCCGCTTAAAGCTTTTATCACTCATATTCTCCATAAGCCTTACTCCACTTGATGACTGAACGAGGGGCAGGCTTCCCTGTGTTGGGGTGGGATGGTGTGGGCGATTTAGTAAAATTAATATCCCTGATGGCTATTGGAAAGGAAAGTTCTTTGAGGCACTGTTTGGCAGAAAGTTTGAGTAGGGTGGTTGTAGCAAAAGGTGCCAGTATTCCTGTTTAGATGGGATTCGTGAATCCATCCCATGCGATACCCACCACCGTTTCTAATTTCGTACCACCCATTCAAATATACAAAAGTTCTTAACCAGTACCCAGATGAAACAGATCCACGATCTGCTGAACTGAATGACGGCTCTGACTTGAGATAATATGTACCGCTTGGCCTTACTGTCCAAACAGGGCTAACTCTTTGACTGTTTTTAGGTGATGCTAGCAGTAGGGAGTTGTCTTGACTGTGTTTTGACTCTCTGAACTGATGATGTACCTCCTGAGAAGCAACAGCGCTAGAGGTGCTGAAGATTAAGAGAGAGAGCGTGAACCAGATAGCTTTTATCATTATCAATAAGTCTAGTTAGCTTGACTCAAAAAATGTAATCTCAAAGCACGCGACATGTCGGCAAGCGTTGTCATATTGAAATCTTTATTCATGTTATTTCTCTGATGGCTGCCACTCATACTGACCATAAACCTCACTCCACTTGATAACCTCACGCGGATCGGGCTTGCCAGTATTCTGCCTAGCACCATAGCCAGCGTTGCAGGCGTCTAGCTCACTACTATGCTCACCCATCCACTCCTTAACTAATCCCGGCTTAACCTTACTGAGCTGACGCAATATAGACCCAGTAATAGCGAACTGGTCATCATCATCGCGGCCTGCATTGTATTCCTGTATCGCCTCAACGGACCTTCTCGGCTTCTCGGGGTGGGCATCATGACGGCAATCGCCATTCAATTCGGCTTTAGCCACGTTGCGCCAGTTGAAACCTGTCTGGTCGGCTTCTAGGATAGGGTCAGGCTCTACTTTGACTTTAGTACCTTTAGTCTTCAACTTTGCTGATGATGATGCGGGTTGCGATCACGTCAGCTCCATCTCTAGTCGCTGACGTTTCTTTCACTCGCGGGCTAGCTGCGCCTCTAATCTATCTGCCTGCTGTATGCTTAAGCCGCAATATCTAGAGGAGAGTGTTGGTAGATGTGTAAAAAGACGACCTTCGTGAGCCGGTTCACGTCTTCTTCTTCAAAATCATCTATAGGTAGTCCTGTTTCTTCACTGTACAGATGGTCGCGGATTGCGTTTTCAACTTGAGACTTAGTTGTGTCTGTCGCCTTCCAATTTTCTATCTGCTGTAACTGCACTTGAATGATTTGGAACAGCGATTGAGCTACTTGTTTCAACCGCTCTCTAGTCGCGGGTTTAATGTCTTGTTTGTAATTACACAGAATGTCAAAAAGAGCTAAATCAGATTCTGTAAGTCCCTCGCGGACGTGCCGCTTTTCTTCATTGCTGAGAGCCTCAACAAGGTTTAGTAATTCTTCAAAGGTTTGCTCTATTGTGAGACGGTCGGTTTCTCGGTTGTAGTTGCTGATAATTTCCTGGTAGCGGGCTTGAAGGTTCCGGCGCTGAGGGCTTTGAGGATTTTGCTGCAACAAACTTTGCAGGCGTTGAGCGATCGCACTCTTTACATCTTGTACCTGCACCTGCTTTGCGGGCGACTTAGCAAACTCAACCTTAAGTCGCTCGAAGTTTATGTTACTCAAATCATAGATACGTTCAGAAGCAGCACCCGGCGCTTGAGTGGCGTTTACCTCGATGGCATCGCTTACTTCAGCGCAAACTGAGCGAAAGATATCTCTCAAGTCAGTATTAGAGCGCCGCTTTTCTAATAGCTTCTTGTACAGCATCTCTAAAGCGTTGTAGGAGGAGCTGTAGGGTTTGAGCAAGTCGAAGCGACCTGCAAGCGCTTTGTGTTTGCGGATGAGATCTTGAGCCAGTACCTCAAAGCAGATCCGGCTTTCGTCATTGGTGCAAATAGCATTCAGCGCAGGGCCATCATCGCTGAGTAAGGCAATACGATCGATGCCTTGGGCCGTAATCAACTCGTTTAGGTCGAAGCCTAAGGCGACCAGCAGATCGGTGCAGGCTTGAATCGCAGCAGCATATTCGCCCTGTAGCTTGAGCATTTCATTGTAAGGCGCTTTCTTTTCCTCATCGTCTGAAGCTGATGTATCATCTGCTGAGCGGCCAAGAGCAGCGGCACTACCGTATTTAGCCAGAGCAGCGCGGAAGCTTTTTAGGATGCCGCTGTAGTCTACAAGTAGGCCATTGTTTTTGCCTTCAGATACGCGGTTGGCACGGGCAATGGTTTGCATAAGCGTGTGGCCGCGCATGGCTTTGTCCATGTAGAGCGTAGAGAGGCTAGGCACGTCGAAGCCGGTGAGCCACATAGCACAGACGATAGCGAGCCTGAAGGGATGGTTCTCTGCGCGAAATTCGGTTTCAAGATCGCGGCTCTCTATCACCTGTCGGTGGGGGACGATATCGAGATCCCAATCTGAAAAGACTTTGACCTCATCGGCAGCTTTGCTAACGACAACGTGATATTTGGTTTCGCGTAGCCAGTCGAGCTTGCGTTGCTGCTCTTGTTTATCTTGTTCGTCAGTAGCTCTGCGAACTTGTTTTTCTTGCGCTTTTATTTCGGCCTGCCAGTAGTGAGCGATCAGGTTATACATGCGAACGGTTGTCAGCTTGTCGAGGCAAACCAGCATCGCTTTTCCGGTTTGCCAGCGATCGCTAAAATGCTTCACCAAATCTGCGGCAATCCGATCTAGCCTTTTTCGGTCGGTAATCACAGCGTAGTCACTACCCAACCGCCTCATCAGCCGAGCTTCGTCTTCTTCGCTCAAGTCGTGCTTTTCAATCTCTTCTGCAACTCGCTCATTGATATCGTTAGTGACAATCTCTAGCTTCTCACCTCGGTTGTCGTAGTACAGCGGTACGGTGGCTCCATCTTCTATGGCCCGTTGGAAGTCGTATACCGATACATAGTCGCCAAAGACCTCTTTGGTCTTTTGATCTTCAGCAGATTCCATTAACGGCGTGCCAGTAAAACCAATGAATGCAGCGTTGGGCAGCGCCTTACGCATATTGATGGCGTATTTGCCGTACTGGGTGCGGTGGGCTTCATCGGAAAGGACGATGATGTTGTCGCGATCGCTATATCCCACCGTATCGTCAGCAGCGATGTCCTGATTGAATTTATGGATCAGGCTAAAGACATAGCGCTGGTTGCCTTTTAGCAGGGTTTTAAGCGATTCGCCGCTGGTTGCCTGGTTAGGGAGCTGCTTACTAGCAGTAGCCTGTACAGCGCCGGTACCAATATAGGTTTCAGTGATCTGGCCGTCGAGTTCTTGGCGGTCGGTGACGATGAGGAAGGAGTAGCCGCCAATTTTTCGCAGGACTTTTTCAGTGAGAAAGACCATTGAGTAAGATTTGCCGCTGCCTTGAGTGTGCCAAAAGACGCCTAGACGCTTACTGCTTTCTAGATCTTCAGGGTCAGGCGTTGGATCGTTCTTGAGCTGGTCGCGCGTTTGGATGCTTTCAATTACGCGGTTAACGCCGAGGAATTGGTGGTTGCGGGCCAGGATTTTGACCAGTTCGCCGCTGCTGTCATCGAAGAGGATGAAGTTTTCAACCAGGTCTAAGAAGTTTCGTTTGCTGCCGATGCCCATCAGCATCGTTTCAAAGTCTACGCGGCCTTTTTCTTCTTCTTCTAAGCGTTTCCATTCATTAAAGAAGGCGTAGGGGCTAGCAAAGGTGCCAACGCGGGCGCGATCTCCGTTGCTTAACAGGCAAACGGCGTTGTGATGGAAAAGTTCGGGGATGTAGGTTCTGTAGTTGGTGAGGTTTTGGTCGTAGGCGGTCTGGATGTTTTTGTCGGTGCGTTTGAGTTCAATGAAGAGTAGGGGGATGCCGTTAACGAAGCCGAGGATGTCGGGGCGGCAGCGCTGAATGGGGCCTTGAATCCAGAGTTCGCGGACGATGAGGAATTCGTTGTTGTCTGGGTTGTCGAAGTCGATGGGTTTGAGGCGTGGCTCGACGGGTTCGCTACTGGTGGGGTCGTCGTATTTTACGGGGATGCCATCGAGGAGGAGTTTGTGTTTGTCGCGATTGATAGCAAGGGGGGGAGTGGAGGGGTTGTAGGCAAGGATGGTTTCGACGGCTTGAGTATAGGCGCTGTCGGGGTGGCCGGGGTTAAGGCGCACCAGGGCGGCACGAAGGGAGCGGGTAAGGATGGTTTCAGTTTGGCTGCTGCGGCCTAGCGTGCTGTTGAAGTCAATTTCAGAGCCGAGGATCTCGTCGTTGTAGGCGAAGACGGTTTGCCAGCCGAGGTTAGTTTTGAAGTAGTCGGCGTAGGTTTCTTGAATGAGGATGTCTTCGGAGTATTCGGCGCTCATGGGCGGCTAGGATGCCTGGAATATGTCAACTCATATTCAAGTGTACGAGGTGAGCCTCCGGGTGGTTGTGATGTCAGACGGGGATACTGCCGTTCATAAGTCGGGGGAGGAGGCGATCTCGGGCTTCGCGGAGCTTTTGGTTCTGATTCATCAGTTTTTGCATCTGCTCGTAAGCAGGCCTAGAGAAATCGTCAAATTGAGCCAATAGAGCAGTGGTAGGAATTAAAATTTCCATACTTTCAAAGTCTTTTGGCTTTACTGCGGGATATGCAGCTCCAATTGCAACTATTTCCATATGTTCAACAAACATATCAGTTGTTGTTAGTGCATATAGAAAAGAGTAAGGAATAGTTATAGCAGAGATGACAGCAAATCCTGTGGAAACAATCATATTTCCAACAGGATCGAGAACCAAAGCATAAGCTCGCTTCCCAGGGCGAACCATTGACCAAACTATATCACCATGTTTTACGACTCTTCTTGCTCTGCTAGGTGCTTCTGAAAATTGATATTGGTTGTACCCATTTATCCTTCCAGTAGTGACAGAGGATATGTCAACGTAGTTCAAAAAATCAGGTGCGTCTTTCTTTGTAATTGATGTTGAATTTACTTTTGCACAATGAGACAACAAAGTTTTCTCCCACCCCTCCGGCACACCATCAACCACCGCCACCCGCTCATGCCCTGGAAAGCGCAAATGCACAAACCACTCGCGGTACAGTCGATGCACTGCCTCCTCTAGCAGGGCAATACGGCGGTTGTTGTTATCGATGAGGTCATCATAGTTTGAGAGGATTGAAACAATCTTATTCTGAACAGAAACGGGAGGTACATGAACCTTAAGATTCTTTAAATCGTTTCCTTTAATTCCTGCCTGTACGCCTTGAGTAACGATTGAGCGAATAGGGCATATAGGTGATTTGAAGTAGTAATGATAGAAAGCTGGGTTTGCTATCTGTCTGTTTAGTCTTACTCTAATCAAGTGCGACTCAAATGTTGTGGGTTCATCGAAATCTTTAACGATCGAGCACTTCCCGGCTCCTGCTGCTACCAAAGACTGTCTTGCGAAGAGAAGGTCTCCTCTCTCAACGAGCATGTTAGCTAGCTCTTTTTCATTCATCTGAACTCTTTCCATCGTGATCGCCCCTATTCGATCATGACTAAACAGCTCTCCCATATTTATAAATTTGTGTCCCTGTCCACGAACTCTAGCGGGTCTACTCAATCCATTTCTTGAAGGTATCAAGTATAAGTTCTCAAACTCTTTTCTTTCCCAACTCAAAATTCAAGCTCCTCAAAATTTACCTGAATCGCCGCAGCCAGCTTCACCGACTCAGCATTCAATCCTGCCAGCTCCGTATGAATTGCTTGCATCCGCGCCTCAAACTCCCCTTCATCCTCAGCCTCCACCTGCACCGCAACACCTACATAGCGCCCCGGAGTCAAACTCCCATCTTCAATTTCACTTTGCTCAATTACCCGACACAGCCCCGGCACATTCACCATTATCCCCTGCGGAAACCGCGACTGAAGCCACTCCAGCTGCTGCTGAAAATACAGCACCTGCTTCACCACACTCACGCCTTCGTTTCTCAGTTCCTCAAGCGCCTTCCACTCAGAGCGCACCTCGCGGCTATTCCATTCTTTTAGCGCCTCCACCTTCAGCGACTTCTCCGCCAGCGCTACCACCCGGCCTAGCAGCTTAAACACCAAGTTGAGCCCCTTTTGCACTGCCTTTAGCAATGGCTCCCTTTCTGCCAAAGCCGCCGCCCACTGATGCTGCGCGTCATTCGTTCCTAGCGTTTTCGCCGTCGGCTTAGTCAGCGTTGCCCAAACCGTTTGCAGGCTTTCTCGATCTGCGGTCAACTGTGCAATCGCCGCCGTCAACTCCTGCCGCTGCGCCTCAAATGCCTGCACACTCTCCGCTGTTATCTCACCTTCTGGCTTTACTGCCTGTGCCACACTCTCCAGCCGATCCAACAGCAGCTCTAGTCCCTCATCCCATGCAGCCAGCCGATCCAATAACGGATCAGCCGCCGTGTAAGCCTGCTCAGCATAGGATCGCACCAGCGCCAAAAACCGCTCCGTCTCCCCTCGATATAGCCAGGTAATCGCCGTCAGATTCTGAAGCTGCTCCTCACTGAAATCATTGATCTTCCGCGTCACTACCCGAAACACACCACGAGCATCGAGCATCAGAATCTTGTTCTGACGAGCCTTTGGCTTACCCTGGTCAAAAAACCAAAGCGTACAGGGCAGCGACCTGGTATAGAAAAAGTTCGTTCCAATCGAGATGATCGCATCTACATCACCCGTTGCGATCAGCTCCTCTCGGATCTCCTTTTCTCCATGCCCTGCATCCGACGCTGAACTAGCCATGACAAAGCCAGCTCGCCCTGCCCCTTCTTTTAAGTAGCTATAAAAATACTGAATCCACAGGTAGTTTGCATTGCTAACGGTCTCTGTCTTCTTGCTAATTCCTGGAATCTTCTTTGTTGTAAATAACCGCTTGTCGTTCTTAATCTTCTTCGGATCGACCATATCCACATTGAAAGGCGGATTGGCCATCACATAGTCGCAGGCCCCTATTAGCTCTTTACGAGAATCGTAAAACGTATTGCTTTGCCGAATATTGCCATCTAGCCCATGCACAGCCAGGTTCATCTTCGCCAGCCGCGTATTCGTCTCCGATAGCTCCTGGCCGTAGAACGTCACCTTCTGTGCCGCATTCATACCTACTCGCTCTAAAAAGTGCCCCGTCTGAACGAACATGCCCGCACTGCCACAGGCCGGATCAAACACCAAACCTCGCGTCGGCTCAATCACGTTTACAATCATCCGCACCAGCGACGGCGGCGTAAAAAATTCGCCCCCTTCCTGAGCGCCACTCATCGCGAACTTATTTAGAAAATACTCATAGATGCGGCCAAACACATCACCCGTAGCCATCTTCAGCTCATCGCGCCCAAAGATACGTATCAGGTTTTGCAGCAGCGCTTTATCAAACGAGGTGTACTCTTTCGGCAGCACTCCCTTCAATAGCTCAGACTGCGCTTCAATATCCTTTACCGCTTGCACTAACTTTTGCCCGAGATCTTCAGAATCAGGTAGTGCTAGCAGATAGTCGTAGTGCGCTGTCTCTGGCAGAAACAGTGCCGCCTTACTCTTAAAATCCGCAGGCGTCAGCGATCGCTTTTTGCCACCTCTTGAGGGCAAGGTCTGCTCAATTTGCGATCGCACTACCTCATAGCGATTCGTCGCATGGCGTAAGAAAATAAGACCCAACACCGGCATACTGTACTCCGAAGCGTTCAGCTTAGAGTTAGCACGGAGCTGATCGGCAGCTTCCCAAAGGGAGGATTCCAGCTGAGTGAGGTTGAGCATAGAGGAGAACAGGCGATCTAGACAAAGCTCATTTGAGCAGGTTTGGGTATGCGATCGCAACTGCATCATTTATATGTGTTGCTTGCACCGATCGTGTTTGCACTGCCTTACACGGCTAGTAAACTACGATAACGGTTCTACTGTAGGTGCTTGTCTTTGGCATCGGTGCAGTAGCGTGATTTGCTAGCCGCTCAAGATCAGTGGGCAATATCCTACTGCACTCTCCCAGCAGTCAGACATGCCACAGGACTATAACGCCCGCAGAAGGCAAGCCATCCAAACAGCACTGTCAGCTCCCTTTTGGAACATCTCTTCAGTCAGTCCTGAAAACTTTCTGCTCTACGACCAAGCACTTACTCACAGCTCATACGCTAACGAGCAGTACGCTTTAGGACGTGCTTACGCTGACAATGAACGCCTAGAATTTTTGGGCGATCGCATCCTCAACTACGCTGTTGCTGACTTTCTTTATCAGCAATACAAAGAAGCATCAGAAGGTGACCTCTCAGACAAAATAAAATTCACCCAGAACGCAAACTTTGCCCATATCGTTAAAGAGCAAGCACCCGACATCAAGTCACTACTTCGGCTCGGCAGAGGTCAGATCCTTACTGACGCTATGCTCGCCGACACATTTGAAGCTCTCATCGGAGCTATCTATCTCGATCCCACCCAAGGACTACCCAAAGTCCATCAGCTTGTCAGTGGCCCTCTAGCCTCAAGCATCAAAGCCTTTACCACTGAACAAGACTACATCAGCTGTTTACAAATCCACGTTCAAAGGACTAAAAGAGATTGCTTGACTTCGGATGACCTTGACTACGTAGAGATCAGTCACTCTAAAGATTGGCAAAACCATCACACTTATATTTATGAAGTGCGATTACAAGGCAAAGCTAGCGGACAAGGCACTGGCAGCACTATAAAAGAGGCCAAACAAGCCGCTGCCAAAACAACTTTGCAAAAGCTAGACATTTAAAATCGCAACACACTATGCCAAGTACAGAGCATTCTACTTTCATTTTACAAATCGGAAGGTCCAAGCGTATCGCCACCGTAGACTGAGCCTTCAACAATTTGATATTGCTCACTCAGCGGCCTGCTGTCTGCAACAAACTTAGGCTTAACCGCTTTCACGACTGACTCAAGCGATCGCTCAAGTGGACGAGGGTTGATGTAGCTAAATAGTGCGATCGCGCCTAGTGCCAACACAGCAAGAAAGCCACTCAACTTGGACACGCGCATTGGCAACCCTCTATGCATTAGGCTCAAAGTGCCCTTACCATCAGGCGGATTAGCCCAGCTTCAAGCCAACTTAACGCAGCAGCACAGTGAGACTATACGTCTCTAATTGTGGCGGCGGCTAGATCTCAACGCCGACATTGGTAACATTAAACGTCTGAACGGCTAGACGTTTAAACGGTTAGACGTTCAGACTACTACGGGCAAGATTTCACTTCGCTATCATTACTATTCAAACATCTCAGGCGTTAGTCGAAGTGTTTAACTGAGTCTACTCAATTCCAAAGTACGATTCTATTTTCTCTAGTTTGATGATTCCCCAGACGGAACGTTCTTCAGCTCTCGCTATTTTTTGTCCGATTCCGCCTACGTACCAAATCGTAGATAGCGTTATAGCTGTGCAGACAGACGTAGCAACGATAGGAATAAAGCTGTCTATAAGTTTAGTCAAGCTCAGGCTCTTCTCTTCTTTTGCTGGAGGGGCGGCGACTTTCTCTATCCCTGGAATCCGCTCCATAATCAAGATTAAGGATCTCATCCCCTTCTCTAAAGTCTTTGCCCTCTGATTCTGCTCGCCAGTTATGAAGGTCACTAAGTCCGCTGAGGAGTTCTTCAACGCTGCTGTATTCTCGGCCAGTTGAACTACTTGTGGTGACTGCTCCTCGTTCAAGTACCTCACTAAGTTCTCTAAGGAAAACTTGAGTTCGGTTGTTGATACTCCGAGTTCGCCGCTGCGCTTCGTCAATGCGATCAAGCATTCCGTTAATTGCTGGTAATTCTGACTGGAACCACTCAAATCCTCCGCCTGTAAAGTCAGTCGTTCCATTAGCTTCAGATTGACTTGGTGCCATACTTTTAAGACTTCCTCAACAGATTTGTTATGTCGGAATTGCTCAGTACGAACAAATTCTACTTGCTCGGCTAGGAAAGCAACTGATTCTGTTAGCTCTGTGTTCTTTACTACTGCATCCATCTTCTATAGTGGCTCGCTTCATCCTTAGTAGTTTTTTTGTACTGTCTATTTCTTGGCAACAACGACTTTCTTCTCTTTAACTGCTTTGTCAGGAGGTGACTCCTGAGCTTTTTCTTTACTTAAAAGAACTTCGTAGTCTATCTTTGCTGCGGTTGTCTTTAGCCAGCTCCTCACTCTGAGGCGTTTGCTAAGCGGGACTTTCTCATGCGACGAGGCAGCTTTCAGCTCAATTCTCAGACTTCTAGTCAGGCGAATAGTCTCTGGTGCCAGGACATCCATATCTATGACTTTGATCTTTTGACTATCTTTAAGTAGCTTGAGCGAGGTTTCAGAATATACTTGCTCCCATTGAACCTCTCGGCTACGGCCCATATTCTTCACGAATATGTGCTTAATGTCTGGATAAGCATTCACAGACTTTTCAAAGAGGCTTACGGACTCTAAATCGGCGTCAGACACCCACCATTTGAAGATAGTGACCGGCAAGATGTCAGCTATTTCACTACTCTTATGTAGCCCACATGATTCCATCCAGGCATTCATTGTCTTCTCTCCTCCTGCCGGAAGATCTATTAGAACATCGCCTGAACCTTCGCTCTTTGATGATTCTTCGGCTATATCCATAATCATGTCAGGCTGAGCCGACATGATTGGATCGTCTGAGAGCACAATGATTAGCGAGTCCTTGTACGTACTCCTCAATGTTTTAGAATCTTTGTCGCCATCGATAGATGTCAATTCTCTACCGTAGGAACGGTAGTACTCGATTAATCCTGATGCCCACAGGCTTTTTCCTACGTTGCCCTTATTCCCAGTAACAAGGTGAATTCTGACCATTCTTACTCCTCAGATTGTTATTATTTGGAAAATTCCGACTCCGCTAGCCTTTGGTGAGCAGCTAATCGCTCTTGGTGGGTTTGAGGTAGGTACAACTCGGTCGACAACTCGTCAGCTATATCTACACTTACCTCTATTCTCTGCGGCACCTGTTCAGGCGGAGCAAAGGTTACAGAGGTGATTTTCTTCTCTACTGCATTCTTGCGTGTTGAACATACACCGTTTCTTTCTTTCCGTAGCTGGTAGTAGTGATTCCTAAATGATGCAAACGACAACGAAAAACTAGAGTTCTTGGATAGCGCCGTGTGTATTTGACGCAACGTCTTCCTTTCTCGACGGTACTTTTCAATACCATCCATCAGAGATGAAACCACTTCTCTTGGAGTCTCGTCAAAGTCCCAGTTAAGACTTGAATCTTTGGATTTCATAGAAATTCTCTCGCATGAAAAATTTATAGCACATGAGATAGCACTATGGATTACAACAATCTCTTTTATATACCTAAAAAATTAAAAAAACACTTCGCATACATCTAAAATACTCTTGAAAAACGTCTCAGCATTCCGTTGCAGCGAACTGATTTATACTCTCATAGAAAATAGCAAGATGTGGCAAGTGGGCCTACTTATGGAAACAGTCAAAGTTTATTGCAGTAGCGACGAGAAAGAACGCATCAAGGAGATTGCGGCGGCGAGCGGACTGAAGGCTAGCAAGTACCTTCTACAGCAGGGCTTGAGGGAGGGACTAGGTGACTTACCAGAGCGTGCTATGTTGGCTCAACTAGTCAGCTGCATGGTTCGGCCAATGTCATCTCAGACCGTTCGGGCAACCTTGCTTGCTATCGCTCAAGAGGTCCTGGAAGGCGGCTCTGTCTTAGAAGCTAGGGCACGAATAGTAGAGGTTTGCAGAGATGCTGATCAAGGTAGTCAGGGGCAGTGAACCAAGAGCGCTCTGCCGATATGTACTAGACCCGAAAAAGCAAAGAGCGCACGAGAGAAGCGCTATTGAGACAGATGGCATCATCAGCACAGTTGTCTTCTGCACCAATATGCCTGGACAGACGACGGCACAGTTAGCGCACAACCTACAGTTACTAGCCAAGCTGAACACCAACGTGCGAAAGACTGTTGCCCACTACTCAATTAGCTTGCATCCCAACGAGGCTAGCCAGGTAGAGCGAGCGCAGATGATGGCAATTTCTAGAGCGATGCTCGATGAACTGGGCCACAGCCAATGTCCCTACTTCGGCGTAGAGCACTACGACGCAAACCAGAAGCATTGGCATCTGGTAGCTAGCACGGTTGGATATGACGGCAGATGGGTCGACGACAGCTTTGAAAGGAACCGACTTAGAAACCTTGAAGAGCACTTAGAAAACAGATTTCAGCTTCTCACCTCAAGGGAACGCGCTGCACAGCGAAAGAAGCACCTAACCACCGGTGAATACCGCCAGAAGGCCAGGACTGGAGAGATACTGCCAAAGGAAAAGCTCTGGAACGCACTAGACGACTGCATTGAGCAAGGTATATCTACAGAAAGGTTCGTGCTCAACCTGCGAGTAAAGTATCCCGAGATATCAGTTCAGTTTAGAGAAGAAGCGTCGCAGAAGGTCGGCATCAGCTTCGGCATTGATGGCGTTGCTTTCGCTGGCCGTAAGCTGGGTAAAGCCTACTCTCTGCAAGGGCTCAGAACGCACTATGGAATTGAAATTGCGAAAACAGAAGCCTTGGATTACCTGCTAGCGTTGCCTTTCGAGCAGTGTCAGAAACTCTACACAGATTTGCAGAACGGTTCTATGCAAGCTCAAAAGACAACAGGATTTGAGCTGTAACAACACTCCGCTGCCGTGGATAGTTTTCTTTTTGTTAATTTCTCATCTGTTACTAGTGCCAGCAAATATGAACAGATCTCAGTGCGTTCTATACAGAAAATTAGCTAACTTACACAGACTTCCAATGATTATGTGTAATGGATGTGTAAAAGAGGAGTTGTTAAATACAGAAATCCTAAAAGCTGTGTCGAACTCGAACAACAACACACTAAATCACTACATTTCACACACTATGAACAGTTGAGCTGTATGTATTACGCTGTCAGGCAGAGAGTTTGGGCATAGATTATTTTTATTAGAGTACTCACCGCGTTTTTGTTTTTTCTCCTGCTGTGGTCTCCTGCGTATGTTCAGGAGGTAGGCAGTGCTGGACTGTCTGATATAACGAAGTTCAATCCACCACTAGCTTGGAAGGAGCCGATTGACATTGCTTCTACAGGCAATTCAGCTATGGGCGTGAGCATGACTTCTAGAGGCACTGGGAACCTTGCGACAGGTCCACCAATACGTTTTGCCAAATGACGATGGGGCGATTGCTCTTCCAAGCCGCCAGTACATGATGGCTTGCTGTGCTAAATAGCTAACTGCTATGACTACCGCAGAAGTGGCGTAAGTAGAACAACGCTTACTTCTTTGTTCAACTTGCCTGTTTGCTGTTACCGATGACTAACAGCGCGACGGTATTGGTAGCAGCAGAGAGTCAATCACGAGACACTAAATCGCAAAGCAACCAGAAGGAAGACTCTAGGTGGCAGATAAGAGAGTTTATAGAGTGACCTCAATTGCACAATTTACCCAGCCAGGCGTGGTAAAAAAGTCTCTGTGCGCGGCCAGAATGGTCTTGTTCCAGTCGATGAGCTCCTGATAATGCTGTTCAATAGAATACTGCTCCCACAGAATTGCAGCTAACATCAGGCCATCCGCGCCCAGACAGTCAAAGTTTCTTCTGTTCTGAAGGTCTTTTGAGTAGGCGCTATTGGCTGAGTCTGAGGCGGTCAGGATGCGCACCGCCGAATGTTCTACACCTGCTTTTCCCTCTGGAACCGTTTGCTTCAAACCGTAAAGAACCAGGCAATCCAAGGGCGGCGAAATCTCTTCATCGCCCATTTTTACAGGAAACGTTTGCAGCCCACTGTCCGGTCCTGGCAAGGTATCTCTTAGCTTCTTAAGTGAGGCGGGCATCGCTTCGAGCGGTATGGGAATAAACTCTATATTCTGGGTAAGGGCGTAGTCCCAAGCGCTAGCCGTAATCGGATGGCTGTTCAAACCATAGACAATAGATCCTTTACCCTTGGGCAATGGCGGTAGCCATTCGCGGCTACGTTGCGCTGTGAGCTTCGCTCGGAAGTCCTTAATCGTGCTTTTTTTAGCCATGCGTTTACCGTTTATTGACTAATTTCTTTGAGTCTAGCCATCACTGCTGGCGCGACAGTAGAGATCATAGCCGGGGGAACCTCACAGTAGCGGCGATATTGCATCATTAACGACGCCAGCGCCACCTGATTGGCTTCACTCAGCGGTGTCAGCACCTCCGTTTCCCCTCTATTAGCGAGGCTTTTTAAGCCTACGTCCACAGTTTTCATAAGAGCATATTCTTTATGAGAATCTGTGGACGTAGGCTCAGAAGGCTGCTCTATCACGATGTTTTCATCGGCTAGCTCACCCGCCCACTTCTGCTCTAGCGCCGCCCAAACCTCAGCTTGATAAGGCTTCGGTTCAGCCTTATATACTCGAGGTCGGTTGCCATCGGTACCGGGTCGCCTCTGCGATTTTGGCTTGTATCCAATCTTTTTAAGTAGTTTGCTGACGATGTCGATATCGGATTTACTCTTCTCAATCTGCAACTTGAATAGACGATTGATAGTCTTGGCTCTTTCCTTAGCCCAATTCGCCACGCAGACGACTAGAGGTGTTTTCTCGTCGTAGGATTCAAGCCTGGCTATATCCATCAAGGCCGATTGCGCCAAAATTTTCACACGGGCTGACTCTTTGCGCAGCGTAGGCAAGATGATGAACTTTTGCTCTAGCTGAGATTTCCAGCTCTGTAGGTCAATGATTTTCGCAATCTTGGGATTCTGGCAGAGCCAAGCAAACGAATGAGCCCGCAAGCCATTGCCGCGTCCTTTTATAAGCTCATTTTTGACAAATTCCTCATCATCGAACGGTAAGCCTGGATAAGAGTCACTCAGCAAAACTTTCTTCGCTTCAGTTCTGTCGGCCCGCGTGGAGCTGGCAGAACTTTCTACACGGATTGCCCATGAAACACTCTTGTCTGTGGGAGCTTCCACAAATTCAGATGTACGCCGATTGACAATGACCTCGCCTGCATTGTCAAATGCTACCTTGTCAGCTTCAGAAAAAGCTGATGGTTGAAGGGACGCCGCGCTTATATCGCATACCATCGCCTCAAGAATCGAGATCACACCGTAGTGAAGCGAGAATCGGGAAATGTTAGCCCGCGCCTGGTACTGAGCTTTGAAGCTATGGAACTGTTGCCCATGCTTCCCTTGAGTGCGATCGCCTGCTGCTTTTAATATCTCAGCATCAAAGTATTTGGAGATATCCGCTGCGACGAAGCTGTCTGTCGCGCTCTGCTGCCATTCCTTCAGGACGCCTTCAACGCTGAACGAATCAGGATCTTCTCCAAAGCTACGAACGCGCCGCTTTACAAATAGATGCAACGGAGCATTACCGCGCACCCGTCCAGATAGCTGACCTAGCGCTCGATCTTCCAGGTGTGAGCCATAGAGCACAACGTCTTTAAAGTAGCCGCCGCTGATACTGACACCTGATTCAACCGTTGTGGTGGCAATGACGATATCGGGCTGATGCGTTGCGATGTAGCCGTCTGGATTCTCTAGAAAGGCTCTGACCTCTGGTTTATCGATAGTGTCGCCATCGATTCGCAGAACAGACAGTCCGTCAGCGAGTAGCGCCGCCTCTGACTTTTCTGCAAAGCCTTGTGAATCAGTGGCGAGA
>Ga0115030_1000373_pt1 | contig 18101 bp, 15 predicted proteins | sample SidtaG_4_FD_87174 | JGI IMG/M metagenome (GOLD analysis project Ga0115030, IMG submission 87174) | Marine algal microbial communities from Sidmouth, United Kingdom - Sidmouth_Male1 metaG | ecosystem: Host-associated > Algae > Red algae > Unclassified | place: Sidmouth, United Kingdom | collected... | reverse complement strand
TCTTCGACCGTCCACAATCGTAAAATCACGATCGGACGACAGATCTGGCACTGTCAAATCACCAGCGGTCGATCTCATTCACTTGAAGAGCACCCTGCTCTCTATCTGAATGACATTCAAATGCATTGTTACTGTATCAACTACGTTATTTATAACACTGATGGTTTATGAAACCATGGACGATAAATACTGATAGTTTTCAAGAAAAGAAACCGTCAATGATGATTTCGTTGAAATCTTGCAAACCTGCCAAAAAGCGCCTTTTTAGCGACCAGGGCGCTGTTCACAACCTTCGCTATCTGTGCACCTCGCTGCGACAGTGCCTGTCGACGAGCGGTCTCGCGCAACACACGACACTTTTATCATTGTCCTCCTGTGCGGGCGGGGGAAAAGGATGCGAAAGTGCCGGTGACGCGCGAGACAGACCCGGAGTTATATTCTAACTATTGTGGCCACCGTAGGTGCGCAACGTCTCGGCCGACGTGGTTGTAGGGGTGAACCAGGAGCCGGTCACCGTTGCTGCTGGCCCCCTGCTTCACAACTGCCGCTGCCGCTAGTGGCCGAGCAGCAACTCTTTCACTGCACACAGAGGTTGCCGGTGTGATGGGTTGCACTGGTGAGCGACTTCAAGACAGATGTCGAAAAAGAACTTTTACGGCGCTACCAAAGAGAGCCTGGGCCCTCCAGGAACTGCCTTCTCACTGTGCACAACGCGTTGAAAGAGACACGACGGGTTGCTCTCCCGCTCAAAGAGTAGCCTATAGTACACACATGACAGGTCACAAAGGTTGCTGTCGGCTGCCGCGCAAACAGCTTAGTTGGACCCCACCGCCACCAGCTTCTCGTACGTCTCAAATGCTCGCCGGGCCATGGAGCCGGCGGGCTGGATGCGCGCCCACGAGCCTGGAAGGGTGGCGAGTTTGCCCCACTTGGACACGTATGCGCGCCGCTTGAAGTTGTCGTACCCGTTGGTCTCGAGCACTTCAAGGATGCCAGCGTACATGTCGAGGCTTGCCCGTACAGGGAGTCGCGCGTCCGGGCTCAGGAGGTCAATCCCCGCCTCGGCCTTGGCAAAGTAGGCACGTGCGCGCGCAATCTGAAACTTCATCAGCGCCCGGTAGCGGTCGTCGAGGACGCCCGCAAGCAGGTCCGCCTCCGAGTAGTTGAAACGCTGGAGGTCCTCCAACGGCAGGTAGATGCGGCCGCGGAGGCGGTCTTCACCGACGTCACGGAGGATGTTGGTCAGCTGGAGGGCCACGCCCAGTGCCAGTGCCGGCTCAGCAGCGGCGCGCAGGCCCGCCCGGGTGCCGTCAACCGACCCCATAATCGGCAGCGTCATGAGTCCCACCGTTCCAGCCACCCGGTAGCAATAGAGGTGGAGATCGTCCCACGTTGCAAAGCGGTCCATCTCCACGTCCATAATCATGCCGTCAATCATGTCGGCAAAGGGCGTGATGTCCATGTCCGGGTACCGCACAATGACGTCAACAAGGGCAAGGTCGAGGGCGTCCCGAGGAGGCGCCACATCTTGCTCCCCTTCCTGAGCCCCCCGACCAGCCGCAAAGATTGCGTCCAGGCGGGTGCTCCACCCCGCCAGCACGTCGCGCAGCGACCCACACCGTTGCGTCACCCGTGGGCCATCGACCAGGTCGTCGGTGCGGCGGCACCACGTGTACACCGCCCACACGGCCGATCGCTTGGCCGGGTCGAGGAAGCTGGTGCCTAGATAAAAGGTCTTGGCATAGAGCGCCGTGATGCGCTCGCACTCCTCATATGCCTTGGCGACAATGGCTTGCCGACGGCGCACAAAGTTGAGGCGGCGTCCCAAAAAGGACAATCCGTGCGCGCTCGTTGTTGTATCCCACGGCGCGGGGGGTGACGACGCGTTGGGCGCGCCAACGACGGGGAGCTCGTCCAGGTCGAGAGCGTCAAGTGCGGGCATGCCCGACACCGCCGCGGCCACTGACTTGGCCGCGTCCCGCCGGGCCGCCTCGGTCGTCGACGCCAACTCTGCCGATGGGGTGGCGACATTGCCGGCCGACGCCTGCGACGGCAGGGTGTAGGTGGCGGTCGCCGACTCGAGATACCCCCGCGTACCGCCGTCGTCGGCGCGGGCCGGTCCGCTCGCCCGCGGGGTGAGCTCCTGAAACAAGTTGTCGGGCATCAACACCTCTGGGTCCGTGTCGGTGTAGAGGGTGTCGGCAGCCCCGTTGCTGCCAGACGCATCGTTGGCCGCGGGGGCGAGCGCAACAATGGCCGTCCGGCGTGACCGCCGGCGGTTGACGGGCGCACTCCGGTCGGGTCCCCGCCGCACGCTCGTCCGACTAGTGGCGGGCGCACCCGGAAAACGGGAGCGAGATGGCAGGGGAGCGCCCGCAAAAGCGAGCGCCCCGGCATCATCCGTACGTCGAGTCGGAGAGATCATCCCGGGATCGAGGGGGGTCGAGGGGATAAGGGGGACACGAGGAGAGGGGTGAAAGGGAAAAGGAGGGAGGATGAGGAGGACGGAGGGGAAGACAGAGGTGTGACACGTAGCGTCGTACCCACAAGGCACGTCGGCAAAGCGAGGCAATAAAAAGGGAGGGAGGTGAGGGTAGAGGAGTATCGGGGGGTGGGTGATAAAAGAAGGGAGGCGGCGTGTGAGGACACCGCGCGGGAATGGAGGGAGAGACGAAAAGCCACCACCGCGCGTCGGCGATAATCACAAGGGCGGGGGTGCCTGCACGACTGCGAATTGAATGGCAGGGGGCACCTCCGCCTGCTGCCTCCCAGAGGTCCGTTTCCTCACGAACTGCGCCCACTCCGGCCCCGGCGCAGCCCACACGCACGGGGCAGGCGATGGGGTGGTGGCGGGATGGACGACGGGCCGGCATCGGCGGCGGTGGCGTTGGCGGTGGTGGCGGCTCGAGCCGCCGCGAGGGCGCACGCGGCCGGCGGCGGCGTCCGAGGCCCGTGGATGGTCCATCCGCCTCACTCAGAGGCTGGAGATCAGCGCCGGCGGGAGTTGGTTCTCTCTGTGAACGGGCCCCACAGCCGCAATCGCGGGGGGGCCTGGCACAGCGCGCGTACGTAGAAGCAGCTCCCCAGCGAGACGCGAGGTTGACAGACGAGGTGCAAAGTTTAAGCGGCGATGGCAGCCACGACTGTGTGGGGGCATAATCCGCCAGTGCGTACAGCAATAAACTGATGGCAAAGGTGAGGGCAACACACTGGTGATGGACCGAATATTGTGTGTTCTCAATAATCAAGATTAGCGCTGACTGTCAACTATCCACCAAAGACGTTTGATTTATCTCCCAAGTCTCGTCTTCCACGCTTGCACTGGCTCAACGTTGGGGTGTAGGACTGCTCATTCACAATAGCCAATCATATGCCTCTTCTATGGAGATTCTCGATCAAACCTGTCTGGCTGTTTGAGTGAAATATATTTCAGCTCTTCGCAAGCATCTGTTATGATGCTGGGCTACCTCTGACGAGAAACAGTCACTGCCATGTCAGCTGACATGAAAGTGACAGCACGACAGTGCCCGGACCGAGCTGCACAGCAGAGCAAGGAAGAAAGCGGTCGGCAGAAGCGGGTTCCACGATCACGCCTGATGTGGTCACTGCAGGTCACGCAGCGGTGTGGCGGTGGTCGCCGTCCGCAAGACGGAGACGGCCGTCCCATGGGGCGCCGCCAGGCGGGGTGGGGCGCTGCGCAGAAAGAGCATGACAGGCAATGTACCTGTCGCCGCCATCCGACGAGTGCCAACCGACCCGCGGAGCGACGGGATCAGCTCGGCTGGGACGCCGCCGCTCCTCCGTCCGCCCCCCCACCACGGGCCCGCATGCACTGGTACGCGCACAACGTACGCCGCGTCTGGCGGTAGGCCCCGCGCCGGCCCGCCGCTCCCGCAGCGCCGACGCGTCGCCCACCGCCACTGCTGCCACGCGTGCCATGGTGGCGGCGCGGGGCGCGTGCGCGGCGGCCGCCGCCGCGCGCCCGGCCGCCCACACGCCGCCCGCGGCGCGCGCGGCACCCGCGGCGCCCGCGCCCGCCCCGCCGTGCCGGCCACCGCCGCGCAGCGGGCCCGCCCGCCCGCGCCGCGCTGGCAGCGACGAGACGCCCCGTGGCGCGCCCACCGCGCAGCGGGCACGGCGGCTGCGGGGGACCGCGTCGCCGCGGGCACCCTGCCCCCCGCTGGGCACACCCGCCGGGTCGCTCGCGTCGGCGTCGACGCGCCGCCGCTGCGCCGGCGGTGGCCATTCACCGACGCCCCGGCGTGGCGCAGGGGTCGTCCCGCCCGCGCGGGCGGCCGCGTCGCAGCCGCCCGCCCCTCAGGGCGCGGGGGAGGCCCAGAGGGCCCCCTCCCGCGCCGCCCGCGAGCACGCAGGCCGCCGCGCCTGCGACCGCGGGGTCGGCGCGACGCGGGCGCGGCGCCCAGGCAGCTGCGGCGCGTCGGCCACGGTGCCGACCGCGTCCGTCCCACCCACAAGGTTCAAACGTTGCGGCGGCGGCGCCGCCGCTGCGGTGGCGCTGGTGCTGCCACCCCCGCTGGTCATGGGGATACGACCCCCCCCCGGCCCCCTTGGCCGCCACCCTCCTCTACCGCTCTGCCATCGTGGCCGCCACCCCATTGTCCTCCTCCTTGCGTGCGCCCCGCCCGCGGCCGCCGCATGTCCCTTTCTCCTCCACTGCCCCCACTCTCGCATGGCTGCCTCTCTCGCCGCCGCCGGGGTGCGGGGCGGGCGCTCCCCCGCCCCAGCGGTGGCCCGACGCGCAAACACTTGATCCCCCGTGCTCGACGACACGGATGAACCGGGGGGGGTGGTCTCCCGCGGCGCGACACACGCCGCTGCATGCCGCCTCGTGCCACCGCTGTCGCCGGGCGGCGGCGGTCACGGCTGGGGGGGGGTGCGCCGTGCGGCGCGCGGGGGGGGTGGCAGCCCCCCGACTAGCGACGGTGGTGAAGGCGCGGGTCACGGCTGGAGCGGTCCGCTGCCAGCGTGACTTTTTCCCCTGTGTGTGGGGTACTCATGGCGTGCGGTCGGCAGCGCGGCGCTACAGCTGTTTTATCGTAGTCCCGCACTCCAACAGTAGCTAAGACTTCCCTATCGGCCTCTGTGGGGTCGTACGTAGAGGTCGATTGGGACCTCGTTTTTCATTGCTGGAGTGCGGGATTTTTGAGAGAACGGCTGTATCCTACTCGGAGGATACGAGCGTGAGGGGGCAGTCCAGCCCCCCACACCATGACACGTAGCCGAGTCCACAGCCCCGGCCGCTCGCACTACGACTCCGCCCAGTTTGCTGCCTCTCGCTACCCAGACGGCGCCGCCACAGCTCGCATCGTGACGACCCGAGCAGGATGTGTGCAGCCTGAGTGCTGCTCTGCGGCGGTCAAGTGGCAACGTCAGACGAAAGTGATCCCTCCACGCAGCGCGTTGATTTTGTGGTACAGTGGTGTTGTTGCTGCAGTCCAGTCTCTCTCCCCTCCCACCGACGTCCGTCCACTTCACTCTCTTGACTCCACACCGGATTCAACGGGCCCGCACCCGCTTGATGGCAATCGACAGGGGTGGCAACTTGCACAGCGCCATCGCCACAGCCGCCACACCCAGGATGCCAAAGGCCAGGAAGACGGGCAAGACGGGATTGTCGAATCCGTCCATAAACTTGGACAGGAGCTTGATGAAGACGCCGACGTGGACGAGCGTTAACGCCATCGTCAGCAGACCGAGCCCCGAAAAGATGGTCTTGAATTCCGTCCACGAAAGACTCGAGGCGACCGCGGGGTTGGACGCCATGGCGACGAGCAGGAAGGCCCCGTACGCCAACACTCCAAACGCAATGTACGTGTAGGCGTCGTAGGTCGGGTTGTTTGCCCGCTTAGGCGCCCCGTGCAGCGCGCCCGCAATGGCGTGGAGCGTGGCCAAGAACCAGCCGGCCATGCCTAGCTGCTTGCGGATGGCCATCCATGACGCAAACCAGGCGGGGAACGGCCGCTTGGCGGTACCCCGCGCCAGCTGCAGACCCGCCGCAAGGCTGCCCGGCAGGAAGGTGAGTGCGAGCAGCACCATGGCAATGTGGCCGACCGGCTGGAGCAGCCACGCGTACCACAGGGCGGTCGTCGCGCGGCCTTCGGCAAAGTACCGCTGCGACCAGTAGATGCTGCACGTCAGGAGGAGGATGGTCGTGACGACGACCGCCGCCACCCACCCGTCAAAGAAGCGGTGGACGGTCGCTTCCGCGGTGCGCGCGGCAATGAGGCCGCCGGCGTCGAGCACGGGGAGGCCCATGCGGCGGGCGAGGTCGCCGACCGCCGCCTTAGCGTCAGAATCCTCGGACGCGACCATGACGGTGGGCGGGGGCGTCTGCGCCGCCGCCTCGTCGAGCGCGTATGCCGACACGTTGTTAAACGCCTTGACGACGGGGGTAGACGAGAGGCCCTCAGCGGCCACGACCACGGCCAGGCGCTCCGCCGTCGACGCCGACGGGTCAGCGACGGCTGCCGCCGCGGCCTTGTCCACCATCACACCGTCGCTTTCATCGGCCGACGGCGGCGGCATCGCTGCTGCCACCCCCGCGGTCGTCGTTGCCGACGGGTTCCCCATCGCCTTTGCCCACAGCGTCTGGACGGCCGTGCCAAACGACGGGGACACGGGGTTGGCCACGTCGACGAGCACCTTGCCGCCCAGGTCCGCGCCGTGCTCCCGCACAAACGCGGCGGCGGCGGTGTGGGGGATGGCCAGGATGACCACCGTCGACGACGCGAGCGCCTCGGAGATGCCCGTGATGGTGCACGGGAGCGCCCACGTCGGTGCCGTCGACGTGGCCGAGGGGGGGGACCGCGTGCCGAGGACGACCGGCACGCCGATGGCAGCCATGCGACGCGCAAAGGCACGACCATAAACACCATTGCCTGCAACGGGGAACGTAAAAAAGAGGAGATGTCAGTCGCGCAGGCATCCAAGCAAGGGGCACTTTCCAACCAGGAGGATGGCGCAGTGTGAGTCGAGTGCCCCCAGACTAGCCAACGGGCACGCCGCGCAAGCCCAAAGCAAAAGGAACGCTCTTCACAATCCAAAATGCAGACACAACACTCCTCAACTGTGTAGAAAAGACGTCAACATACCAATGACGGCCACAGAGAGGCCGCTGTCGCCCACCCTCAGGGATACGTGTTCGCCTTTGAGCGGAGCGCTCGACGAAGATGACATGCTGGACGCAATCGGCGCTGTCGCGTCGGCCGGCAGCGGCACCTGGTCGGCCATTCTTGCCGGTCGGGGGGAGGACTGAAGGTCGCTTCACCAGCGGCGGAGTCAGTCGTGGGGGGGCGACGCGGTCACTGCTGACGCTGAGGGCGTCTGTCGGTGATCCCTCCGTGCCACTGCGCGGCGACGCGGACGGACCGGCGTGGCGCCGCAGCGGTGGCGAGGAGGGAGCGCACGGACGTGACGACTGCCAGGGGTGAAGTGGACAGGATGGAGAGAGTCGATGACACGCGCGTGGCAATCACCGTCCGCTCCGCAGGTGATGCAGGCTGACTGTTCGCCGGGCGGGGCCCGCGGAGCTGCTGCTTTTATGTGCAGCAGGTGTCGGGCGGCGGCGAGCCGCCGCCCACGTCCAGCTGACCTGCCGCACTCCCAGCCCTGCGGCGGGGCCCGGATGACCTCGTACGGGCCTCTCGGGAGGTGGCCCATAGGCCTCGAGGGCTGCCATCCCTGCACCCGCGCTGCCCGTCTGCACCAGGTCCATCGTTTGGGGCATCCGGCGGCGGCCGCCTCGGCCACCTCGGCCGTAACGCCCAGCACGGCCGTTGGCCCGGTGGGGGAGCCGGGGTGCCGTCCCCTGACTGGTGCCCGCGGCCAGCGGCGCCTGCAACGCGACGATGCGGAGGGCGCGGCACCCCCTCATCGGCTGTAGCAACCCGCCTCGCGCCAACGCGTGCCAGCGCAGCACGTCCTCAGTAGATATGACATGCGGACCAGCACGTTGCCATCTTAAGCCAATCATTGGTGTCCCCCCGCCTCACACTCACTATGATAGTGAGTGCGAGGCGGGGGGATACGAGCGGAGACGTTCATCCAGGCACTCAAGCGGGGCAAACACACACACCCCGCCGCACCTTCCCGTTCGTACACGCTCACTCGCCCCAGAACGCGGGCCCGTCGCCAGCGTCGGGCAGGCCCCAACACGTGGCCCATGGCGTATCGCCCTGCGCACGCCGCCATTTTCTCACACGCACCCGCCGCGGCGCGGCGCGGTGCGGCACGGCGCTGCAGATCCGCCAACGTTGGCGACAGCCACGGCGGGCGCCGGCTGCGGCGGTGGGGGAATGAGCGAGACGCGGCGTGGGATCAACGGCCATCGTGGCCGGGATGATCCGGCGACGACGCCGCGCGCCCGCGCGGCGCAGCAGGGACTCCCGACCCCACCGATGCGGGCGCTCGACCGCGCAGGCGGACACGCGACCGGCGGGCCGCTCCACGCACGAACGCCGGTGGGGGCGGGCGGTCTGCTCCCACGTCGGACGGGCAAGGAAGGGAGGGCGGGAGGGGGGGTGCTGGACCGCCGCCGTGCCATCGGGGAGGGGATTAGGACTCCCGATGGGCTGGCACTACGCGCGTGCCTCCGTGCATCGGGGAGGTTCGGATCTGTATTGGTTGACCATGACGAGATCCGGCCAGTCGTGCCGTGGCACACGAATTATCTGGCAGTACCCGTGACTCGATGTGCGTACATGCGGTGTCAACGGCAGTCCCGTGTGTGGGCCACTGTGGTGGCGTTTTCCCCGCCTCTTGTAGGCGTGGCAGTCGCCGAGCCTCCACCTCTTGTAGGCAGTGAGGCCTGTCGTCGGGCCACCGCCTTCCGCACCACCGTAGATCCCTCGGTGGATGGCCCAGCGTGCCACAGTGCTTGGGTTGTGGCGCGGGGTCGTTTTGACCGGCAAAAGCCTGGGATGACCGGTTGGCCATTGCTTTTCCTGTTAGTGACGGTCGGCCTGATGGAAGAGCGCCAGAAACGTCGACTGTACGGGCATCTCTGCCCGTGGAAGCATAGGCTGTTGCGCTCAGAGATTTTGAGAGTGGATCAAGTGGAAAGGACCGTGCATCCGTCTCTATCGCATCTGTGAGGGTTCGCCTGTTGTCAGAGATGTACTGGTGGCTTGGTTGTCTCCATGGACAGTCGCAAGGTATGTGTTTTTGTGCTTTCCCGCTGCTCTGAGGAGTCTCCCTTCCCACCACCAGACGCAGCAGCTTCGTCGGCCTTTCGTCCTTCTGCTCACCAGAGGGGCAGTGCGCTGCGATCGCCGTTGGCGGCCGATTCGGGGACGTTCTCTGTCGCCGCTTTCGCGTATGCGCGCCCGAATCCACCCACCCATAAGGACAAATAGAGCTTGTGCCTTTCCACGTTGACGTTGGCAAACAGCTGACGCTCGATGCTTTGGCGCGGCCGACTCGTCAATTGCAAGCAGCCGAACCAGGAACGTGTATTGTGCCAGTGTCGGACTGCAGTTGTGCCGTTGTGCCAGTGCGACCAATCTTTCTCGAGTGAGCTGGATGAAAGAGCGCATGAAAAAACAGAACATTCATCATCAAATGTTCACTTAGAAAGCATTCATATGTCAATAATTCGTAATGATTTCAAGAAGTCATTTAGACTTGATCGACACCCGTGTGCCTGCCGCACACCCTGCCACAGCATCTGGTCTTGTGCCGTAGCCCAATATGCTCTGATATGCTCTGGTCTGCAGCACACAAGACAAACGGCAGAGGCACGACAGAGACGACCAGCCCGCAGCTCTCAGCAAGCACATAAAAGGAACACCTCGTGGGAGTTTGCTGCTGCGCGGCTCGCCACGCTCTTGCGCACTGGAATCAGCGTGCCGCTGACCCGCCACAGGAGCCTCCGCGGAGCAGAACCAAGACGGCTACGCGAAAATAGAGTGGCATACCTGTACACGACCACACAGCGGGTACGGATAGCAGAGGCAGGCCTCCATCACAGCGTTCCGTCCACGACCACTGACACGTCTCCACCAGCGAGCAACCCGAGGGTGCCGGAGCTCAGTACTGTAAAAAAAACATGTGCGTTCGGGCAGACAGACAGGAAGAAAAGTCGACCATGACACAGGTGATGCAGCAAACAAAACAAGAGCAAAACTCCCGACGATAATCACCGAGGGGTCGCGTCTGCGACCCCAAAGAAATGACGAAAAAAGATTAACCAGAAACGAACAACGATCGACAAGAAAAAACAACCAGCCGGCGAGCGCCCTCCGCACGCATTCCGCATCCACTCGCCCACTCACCACCACGCAGTCCCCATCTCCGCCAAGGCCAGCCCGCACGGCGTTCGGCAACATGACGGTCGGCGCCGCGGCGGCCGGCCGGGAGGCTAGGAGGCCGGTGCGCCGCCCGACGCACCGCCCCCGACCCCCCTCCCCGACGTGGCCCGGGCGGCAGCCTCAGCGGCAGCCACGGCTGCGGCAACCGCGGCGGCCGCATCGGCGGCCGCATCGCGCTCCGCCGCCGCCCGTGCGGCGGCGGTGGCGGCCGGGTCCTCCACGTCCTCTTGCTGCATGTCGCCGAGGCCGACCCCCCCCACACCCGCGTCCATGCCGTCCTCCCGCGACACGGCCGCCGAGTTGCTGCGGCTCAGCCGCGCAATCTTGCCCTCCAGCGCGCTATTCTCCGCCTTGGCCTCGGAGAGCTGGCGGGTAAGCCGATTGACGATGAACTCCTGCTCCGCTTCGAGCGCATTTTCCATGACAATCTTGTCCCGGGCGAGGGCATCGAGCTTAGCCTGCAGCTTGTTGCTAATGTACTCCTCTTCCTGCTCGATCTGCATCGCGAGGGCCTCCTTCTCCGACTTGAGCTCGTTAAGCCGCTTGATCAGCTTGTTGGTAATCTGTTCCTCCTCGGCTTCGACTTGAATTTGCTGAGCAGCGGGGAAGCAAGGGGGTGATAGAGGGGCGAGAGAAGGGCAAGATGGCGCGGACATGGCACGATGTAGGGTTGTCACAACCAAGCAGCGAGATGATGCAACGCAAAACACTCCACAGAAGGATCAACACAACACCAACACCGCAAAACACAAGAACAAGTCAGTACCATGTCTATTCAGCACTCGGGCAACCTGGAAATAAGACGCATGTCATCTACCTCCACCGCACGCCCTGTCGCCTACAACAACTACCGCTAGCACCACCCCTTCATGGACGCGAGTCGCATCAAGAAGCCAGAGCAACGTACCACCGCGGCAGCGGCCTTCTTCATCTGCACAACCGTCTCCTGCAGCGTCACCACCCGAGCTTCCGACTCGGCGAGGCGGGTGTTGGTGGCAGCCAGCTCCGCGGTGAGCCGCGCAACCTCTGCCGACGCCGGCTCGGTTGCCCCGTCAGCCATGGCGACGGCCGCGACGACCGGCGGCAGCGGCACTGGCGCTGGTCGCAGGTACACGCCGAGTGAGCAACGGGTGGGAGGTGCGAGTCGTCGTCGGGGGGGGGGGGGGGCAGAAGGGGGGGGGGGGCGGGGAAGGCACAGGGCGCCCAAAAAAGGCCAGACACCAGAGTCGGCCGCGGCGGCGAAGAGACAGCTACTTCGTTTGCAAGGCACGTGCGCCTACGACACCGTCGGCAGACACCCCCAGGGGGCGAGGCGGCCGGCCGCCACTCACAGCAGTTCGGCGCGCGCGGCAGCCGCCTGGCGCGTCACGCGGACGAGGCGGCGGCGGCGGCAGCAGCGGCGGCGGTAGCGGGAGGCAGCTGCCGGGGGGGGGACGCGGGTGCGGACCGGGCTGGTGGCTCCCACGCGCGCTGCGACTCTGGCAGAGCAATCGCTGTTCTGCGCCAGCAGGTCGGCACACGCTCGCAGCTGCTCCGCGAAGCACAGACCGAAGCGCGACGCGACATCGTCCACCGCTGGGGTGGCACAGCGCGCAGGAAGAGCGATTGTTGTGGCTTTGGCTGTGCCGGCTTCTCATTGGCAGAATCTGCGCAGGAACTAGCGCCCATTGAGCGGTTGGCGTGGAAGATTCTGCGTACTGGACTGAATTTGTTGTTGCACAAATACATAATTGCAAAAGACGGCCTAACTTCTTGAAAGCTCTCCAGATCATTACCCTTTTCCATGCAGGAGCGTTGCTAACCGCCTCGGTTCCTGGATCGGGATGCTATGATATGCATGATGCGTGTACAGTAGGTACATGGATGCCTACAGCAATCCTAAGGCGCTCAGTACATAGCAAGGGCTGTGAAGACGATGTTGGCCGTTGAGACCACCACGACAGATGAGTCCTGCACCCACGAAAACGCATCCAGTATCCAATCCATCTAAGGGTCCAGGGCGAACCGATGGTCTCCCAGAACAACAGAGAGCACGATGCTCAAGCAGCAGCTTCGGAGGCAGGCCAGATACGCAGCACTGGGAAAGTACCTCTCTCATTTCAGAAACTATACATCCTCAATTTATTTGAGTTTTTGCAATATTCACTTTTTCTGATGCTGCTTTCTTGCATTCAATCACCACCCTCACAATGATTGGTTGGGTACTAAGGTGTGGGCAAGGCCAATTCACTGCTGCACTTGTTGTTCTTGGCATCCTCGCCCCCTGCACTGTGGGAGGCCGCTTTGCCCACCTGCCGGCTGACGGGGTTCATCGCGCACGGTAGACGTCTTTGCCTTTTGTTCCACCTTCTTCATTGACCGAGACTGCTCATTTTTTATCTTGCAGCTGTCGAGCACCTGTGGTTGCTGTTGCTGCTGCGGTTGCTGTCGGTGCTCTTCCTATTGAGTTGCTTACGCTGGCAGACGACGTGTTCTTCGACGCGCCACACTGCCACCGTTCATCGACCAGTTGCGGCCTCACCTTCTTTTCGTGCTTAGTTCCATCTCCCTTCCCGCCCGGTTCTGGCGCCGCCATCGGCCCATCCTTGGCCACCGATGGAACCCCTTTTCAAGGACGCTCAGCGGTTGATGCAGGAGAGCCGAAACCAACGCGAGGCACTCGAAGCGGCGGGTGGGCTGGAGCAGGCAGCCACCTCACCGCTGCGGGCGGCTTTTGGGTCCAACCTGGAGCAACTGTCTGGGCTATCAGCTTCTCTCGCCGCCCTCCTCCGGTCGGCGCCCCCGGCACGGCGGGAGCACAGCCGCCGACAGCTGCGGCGGCTGGATGGGGATGTGGCGGACCTGCGCGAGTCTTTCCGACGGGTGTCTGCCCGCGCGGCGGCGGCAGCTGGAGAGGAGGATATGCGCGCGGAGCTGTTGCAAAGACGAGGCGGCAGCGGTTCACTGGGGGCGGTAGGTGGCGACGGCTCGCGCGTCCGCGGCGACGCGGCTGTGACGATGGAGATGGGGATGGACCAGGAGCGGCACGCGCTCGATCGCTCCGAGGGCACCACCGACGCGCTGCTGGCGACTGGTCGAGGGGCGCTCGAGGCCCTCGTCGGGCAGCGGCAGCGGCTCAAGGGCACCCGCCGCAAGGTGCTCGACGCGGCGCACGCGCTTGGTGTCTCCCAAAAACTCATTGCACGCATTGAGCGGCGAGACCGTGCAGATGCGTTTCTGGTGTACGCGGGGATTGGCGCCACACTGCTGCTCGTCATCTTCCTGTGGTGGTGGAAGCGGTCGTGAAGAGAGCGCGATGACTCGCGCGTTGTGATCTACAGCGTACATGCACTGTTTCTTCCACGCACCCTCCTCGTCCTAACCGTGGAGAACACCGAAATCGAAAATCCAAGAGAGAAAACCTATGGAGCGCGTCGCGCGCGACGTCTCCAGTAAAGTCGCAAGCTTATTGGTACATACCAAGTGGAGAAAAAAGAAAAGCAGGAGCGACACCGCCGTCGCCGCCAGGCGTGCACAGCGGCGCCGGCACCACCCCCCACAAAGCAGTGTCGTCTTAACCGCACAGAGGAACAAGGTCTACAGGCCTGGAGCCGCACTCGCCCATCACGCACGTACTCACACCATCCACAATCACAAGCCGGTCCGGCCTTCGCGCCGTTCAGCTCCCCTAGCTGCATTCTTGTCACGCACACGAGCTGCAGTTGAAGCATCGTTGTCGTCATTTAGATGAGGTTCGAGACGTCCATAGGCATCTCGCCGATCGTCGTCTGGTAGAACTCCTCAATCTCGCGCATCGCACGGGCATCGTCGGTCGTGATGAAGTTGATAGCAACACCCTTGCGGCCGAAACGCCCAGACCGGCCAATCCGGTGAATGTAGTTCTCCTTGTTGGTCGGCAGGTCGTAGTTGACCACGAGCGACACCTGCTGCACGTCAATGCCGCGAGCCAGCAGGTCAGTCGTGATGAGCACACGGGTGGAGCCCGTGCGGAACTCGCGCATGATAATGTCGCGATCCTTCTGGTCCATGTCACCGTGCAGAGACGAGACCGTGAAATCGCGCTCGTTCATCTTGGCAACCAGCCACTCGACCTTGCGACGAGTGTTGGTGTAGATGATCGACTGCGTGATGTTGAGCGTCTCGTACAGGTCGCACAGCGTCTCGAGCTTCCAGTCCTCGCGCTCCACCGCCACGTAGAACTGCTTGATACCCTCCAGGGTCAGCTCGTCCTTCTTGACAAGGATGCGAATCGGGTCGCGCATGAACTTCTGCGTCATCTCCAGCACGTCGTCAGGCATGGTGGCCGAGAAGAGACCCACCTGGCAAGTGGCCGGCATGAACTGGAAGATCTCGTAGATCTGCTCCTTGAACCCGCGGCTGAGCATCTCGTCTGCCTCGTCCAGGCAGAACGCCTTGATGCTGCCGGTGTCCAGGGCACGGCGCTGGATCATGTCGAACACGCGGCCCGGGGTGCCAACCACCACGTGGGGGGTCTCCGACTGGAAGACGCGCACGTCCTCCATCACGCGGGTGCCACCAATGCACGCATGGCACGAGATCGACATGAAGTCGCTCAGCGTCTGGACGACCTTGTGGATCTGCTGGGCCAGCTCGCGGGTCGGCGCCAGAATGAGCGCCTGCACCTTGCGGACTGACGTGTCCACGTTCTGGAGCACGCCGATGGAGAAGGTCGCAGTCTTGCCCATACCGGACTGCGCCTGCGCAATCGTGTCACGGTGCTGGATCAGCGGCATGATAGCACGCTGCTGGATAGCACTCGGCTTCTCGAAACCATATGCGTAGATTCCACTGTGATTCAGAGAAAAAAGTGCAGACAGATGCGCAACCAGCAGTTGGGATGAATGTGGAAGCATGTCAGCATCGATTGTACAGCTCGAGAGTCGCCGTGAGCGACCACAACGACGTTGCTTTCACCAGAGAGGCAATGCACAATCGAGCTCTCTGTACAGCACTGCTGACCGTCACCGCGGCCGGCAGTACACATACAACGAACAGAGAACGAAGCCCCCTCAACATACCGCAGCAGCTCCTCGCGAAGGTTCATGTCATCGAAGGTCTCGTGGACCTCAGTGTAGTTGGTGGTGATCTCAGAGCCATCACCCAGGGCCGTGGACGAGCCGCCGGCAACGCCGGACGGGTCGGCGACGGTCGCCGGCGCAGGCGCGGCAGCCTCGGCGGAGGCCGCGCCAGCGCCGTTACTGCTCACCAAACACAATCAGCAACAAGACACACAAGGCGCACACCATTCGCAGGAGACGACCACAACGATGTAGGAACAGGATGAGGTCAGCAAGGTGATCATCGACAAGTTTGAAACACCGGAGCAAAACCTAGACGGGCTCGTCTGGGGCGCGCATGGAGGTAACTGGCGTCGAAGTCTCATGCAACTCCATCACGTAACACAGGGGCAGGCTCGGGAACGAGACAGTGGACAACGCGTCTGGCGTCGGCAACAACGCGATTCCAGCTCCACGCGACAACATACGCTTCCGCCATGATTGGGCGTGGGGGGGGGTTGGGACGGCGAGGCGCGAAGGATGGCGAGGGAGCGAAAAACGGCGGGGAAGACGGAGGGTGCGGTGGGAGCAAAAGTGTCGTGCGTGCGTGCGGGGACGACGACGACGGCGGCGTCAGAGCGGCGGCGACAGTCGGCCTCTATACGGAAAAAAGGGCTGTTGCGGGCGGCCAATGGGGGCCAGCGCAAATTGTCCCGCCGCCGGCCAACGGCAAACTGCGACCTGGCGAAAACGGGGGCGCCCGGACACCCGCCCACGGTGGGTGCCAAGCGGGTGACAGCGTGCAGAGGCTCTCAGAGGGAACGTGCGGCTGTCGTTTGCATCCAGCACAGACGCGGCCGCCGACGGCGACCGACGTTTCACATTGGACGCGCTGGCCCGGCATGACAGGACAGGGCTACTTCTGTTCCGGGACACTTCTGTCCGATGCTCTCCACGATTGCAATTGGCCACAGGCGGAGGCAAACGTCGATTATTCTTCTAATTATTGATACTGTTGTAGATTCGCCGATACTTGTTAGTACACCACTATCAAGTCCAGTTGCCTCCCTTCTTGGCCACAGCCCAGTTGCGCCACCCGTGTCATGCGCGGCGTCTTCACCTCGCCCTCTTTGGACTCTGCCTCCTTCGCTACCGCCGTACTCTTTCACCTTCAAGCCTGAGCTGTTCCGGCTCCCTCGTTCTTGCAATCATGCCGAACCAGGTGCCTGCCGTCATCAAGTTTTTCGCAGAAAAGCAGGCGCAGGGCAAGTTTACGTTCCAGGCCGGGCGGTACGTTTTCAACGATGTTGTAGGCGCTGTGCCCCCCCTGTTGCTATTTTTACATGGTCTCGCGTCTGATGTTTTTCAGCGCGACATTATGTGATGCATATTGGCGGTTGGGGTCCCTCCTTGTTTCTCAGTCCCCTTCGGCGCTTTGTGGCGTGGCCTGCTTCGGTCGGGCCATTGTGGCCCTTGACATGCGAGCATGCGGGGGGTAGGTGGGATCGCTCGCGACTGTGTGTGGCTCTGCGACGTCCTGCTTCCCGGAGAAAGTGTGGTGATTGTGGTTCCCGAACCGCCGACGCCGTGGCCGATAGTCTTCACACGGGGATTTGGGAGGGGGGTCATCGACGGTTGATGCACGTGTGGCCCGTTTGGTCAGTGACTGATCATGACCGCTGGTACTTGTCCGCTTCTCTCTTCTTCTCCTCATTACGCTCTGCTCTGCGCTGTGTAGGACGGACAAGATTGTCAACCTGACCGCTGGCGTGCTGATCTTCACGTGCCTCGCCATGTCTGCGTCGGGGTACCACAAGTTGCAGAACGGCTATGGCAAGAAGGACGGCTTCTAGGCGTTCTTTGTTTGAGCCTCTGTGTTCCGTCCTCCCCCCTTCCCCCTTTTTGTGTGCTGTTTGTACGCGTGCTGCGTGCGGCTCTGCCCAAGGCCGCGCCTGTGCAGCGTGGTCGTGAGGTGCTCGGCGTTGTGGCAATGTTACGAAATCTCCACCATGAGGCGCCCTTTTTTCTACTCTGTGCGTTCCATGTCTATTCGGTCCAGCAGTTGTCCTTTCCGCGCCATGGAGTCTCGCCAGTCGCCATCCGGTGCTTGACGCTCTTTTTTTTCTAGCTCGCGAGCGCTCACCGCGGCGCTTGCCAGGAGAGAAAAACATATGGCTATGATGCTCCATGCGGAGACGGGCGCGAAAAAGGAATCCCCCGAACGGTCGTCGTGGAGCCCAAGCAAACGCAACAGCGCGATGCGTGCAACACAAAAAACCAAACGCGCCGCCGCCCGCCCTTACCACGACGCCCGCCGCTTGATGGTGCTCAGCAGCAGGTGGTCCACGTCCCACCCGTTGGCCCGGAGCGACGCCAAAAACTGCCCGGCCGTCCGCGTCGCCCGCTGGTTGGCCGCCACCACCGCCGCGTGCAAGTTGCCATTGGTGGCTACCGGTCGCCGCCGCCACAGGCGCGCCACACGGGGCGCGGCGGCAAAAAAGGGCGGCGGCTTGGCGGCGGCGCCCGCCGCCCCGCCGCTCCGGCCGTCGGGGGGCGGCGCCGCGGCGGCGGCGGGAGACCTGCCGCCGCCGCTGCCGCCGCCACCGCCGCCGCCGCCGCCGCCCGCTGGCGCGGGCACAAACGAAACATACCCGACGGCGAGCATCGAGCGCAGCACGTCCACATTCGTCGCATCCTCCCGCAGCGCGACCTTGCACGTGAGGGCGCCGTCGCCGCCGCCCCCCCCCCCCCGCCC
>Ga0115030_1000370_pt1 | contig 18127 bp, 31 predicted proteins | sample SidtaG_4_FD_87174 | JGI IMG/M metagenome (GOLD analysis project Ga0115030, IMG submission 87174) | Marine algal microbial communities from Sidmouth, United Kingdom - Sidmouth_Male1 metaG | ecosystem: Host-associated > Algae > Red algae > Unclassified | place: Sidmouth, United Kingdom | collected... | reverse complement strand
TTTCTCTCTAGACCATTCGGCCGGCATGGTGTTCCACTCCGGTGGGCTGGTGGGAAAACGGCTGCGCTCCGCTGTGTGGCCTGCCAGCGGCCTGCAGTCGTTCACCTGTTTGAAAAGGAGCTTAGAGCAGGAATCCACAAGTTTGACATCCATACAGTTACAGCGGTCAAGTGCGTCACTTTTTAGACATACGTGGCAAATACATAAATACGTGAAAAACGCTCGGAAATCAAACTGAGGCCTGCCTGAGGTATTCAAAAAAAAAAATCGCCCCAAGCCATGGGGAGGTGGCCGCGACGGCGCCCCTCGAATGAGAGGACGTGGTTTTCAGATGCAGCGAGGAGTAGCGGTGCCTCGGCCATTGCGTCGGAGCGCTACGCTTCCCGACGGTGGCTGGTCTGGTTGGCGATGTGTCGTGGCCGACCTCTCCATTGTGCTGCGGGCGCCAGTCAAGCTCTGCTGTCTCCGCGCCGGACACACCGTGTTACAGGAAAATCCTTGTGTTGTGCTCAGTGAAAGGACGAACTGGCCGTTGCCAGCTGTCAAACGAATGCGGGGCGGCTGTAGGCTGTAGCTATCCTGTCTGATGGCCGAGAAGGCGTGCGATCATGCAGGGGCCGCGGTTCCGGCGGCAAGGGACGAAGCTGCTGGGATCGGCGAAGTTGGCTCAGAATCGGAAGTGCAGAAATACTGTGTATGACCTGAGCGGCCACATGGCGAGTCCGAAGTACTCTGGAGGTGTCTCAGGGCTCGATAACGGCCCTTTCGAAGAAAATGGGCACGACGGGTGGGAACGCAGCGGAAGAGAATGGGTACGACGACAATAGCAAAGGTCAGGAGGGGCGACATGCGAGAACTTGTCTCTGGAACTGAGGCTGTACCTCTCGATCGCCCCGACAGATCTTGGCTAGTTCGACTGCATGCCCCCCCCGGGGCATCTAAGGTGCTTCAGAGCATGTATGCGCTCGTTTCCGCACGGTGGGGCAAAAGACTGGCTAAACATAGGAGGAGGCGGGCGCCCGTCGGAATACCGCTGCACCAGATGGCTCAAATGCAAAGGTGGAAAATATTTCACCACGGGAGGCCCTTAGAATTAAATGTTGACGACCTTGGACATGTGCCATTGGAAAATGTGGCCTTTGACAGCGCAGAAAACAGAGCACGGCTGGGAAAGCCCTGCCGGCACGAGAATTTCCATAACGGATCGGCCGGGCTACTGACAAGGATGTCGCGCTGTTGCAGGTCCATACGGCTGACGTAGACTCTCAATGGTGCAGCACAGCTGCCATCGAACCCGTTGGAGTCAAGCGTCGCATTAAGATGAATCAACTGGGCGCCTGATGGCTTCATGCCATATCAGTGCGACGGGAGTTTCCGTAGCTTCCATTAAGGAGGTGGGGGCCATAGTAGCGCGTGCTGGACGTGTACAGTGATTCCCGAAGAAAGCGTGCCACGTTGAAGGTGACGATCAACAGCGCGAAATTTGGGCCGCGAGTCGCCCAACGTCCGAGGCCTTTCATCCCCCCGCATTCGGCCCCGGAATGAAGGAAGGAGGCTACTGCGTCTTGGGAGTGCTTGACGTCCGTGGAGGATGTCCAACGTTTCTCGCTCTTGTCGTGACCCTTCCACTTGATCACGTACTAGGTCAGACCGAGGCACATTCGAGACCGCAGAATGCTGTCGACGTCATACTCAACGGCACGGTCCGGAACTGGGGACGGAGCTGACGAAAGTGGGCCTTACAGAACCGGGAGTTACGGATTCAGGAGACTCGCATGGAAGGCGTTGTGGCCTTTGCAGTCACATACGGCATGCGGGGGATCGAGGCATAAAGGGTTCGTTGATTCTCTCCGTTCTACGATGGGGTCTGGAGTACTTGGGCACCAGCTCGCGGGCGCCTTGGTGTGCATGCGGACTCAGGTGCTTAATGCTGAGCAGCACGCGTTCGCCGAAAGCGATGGTCCAGTGACGGCCATGGTGCTTGGAGCACAGCGCTAGCCCTTCGTCAGCCTCGTAAATTCCCTTCTTAGCGTTCTCTGAGGATTTTACGAAGCCCTGAAACAGCTCGGAGACCGATGCGACGTTCTTCGCTGTCGAGCGACGTCGGTCGTCCGGGACAGTGGAGCGCTCGTAGCCATCTTTCAGGACTACAGGAGAGTAGGTAACTAGCGAGCTGCGGGACCGGTGATACGCGACTTCAAAGTCGACCAGGTCGAGATTCCAGTCGTTTTTGCAAAGGTTGACGACGGTGTGGATCATGTCATCGATCTTCTCGTTCATAATCACAGTCTGCCCGTCCGTTTGGAGATAATAGGCAGACAAGGAATGGATTTGATTTGGAATCTGTTCAGGAGGGCTTTTAAACACTTGGAGAAGAATACGGGGTCGCGGTTGAGCACCACTTCTCCTGGAGGGCCGTGATACCGGTCCACGTGGATGTGGAAGAGTGCGACAACAGCAGCCGTACACTCAGGGTTTTTAGCCACCAGCCGGATCATCTTGGTGAGACGATCCACAAAGACATAGATGCTGTTGTGGCGATACATCAGTCGCAGAGGTGTACTGAATTTCAAGGAGGCGCTTGCCCAGTTTTGGGTCGGAGGACCTAACGGCTTGAGGTGACTGAGATGTGAATGAGTGCAGTGGTTGCTGCGTCGGCACGGAGCACATGCTTGTACGTAGCTTTGAATGTCCTTGCGCATGCTGTCCTAGTAAAATTTGGGGGCCATCGCCTCGGTGGTATTTCTGACGCCCGTATGCACCTGGATAGGCATATAGTCGTACTGGTGGAGTAGCTCAGTGCGGAGAGTACACAGCCAGTCTCTACTATAGTGAGTGGATGGTGTACCACATTCCGCGAGACGGCGGGCTGTATCTTTACCGTGGCAACCGCCGGAGCGGCTTCGCTGTACAGAGCACATCATATGGTGCGTACGGCGTATTGTACATGGAGTTGCACTAGTCCCAGAGATCCATTCGATACATCTTCTCACAGACCCCCCCCCCCCCCTCCACATCCCCACATGTCCTGCCCCCCGGCTCCCCCAACGATCGCCGCCCCAGCGCCCAAGGGTAGCCCCGGCGCCGCGGTGGTGGTGTGATGGACGCAACCGATCCACGCTCGTGTCGCCGACTAACGCCCGGCAGGCGGTGTCAGCGTCGCCGCCGCTCCTGCCCCCGCGGCCGAGCGTGACGTCATCGTTCCGGGTGCGAACAACGCGTCTCTCACCGGCCGTGAAAATGATCACGGAGCCACCGTCGCTGATACAGCCGGCATCAACCTGGCGTGCGCGACGTAAGACATGGACAGCAACGCCGCCGCCGCCGCCGTCGTTGCGTCAACCGCCTCCCCAACCAACAACGCCGACATGACCTTGGCCACCATCGCGCCGCCGTCACCGCATCAACGACGGATGTGGCGGTAAACGGAGTGTCATGGGAGGTGGCCAGGGCCGCTGCCGCTCTCCGGCGGCGGCGGTGGCGCCGCCCCCAACGTCTCCGCGTAGCGACCGACGCGGAAAATCAACCGCACCCGCCTGAGAGTGTTGGGGGCGGCCCCCGTAGACTTGTCCGGCGAAAAAAATGAGGGACGCATCCCCGCCGCAACAGTAGTCACACGGACGTTCCTGGCATCCCCGCACGGGGCCACAGGGGTGGGACATGTGACAAAACCAGACAGTGGTAGCGTCGCGAGGTCGTCCGGGGGTTGGGTGGGGTGAGGTACGTCGGGAGATGACAGCGGCACTGGTATCAGTGGGCGTGCCGGCAACGGCAGGGGTAAGGGAGGGGGAGCGACGACAGTCGGCGTAGCAGGAAGGGAGTCAGAGGGGCGGCGACAACCGGGGGCCACGGCGACGGCCGCGGCGCGGCCGACCGCACGATAGCAGTGGCAGGGGCGGCGCCCCTCGATGGGGCGACCGCCCGGGCTAGGTCGACGTCCCGGGTGGTGGCGACTGTCACGAAGGGGGCGACGGCCCGGGTCGGGGCGACGGTTGCGGTGGGGGCGACGACGGGTGCAAGCATCCGGATACCCAGCAGGATGACGGCCGTCGTCGTGGCCAGGGCGGCAGTGACGGGGCCGGAGCATCTTCGGGTTGACTGGACGGTGCGCCCAAGAGGACCGCATCCAGTGTGCGCGCGCATCCTGCAGGAATGCTTACGAGGCAGGCCTTTTTCAGTGTCAAGTCAACATGAACAAGTTTCGCTCGGCACAAGGAAAACAGTTGAAATATGGACTATGCTTCCACTTTTTTACCTGGATGATCGGGGTTCAGGGGTCTGCAGTTTAAGGTCTGGCTTGTGCATGAGAAATCGCGTGTTTGAGGTTTGTTCACCCCGTGAGGTGCGCGATGTGGGAGAGGAATATGGGGGCGATGGCACCTCCACCAGGCTTTTGAGTGTTTTGGACTGCGCAAACGAACATGTAGCGCCACCGCCGCTTTGGCACCCGCGTCCGTTATGGCACCCCTCTCACCGTTGCATGGAATCGTCCTGCGTCCTCGTCTTTGTGCAAGCGTGCCACACCTCCAGTACAAGCAGCGAATCTCGCAGCGGACGCATCGCGCCACCACGGAATCGAATGCGTGAAGTGTGTTCCAATCCACATGGGGTGGGTGCAGCGCTGCTGAGGGTCTGGTCAATGTGTTCTTGATGGGTGGTCAGCGCAAACATAGTCGCTCGCAATCGAGTACGTTGTAACCCGTGGCGGATCTCATGTCCGATCTCGTTATTTGCTGTTGGGGAGCTGCCGAATGCCGGCAGTCAAGGCACTCCCATGGAAACGTGGGGGTGGTTCTAAGCACGCCAGTCCGCGTTGTGGAAGCTAGAGTGACAGTTGCCCTCCGGAAAAGCATCTGTCAATAAGGCAACTTCGTACTGCCGTCCATGTTGCAGGACGCGGTACTGGGAGAGTGGCTGTACCAAGGAAAAGCAAAGCTGCCCAGTCCACCGGCGACGCCACGTGTTAAGGGCAGCCAAAAGCGCATCATCACGGAATGGAAGCTTCAGAGACCAAACAGTCAGAACGCCACAGGCCCGAGCTGTCCATTATCACACATCACTCTAATTGAGGAGACTTACCTATGTTCATCCCGGCCACAGAACCACAACAGCGATACTTTGGCTGCAGTTACGGAGAACCCTGCACAGAAGATCTCGGCTGCAGCGGAGTCATGAACGCCTCCCTGGTGCTCCCCGCCATCCATGTTGCCCGATTCTTCCTCACCTGGGTCACCATCGTCCAGGGCAGATTACCTCTCCCCGCATGGACAGCCCCTCTCCGCTTACCTCGTATGTGCCACGTACACAAGTTTCTACGTAGATCCTCCCCGCAACTGAGCACACCTCCCCAATCGCCAGCCATGTGGTCCTCTCCCGTGTCCTTGAATCTTGCAGTCCCTGCCGCCCGTCGCCGACGACACCACCAACAACACACACCCCCACCCCAAGTCATCCAGGCTATTCCCTCTCCCGCACCAAAACTGTGCCATCTTCTGCATCCTGGTTGTGCCCTGTCCTGCATCCAGGCTGTGCCCTCTCACGCCTCCAAGCGGCCGACGTCGAGGAAGCCCCGTCTTTCTACGCACTCCAGGCCCAAGCTGGCGGTGAACCTGCCTTCGTGTCCGCCGCAGACAGCGACACCGCCCGGCGCCCTCCCTCACAGGCGCACTCTCCGTACCGAGCTTCCCCAACGCTCGTGTGAAGGCACGCTACTCGAGCTTGATCCTGGAAAATGAACTGGGAACGCGGCTATAAGACTGTGGCCGAACAGCTGTGGGGATGCATGACCACAGCGTCATCGGCGCCCATCGACATGGTTCAGTGGCAAGTGTGCAACTGCGGCCTGTTCTGGTGTCGCTTTCAACCCGTGCGGCTGAGCCACAACCCGGGGGCTTCCCCCTCATGGCCAACCGCAGCAACCCGGTCTGCCGCAGCCACCCAGAGGACGGCAGCAACCCCGCCAACTAACGGTACACTGTCGACCACGGACCGCCAGTTACCGACGCCGTCACTCGACCACACAACGTCAACCGCAGCCACAGCGTCCACGCTGGCCGTCCCGCCGGCGGCCGCGTCGGCCGTTCGCGCCCCCCTGTTGGCCACTGTCTTCCCGTTGGCCGCCGCCGCGTCCACGCTGGACGTCCCGCCGGCGGCTGCGTCGGCTGCGGGCGCCCTCCCGTCTACAACAGCCGCCGCTTCCACTCCCGCCGTCCCGTCGGCAGCCGATGCATGTGACGTCTGTAAGGCACTCATGCAGGTGGCGTCCGTGAGACGATATGCCCCCCTGGCCCTTTCACCACGCCGGCGGGAAGCCGACAGCGTTGTGACGGGGCGAGGGGGGGCAGGGCGGCGAGTGAAGGGACAATGCAGCGGGCAAGAGGGCGAAGGGGGCTGACCGCGAGTGATATCGGGTGGAGCGGCGCCGAACGTGAACCGACGGTGGTGGTGCCGACGCAGATCTGGACGATGCTGCAGTGAAGGTGAAAAAGCAACAAAAGCTCGTAGCTGTGGCAGAGACTCCCGTCTCATCTGTGACTGTCCTTCTCTTATGCTCGAGCTGACGTTATAGTAGGTAAATTTCGTTAGTTGCGAATGCTCAAGATCACCCACCCTCGAAATACCTCCAGTTATAAATGGTCGGAGAGTATCTACACTGCCCATCCTCGAGCAGTGCGGAGCGTACCTGGCACAGCGCACATCACCTAGATCCAAAGACCTTACGGTTCCCGATAGTTTCCATTTACTCGACGTTACCAGCCTGTCTGCTTGGAAAGTTAGACTAATTACACACTCGCATTTCTGCAATAGCATCATGCACGAAGAATCGAACCCGGGTCGGGTGCAACGCTTGCGTGACATTCAACCATTCGGCCACGGGTCCTTCGCTTGGAATGGACGCATGGCTTACATTTATGAATACTTTTCTCAATTTGGCGGTTGTCCATCTCGACATGAGCGTGGCCAGAGTCGTGAGAAGAGCATCGCCCGCACCGCGAAAAAAACGAAGACCACATTTCTAGTGCGTCCGGCGGGGGTGATGGTCGTGTTGCACGTGTACAATGGCCACCGCCCGCGCCCTCTGGAGGTCCCCCCGATGGTGCACCGCTTGCGGCGGCTGGTCACGACCGTTGTCGTGCCGCCCCCATGCGGTGGTTAAACCACCATGATGGGCTGTGCCGTCAAGGGTCGCAAGGGCCGCGAGGGGTCGCGTTGCCAGGTTGTGTTGTGGTCCCCTCGCCTGTTTGTGTCCCCGTTCGCCTTGGAGGGGGGGTTCGGTACTGGCGGCTGCGCCTGCAGTTTGAGTGCTCGCTTTCTTTGGGGGACGCCGCACAACCAAGCGGCACGCACACTTGTGTGTGCTGGGTTGGCAGCGCTTGCCCCGTAGCGCGACGCACGCATCCGGCGGAGCGTCTCGCCTTGCTTGCTGCCCCCCCGCCTCTTACCCACTGCCTGCCCCCTCACGCCCTCACTAATTATCGGGGCGAGCGTCGAGCGTACGGGAGTCGCCTGTTTCGATCAACGACGATGGGAGCACTCGCAGCTATCTACTAAAGCTGCTACGGGATTGTGTTGTGTCTCGCCGCCAGTCCGTCCGCTCGTCGTGCCTCCTGCTCTCTGAGTACCACCCCACCTGTCCCATAACCCCAACTGGTGCACTCTCAACCGTCATTGATACACCCCTGCTCGCCCGTTTTCTCACTCTGCCGCGCCAGGTATGGAAACACCCTCTTCTTGCCCGAGTGCTGGCAGCGGCCCAAGAACGAAGAGCAGAAAGCGTCGAAAGCGCAACTCGGCGCGCCGCAGCCGACAAGGCCGCGGAGGGGGCAAGGCGGCGGCGGGCGCAACGTCTTTCTCCTCCTCTAGCAGGGCCAACTCGGGGTCGTCCCACTCCATGTCGATCGACTCTTCCTCATCGACGAGCCCTGCAGTCAACGAAACAAAAAAGTACGCGCTGCAGAAGAGCAGCTGCTCACCAAGCGCCGCTGGGGGCGGCAACTCGTGGTGGAACTGCTGGTGACGGCCGGCCCGCGCACCGCTGGACGACGACCGTCTGGTCATTCCCCCCTCCGCCAGCGTCTTCATCCGCATGGAACATCCCCGTCACCCCATCGGCTCAGTACAGGACGACGAGCGAAGCGGCCGCGCCCTCGGCGTGAGCCGCGCGCGGCCTGCTTCCCCCTGTCCCCCAAACCACCGTCCTTCCCCCGTCGGGTGTTCCTGTCGCCACCGACGCGGTGGTCGCACCGGCAAGCGTACCGGCCGCACTCTCGGCGCGCGCCGCGCGCGGCCTGCTTCCCCCTCTGCCCCAAACAACCGTCGTCCCCCCTTCGGGCGTTCCTGCCGCCACCAACACAGAGGTCGCGGCGGCAAGGGTAGCGGCCGCGTCCTCGGCGTGCGCCGCGCGCGGCCTGCTGCTCCGTCCTGCCCCGCCCACCGTCCTCGCCCCGTCAGACGATCCTCCCGCCACCAACGTGGAAGTCGCGGCGGCAAGTGTAGCGGCTGAGCCCTCGGCGTGCGCCGCGCGCGGCCTGCTGCCCCTAGCTCCCCACCCGCCCACCGTCCTCCGCCCGTCGGATGTTCCTGCTGCCAGCGACGCGGCAGCTAAGGCCACAAGCGTAGCGGCCACGCCCTCGGCGTGCGCCGCGAGCGGTCTGCTGCCCCCCCTCTCACCGCCAACCCTCGCAACCTCGTCGGGTGGGCGGGCACCCCCCGCCTTTTCGGCTGCAGACATCACTGTGGCAATCTCCTCGCTCGCCGCCGCGCGCACGAGCGGGCTGCCGGCCCCATCCGCATCAACTACTCCTTTCTCTTTTGAGGGCGCTGCGCTTACGCGGCCTGTCGTAGCGTCGGCGGTGGCATTTTCGGAGGCGGCGGCGGCTGCCCCTGCCGCCACAGCGGAAGATGCTGTTGATGGCGACCTTGAAGCAACAAAGTCGGAGGCCCTCGACCCGGAGGGTTGTGGCTGGGTGGTGCTGCCCCTTAAGGTTCCCGAAGATGTTTTGGACGCGGTCTGTGATGGCGCGTATGGACCTGCGGTGGAGGCGGCGCAGCCGATCATCAACTCCCAGCTGCATGCGAGGATGCTGGCGTTGGAAGACGCAGCCGACCGCGGCAGACGTCAGGTCCCTGTCGCCTCCCAGGGCGGTGGCTTCGAGGGCTCCGGGGCTGTGCATCGCGGGTCGGAAACGACCTCCACGCTGCGTACGATGGCGTTACGCCGCACATCGTCATAACGATGCCCCGTGCACCCGCGCAGCTGCCGCACACGGACGCTGGACTTCACATCCAGAAGGAGTCTACTGGCACCTTGTTGAGTGCTTACGTGTCCGTTGAGGAGGGTACGGGGGTTGAGGTGTTTTCCAGTGTGTATGAGGGAGCTGGTCAGGACGGGGAGTGCACTACTTTGCCCACACCGGTGTGGGAAGCCCGTGGAACGGGTGGTATGCGGGGCTACCCGATCATCCGTGACGTCCCCTTCGTCGCCCAGGCGCCGGTGCTGCACTGCACGGGCAAGATCCTCAAGGGCCTCATGTTCTTCCTTCTGGCGTTACTGACCAAGGCGCACTGGGAAATTTCCCGGGCTGCCATCTACGCTTCGACAGGCCGCGCCAACATGGGTGGTTTGTACCTCCGCGATTTTTGGCGGGTGGCGGCGCAGATCGTCGCGTGTCCCGAATTTCTCGGAGCGCCGGTCGACGGCTCGCTCCTCGTCATGATGCAGTTAGCTGTCTTTTTAGCAGATTCCTGGAGCCGGTCTATCTCCTCATGCGCCGAGCCCGAGCGCGACGCGGCCGCCGCCATGCTGCAGCTCGTCGCCTCCCTCTTGGGCATCGTCTACAAGGCCGTAAAGCCGCTCGATCCCGGGACTAAAAATGCCGGCGTCTTCAACCTCTACCCTTCCGTCGCGCTTGCGCACGTGCATGGAACGATCGGGACGCACGGGTCGGGCGCCAGCGTCGTTTGCGACGACCATATTGAGTAGACGATTGCGGAGCTGAGCGCCGACTACAACGAGCGGACCAAAAACGTGTCGCGTGGCCAGTCGGTGGGTCATATGCATGCGCTGAGCTCTTTTTACAACAACAAGAACTCGTCGCGGCCAAAGGCGGAGGCGGGCATCTACACCGCAAATATCTTCGTGTGCTCCTGCTGGAGCCGTCTCGTGAAAAATGCAGACGATGAGCTCAGCGCCATCGTCACGGCCACCGCCAGGGGGGAGTGCGTGGTGGTCAACCCCGATCCCGACGCGGCACTGGCGGAATTCATGCTGCCGGCCTCCCTGTTGCCTGCGGACCGACGGCCGTCCCTGAGAAATACTCTACACCGGGACGCCAGCGCGGAGGAGCGGCTGCGGGGAGAATTGCTACTCACACAAGAAACCGTGCATGTGTGTTTGTGAGGTAAGCTGACAGGCCGGCCGGCAAGCGCGTTGCTTGACTTTCTCGACAACCCAACGCCGTCGACCACCGCCGCCGCCCCCTCAGCAGCGTCGGCCACCACAGCGCCCTCCTCTGCGGTTTGAAACTCGCCGGCCGCGTTGTCAGCGACGAAGTCGGCGGCCGCGTCGTCGTCGGCCACGGCCACGCCCTCCCGTGTGGTTGTGAACTCGTTGGCCGTGTCGAAGGCCGCGCCGTCGGCGGCCAATGCGGCGCCCTTCGTCGTTACTTGCAACGCGCAAACACCGTGGGAGACCATATCGGACTCGGACGGGGAGGTCGGTGTCATTGCGCTGGAGGGGGCAGAGACGGCGCGCGTCGAAGAGCTCGGCACCCTCGTCGACTTCATGGATCTCGTAGAGAGCGACGGGGAGGGCGGCGGACAGGACGACGACGAGCACGTGGAGGTCGTCGAGTTACCTTCTCCGCTTCCGCGAGCACTGTCGAGTTCTGAGCGCTTGTGTTTCTTTCTCCGACAAGATGCTGACCTCGTGCCGTACCTTCCGCCCGCCAACCTGTGCGCGCTGCTCCTCCACGAGGTGCCAAGTGGAGCCCCTCCCGCGGACAGTGACACAGGGCGTGGTGTTTGCGCGGGTGGTGAGGTTGCGGTCCTCGACATTTTCTTGTCTAGGACCACGTCGCCCTCTTTTGCTGCCTGGGCCGCCACGTCCGGCTCGGTGCTGTAGGATTTGTGCTAGGCAGCACTTTCCGTGAGGAGACGCCTTCTCAACCTCGACATAGACGGTGGCACCACCGCTAGTATGAGCGCGTGAAGAGTATGCTTCATGTACAACATTTTTTTCAAAGTCCCTTGATCGGTGTGAACCAGTATTCCCGAGCACCTGCACGGTGCCTCGAACCAAGTAGAGTTACATTAGAACATTCGTGCAGGTCACGCCTTAGACGTGCTTGACAGAACACAGATGCTGTTTGCAAGAACACAAATATTGACGATACGCGCCTATAACCCCTACTACCTTTCGCATAGATGCTTCTCCACTCTTCGAAATGCGGGTCTTGCTTCTGCATTGTCTCCTCAACACGTACGTATCTTTTCTCGCGTCGACATCCATCTTTCAATCCGGACAGATGTGTCCGGTGCTAAATGTGGAGAAAAAAGGTCTGGACAGACCTTCAGGGGGTCTTGCACATTTTCTGTTCGCGTCCGAACACGCCAAAGCAGGCGTGCTTTTGACGACGGTTATGGGCCCGCTGCGCAGGTGCACGGCCACGCACCAGTCTAACCGCTTCATCTCTATCGACTGGCCCTTTCCCGCCGAGTTGTTATGCGGGAGCAAGCGTGCTTTGTATGTTTATCGCTTGAAAGCAGTAGACGTCCACTGGTTGGCCAGCACGACCATCGCGCATGCCCTGACCCAAGAACGGCCGCTGGGCTCCTTGCATCGATCACAGAGAACACCTCTGGCGCGCAAGAACATGTTCTCCATGTCTGCAGCGGTGATCGTATGAAACGTCTGAATCCCGCTGATGAAGCGCACATGGGCCTGGTCGGCGTCCGACAGCTCCTTGCCAAGACCGCGGCCTACGGAATACTGATGGTCGAGCGCTCGCGGAGAGTGCTCGCCGGTGGGTGCGCCGCCAAGCCGCAACTGGCAGCATCCCCGCGCCTATCGCTGCCACCTTCGCCGCTGCTTTCACAGCCATCGCTACAGCTAAACCTCTTTGTGTCGTTCCCGCTACTGCTCTTCCCGCTATCTACACTGTCGCCCGTACTGAACTGCCCACATTGACTTTCGCCATCCCCGTTGGCCCCATCTCGATCGGCCCCGCAGAGATCATCTCTGTCTTATTCACGTCCCAGCTAGCCGGATCCCCGCCGAACGCGTGCTTGGGCGCTGGCAGCTTCCGCCTGCTGCTGTTGCCGGCAATCTTCTTTGCTGCCGCGAAACGCCCAACAGACGTTGCGAAGGTCCTCATCGTCTGACGCCACCGTCACGCCTCCTGCGCAGGTCATGACTTTGCCAAAGAACAGCGCGGATGCAGAGCCATCCCCGGCCTCATCCACAGCCCACACGCTCTACCAATTGGGAGCCGCTGTCATCAAGCTCAGAAGTTGCATGGCCGCCACGTACATGAGTAGATGATGACCTCAGAGTCTGCAACGCCTGTTGCCCTCGCTACCAGGCTAGCCAATGACAACCACGCCCTATTAGGTGACACTGTCACGGCATGGGCGGCACCTTCACGTGAAAGACTGCTGCACTAAAGCGGGTGGTGCGCCCCACACGAATTCTGCGTGGCCGCTTTCTTGTCCGACAAGGGGAATGCGCCGCACGTTGCCGAGCACCGCGGACGGGGCTCTTCGCGAAGGAAAGTTGACTGAGGCCAATTTGACGCCATGGCTGTTGCGCCCTCCGACGTGCGCATTGATATGCTGTTGATAGCGGCTGGTGAGGGTGGCGGCGGCCAGACGGCAACATGACTACCAGCGAAAGACGTAAAGACCGCATCAGCGGGCTGATAGTCAGCAGAGAGGAGGGAAGGGGGCGGGGGTTGACGACTAGAAACGTGTGGCGCCCACACAAGACGTTGCAGGGCACAAAGGTGGAAGAGATTACGCAAGGTGACGGGCAGATGGAGGGCATGGGGGAGAACTCAAGAAGGAAGGGCCGGAATTACACGTGGCGATGCGCGAGAAAGCAGAGTGCGGAAAGGCTAGCGCTGAGGGAAGAGCAGCGACCAGTGGCAATGGAGGCGGCGGCATCGGCGAAGGCTTCTCTGCCGCCGCAGCCGCCACCCGTGTGGAGCCGAGCCACGCAGACAGTGGGTGTTGGGCAGTGAAAAGTGCGCCGAAAATCGACGCGTCCGTTGACACCCCCGCAGTTCCTATCAGAGTTGCATGTGTCTCCCCGTCGGTTAGTGCAGGCGGCATTGCGGTCAGTTGCGAGGGGAAAAGAGACAGCAAGGAGACACAAGGGGATGTAAATCACTCCGGTTTCCCCACTCCCCGCCCCGGCTCGCGACCTTGCAACTAGGGCGAATCCACCAACCACCCGTGCAATCCAAACCCCTGGACATCTTGCCTCGACGCAGGTGCAGCATGCCGCAATGACATGCCGTCGGAGTCTTGTGAGCCTAACACGAACGCATGTCGCCCTCACCCCCGCCAGCCCGTGCCATCCCCATCGCCCGAAGACGAGCCCATTGCGGAAGCCGGCATCCGCAGCACGGAGCACCTACCAACGGGGCAGCGGATGAAGGAAGCCAATCCGTCGACCGCATGTACGCACACGTGTAACGGCGCGTATCGCCTCCTACCGGCGCGTATAACTCCCGGCGCGTACCTCCACCTGCGCGTATGCCCACCGGCCCTCGCGCATCTCCGCCCGCGGGCGCGGGACAGAACGACAGCCGCCATGTTGAGCGACCATCAGCGCGCCACCGCAGGCCCTGAGCTTGACCCAATCGCGCCCGATTCCCGTGCGCAGCGCCGCCCCGCCCGGTATCTCTCTTGGGGAAACAGAAGGCGCCCTCCGTCGCCATTGCGGAGAAAATAGGCCGCAGGCACCCCAGGTGCCGGGGGTGCGAAGCGCCGGGGCGCCTACCCGGACAAAGGGTGACGAGGCAGCGCCGCGGGGGGGCGGTATCAGCACGGATGGAGCGCCCTTCACGCCGTGACGCAGGGCCAAACGCGACACGCGGCGGGACGCGAGGAACACCGCCCGATGTACCACGGCGCGTACAAGGACGATCACAAATAATGTACCTCAGAAGTAGCCCTGGTCCGAACAACAAGTAGACCACACCTGGAGGCGGCACCGCACGCGCGGACACGCGCCGGCACGTGTTCGGTCGCACGAGGTCTGGGGGTCTGGTCTCCCTCCAAAAGGCCCGAGGACGCGAAATTCACACGACCCGTAGAGAGCCCCCATACACCCGAAACAGCCTGGAGTGTAAACAGAGCATTTTCCAGACTCAACGCACCCCTAGCCACCTGACCCTGAGTCGCAACGTTTCCAAAGCGTGCTGCGATGGCATCCTGACAAGAGGCCATGCCCCGTCGCTGCACGTGTACCGCTGCCCGAAGATCATCTCAGTGCGGCGCCCTCCCCCCACCTCCACGCACACAGCGACCAATGCGTACTGGGAGGGCACGCCTACACGCTCACATGTTCAGCCACCCAACATCCCAAGGGTGCGCTGTGCAGCAGCCGCCACTCTCCCGCTCTGGCGACGGGCCACGCACAGCTCGTCGCTGCGTCAGGAACATACGCGCGTATTCAGAGTACAGCACTTCTGCGGCCACGTAGCGGATCCGTATTAATTACTGCAAAAACAAAGGCACTGCACCTGCCGTGTGAGGGCGCGCGCGTCAGGGCGCCACGCACGCGTGGTTTCGCTGTGAGTGGCCCCGGCTCGAAGGCCCCCCCACCTCCTCCCGCCTCCACGCAATGTATCGGACAGTTCCGAACGTGTTCCACCACAGGCACGCATCGTGGGCGCAGTTGAGGAAGCCACGTCCTGATTTTGGCGACTCCGCCGGCCGATAAATGTTCGCTGGCTATCTACTGCGAAATCCTGTGACAGTCCACGTTTATGGAGTTCATCGTTATGAATGCGCTGTGCGTTTCTATGTGTCACGATGGTACGTGGCGCGCCCTCGTAGTTCTGCTGTCGACAGGACTGCATGACACGACTGCAGTGGAGCCACGTTCCGTGTGGTAGGAATTTCTTCGCCCAAGCGTAGCGAGGTCCTGGGCGTGCGCATTGCTGCTCACGTCTGGCCAGCAGCACGGTGTGCACGCGGTGCTCCCACTCACGCTTGGCGAGGGCAGCTACCTTTCTTGGACAACTGTGTACAAATAGAGAGCGCGGCAGCGTCAGTGCGCAGTTTTTCACGCATCACACGCCACAGAGTACCGCTCGCGGGGGACCGACGCCTCCTTTCCAGCGCCTCGTGGCTCCACGTCCTTTGCCGACACCCCGCTCCTGCACCCCCGTCAACGGCCCCAGACCGCCGACGACGTGCCCACCTGCTTGTCGGTGCGTCGCCCTGCCCACCGGCGTCAACCATGGGTTGCGGTACCTGCGGATTTGTCGCCGGGCCTGGCGAGAAGGGCCACAATGCTCGAAGCTGCGTACTGAAGGACTTCATGTGCCGCCGCGGCCTGCCCGAGTCGGACGTGTTCTACCAAGCTGGCCAGTGTCTCCGCGAGGATTGCGTCCACACCCTTAAGTGCTCGGTTTGCCATCTTCGCGGTCATCAAGAAATGACCCAGAAACTTCGGCCAGAACGATGGGTCATCACTAACGGTGTCATTAAGCGGCGACGGAAGTCCGCGGTCGTCACCAGGGCCGACTTTGCGTGTCCGCTGCTGAAAGACCAAGCCCTTCAAGATTTCCTCAACAACGCCCGTGGGGCATCTGCGGCGGCCGCACAAGCAAAGAAAGACCCCCAGGCAGTGTCTAGGCTCACGGCAAACACCTATCAGGCGAAGCTCTCCATGTCTGACGCGGCGGAGCTGATGATCCAAGGAGGCTCAACTGCGGCTAACCTCCATGCCGCAAACCGCGACCACTTTCGCTCCCTAACCAAGCACGCCGGTGCCGGGGGCGTGGAAGCCGCGTTGCAGGCGGCAGCCTCCGCCGAAAGCAGCTTGCACGACCGCGCAGTGTCGGCCGACACGTCGGGCGACTTGCAATCAGCGACAAGCCATGAACCACGGGCCTTCCGGCGACCGCTCACAGCTCGGAAGGAGATTCGACATTATCAATCCATTCAAGTCGACCGAGCCCGTCGCCACGCTGCTGCCCTGTGCAAGTCGCGCACAAAGGCCAGACATGGCCCCAGCCGTTCCTCCCATGGTGACGCTGTTGCGCCCCACGCAGTGGCTGCATTGCCGGCATGGCCGCCGGGCGCTCGAGCCAGCTTCCAGGAGCCGCTTCCAAGCTTCTGCCTCCCCTCCGTGGCGTCTCTGGCTCCTGCCGCGATCGCCAAACTGGTGATCGAGGGTGTCTGGCAGTGTCCAATGGGGAATGTCGAGCCAGAACTGTCGTCTGACATCTTGACTGGTGCCGTGTTCTCCGAATTACGAGGTGTGATGCTGGTGTCGTCTGGTTCCACTCCGGCGCTGGTGGCTGAACTCCTGTGCTGCAAAATGGGTCGGATGCGCCAGCAGTCGCTTCTCACGGTGATTGCCGCTTGGGTGCGCGATTTCGTCAAGAGCAAGGCTGCTGAGGCGTCCCCGTCAGTGATTTCTTAGTAATAGTTAGTTTTCAGTACCTGTAATCATGTTCTGTTGGGCTTCAGAAACACAAGTTTTTCCGTTTCTCGACCCTTCCCCGTCCGACATGCGCGTTGTGCGACCGCCGTAGGCAGGCCCCGTCCTTCCTCACCGCGTCGTCGGCGGCAACCGGGAGGGGACATCGACGAGTGCTGGAGCTGACGCCATCGACGCCAGCGTCCAGGCTCTCCCAACTTGAGCAGCGGCGCGGCGACGACGACACGCGCGGCGGGGCGGCGGGGACGACGGCGGCGGCGGAAAGCGAGTGGCAGACGGCGTTGATTGCGGCGGAGTGCGGCAGACGGGAGGAACGGCGCGGAGGTGGGGGGGGGAACGGGTGCTTGTGGTGGGTGGGGTGGGGGCCCGGGCGCCGCCCGCTAGGGGTTGACCATGCCTGCGGCGTCCCTGCAGAGCTGACCACCTCCGCGGCGCCATCGTGGCGCGGCCGCACGGACGCCGCCTTGGGCAGGACCCTCAGCGCCGCGGCCGCCGCCCGATCCACATGCGCTTTTCGAGGATCGGCGGAAGCGACGACTGCGGCGGTTCGCAAACCGGCGCTGGGCGCTGGACATGAAAGCGACGTCGGCGGCACCATGTGTGGCGCTTGAGCGGCACTTTCGGCGGCCGAGCGCGGTGGCGGCGGCCAAGACGGCCCAACGGGGGAGGCGGGAGGGTCTCGTGTGCTGAGGTGCGCGGGCGCGTGGGCTGCTCCTACGGCGGCGCCGTCGGCGGCACGAACGCGTTGAGCAGGGAGGTGCCGCCGACGTTGTTCAAGTGGCGCTCGACGGCGACGGATGGTGCAGGTGGTGAGGGTACGGCGCCGCCGGCCCCTCCGCCCCACTGGACGTGGCACCTGCCGACGACGCCGACGACGCCCGCGTCGGGCAACCGCCGCGGCGTGCCCGTGCCGCCCGCCCGGTCGCCGGCGCCGCTCGTCTTGCAGCCGGCGGCGGGGTGGCGGCTGCCGGGGGGGGGGAGGGGAGGTGCCCCCCGCTGCTGATATGCGCCGCCGCGCCGCCGGAGGCCGACGCGGCGGATTTGGCGGGTGCCGCCGCGGCGGTGGCGGCGGCCGTGGCCTCTGGGCCGCCGTCGCTACGGGGGCGGGGTGCTGTCGCGGCGGGCGGGTCTGCCGACTTTCGGCGCCTGTCGGTCGCATCGGCGGTCGTGTCGCTGTACAGCAGCGGTGGCAGCGGCGGGCGCGGCTGCGGCGGCGGTGGGTGCGGCGGCGGCGGGGGCCTCTAAGCGCCACCTCCTGCGGGGCCACGCGGGCGACGCAAGCGCTGGTCATCACCACGCCCGTGTGTGGCGACGCGGTCGCCCCCCAACCCCCCGTTGTCGTCGTCGGGGCTCGCCCCACTCCCCCCCCCCCGCCGCCCGCGGGCACCTGCGAGGTCGTCGTCTGGTCAGCAGGAGCGGGGGCCGGGGAGACGCCCCCCCCCCCCCCCC
>Ga0115030_1000367_pt1 | contig 18131 bp, 20 predicted proteins | sample SidtaG_4_FD_87174 | JGI IMG/M metagenome (GOLD analysis project Ga0115030, IMG submission 87174) | Marine algal microbial communities from Sidmouth, United Kingdom - Sidmouth_Male1 metaG | ecosystem: Host-associated > Algae > Red algae > Unclassified | place: Sidmouth, United Kingdom | collected... | reverse complement strand
TCGAAGAGGACGATCGCGGCTCACGACCTGCGTTGATCGCACCGTAGAGGCCGGTCGACCTACATTGGTTACTAGACACCAGTGCCCAAGAAAGGATGTCACAGCAATGGAGAAAGACTGTACCGGTCATCTGAGCCAGTGCCAGCGGTCCGCAGCCCGCACCCCGCCCCTCTCAGATGCCTCTTGAGGCGTTCCGGGCTCAATCTTGCCAGGAAACAATATTCACGGGCACAGCGGGCCCGCCCGACCCCTCCCTCCCCCCCTTCTACGGCCTCATGGACCCAGACAAACGCCAGCATGTCCAGTCATGAAAATGCCGCGGGCACCGCGGGCCCGCTCGACCTCCCCTCCCTCCGCCCATATGGTCCCTCTCGGACGCATGAGAAAAGAACGCGGGTCACAATACCGTGCACATGGATACAGGTACCGCTGGTGCCGTCCCGCTGGTCCGCTCTCCTACCGCCCCCGGGGTGCTTCGCTTCCCTCGGCCCGCTCACCCATTCCCTACGTTGCCGTCGGCGCTGTGCACGCCCTGAGCCCTGGTACGTCATCTTTGGGGCTCCCTGCATTGCATTGTCTTGTGACCTCCCTTTCTCAATCAGTGAGAAACGTGCTGGTAGACGCATCACTGAGGGGAAGGGAGCGACGTGCGTCCACGGTGGCCCCCGATATGGGGATCGGCTTCGCTCCCCCGCCGTCAACCGACCTCATCTGGGAGTGCGGCTGCTTGTGGGGCATGCCGTGCGCCCTGTGTGTGCCCGCAGTGGTGGTGGGGGATCCTGAGGGGTGCCCACTGGGGAGCATTCTTTGTCGCCACTGGAGCCGTTAGCGCAGGCGGTGGTGAGCGGCCGACTGCCCCACCATCGGTACCGGTACGACTCAGCTGGGGGTGGGGGGCGGGAGGATGCGGGATGTCTTTCGGTGTGAAATCGCCCGTCACTGTGACGGGGACACCTGGCGGGAACCCTCGGAGAAGCGTTCTTTGGCAATGCTGGTGCCCGCGGCGCCGCGCCGGCCGCCGCCTCTCCAACAGTACGGCATATCTGGGGGGCTCGGGTCATAGGAGGGATTTCTTGTGGTCTGAGAGAGGCCGTGAAGGTGTAGAGGGTACCTGGGGGGGTGCTCGGAGGCACAATTCATTTCACGGCCGGCACTTGCGGCGCCGCGTCGACCGCCGCCAGGCTGTCGGTATGACTGGTCTGGGGGTGGTGGGGCACAGGGGAGATGTCTGTCGGTCCGCGCGTAGCCGTGCAGGTGGCGGCGGTGCCTGCGGGAGGGCTTCATGGGTTCTGTGTTTGACGCTGCGGGGGCCCGGGGCTCCGCGCTGGCTCCCGCCCCTCCATCAATGAGGCTCGCTTGGGCGTGGGGGGGCTCAGGGAAGATGCCGCGCGGTGTGTTCGATTCTGTGACGGGGCCCCGGGTGCCTGGCGGAAGCCGTCGTAGGCGCTTCATTTGGCCCCGCAGACGCCACCGGCGCTGCTCGGGTGGCCGCCCCATGCGCAGGGGGACTCGAACCGATGGGGTTGGGGCATAGGGTGAGATGCGTCTCCTTCTCTCACAGAACGAGCACGACCAACAAAGTAGGCGTCCAGGCAGCAAGGACGGGCTTTCCTTGTAGCCAAGCCCTCAGACCTAGTAGCCATGTATCTGCAAGAAGTGGTGCAGATCGCGGTCCGTTCGTCCCCTTTGGGCAGGGGTAGGGATCTCTTTCTCAGCCACATCGAAGACGTTTGCTGAGTGTATTTGGTCTGGACAGAGAACCAATGGCTGTAAGTTCCCCGTATAGGGATTGAATTCCGCACTCTGTTTCGGGGCACAGTCGAAAGGCGGTCTGCGCTCCCGGCTTCGTCCTCCTCAATCAGGTCTGCCATGCGCGTCCGTCGTCTTGCCCACCCCCACCGCTTTCCTGACTGTACCTTTCTTTTTGGACCACACATTTTGTGACTGAGGTTGAAGAACGCCGGCACAAGAAAACGTCTCAGCATCGGGACGTTATGGATTGATGTAGCGGGCCTAGCGGTCATGCCGTCTTGGACATGGCTGCTGTCTGATTCGCCTGCAACGGGCTCCCACCCCGCCCCCGCCTCCCTGCAGCTCCCCGCGCTGCTAGTTACGGATAAACAGTCGCACTGAACGTGGTACACAATAATCCCATGCCCTGCTTGCCTTCAGTACCACGCGACCACTTGGTGCTAGCGCCGAGAATGTGCAGATCCCGCCCTTTCTATGACCGGTCTTGTTCATTGCCGGGGCATGATTCCCTGGGGGACTGAACGGCGCGTCGTGTTGCTTGTCTCTGGAGGGAAAAGAAAGACAAAAATGGTGCTATACTATCTATGCTACCAATGCAAGCTGACGGGTGGCGGGGCAGCGGCAGTGCGCCGAGCGTGAACAGGAAGTGGCCAAGTGGGAATGGAAGAAGCTCGTCAGGTCTGCGTATTCGTTCTCTTTCTTAGCGCTTGGGTGGGCGAGCTTGTACGCCGATGATAGGTTCATCATCGCCAGCTGCACGACGCGATGCGCCATGAACGACTCGGGTGACATGTACGCCAAGTGAGTGCGGAACTTGACAGAGATCGAATGTTGCACCTCCGCTGCCTGCGTCGCGATGCCATTGGTCTGGCCGAGCGACTCGTTGGGAAAAAAATTGGGCGAGCACGTGTGCCCCTTCGCGTGGACGCGGTCCAGAACGACCTTGACGCCATGACCGCGGATGATGCTCCGCACACGCCGCAACGCGTTGCGGTCCAGCTTGCAGTCAAAGTCGTAAAAGACCACCCGCGGCAGCTTCGGGAAACGCTCCAAGATCACCGAGAGCGCGTCGCTCACGCTCTCGGGGTCGAACATGACCCTGAAGCCGAGGGTAATCACGTGAGGGCAGACCACATTGAATACCCCCTCCGTCAAGTCCTTGTACTTCGGGAACGTCTTACTGCACCGGTCGTTATCATCCTCCTCGGCCGCCTGGTTGCGGCGCTTTGCCCTTGCCGCACGGGAGGCCGCCGCCCGGCGCCGCCGCTTGCGCTGCTTGGCCTAGTGGGAGAAGATTGCCGGCTGCACACGTGGGAGGCAGCCAAAGTACTCAAAGCACGAATAGATGGAATCCAGATCCTTGCTCTTGAAGGCGGGGTGGTTGGTAGCGAACCGCTTGAACTGGTCCGGCGTTGGAATGCCGCCCCACTCGGAGCAGTAGTGCTCGTTCAGTCCCGTATCCGCCTGCGACCCGTGCGCGGCCACCTCCTTGAACTTGTCGTCAACGATAGACTCCAGCCGGACAGCAAACTCAAGCAGCTTTTCTGTCGCGTGCCGCAGCACCTTGTTGGCGTTAAGATGGCCGCCCAGGCGCCCCAGAAAGTTGGCGAAGAAGTCCACCGAGTCGGCTGCGTCGGCGTACTGGTGCCACAACGTCGCGTCGTCCATCTGCAGCGCCGCGGCGAGCCGCATGATGGGGTGATTGTCCAACAACGCGCCAGCCTCCGTGCTGGGGACCGAGTCTAGGTGGGTGTCGGACACTGCCCGAACCGGGTCGGCTTTGACAGTCGAGATGAGACCGACGACTGGGTCGCCAAAAAGCGCGAGGAGGAACGTGCGCACAGCCGACCACTGCATGTGGCGGTTGCTCGAGACATGGTTGGACGCCGGCGCGCAGACTCCGCTCCGCTTGTGCCACGGCTTGGTGGTTGACGCGACCGGCTCGGCCGGCACACCGGCGTCGGCGTCCCCGGCATTGTTGATGGTCTTCGGTTTCGCCGCCGGCCCGAAAGAAGCCTCCTGCCTGTCGCCAGATTCGTCGGTCGACGAGGCGCCGGACCTGTCGTCGGTGTCCGACGGGCCCACGTCGGCCCCCGTCTCTGTCTGGGCGGGAAAGAAGTGGGAGAAGATAGTTGCGGCGTGCACGTTAATGTCGGCTTTGGGCTTGGAGCGACGCCCACGGCGCGGCTTAGGCGGCGCAGTGGCGCTGAGCCACTTGCACAAGTGCGTCATCTCTGACTGGTTGAGCGCGTCGGAGCACTTGAGGATCTTTCTCACGGCCCGCCGCAATATGGCTGTCGGCAGCATGCACAACAGCTCCACGTCGATCCCCAGTGGGGGGACCAGAAGCGCAGGGCGCACGACCTTAGTCTCTTGCCGTCTCTTGAAGCCCAGGGCCTGGCCGTCAATAATGATGTACGCTGGATCGTCCCCGCAAGTCGGGCACCGGAACGTCTCGGGTGGGGTCTCAAGCAGCGACACGAAGACAGAACCGAGAAGGATGAGATTCTGGCGACACTGGGAGAAGCTCTTCTTGGTCCTTGTGAAATGGGAGGTGGCCGCTGTGTATGTGCTGCGAGAGAAAAAAAAGAAAGAGAGTAGCTCGTCGCACACGCCGCGCGTGAACACCAATATGCGTCCCTCCTCTTCCCGCTTCCGTAACGAGAACAGCCCATCGTCGGCACCGTCGTACTGAACCGTGTGGCCAGCACAGCACGTCCACGAGCAGATAGTAACCTGGATCAAACGAGCCCGGCCAGTCGTACGAGGAGTGATGCACAGTCAAACACAAGGCAAATGTCAGCGACCTCTCGACAATCAAGCATGCTAGCCGCAGCCACCTACAGTCACCAACATGATGCAATGCAACAATGAAAGAGCGGGCAAACACACCATCAAAGGCCTTGCCGACAAATGGTGCGTGTACAGGATTGCCGGCTCCTCCTTGATGGCCTCGTCCTCCAACTTTTCTGCCCCGCACACAGAGCACCTCTGCTCAACAAGCCGCACCCGTGTGTCCTTGATCATTTCACAGGCATGCAGCGCTTGCAGTGGGGCCGGCGGCTCCACGAAAGGAGGCACCGCGGACGTCGTCGACCGGTCGGCGACGGCGTGCAAACCCATTAAGTCGGCAGTGCGCATCCACGTGGCGCCAAGCCGCTCCTCCTCCACAAAGGGCAGCAGGTTGCGCTGGCGGCGACCCACCATGCATGCCCACATCTCGGCCACGTCCGTGTTGGACTGGCCGTACTCGCCGAAGTCGTCCGAGGCCTTCGTGGGGGGCTGGGTGCTCTCCGCATCCGTCTGCCCGTCCTCACCGTCGTTGTTTCCATCAGAGTCCCCAATACCGACCTCACGCAGCTCAGGTAGGGCCCTCGTCAGCTTTGCGAGGGTGCAGGATCGCTCCATGGACCTGCAGCCAACGCCGACACACTTAACCTGGCGCCGCTCAACGGCAACGACGAGACAAAAGATGTCCCCGTCGAACGCCATGCCGCACCGGGTCTCGTTGATCTTGATTGTGATGGCATGCGGCACGGTGCCTCCGCTCACTTGGAGCGCACGCGTCGCCTCTTCGACATCAACATCCTCCAACACCCCGCGTAGGCAGTCCGCGTGCCAGCACGTGATCTCGCCCCCCGTCACGGCCGCCAGTGCGATGTTCTGGTTGTGCCCGTTGCAGGAGCAGAGCACCTGCCCGGTCGAGGAGGGCCACAAAGCCGCCAGGTCGACGAGTGCCGGCCCGCAGCGGCAAAAGATGGCCCGCGACGGGGATGAAGCTGCGCAGACCAAGCGGCCGCACACGCCTGGCTGCGAAAAGTCCGCCGTCCGCGTCAACATGCCCAAAGACAGGCGAAGGCAAGCAGCGACTACCACCCGAAACGATGCGCGCATCTCTACCAGCATGCGCTCCTCCCGCTCGGCCACCGTGTGGACGACACGCGACTTGACGAGAACACGGGGGGCGCCGAGCCGCGTCTTGCGGCTCTTGGCTGGAAGGTGCGGTGAACCGGGGTCGTCGCACATACCACCGTCGTCACACGGGGCAGCGCTGCCATCGTCAGGAGCGCGAAAATCCGCACAAGAAGCAGCGCCCCCGGCGGATTCGTCGCCAGCCGCCGCGGTGACAGTGGGGTCCTCCTTGTCGTCAGACTCCGGCAGTCAACTGGCACGTACACGCCGCTTACGAGCCCGTCGGATGTGGAGAGCGGGCGGCGGAGAGGCACTTGAAACGTCCTCCGGTAGACCCACGCAAAGCCTGAGCGCCGCAATCGTCCCGACGCGCGTGGACCGCGACGGAAAAGGGCACCGCTCGTCGCTAGACGAGATGGCGGGGCTCGGCAGTGCGCCGACGCCGGGAATTGGTGGAAAGCGGCGCCCCTTCATAATGCATCGATCTCGAGGAGTGCAAAGGTCCGCCCGAACCGCTTTGGACGGACAAACGACGCGATGCGGGCAGTCGAGAACAACGGGGGAGAGTGAGGGGAGAGTTACAGGTCACGCGAAAAGCGGAGTGACGCTCGCAAGAGGCGTAAACGTATTGGTGGGGGGAACAGAAGGGGTCTCAAAGCCGGGCGATCGCTACCTGCGGGAGAGGCGTAGCCGTGGTCAAGACCCAGTAAGAGAAAGAGTCATGGTCTGTGGATGAGAACGCCACGGTGGAGGCGACGAAGATGGTCACAACGCCCACCAAATGGGTGTATCTGGCGGGGGGTGGGAGAGGAGTCATCAAAGGTGGCAGGGGCGTCGTGTAAGAATATCGGCAGTCCAGTTCTCATCTGTCAAGGACCGAGCCAGCCCTGACAAATCTCCATCATTTGATTGGCTTGGCGGCGGTGACATTGAGACGTAGCATCCAAACTGACAGTAAGCTCATCGACGGGCGGTCAGGCCTCTGTAGGAAACTGGCGGCAGACGCGCTCTTGTCCGCAGGCTGATGAAAGGGTGTAATTTCTGTCGAGGCTGACGTCCTCGGAAGGTCATTCTTCTGGTCGATGGTGGTGGTGTTCGAGAGTGTGCGGCGGAGCCCTCAAGTTTGAGACTCTGTTTGACGGGACGCCGCACTCCAGTCCACGCGATGCTGAACTGGTGACTCAATGACGCGGCGGACGCACACAGACTGTCAAACGTCTTGCTGGTGGTCGGGACGCTCTTCCGTGTGAGGCCTAGCGCTCACGTCCGGGCAGGTGTCTAGGTGTCCGGGAATCAAGAGGCACGGGCATCAGGTAGGCCTCAGCACTGACTTTGTTCAGGTGGCATCGCTGCGTCGCATCTGGGCGCATGGGCTTGTGATGCAGTGTTGTCGAAGAATGGGATTTCAGGCACCTGGTGCAGTGTTTTCGCATTGCCCGAGGTGTGGATTTAGTTTGACTGACGTGCAGTTACCTCTCCAAGCATGAACACTTGGTTTCTCGCAGCCTGCGTGTTTTTAGACGAGGCTGTGAAGCGCCGAGACAGTCCAAGCGTCAATGTTCACAGCCGTCACGACTGCGCATAAGTGGCTCCATGTCGTGCACGAACACAATACTTCGAAAAGATAACATGCCAAACGAGGTCAAGCATGGATGGGGTTTGACGACAGCGTCCTCACACACAAACCCCGTCGTACCGTGATGAACCACACAATGCATCTGATTCCTCTCCCACACACACTGTCCGCGGCGGGGTTGAGGAGGACCGCCGCGTGGGGCACATCGGCCGCGTTGCACCAGCACTGAACCATCGATGGCATGCAGCTGGACGCGCTGTTTGGCTTGCGCTGGTAAGGGGAGTGTCCAAGCAGCCAGACGACACCCACAAGCGTATCCACCACGGTGGATGCGGGCGCTGCGTGCGGTGACAGCATGAATAACCGCTTAGTCTTGGGGGGGGCTCCCACGGAGCGCAAAACAGGCTGCTTTGCCCCCACGGCGTTACGGCCCGAGCGGGCGTTGGCGGCCGCCGAGCTTTCCCCACCACCCTCTTGGCGGACGTGCGCGTGTGGTGCACCCGTGCGACCACTCAGAAAGTGAGGAACAGCCAACGAGGGGCCAGCCCCAGGGCCCAGCTGGCCAGCGTTAAGAAGCAAAGACCCTATATGGGCGGCCTCAACAGCTGCTGCTTGAGTGACTGCGCGAGTAGCCCGTCTGTGAATAGCCGCTAGGGATCACACAGTGCGAGCGACGGAGGCCACCAGCCGAAACGTAGCCTCCTCCGCGTCCGCTTCGTCGACCTCCGCGGGTGCGCTCCCGCACGCCGTCGCGGCGAGAGGGTTCGAGCCGAGGGCGCAAGAGGTGGCCTCGTCGTGAGTACCCTCAATCGATCGCACTTCTTCAGCATAAATGGAAAACAAAAACCAAAGACATCTGCCTTGGTTTTGAATGCACCAATCACACCGTGGCGCCAGTGACCCAAACCGACTTACTTCGCCACCACGCTCTAAGTACTGTAAGTATCAAGGAGCAGCGTTTCGTCAGCTCTCGACATCAGCGCTTCACGAAGCGTCTGGCCGATGATGTCAATACGTTGGAAAGCGCTGCCAAGCAGACGAACAGCCGCAGGCATCCCATAGATGCCACTGTGCTTGTTGAGATGTGCTGCCATGCTTTCGTAGGCCGCGTCGCGCCGGATGTTTCTGATTCGAAGCCCCTTGCGCCCCGCCTTTCATCGCTCTCCTGAGCATTGGGTGCCATTGTATGGATGGCCGACCCCAAACCGTGACGGCCATCGACCGTGCATCACCTCAGTGCGTCTTCTAACACAATTTTCTTAATCTAGTCTGGCGATTTCTGTCCTTCTGGGGCGTTTACAAGCCCGCCTTTTCTCCTTTCCGAGCTCCACACTGCGCTGCGCTTCTTCAGAAAGAAACTCACACGGGTCCATCAATGGACTCAGAGCTGCAGATGACATGGATGCACGAGCAGCAGGGGTACCCGCGAGTGCTGACTTCTGTTCAGCGTGACCACTTTGGCTCACGTCATGTCCGACTGGTGCACACCAGTACCAGTCTCTTTGCTCAGCTGCAGACTGGGATCTGTTTCTCAGGGGAGCATGTCGAGCCACATGGGTCCGTCACAGGATTCGAAACTGCAGATGCCATGGAAACAAGATGATCATAGTTACCTGCGCGTGCTGAAATCTGGTCGACGTTACGACGTGTGTGGTACCACAGTCAGGCCGACCCCACTCGGGCGGCCTTCCCGACCGGGCACCCGGTATTCTCGTCAAAGACCCCGGAAGCAAGCGCCAAGACGCTCAGACACAACTGGTGTGGGCGGCAAAGACAAGCCGCAAACACGACACAGCGTTGTGAGGCTCAACGTTTACTTGCCTCCCTCGGGGGGGTTCGGGACTGCTCTGCTGTCCCGCTCAGATATACCCACCGGTCCCCTTCCCTCAACCCTCAGGGGGACCCTCGCAAGTGGGCCAAAAACAGGGGCCAAACGCGGGCCACGTCCGCCGCCGGGGGTGTGCCCAAGACCCAATCAACAGATGCCAACAAAGTCCCCGAGGCGAGGGTGAGATGCACTGAGAACATCAGATATGACTCCTCACAACGAAAACAACAAAACAAGGATACGGTCATAACGCAGGGGACCGTAGAGTGGTATTTCCGGGAATCACAAGTGGATCATCCCAACCACGATCTGATCGCACCGAGTGGGTCTCGTTATCGGTAGGAATTTGCGTAGTCTAGCTAACCCCGGTAAACAGGGATCGCAGCCTTACTTAGGCAAGCTCCGGGCAAGACCCGCCCTAACGGCGTGTCCGCCTGTGGGCCTTCCACTTAATGGCCCCATCAGCTGTCAAGTCCAGATGGCCTCCGTGTGGCCATGCTGCCACAACGTGAACGCACGTTATGTGCGACGGGTGCATGCGAGTCACAGTGCCCGAGCTGCGCACCTTAGCCACCTTCGCACACTGCGCGAGAAAACTCCAGGTGACACGGAACAGAAACAGTCTGGCGGTACACCTACTCCGCTCACAACGAGAGCCGACCTCGTAGACATATCATGTGGTCAGATCGCGTTGTGCTTGCGTCGGGACATCCTAAGTATGTTCGGGTCCGGTTTTAAGAGCTGAAGTGAATGACTGTGATGGACTGGTGGGAGCACACGGGGGAAACATAGCTGCCGAGTGAGGAGTGGACGCGCCACCAGTGTTTTCCAGATGGCACTGGTGTGACGTGAAAAACGTACGAAGGATGCGTTGACCAATTGAGTGCTTGTCCAGGCTGTTCAGGTTGAGAAGGGGGATGAACGAATATTGTGCAAGACATTGTGAGAACTAGAGTGCGTGCTGCTCGTGTCTCGCGTATGTACGCCACAAGCCGCATCTTGTCGGGGAAGTCGGGTGGGGACAGGCGGCACCGCACTAGCGGGCCCACAGGACTGTCACTTTCTGTGCTCCAGACGACCAACGCACCCCAGACGAGGTTGGTTCTTCTACGTGACAAGCCATATGCTATGTCGGCACGTAGCGAAGCGCAGGCACTGGATAAGCGCTTCGTGCATCCTGCTGGAAGCCTATTCATACATTCTATTCTCAACCACGCATTGCGCACACATTCACTGCAAGGTTCAGTACTCACAGCGGACACTCACGTCATACTGTCCAGTCTCCACGCAATGCTGCACCAAGTGCGCCAGGGAACTCAGGTTCTCGTAGAAGTGACAGACGGTCTGGTCCACGAACACCTTGGAGGCAGAGAACGACTTCATGAAAACGCCTTCCATCCCGCGGACGCGTGACAGGCACACGTACACCATGCCAGCGACGAACGCGGCCGCGAGGTCCATCACAGCCATGTCGAGCGACAAGCCCTGCACGCGATGCACCGTTACCCCCCAGGCCAGCATGAGTGGCACCTTCTGCCGCCTCGCGAACGGTCCGTCCCGCAAGACGGACTCGAGCTTCATGATCGAAGGGATTACAGTCAACTCCCTCATTCCAGCAGCAACGGTTTTGAACCGCACCACCGGGACCATATCGAAGCACGGGAGTGGCAAAGTGGGGCTTTCCCACTTAATGAAGCGGACGACAACGCCCGGCGTCCCATTGAAGACGCCCGACTCTCGAAGGCTGCCGTCGCACATCGCCACTCGGGCGCCGACGCACAACTGCAGGCGCCTGGGAGCCATCAACGCCTTGTCGAGCATGTGCTCAAGCACCAGGTTGTCGATGTCGGCGTCGATCGCCTCGTCGACCGCCGTGTACTCTGTGCTCTTATTCCCGGTCGGCGCCTCGAGCGCAGAGAGGCATTCACTGTTGCGCTTGATGACGTCTTTGTTGCGTGGCAGGATGTGCGTCACGTGGAGGTCGATGTTGCCCGCCTTCACCGCGTCCTCGTAAGCGCCATGCCGCGCCTGCATGAAAGCCGCCAGCTCCTTCGTCACGACCCCGGCGCGCAGCTTGCTGAGCATGCCGATGAATCTCATGTCCGCCTGCCGCCATACGTAGCTCAACTCGAGCACGTCCGAGCCGAACGTCCTATCCCACGCGTCATACTCAAACGCGTACCCCGCCTCCGTGTCGAACATCACGTCCTCGTCCTCCAAGTCGCGCACGGGCGGCAGCTGATGAAAGTCTCCAAAGGCGATAATCTGCCATGGGCGCGCGCGGGGGAAAGCAACGCGGGACTGATCCATGCAGTAGATCAGCACAGAGAACATCCGGCACGACACCATAGACACTTCGTCCAGCAGCAGCAGGTTGGTCGTTGCCAGGCGCCTCTTTGTGCTGCTGCTCATAGCCTTAAAGATGCGGTCGGCGTCGTCCCGAATTGTATTGCTAAAGTCAAAGCACTTGGCCGCCAGGTGCAAAAACGCGTGCAAGGTTACACCGCCGGCAATGGCGGCCGATACCCCCGTCGGCTCGACGATGGCGTGGCCAGCCTTGGTTCCGCGGTGCGCCGCCCGATATGCAACGGTGATGAGACAAAGCAGCCCCGTCTTACCGACGCCACCACCGCCGGAAATGAAAATGCTCTTGGACGAGCCCAGCAGCCATTTGGACAGCCTCTCCATGTTGTACGGAACGGCGGTGCTGGAGCTCGGCCGCATGGGAGGCGGCTTGTAAACGGCACCCGACACGTGCATGCGCACGGCTGGTTCCGCGCCTGCGGCCGCTTCCCCTGCCGTGCCCTCGAGTGCCACCGCACGTAGCCGCTTTGACAGGGGCTGCGCATCAGCGCGCTCAGGTACCACCACGAGAGGGCGCTTCTCGACGCGCGAGCGCCCAGGGACGGAGGCACGCCCAACTGCCCCGAAAGAAACATCGCCGCCCACTCCACGCTGAAAGAGCCAGGCGTTGCCACGAGCGAGCGGCGCGGGTCGTGGCGAGCCTGCTGCTTTTCGCATAGCAGAGAAAGAGCTGCCGCTGCCAACACTCTTGCTGCACACCAGGGATGAACGGCTCGACATAGTGCGACGATCACCCCGTGCAGCCACCTCCTCCCCCACACGCCCAGCGGCACTCAAACGAGTCGAAGAAGAGGGTGCACCACCTCCTCGAACTAAAGACGGAGACTGTCTCACCAGCAAACCCGGCACAAATCGAACCGCAACGGGAAGGGGCATGCCCTCCTCTAGGCTCTGCATCGAATGGATGCTGTGCTTCCGGGCGGGCGGCGGCGGCAGCGACAACAACACCGCTTGTACCTCGGACGTGACGCCCGATTGGATGGCGGCCCCAGCGGAGGCGGCCACCTCCTGCACCGAAGCCGAAGAGTCGGAGTCGACAAGGTGCACATCAGGCGCCACCATCTGGAGGGTGCCGTCGGCAGACCTCTGCCGCACCAAGTTGCGCAACCACGGCGACAACACAGGGCGCTGCATCCACCCCTTCGCCGCGCTCATCGTGGATGAAGAGAAAACGAGCACCACCTCTCCGTGCAGGACCGAGAGCGTGTTGAGCAGCTGGACGACGTCAATCTTGCTCTTTTTTTTCGCCACGTAGCCGCCCGTCGTCGACAAAAAGCACGCAAAATCGCACAGGCCCCAGGTAGACGATGCCGTCGACGTCTCGGACGCCACAAGCGGCGGTGTAGACGACCTCCCGAGCCACTTGGCAACCCAAAGGGGCGCCACCGGTGACGAAAGCCACCCGAACGCCTGTTCCTCCGTGTCAAACGTCTGCACCATGCCAACGGCGTCGTCGCACGAGAAGAGAGCCGGAAGGAGCGACGCCAGCTGCGTCCCGACACGCGCGTCTACCATCTGCCGCTCCTCTCCACGGGCAAATGGAACAAAACGAGCCACAGAACGGGCCTGCTGCAGCGCCTGCGCGGCCATAATCCAGCAGAAGCGACACAAAAAGCACCGGGCGCAACGTATGGATGATCAACACCGCGAGGGTATCAACGCGCGGGGAGGGAAAGGCGGGGGGGTCCAAGTGGTAGTTTAGTGGGTGCGGTGGGAGCGGGCGAGGGAGGAAGTGTGCGCCAGACCGAACCGAAACCAAGTTTGATGCAGAGCACCCATGCAAAAGTGCGGGAGGTGGGGGCCCCAGAAGCACCACGAAGCATCGATGCACCACGCCCCATCGATGAGCTCATGCAGAGATGGGCAGAAAGGGGCGTGCCGTGTAGAAAGAGGGAGCTCGCAGGCGGGGGACAAAGGGCGGACTCCCGTCTGTTTCGGCCACCACCGCGACTGTCCAGTGGCCGCAGTCGCATTTGATTTTCCCGTCGGGCACGCAGTTATTGAAAACACGGAGAGTCGACATCACCATGCACTCCCATTTTCTACTTGCCCAATGATTGCGGGGTCTGTTCTTTCCGATGTACTCGGCACAGTAGGGGGCCTCACGGGCGACGTGGGGATACCGCCGCTCACGTACTTTGTTGTACCAAGGACCCGCCAGGGACATCCTCACTCATCCGATGCGCCTATTGATGCTGCCGTGCAAGCGAACGAGAAAAACGAAAATTGCACACGCGGAAGAGAGCATAAAACCCTTTACATTAACGCGGAAAAGAAGAAATGTATGGCACACATGCAGAAACTCAACCACTCGCCATGTTGTCCAGCTCCCCCCCCCGTGCCATCATGGCAGAGTCGGCAAAGGCCGGCGTTTCCGGTGCCCCTGATGATGCTGCCGATGCGGGTGGCGTCGCAGACGCTCCGTCAATGGCGGGCCCTGGCGCTTGTGTGGATGGCGCTGCGGGCAGCCCCGCCGCCGCGCCGTCAGTGAAGGCCGCGGGCGTGGAGGAAGCAGGAGCCTTCTTGGCTTTCTCGGCCAACTTGGCCGCAGCGGCTACTGCCAGCATATGGGCCCGTTGGGCCTTCCACGCGCGACGCTTTCCGAGCCGTGCCAGTCGTGCAAGGGATGGCGGGAGCGCCTCAAAAATGTAGGCAGCGTCCAGTGCAGGAGAACTGCTCGCGAAGAACTCGGACCCCTTTCTGCCGACTGCTGCCCCGCCGCGGCCCCCACGTCCACGAGGCGCCCAACCACGAGCCGCCCCACGAGCCGCCCCACCACGAGCCGCCCCACCACGAGCCGCCCCACCACGAGCCGTCCCACCTCTTCCCCGACCACCTTCGCCCATACTTCCTGCGGGGCCTCCCGGTTGAAGAGATAAATCTGGATACGATGCAGGTGAATCTGCAGTTGATGCGCTCGGTGCAGAGATTGTCGGCGGATGGAGGGTGGGTGAGCCATCGGCAGTGGCCGTGGGATCGTGTGAGGGACACGAGGGCGAGCGGGAACCGGCAGCAAGAGAACTACCCGGCACAGCGCTTGACCCCGCTTCCCCAGACTGGGGGTCCGTCTGTGAAGGGTGGTGGTCGCCAGTGTTTGTTGTCGCTTCGTTCACACCAGTCTGCCGCGAGCTACGACCGACTTGCACGACGCCACCAACAATGGGGACAATCCCAGTGTTCATCAGACCACCAATCTCGCCAGCGACCACCTCCGCCAAGATGCCGGTGAAAGTGGGCTCGTGCCGCATCATCAGCACCAACACAGCAAAGACGCCGATCAGCGAGCGTCTGGACATATTTGTCAAGTTCAGCACTTCCACGTCCTTGTCAATCTCGTCCATCTTGAACATTGGCATCCGCCCAAACGACGTGGCCTCAATGGTGCACCTGAGCTCCGCCAGGTTGACGCCGAACGAACAGCTTGAGCAGAGAGTCTGAACCGTCTTGTCCCCATCGAGATTGGCCACCGTCCCGGCCGGCGCTGCCACCTTATTTTCGCTCTTGAAAGATGGCCACCAGTTGCACTTGATGTGCGACGTCAGGAAACTCATTTGCATGTCGGTCTCTTTCGCCGTTGTCTCACTGCGGGGGGGCCTCGCTATAGGCGCCGAGGCTGGCGCTGAGCCCGTCCCTTCACGAGTAGGTGAGCTTGAAGGGCGGTGCGGAGACGATCCGTCTCCGTTCGCTGCAAAAAAGAGACCTGCAGCGTCGCGCGCGGCGGCGGCGAATTCGTCGCCAACCACACGCTTCTCGCCACCGTCCGTCTCCATCATGTCGGCACCCGCCGAGCCGCCATTGCCCGCGTAGCTCGGCGCCATGTCACCGCCTGCTCCCACAAGGGCCGTGCCTGCCGAGCCGACGTTTCCTCCGTCCTTGCGCGCCTTGTCGTCGTCAGTCTCCAGAACATTGGCACATGCCACGCCTCCGATGCTCGCGTCGTCCGGCGCCTTGTTGCCGTCCGTCTCGATCCCGTTCGTACCTGCCGATCCGACGCTGCCCGGGTCGTCGGGCGCCTTGTCTTCGACCGTCTGAGACTCATCGGCCCCTGCAGAGCCGCCGTTGCTTGTGTCGTCGGGCGCCCTGTCGCCATCCGTCTGGACCTTGTTGGATCCTGCCAAGCCGCCATTGTCTGTGTCGTCGGTCGCCTTGTCGCGATTCGTCTCCATCAATTCGGCACCCGCAGAGTCGCCATGGCCTGTGCCGTTGGCCCCGTTGCCCACGTCCACCTGGTTTTGCTGGTCGCTGCTGTGGTCGTCCGCACTGTTGTTGACGGTCGTTGCGTAATGCCGTGACCGGATGTGCTTGTTCAACGCCAATAGCGCGCACATCGCGACCCGCCGCGCCAATATGGCGGGCGCGGGCACCTTTTCAATGGCAACGACGACGCCACGGAGGGCCGCCACCTCGGCGCCAGCTGGGAAAATGGTAGCCGGCTGCGTCGTGGAGGCGATCCAGTCCGAAAACGAAGGTGCAGCAGGTAGCCCTCTGCTCGTGTCATCGTTCATTGGTGAGCGCGCGCTGCGCCCACCAGGCCGCATCGCGGCCAGCATCGTGATGTACATGTCGGCCTCGTGGTGGCGCCAGATATGGAGAAACAGAGCGTCAATGATTCGTGAAATGAAGGGGTCATCCATGTTGTACAGCCCGAGCTTGTCAAAAATAGTCACCCAGGTCACCTCATCAGCATCAGGGTCATGGGAGGGAGCCGATGCGCGGCTCAGTACGTCGTGAGCCGTCCCACCGTAGGGCGTCAAAGCGCGGTGCAGCTTGGACGCCGCGGAATAGAAGGCCTCCATGCGTGGGGCCAGAACGTCAATACCCTTGGCGTCCCTGATTCCAAGATCACGCAGCGCCCTGACGTAGCGACTCATCGTGAACATGTCCCTCACCAAGCCCAACAGAGCCCTCTCCAAATACCCCCCCCGAGCCCTCCGGCCGACGTTGTGGTCTACGCGCACGCTGCCGCCCACACCCAAAAGTCAGACCCGCCTCCGACGCCCCAGAGGACGATGTGGGGCCCAATGCTCGACCTCCCCCGCCAAGGTGGTCGACCGTGGGTGAACAGGGACACGACGCTCGACGTCCCCCTTCCCCCAAGGCTTCCCTCCGGATCCCGCTGCGATCCCGCCAAATTTCCCGCCCAGCCGTCCCGCCACATCCAGTGGGATGCAAACCCTCTCCACGGGTCCCAAGACGGGGTGGCTGTGACCCGCCCAATCCATGGATATGGGTGTCCATTTGCGACGCGGGCCCGACGGCCGGCCGGCAGGCCGGAGCGGAGGCCGAGCGGCGCCGGTGTGCCCGGCCGGGCCCGGGCAATGTGCGCCACGTGGGCGCTCCACCAGCCGTCCTCCTATCCTTCCCTCCTAGCCCTTCCTCCTGCCACCCGATGTAACAGGTGCACATGATTTGCAATTACTGCCTCTCGAGATGGCAAGAGATGCCAAAGAGAAACTCAACAGCGGGCTTCGTGCATCCGCTCTGGCAGCCGTTTCAAGTACAGTCTTTCTCCATTTTTGTCGCTTCCGTTCTTGTCCAGGGGGGGACAGCAACGAACGCGGTCGACCGGCCTCTACGGTACAATCAACGGCGATCGTGGCTCCCGATCATCGTCTTCTGCACGAAGAATATGGGCTACTTTCTGGTCGTACGCTCGCCATAGAGGGTGGACAGCATTGGAGAAAGACTGTATGCTCTTGGCGGGAACTCCTGCGGTGTTTGGTACGTGCAGAAGGTGCCTGCCGCCGAGGTGTGGGTCCTAGAAATGTGGGTTGCCGACCCATAAATTACCCACATTCGGTACCCAGGACGCAGTTGCAGAAGGTCTCTAGTGGTGGCCTCATTGGTGACACAAAACTGTTTTTTTTGTGCATAATTCGATATACACATTCAGTTCCCAAGAGTACAGGATCTGTGAAGTGAAGGGGTGTGTCCGAGCTATAATATGGCAGTCTGCTCAATTTTGCCGGTCTGAGTCCGAACAGAACGCAATCAGCACGGAATCCTTTTAGCCAGGAGCACCTATCCGGCCAAATGGATGGCTGAGAGTCCGTCGTGATTGCGCTTTGTTCCGACCCAGACAGGCAAAATTGAGCAGACTGCAATATTCAGTACAGAGTGTACTGTCCATGTTGATTCAAACAAGAAAACACTGACCAAAGCACACTGCCCGTTTTTCCCCACCCCCCACACGCAGAATAGCGGTTGTGGCGAGTGCTTCCCTGTATTCAAGGACCCTGAAGAAAAGGACACAAGCATGTGCGCTGGAGACGTGGCACATGGGTTGCTTTCGCTTAGGGCAATCCCAGCATTGTCGGCCCCATCTTCCATTTAACCTCATCTGGAGGTGCAACGTGTGAGTAACTGAATGGAAAGACCATCCTGGGAGCCCCATATTCCAAACGTCGGTGTGGAATTTTCCATATCGACCATCGACAGCACTCTGGCCGATGGAACGATGGGGCCCACGTTGCTGGTTCAGATGAGGCCCCAATCTGACCTCTCCTCGTATTGCGGGGGACTAGCCAAGCGACGATGGCTGATGTGTCCGAAACCGATTGCAGATCGTGCAGAGACAGTCATTAGATTCATTCGAAAATGGGCTCGGGCATGCCACGCGACAAAGAATTGAAGCACAGTATGCGAATGAAGCCCAATCCGAGCAGAATCGGGTTCAACACGCAATAACATTGGGTGAAT